>Ga0099364_10001333_pt1 | contig 40947 bp, 41 predicted proteins | sample TergutTh196P3_FD_73070 | JGI IMG/M metagenome (GOLD analysis project Ga0099364, IMG submission 73070) | Microcerotermes parvus P3 segment gut microbial communities from Pointe-Noire, Republic of the Congo - Th196 P3 | ecosystem: Host-associated > Arthropoda: Insects > Digestive system > Gut ...
AGTTGTCATAGCGGGTTTTGGAAACCTCCCTGTTGCTTTTTTGTTTAGCAACTATAACTGTAACACAGGTTTCCTTTTTCCGCTACTCTTTTTTTGCTAAGTGTAACACTTCTATTGTAATCCTACAGCTTCTCTTTGTGTTTTTATCCGCTACTCTTGACATTTTAAAAGTTACGGGTTATAATAATATTATTAGGATTTTTATTAGGGGGAGGTATCATGGAGGCTTACAAATTTAAAGGAGTAGCGGAAAATGGTGTTATTGCGTTACCGCAGGAATTTATGAATAAATTTGTTGAAATAACCGTATGTGAAATAGTTGATAAGCCTATTAGCAAAAGGGCTTTGTTATCTCCTGTTCAGATTGATACAAGCTGTTGGAAATGGAACAGGGAGGAAGCGAATGAACGCAGATAGGGTTTTCTTTGACACGAACATTTTCATTTATATGTATGCGGTTTCAGAACCGTACAAGAAAGAAACTTGTTTATCCCTGCTTGATAGATGCGATTGCGTTACAAGCACACAAGCCATAAACGAAATCTGTAATGTGTTGACAAGGAAAATTCATACACCTTTTGAGGATATAAAGAAAATCGTAAATGATATTTATAACATCTGTGAAGTTCGGCTTATTCAAAAGCAGACGGTATTAAATGCTCTCGACCTTAAAGACCGTTATGGCTTCTCGTTTTTCGATTGTCTTATGCTTTCATCAGCGTTGGAAAGTAATTGCAGTGTTCTATATTCAGAAGATATGGCAGATGGACAAATGATTGAGGCAAAATTGAAAATTGCAAATCCGTTTAATGAGTAATGCTTCTGCAAATTTCTCTCTCGTCAAACGCTTTTATACTAAAAAACCCCTCCGAATTTACGTTTGAATTTTTGCGGATTATGGGTTATAATGGGATAGTAACATTATCCGTACTTCGCTTGTGAAGTACTACGCTCAAGGCGGCTATTCGGGACGTGGGTTGAGAAATTTATATTTTCGGGTGTCATTATGGAAAAACTCTTAATAATTGACGGGCACAACCTTTTGTTTCAAATGTTTTTCGGTATGCCGTCAAGAATAGTGAACAAACAGGGGAAAGCAATTCACGGCACGCTCGGATTTGTCGGCGCGCTGAACAAAATTATGAAACTTACTGTGCCTACCCATGTTGTTGTGGTTTTCGACGGCGAGCATCAAAACAGCCGAGCCGAAATTTTACCCGAATATAAGGCGAATCGCATTGATTATTCTGAAATTCCCGATAACGAAAATCCGTTTTCTCAGCTTGAAGATATTTATTCAGCCCTTGATTTTATGGGAATAAGACATTATGAGGAACAGGAATTTGAGGCTGACGATACTATTGCGAGCTACGTCATTACATACAGCCGGAATATGCGGGTAATTATTTCCTCGTTTGACAGCGATTTTTTTCAGCTAATCAACGACAATGTTTCTGTTTTGAGGTATCGAGGAGATAAAACAATTATTTGCGATACGGCGTATATACAAAACAAATTCGGGATTTTTCCCGAACAATACGCGGATTTTAAGTCATTGACGGGCGACGGTTCAGACAACATAAAAGGCGCTGAAAAAGTCGGAGTAAAAACGGCGGCGGATTTGATTAAACAATTCGGAAATATACAAAACGTCATAAGAAAAGCAGATGAAATAGTAAAACCGCGTATAAGAGAATCTGTTAAAAGCAGCGCTAATCAATTAGAAAAAAATCTTGATTTGATAAAACTGAAAAACAATTGCCGACTCAGATTTGAGATAACCGCCCTTTTGTATGAAAGTAGCGGATTTGCCACTAATGAAATCCTAAAAGCAATAGGGCTTTATGAATAAAATAAGCATTTATCAAGGTCAAATCTTGGCTTTTTCAATATGGCGGGTATCTACATTATCTAATCCTCAAACAAAGCAGACCAATAAAAAGGCACTTCATTAAACTTGAAGTGCTTTTTATACAATATTAGAATGCTTGTTGCCTAAACCGTGAATTTTAGCGGGTTTTGCGGGATTTTGCCGTTTGCTTCTCTACCACCCCTTGTCACTTATATCGAGGGATTAAGCACCGTAATTTTACCTCAAAATTATAATGAAGATCAGTGGGTGTGGTTTTGGTGGGAATGGTAATCAAGCTATACGGTTTCTTTTGCGTAAGCAATAATATTCTCACGCTCTTCCGGCAAATATGTAAACATATCAAAACTCAAACCATTCTTTTGCAATAAAGAGACAAGCCTTCCCGCCGATTTTACTAACTTTTCGCTTTCTTCGTCTCCGAGGAAATATTTTATACCGGTATCGCGGGATAACGTTAAATGCCCTGTTTTTAATATTTTCATTATTTCAACCACAAAAGTAAAATCATCAGCAGTGTCATTTATTCCGGGTAGAATAATGTATTTTAAAGTTATTTGTCCTGGTCTTGAAGAGCTTGTAAAATATTTGACTAAATTTTCAGTTACAACAGCAAAATTATCTACTCCTTTAATTTTCTTCCATGTTTGAGACGTACCCGAATCAATGGATAAGTTTATAGCGGCATAAGGATTACTTTTTAGAATCTGCGCTATTTCTTCATCAAAAATAAAACAGTTTGTATAAAAATGAACATGTTTATATCTTACTAAATTAAATATTCTTTCCTTAAACGGATGTATTGTTATTTCACCGCTTGAAATTTGCCATAATGCCTCAGGTGAAATCAAATTTTTATTTTTTGCATATTCTAATACATCGAAAACTTTTTCATAATAAAGCTGATGTTTTTGCGCCTGATAAATTCTTAGTTCAGAATTTTGTGCTATACCGCAATACATACACTTACACTGACATGGAGCGGGATATGTCGATAGATTTATATAATTGATAAGAGCTTCCGACTTACCCCAATCCATCATTTTAAAATGCGCGCATTTTTTACATTTATCCGTAAGGTTAGCACTCTCTCCGGCAAGCTGAGTCCCGAATAAGGAGATTTTCTTACTTTCTTCAATAAATGATTTGCGTACTTTAAAAAAGTTTTTGATTGATTCTTCGGGCGAGCCGGCAAGAGCCGCCCCCGGAACATCACCAAGAACCTCACAACAAAAAGTCATATGTTTTCTGTTGTCAACGTCAATTCGTCCGTTGAAATTCAAATAACAACGTTCGAGTAACATGCAGCTGTAGTATTTCATTTAAAAACCCTCAACCTTTAAATTTAATCGTTTACTTACCTCTATTTTCAATTATAGTGAATTTTTACATTTTTGTCAAGCTCTGCCCCGCCCCACTCAATCACGCTGAATCCTGTCCGCTCAAAGCTCTCTAATTTCTGCTCCGGTATATTTATGGGATTTTGGAGCGGCTGATATACCATAAACACCCTCAAAACGCTGTCGGGCTTCGGTGAAACGAAGAGCGGCGCGTTTTTTTCGTATTCATCGGTCTGGAAGGTGATTAAGTTATAAGGGTTATTTTGCATAATCGGCAGCCAGTAGACTATAAATTCATTATACTCGCGTGGACGAAGCCCTAAGTATTCTAATTTTTCCTGTAAAAACGCCGCTGTATCTGAGCCTTTTACGACAAAGCCGCTTGAGAAATCCCAGTTAGCGGGACCTTCGCCTTCCCAGTATAAATAGGAGTATTCGCGTTCATCGGCTTTGTTAATCAATGTACCATCGGGGTAAGCCGTAACGCTCCAACCATCACCGTAATCGGGATAAGTACAGGTGAATCTTCCGCCTGTCGGGAAAGTAACACGGACTTCAATATCGGTAGTTTCTTCGGGGTAAAGGTAGATGACGGGTTTTGCCCATGCGCCTTCGTCAAATGCCCCATAACCGTGTAAATAACTCTCGTCTTGTTCGATAAACGCATTTACTGTCCTTTTCAATGATTCAAGTACCGCAGTTTCATCAAGGTCGTACCAATACGGCGGGTCATAATATCCACTGTCATTAGGGTTAAGCACATAGGCAGAGTTGAATGAACGTTCAAAAGCCCCCTTTATTTCATAAAATCTGTAAACGGGAGGGTAGGAAGGTTCAAGCGGTTCGGAAAACGGACCACTTAATCTTCCTTCGGGGTCATCGGGATTTTCTTCATGATACTTTAAACCTTCTAAATATCCTTCCATCTGTTTTTCATATTCTTGTAATTCTTCCGCAGTCGCCGTAAGCACTTCTCCGTCTATAGTGAAAACACACGTATCGGCAGGACTTACATTTGGTGTATATTTTTCCGAAAACTTGACATATTCGGTTACTTGGTTATCTGTAAAATCAAATAAACTGAAACGAAACTCCCATGGCTCGCTGTCGGAGGGCATACCGTCTAAATAGTCGGCAAACAATGCCCAGGCACTTCCGTGGTTGGCGCGTTCGCCTATTATGTAGGGGATAGCCCAGCTTTTATTTCCGCTTTCATCAGTGTAAAGGAAAATACTGCGATTCCCTGTTACGCCTGTACGCCAGTTATAAGTCACCTTTGCAAATTCTGTGAGTTCATCGCCGCCTATTTTATATATGTTTATTGTATCGCCCGAAACATACTCATAATACTCGCTTACATAGTCTTGCACCTCGCTGTCCCATATGCCTCGAAATGTTTTGATAAGTTCTCCGCTGTATGTCAAAAACTCCGGAGTACCGTCAAAGTCCAAATCAATCAAAGTACCTCCCCATATATTCTCCTGCTCCCACACGTCCTTGTTATCTATAAGCAAATTAAACAATTCCTCCGCTTCTTCGTTTACGAGTTCGAGCGGTGGTGGCGGTGGTGTTGTTGTCACCGGCGGTTCGGTTGTTACAGGCGGCGTGGTTATAAGCCCTTCGCCCTCGCCGTCTTCGGGGTACGGTTGTTGTTCAATAATCGGTTCGTCTGCCTGTTCGTTTTCGGTTGACGTCTGCCCGTCACCGCACGCCGAGAACAAAATTAATCCTGTAAGTAATATTGCAATAAGTCTTTTCATGACGGCTCTCCTTAGCTTTTATACTCTGTTGTTTGGCATTATACCATAAATTATTTATTAAGTCAAGATTTTCACAATCCCCGGCGGCAATAAAAAAATTTTTTCAAAATTAATAATCATAATTGCGTAAAACAGCATGATAATTACACTAAATATATTGCAAACAGTACAATCATTATGTTATAATCATAGTATACTATGTCGTTTAAGGTCGTTTAAAAACAAAAAATCGTCATAACGCACAAAGAACGGCAATAAAAACCGAGCTTTATCACCCATTATCCACAATCGCAACCGATGAGGATATGGAGAAAAGCCCTGCTGTTTGCCGTGAGCGGTTTTAAGTTGTTCTCGTCTGCCCGACATATCAACCCGAAAGCCGAGCAGACGAAACCCACCCCGATTTTATTCAAAGCGCGTAAAATCGTGAGAATCTGTACTCATAACAGGCGTACAACCGATAGAACTAAATCCCAAAATGCTGTCCACATACTGCTTTTCCTCCCTTCTGTATTCTTCGATATATTAAGAATAACACAGGAGCTTTGAGAAAAGTGTATGAACTTGGCGTCGAAAAACGTCTTTTTTTAAAGGAGTAACAGAATGATTTTTTTTGATTTAATAAAAGCGTTGTCTTTATCCTTGTTTACCTACTTGATTTATATAAAGCTTCGATATAAAAAAAGAGTCCCTCTTTCCCGAAGGCTCTTTGTCGGTTTTATTTACACTGCTGTTTCCGTTTTGACGCTTATGTGTTTATCAATGTATATTACCGAACCGTTTAAATCTATACTCGCTATTTTTATATCGGGCTTTGTACTTAAAATAGTTGAGAATACAGACATTAAACGCAGTGTGTTTTTTATCGGTATATCATATGCCCTCAGCAAGATTTTTTATCTTGCTTCGACTGTTATATCAAGCTTTTTGTTTATGGCGTTTTTCGGGGTTGACGAATTAAATATATGGCTTTTAATCTTAATTTCTGTTATCCAAGCGATTCTTGCAGCATTGTTTTATGAAATTAAATTCAAAACGACAATAAAGTATAATAAGAACACGGTCGGCGCGGGTACGGCATTATCGGGGGTCGCGTTAATTATATACGGCGTCTTACGCACGGACAGGCTGTCGGACAGTCAACTGACCCTGCTGTCCGCAGGGGTGGTTTTATGCGGGATAGGCTTGTACTGGCTGTTGAAAAGGGAATCTATCGCCGCCTATAATGAAAAAATACATAAGCTCATGAATTTAAAATTACAAGCGGAATTATTACAGTTAGATGAAGCAAAATATTTTCTCGAAAAAAATCTTCATACACAAAGCAAAAAGCTCCCGGCATACGAGGAAGCTGTGAAAGAGCTTATTTACAGCACTGAAAACCCTGAGGTCATGAAAAAAGCGAGCAGACTTTTCGGAGAAATTCAAAATGTCCGTACAGAGCGGGCAAAAGAAATATGGGAGCCGCAGGAAAGAAAACCTCTTCCCCCAACAGGGGTCGCACTCATAGACAGGGCATTTAGGTACTATAACGGTATGAGTGCGAAGGTGGGCATTAATTTTGAATTGAGCATTAACGGCGATTTAACCGATATATTTGATTATATCACACAATCACAGCTTGAAACCCTGATAACAAATATGCTCGATAACGCCAATAACGCATTGAAAAGGGCGGAACAAAACTTTGAAAGGTGTATTGCCGTCCGCTTGTGGGGAACAGAGAATGGTTGCGGATTAAGCGTAGTAGATACCGGTGAGCCTTTTTGCGCTGTGGTTTTAGCAGACTTAGAGCGGTGTAAAGCGACGCTTAGACCGTGCAGTAAAGGGTTTGGCGGCGATATAGGATTGGCTACGGTTTTTGAAATAATGCAGGGGTGCAGGGGGAGCATTATTATATCGGATTTACCCGGATTTAAGACTGTCTCTTTAAAATTCGATAACAAGGACAGGCTAATCATCGAAAAACATGACAGCCGAGTTTACGAGACAGCCGTTACAGCGAGATGAGCTTTAGGAGATATTAGGCAAGGTATTAAAGCCCTTTTGTAAATCTTCATCAGTCGGCACCGAATCGGACATTTTTCCCTCATGGTAGCTTTGATATGCCGTCATATCAAAATACCCCGTACCTGTTAACCCGAATAGAATGACCTTTTCTTCACCTGTTTCTTTACACTTTAAAGCCTCGTCAAACGCGCCTTTAATAGCGTGTGCGCTTTCGGGAGCGGGCAGAATACCCTCGCATCTCGCAAATTTTTCGGCGGCGGCGAAAACATCCGACTGGATATAGGATTTTGCCGTCATATAGCCATCGTGGTACAGCTTTGATAATGCAGGGTTCATACCGTGATAGCGCAGACCTCCCGCGTGGTTCGGAGACGGGATAAAACCGCTGCCTACGGTATACATTTTGATTAGAGGTGTGGTCTGTCCCGTATCGCCGAAGTCGAGTGCGTATTTACCTCTCGTAAAGCTCGGACAGCTTGCGGGTTCTACCGCGATAAACTCAATATTATTGTTCCCTCTTATTTTATCCGCCATATATGGGGAGATAAGCCCGCCTAAATTAGAGCCGCCGCCCGCGCAACCGATAATAACATCGGGTTTTAAGCCGTATTTATCCATAGCGAGCTTTGTTTCGAGTCCTATTACAGATTGATGCAGTAAAACATGGTTCAGCACGCTCCCTAAAACATATCGGCATTTCTGAGACTTTACCGCTATTTCAATCGCCTCAGACACCGCACAGCCGAGCGAACCGCCCGTACCCGGATTTTCGGATAAAATCTTCTTTCCTATTTCCGTTGTGTCTGAGGGCGAGGGTACGACCTTCGCGCCGTAGGTTTCCATTAAAACCTTTCTGTAGGGTTTTTGCTCACTTGATACTTTAACCATATAAACAGTGAGTTCAAGCCCGAAATATGCACATGCCATTGATAACGCGCTTCCCCATTGCCCCGCGCCTGTTTCGGTGGTTAAATGGGTGAGACCTTGCTTCTTGGCGTAATATGCCTGCGCCGCCGCTGAATTTAATTTATGAGAACCCGATGTATTGTTACCCTCAAACTTATAATAAATTTTTGCGGGCGTATCTAATACTTTTTCAAGACAATAGGCTCTCACAAGCGGAGAGGGACGGAACATTTTATAAAAGCTCAAAATTTCGTCGGGTATATTAATATACTCGTCTGTAACATTAAGCTCCTGCTCCACAAGTTCCTCGCAGAAAACGGGGAGTAAATCGTCTTTTACGCAGGGTTTTCCTGTTGCGGGGTGAATAAAGGGTTCGGGTTTTTCTTTCATGGCGGCTCTGATATTGTGCCACTTATCGGGCATCTCGTGTTCTCCCAGATAAATTTTATAGGGTACGTCAAAAGCTGTGTCCTTCATTTTGTTTTTCCTTTCCGCATTTTATGAGTTTAAAAATATGATTTATATAACTATATCATATTTTTTATTATTTTTCAAGCATTTTTTATATTTTCTTTACAAAACACAAAAGAAAAGCCGTGACATATTGACAAGAAAGGATAAATCAATTATAATATAACAAGGGGGGCAAGCCGCCTCTATTGTTACAAAAGGAGACTGATTAATGTCATTAATTATACCTCTCTGTAGCTCAAGCAACGGTAATTCGGTCTTTGCGGGTTCAAGAAACGCAGGGATTTTGATTGACGTGGGCTGTAGCTTCAGAAAACTACGATTTTTACTTGATTCATGCGGGGTAGAATTCAGCGCGGTAAAAGCCGTACTCATCACCCATGAACACGACGACCACGTAAAGGGGCTGTACCAGCTGACAAGGCATACAGAAATTCCCGTATATGCCTCTGAAGGAACAATACAAGGACTCATCGCCGAGAACAAGGTCTCGTCCCGCACCCGTATATGCGATTTGTCCGAACTCGGTGATGCTCCGACAGACTATAAAATAAACGCCTTCGCCACACCGCACGATTCGGCGGAAAGTATCGGCTTTACCCTCGAAAAAGGTGACTGTAAGATTGCTTACTGTACGGACTTAGGCTCTATTACACAGGAGGTCAGGAGCGGTATGGAGGGTGCGAATTTCGTGTTTTTAGAATCGAATTACGAGCCCGAGCTGTTACAAAAAAATATGCGTTACCCCAATTACATAAAAAACCGTGTGGCTTCAGACAATGGGCATCTGTCTAACCGCGATTGCTCGGAATTTTTAACAGAGCTTGTCGAAGGCGGCGCAACGAGATTTATTTTAGGGCATCTCAGCAGAGAAAATAACACACCTGCCATCGCCCGTGAGCGAGCGGCGAGGCGGCTCGCCGAGCATGGTGCGGTATATAACCGGGATTACACGCTGGAAATCGCGCCGAGTGAAACAATAGGAGAGGTAGTAGCGGTTTAAAAACGTAGCACGCCTAAAAGAAAAGAGCGGCAATTAAAGCCGCTCAAAATTTTTTATTTTAAATAATTTATTTTTTTCGCGAAACCCGCTATCAGTTAATATCTATAAGATTTATGTCCCCGTTGAACGTCATTGTATAATCAATATTACGCGGCGAGTTTTGCACCCAACTATTACCCGAAACGCCCTCTTCGCCTATTTGAAGATACCGAATAACATCAGCGCGGGAAATCCAATCGACATACAAAGCAGAAGCTAAGGGTTCTCTGTTTGATGAGGGGAAGAAAATTATTCTGTCGGGTACGGGATTAGATTCTAAATCGTAGAGAATACCTCTGATATAATTATATTCCCCGCTCTCCGATGTGTGGGCTTCGTGTATGCCATCAGAACCGAGTAGTCCCCATACATTCGGTAAAATCTCTTTATGCCCGTCAAAATAAGGTTCAAGATTGAGAAGAACCATCTCGCCGTACTCTGTCACAGCGTTTTGATTATACGTATAGCAGACATCGGGTGCAGAACCTGATGCCAACATCGCGATAATTATGTCTTCTTCTTCCCAGCGCGGTACAACAACCCACTCAATTTCTATATTCAGTTCTTCGAGTACGCTCTTTTTAATCCACTCAGACCAAACATTTTTATCCGCAGGAGTACCCTCGTCTTTCTGACGGTCAAAAACCTCAACGGTTATCTTTTTCGTTGCCACAAAGCGACCGTCAATTATTTCGTCCGACGCTCCCGAAATATTAGGATTCGGTAGTGCGGGGGTTGCTTGGCTTCCTGCCGGATTTGCGTCTGCGCCGTCAACTAATAAAATATATCCTGTTTCGGTTTTTTGAGTTGATATTTCTTCGCCCGGACCAATAACGACAGTGTGTTCTGCCCCGTCAATAATGAATTTGACATATAATAAAGTGCCGTCAACAATCGAAACATCATTGATGTGAAGCGAAGCAAGCCCCGTAAATGTTACCTCTTTAACGGTAGCGTTTTCAAACCAATTATTCCAGTCTGGCGGCATATTTATATCAACACCATTTTCAGAAAAACCAATGTGCGTAACTGATTCAAGATTAACAGGCACAAAGCTGTCAAAAAATATATTACCGGCATTACCTCCGACAAACTCTGTAGCGGTTACTGTTAAAATCGTGATTTCGACTTTGTCTGCCGTATTAGACGGTTCATTTGCCCCCGTGGTCGGCTTCCTTTCAGCGGTAAATATAATATCATGCTCGCCCAAATCAACTGGCAGAGAAACATTATTATATTCATGTTCATAGACGAATTTTAAGCTTCCCTTGATTGAATCTGAATCCCCGCCAAGAGTTAATGCGAGCCAATTTTCACCGCCTGTTTGCAGTCTTGCCAAAATAAATGCAATCTTGCCGAAATCTTCAACTGTTGTGTCAACTGTCTTTATGTATGTCTGCGAAAAACTGTCGAAATTCGCTTGCTGTCCTTGACCGTCTTTGCCTACGATAAACTCCATGTCTTTAATGCTGATTTTTACGTCACGAACCTCGTTGCCGTCAGCTGCCAAAATAAAACTCACGGTAATTTTCCCACAAGAAATATCAACAACATCGTAGCCGTTATACTCGTAACCATCGGATTTATAGCCCCTGCTCACAGTTCCTGTATAAAGAATCTCGCCGTCGTTCAGTATGATTTCTTCTGTTGGTGGTGTTGTTGTGTCTGATGTTCTGTCTCTTTCGGGAAGACTCTCGCCGTTATTGCCGCCACACCCCGCAAGAAGCCCTGTCGCTAAGGCGACCGCTAAAGCGGCAGTTATGAGTATTGCAATTATTTTTTTGATTTTCATGGTAGTAAATCCTTTCTGAATTTTTTTCTTCCCCGTTTAGCGAGCTGATAATTTCGAGCGTTTCGCTTTAAAAGTGATGTTTTAATACCCCCAAGGCATATCGGGCGGCAGTATTTTTTTAGCTTTTTCTCCAATTTCCTCTAACGTCAAACCCTTAGCTTCTTGTTTCATTTCTTCGCGCTTTTCTTCGGGAGCATACTTTTCAATTACAATATCATTATAAGCTTTACGAGCAACGTATTCAGCAAAACCAAAAGTAATTAAAACCTTACATCTCGCGCATTTTCTGTATCCTGCGCTTTCGGTTGTTCTGTCGTGTTCGTAATAAAAATCGCACTCCCATTCATGGTTTCCCTGTCGGGTTTCGCCGCAAACATCACATTTTTCTAAGCAATTTTCGGGAACAGGCGAAAAATTTCCGTGCTTAATTATGACCTTATCGCAAACAGAACATTTTTGTTTGCATTGACCTTCAAGCTGAATAAAATTATGTTGCTCGTCACGGATTTTTCCGCACTTTGAACACTTGCAACCGTCCCATTTGTGAAATAAACATGCCATTTTAAATCCTCCAAAAATATATTTTCCCTTTTGCGCTGATTACCAATTAAGAAGCTCTTTTCTTTTAGCCCTAAGTTCTTCCTCTGTGATTTTGCCGTCCTCAAAAAGCTTCTTGTAACCGTCGAATTCGGCTTGATTTCGCAAGCTTTCTTTCTTTAAATTTTTCACACATAATACCGCTATCAAGCCCGGCATAAAGCCACACATTCCCAAAAAGAAGAAGCCCCAAAAGCTACGCCCTTTCGCTTTAGCGATAAATCCGGGGATAAGACCAACTAAAGCCATTCCTATAAGAAAACCTAAAATTTGTGCAAATTCCATACCTATTTCCTCCAAAAATATTTTCCCGCTTTCGTGGGTTTATTTTTTCGGGTAAATCGCCCCCAAAGTCCGAAAACGCGGCAGTTATGCCGTTTTTTCGTGGTTGAAAATACCCGCACTTAATAATTATATCACAAGTATTTTTAAAAGTGGTGTGCTGACAGCACACATACGAAAAATATTTTTGTTGTATATTAATTGAAGATATGTTAAAATGGCTTTAAGATATATATGAGGAGGTGGCTCTTATGGCGAAAAAAAAGAGCGAGCAAGGCAAAGTGCCTACTGCAACGCTTTTGACAAGAATATTTTCCACAAAAAATATTAAAAGTTTTGTTTTCAGGAATAAAGAACATTTGAAATTGCCGACTCTTGCGGAGCATTTGTCGGAGTTGTGTACTCAAAAGAGCGTTAAACCGAGTGATGTTATAAAAAATGCCGACATGGATAGATTTTACGGCGCGCAGATTTTTTCGGGCAAGCGGACTAACCCCTCGCGGGAATACCTGATAAGGCTTGCTTTTGGCTTGAGTTTAAGCTACAAAGAGTGCCAGCGGCTACTTACCGTAGCGGGAAAAAGTCTGCTTTATCCGAGAGTCGAGAGCGATGCGGTGATTATAAAATGTCTGCACAGCGGTCTATGCTATCATGAAGCGGAAAATTTACTTTTTGAAATGGGGCTGCCCACATTAGGGGGAGAACATGATAATAACAGAAAATAATGTAGCGAAAGAAAAAGAGCCTGCGCCGTTCCCACTCGAATTTTCGGAGCGTTACAGGGCGGTGGAGTGCTTATCACATAACGAAATTTCGGAAACCTATCTTGTAAAGTCGCTTGAAAACGGCTCTACATACGTTGCGAAGATTTACGAAAGATTCTTTGCCGAGGGCGGTACGGACGAGCGGAAAATTTTGGCAGAGCTTAATCACCCTGCCGTTCCTAAGCTTATTGACAGCATCGAAACTGCCGAACACATTTATGTCATTCGTGAGTATATTGAGGGGCAGACCCTTGAGAAAGTGCAAATCCCTGTCGGGGAGCGTTTCGCGCTGAACGTCGGGGTACAGCTTTGCGATATTCTCACCTATTTGCATACACAAACTCCGCCGATTATTCACAGGGATATAAAGCCGCAGAACGTCATAATTGACGGCGAGAATAAAATCAGTTTGATTGATTTCGGTATTGCGCGGCGGTATAGCGACACACAGGAAAAAGACACCCACCTTGTCGCCTCGGACGGGTATTCGCCGCCGGAGCAGTACGGGTATAAGCAAACGGACAGCCTTTCTGATATTTATTCGCTCGGAATTATGCTGTGCTGGATTTTGACAGGCTCGTCTGACATTTTAGAGACCGAGAACCTTAACAACCGCGCATTAGCGCGTGTGGTTCAAAAATGCGCCGCTTTCGACCCGAAGAACCGTTACAAGACCGCCGAATCCGTCAAGACGGCATTGCTTCGCGCTTGTAATAAAAACAAGTATTGGAAAGCCGCGGCTTTGTCGGCGGCAGTTGTGCTGATGCTTGCGGGGAGTTTTATTCTCGGCAGAATTACCGCGCCTAATGTAGGGCGCGTATATCTTGCGCAGTGCGCCATCGCGCCGCAAGCTCAAGAAAACACTCCGCACGTTTACGAAAACGAAACGCTCAACGAAACACCCGACCCCGAACCCCCGATTATTCAAGAGACCGTTATATTTAAAGAGCCGCTTATAGAAGCGGCGGTCAGACTTATATTAGATTTAGACGATGGTGAGGAAATCACAACAACGCAATTACACCTAATTAGGGACATAAACATTGATTCTAACCGAATTTTCAAGGACAGTGACGACTATCATCAAAACTATTTCGACCGCGGCTACAGCTTAGTGCAGTCCGCACCTATTACTTCGCTTGAAGATTTAGAACTCATGCCCTATTTAGATACCGTAAGGATTCAAAATCAACATATTGAAGACATAGAGCCGCTATTCGGGTTGCATTATTTGAGCAATCTATCTCTTGCCGATAATCCGATTACAGATTTTTCTCCGCTTGAGTATTTGCAGAATTTACACGATGTTGATATATCGAGTACTTTAATAAATGATATTTCGCCGTTTTATAATTTGCCGAAACTTAGGCGGCTCATATTGAATAACAGCCCATATTTTGACGGCGAGCAACTGAGCGGTTTAAAGAGCGTTCAAGACCTCAGTGTATCACAACACAACGACGCGCATAAATATTTGCCGAACATTCCTTTAACGCACCTGCATTTAACTGATAGCGATTTCGACTCTCTCGATTGGGTTTTGCATCTTAAAGAAAATTTAGAGTTTTTAGCGGTATTCAATACTGATTTGGTTAATCTTTCGGGTATTGAAGAATTTACAAAACTTAGTATTTTAAAGATACATCATTGTAATATAAGAGACTTAACACCGCTGTTATCTTTGCCTAATCTGAGAGAAATAGAAGTAGACGAGAGTATGCGCGGCGCGGTTGAGATGATAGAGGGAACGGCAGGGTTTGAAATTATTTTTGTGGGGCAGTCTAAGGAGCCAATTTCATTCAAAGAGCCGCTTATAGAAGCGGCGGTGAGATATATGCTTGATTTAGACGAGAACGAGGAAATAACCGAAGAACAACTGCATTTAATCAGAGAAATACATATTGAAAGCAACCGCATTTTTAAAGACATCGCCGATTACCACCAAAACCACGCCGACCAAAATTATAACGTAGTATTAAAACCGCCTATAACATCGCTTGAAGACTTAAAACTCATGCCGAATTTAGATACTGTAAGAATTGGATTTCAAGATATAACTAATATTGAGCCTTTATCTGAATTAACTCATTTGCGCGTATTAGAATTTTTGCATAACCCTGTTTCGGATTTTTCGCCGCTTCAATCGCTGAATTATTTGCACAGTGTAAATATAACAAGCGCGCCGATAACCGACCTTTCGCCTTTTTATGAGCTTCCAAATCTTGAAATCTTGGTTTTAAACGGCTGTACCCAATACGAACCCTCACAACTTTTGAGTTTACCCGGCAATGTAAAAAGTCTCCACATACTCGGACACCCGGAAGCGTATAAATACCTGCCCGACAATCAGTTTTTTTCGCTCACTCTGTGCAACAGTGATTTCGATTCGCTTGAATATATTTCGTCTTTTAAATCAAGCTTGCGCGACCTTTGGATTTATAATACAAAGTTGACATCGCTTGACGGTATAGAGGAATTTACAAGTCTTGAAGTTTTGAGTATGACACAGACGGGCATTTCTGACTTATCGCCGCTGTTGTCTTTACCGAATTTGCGGTATGTTGAGGTCAGCGAGAGTATGCGTGGGGCGGTTGAGGCGATTGAAGAAGCGGCGGGGTTTGAGGTTAGGTTTGGGGGGTAAGAAGAATACCCGAAAAAACATTTTGGATTCTGTATACTATTCAACCGAGAGCAGATAGCTCAGAAGTTTTTCAAATGTTCCTTCTTCAGCGTATGTCTTAAAAACACCCAAATAATCGCCTTCCGTAAATGTAAACGCAGTTACGTAAACCGCATCCCACGGGAAGATGTCTATAGACAGACCTTGACTCTCATTGTAAATCGTTATATTTATACTACCATACGGTTGAGGGTAGGTATAATTATTGATGTCGGGTATATCAGCGGGGGTATTATCTGCCCATTTTGAGAGAAGGCTGTATATCACATCTGATATTTCGGTATTTTCTTCACCGAACTCGAAATATCCGTATCCGTCGTCCGCGCTGTCAAAAACGCCGCCGGAATTATTAAAAGCGTAAAAGTATCCGACTAAGCGTATTCTGTGCTGTTCAGAGAGAAACATATCATAAAATTCAGAGAGCGTTGCGGCGTTAGTGAGTAGTCGCTCATTGTCAACCGAATCGACAAAAGTATATCCCTCCCCGGTCGCCGCCGCGATTTCCGGAGTATAATTTGTTATCGAGTATTCTCTGACGGGTAATGTGTCGCTGATGCTGTCCCACAGGCTTCCGTCAGGCCAGTCCTTATAGGTCGGATAATCGTAATAAGAATAATATAGTTCGTTTACCGCAAAGTGGTCTGCGGCATGGTCAGTATCGGGTGCGACTTCTGCGGCTGATTCCCCCGAATCCGGTGCGGCAGAGGGTGCGGGTGCGGGCGCGGGCGGGGCGGCGGCTACGTGTGCGGCGGATTCAGGCGCAGTTGCGGGTGCGGGTGCAAAGTCGGGTTCAGGTATGACGTCATATCCGTCATAAGCACTATCATTATCGGCGCCGTAGTCGTATTCTGCGGATTCCTGCTGAATATTATTTTCTTCGGGTATAATGAGCGAATCTTCAATTGACGGACTATTATCTGCCCTAAGTTCAGCTGAATACGAATCACGGGGCGTATTTAATTCCGAGAGCATCGGCACACCGCGAAGCAGTGCGGGTATAACGACCGCCGCCGCTACGAGTATGAAGATTCCCGCCGCCGCCATCGCGTATTGCGTCACGGGGATTCTTTTAAACAGATGTGCGGATTTATCAGACTCACTCCGCATTTTTAAAAGAATGTCGTTAACAACGGCTTCATCGGCGCGTATTGATTTCATATCATTTATATATGCTTCACGAAAAGTCATTAAAATCAACTCCTATCTCTTTAAAATCTCCAAGATTGTTTAATTTCTCTTTCAACATATTCCGAGCTCTGTGAAGATGAGATTTAACGGTATTGAGCGTCTGTCCGGTAGCTTGGCATATTGCGGTCAGCGGTAAATCTTCATAATAAAACAGGTGTATGACCGTGCGGTATTTTTTCGGTAAATCCATGACAGCCGAAAGAACAACGCTTTTAGTTTCAAATCTTTCTATCTCATTGTTGGAGAAGGCGTCTGCGCCGGACAAAGCCTCATCAGTGAACTCGACAGACGAACGCCTCCGGTTCCATGAAGATAAAACTAAGGTTTTAGAGGTATTTACAGTAGTTTTGATTAGCCACGCCTTCCTGTGTTCTTCATCGTTATAGGTTTTATCTGCCCGTATGTACTTTAAGAAAACATCCTGCGTTATATCATTTGCGTCATGCGTATTTTTCACGCGGGAGAAAGCCAGACGGTAAACCATATCGGAATATATGCGTAAAACATCTTCAAAACTATCCTTCGTGCACAAGGATAATTCCATTCTCATTTTCCCTTCCCTAAATGTTATAAAAGCATTTCACATTAAACACTACGCAACCATGTAAAAGGTTGCAAAACTTATTTTCATTTTATAACCTGACCGTTAATCACGACCAATTTCGGCTCTTTCATAAAATCATAAAATTTGCCCTCAAACAGCACTAAATCAGCATCTTTTCCTATTTCTATACTGCCTGTCCTGTCGGCAATTCCGCTGATTTGAGCCGCGTTAATTGTTATAGCCCTGAGTGCCTCCTCTTCGTCTAAGCCGCCCTTTACAGCTAACCCCGCCGTGAGCGGCAGGTATTGTATCGGCGTTACAGGATGGTCGGTACAGAGGGCAATTTTTACGCCCGCCGCGTGGAGCTTTGCCGCTGTATCAATACGCAGATTCACAAGTTCGGGTTTACTCCGCTCACAGATAATAGGTCCGACTACACATGCCGTGTTCTCGTTGTGAAGCTCTTCGGCAATTATTCCGCCTTCGGTAGCGTGAACAATTACATAGCCGAAGCCAAACTCTTTAGCGAGCCGTAAGCCCGTGAAAATATCATCTGTGCGATGGCAGTGAATGTGAGCGTTTATTTCTCCTTTTAAAAGCGGAATTAACGCTTCGTTTTTAATATCATAGTCAGGCGGCTCTGTTGCATCAGGCGTGTTCTTTGTGGTTTCGTACCTATCGAGCTGTTCCATGTAGCGTTTCGCCTTATAGAGTTGTTCGCGGATTACGGCGGCGACAGCCATGCGGGTAGTGGGCGTTTCATCGCGGTCGTTGTAGCAGGTTTTCGGATTTTCTCCGAGAGCCATTTTTAAAGCGACAGGCGATTTTATAACCAGCTTGTCAATCTGTTTCGAGCCGTATGTCTTCATGGCGAGTAGTTCTCCGCCGAGAGGGTTAGCACTGCCCACTCCCGAAACAACGCAGGTGACGCCCGCTTTTGCCGCCTCGGTAAAGGAAAAATCGCGCGGGTTAATCATGTCTATTGCACGCAAATGAGGCGCGACAGGGTCAGTAATCTCATTTGCATCCGTTCCCTCGAAGCCCAGTCCGTTTTCAAAGACCCCCAAATGACAGTGACTGTCAATGAATCCGGGACAGAGGGTAAGCCCGTTTGCGTCTATGTCGTTTTCGGTTAAAACGGGCGGCTTTCCTGCGGCGACCGTTGTGATTTTCCCGTCATGAAATTCTACGAAGCCGTTGTCTATATTGCCGTTTGCCATAGTTTTAATTGAAGCGTTATAAATAATCATGTTTTTTTCTCCCGATTAAATCAATTATTTCGCGTTCGTCAGTGAGTATATAATCCGCAGTTTTTTTATAATGCTCCTCACGCACCTTATAGAGTGTGAAAAGCTCTTCTTTACTTTTACCTGCGGCATTTGGTCGCTTATCATCGCCATCGTTTTTTATGCGTTCAAAGCAGATGTCGAAGGGCGTATTTAAGAATATGACAATGGCATGTTCTTTTGCGTATAAGGCGGTTTCCGGATTTGTCAACGCCCCTCCGCCAAGAGAAATTATATCGGACTCTACCTCCTGCAAGGCTTTAAGTTCAACAGAGCGAAAAAATTTCTCTCCGCGGGTTTTAAAAATCTCAGGAATATTTATACCCTCGCGCTTTGTTATATATTCGTCAAGGTCAACAAAACAAAGCCCCGTTTCACTCGCGGCTTTTCGTCCTGTGTAAGACTTTCCCGAACCCATAAATCCGTATAAATAAACAGGCTTCATATCAACTTTTTTTCAACCGCCTTTATAATTTCTTCTGCCCCGTCTTCATCTGCTTTTCCCCCGTACCAAATCTCATGAGACTTAATTGCCTGCCAAACAAGCATGGTAAGACCGTTTAAAACTTTCGCGCCTTTTTGTTTGGCGAGCCGAAGCAATTTCGTTTCAGAAGGGTTATAGACTATATCGAGGACAAATTCCGCACTGACTCTTTCAAAATCAATGGGAGAAGCATCAGTGTTCGGATGCATACCCACAGGCGTTGAGTTAATCAGCAGGTCGAACTCGCCCTTCAGCTCATTTATTTGTACTGTTTTTGTATTTTCGGGGCAATTTTTTAACCTCGATACATCAATCTCAGCGACTGTAAGTTTTCCGCCCGCTTTTCCGACAGCGTGAGCGACCATTTTACCCGCGCCGCCGTAGCCGAGGAGGCAGACCCTTGAGCCTTGTTTAAAACTTGCGCCGAGAATTTCAATGGACTTTTTAAAGCCGTAAACATCGGTATTATAGCCGACCTTTTCTTTCACACAGTTGACTGCGCCGCATGACGAGCTGTCATCTAAACTTTCGCAGTATGGAATAATAAGCTCTTTAAGCGGAATAGTGACATTAAAACCATCAAGCAAGGACAGCAATTCATATTTTTTTTCAAGCTCAGCGGGTGAAATCTCATAAAGCGAATAATCGTGTCCGAGATTGTTTCTTTTAAATATTTCCCCATGAATAAAGGGCGAAAGCGAATGTCCGAGCGGATATCCCACTAAGCCGTAATTCTTTTTTTTCATTTTAACACTTCCTTTGCCGTTTCGAGCGATTTTAAATCTTCAATATTGCATATTTTAACCTCTGTCAGCGTTTTCCCGACTAATCCCGACAAAACCTTACCGGGACCAAATTCCGCAAAAGTATTAAAACCGTCTCTTCTCATGGCGTGAAGTTGGTCGGTGAACCTTACGGGCGAGTAGATATGTCTTGCGAGATATTCGGGGAAATCGGAAAAGTCATTAAGCATGTTCCCTGTTACATTTGAATAAAAAGGGATTTCAGGCGTTTTGAAGCTAATACCCGCGATTCTTTCCTTAAATTCTTCCGCCGCCTCTTTCATAAGCGCGGAGTGGAACGCCGCCGCTACTTTAAGACGTATTACTTTTTTTACGCCTTCGGCTTTGAGGAGTTCTTCGGCTTTGGAGAGACCTTCGTCTGTTCCGGCGATTACGGTCTGTTTGGGCGAGTTGTAGTTCACAGCTTCGACATATTCATCAAGCTTTTTAACCGCAAGGCAGACCTTTTCGACGACGGCGGACTCACAGCCTAAAACCGCCGCCATACCGCCCTTTGAGTTTTGTGCCGCCTTGTGCATGACCTCGCTTCTTATCTTGAGCAGGTTAAAGCCGTTTTCGAGCGTAACCGCTCCGCAGACGACTAAAGCGGCGTATTCACCGAGAGAATGACCCGCTACGGAAAGATGTTCCGAGACGACTATTCCCGACTCTCTTGCGGCGTACAGAGCGGCGACAGACATCGCGAATACTGCGGGTTGAACAACTAACGTACTTTCAAGTTCGCCGTTATCAATTTTCTCTCGCAAATTAAAACCTATGATTTCGCTCCCAAGTGTGAAAACCTCCCTTACACAGGTAAATCTTTCGACAAGCTCTTTGCCCATTTCGGCATATTGTGAGCCTTGCCCTGAAAATAAAAGCGCGGTTTTAGTCATAATGTTTACCATTGACCTTTCTCTTTTGTTGTTATATAAAAATAATGTTGACAAATTATTCAAAAACAGTTAAAATGGAAGATAGTGGTATCGCACTATTTTTATTATATATGATTTCGCGGCTAAAATCAAGGAGTAATATTTAAAAGTTTTAAGGCAAATTTTATAATTGAAGAGAATATATTTACGGCTCCCGTATGCCGATAAAGGAATGGTGAGAAATGGACTCGGTAATAAGTCGCGGTATAAAAATAATCGGTACGGGTAGCTATGCACCGCCGCTCTCCGTGTCTAACAACGACCTCGCAGAAACTTTGGATACGAGCGATGAATGGATAAAATCCCGCACAGGGATTGAAAGAAGATACTTTAATGAGGGTCGCCCGAATCACCCAATGGCGATACAAGCGTCGAAAAACGCACTCGCATGTGCGGGTGTTAATGCTGAGGATATAGATTATATCATACTTTCTACCTGTACACCGGATTTTATGTACCCTACGACTGCATGTCTTATTCAAAACGGTATAGGGGCGTATAATGCTGTTTGTGTTGATATAAACGCCGCATGTACGGGATTTGTTATGGGGCTTGAAATGGCGCGGGCTTTGCTCTACGCAGGGTATGACAGGATTCTGCTTGCCGCGAGCGAAAACCTTACCTCGCAGGTCGATTTTTATGACAGGACGACAAGCGTACTTTTCGGAGACGGCGCGGGAGCGGTGATTCTCGAACGTGCTGAAAAAACATTTGCTTCATATATGAGGGCTAAAGGCGTACCTGCGGACAACCCTCTTCTTTATTATAAGTTAAAATACGAGATTAACACGCCTTTTAAGTGCGAAGAAGCCGATTCTTACCACGGAGCGTACAAAGAAAAATTGCAAATGGATGGCAAGGAGGTCTATAAATTTGCGGTTGAGGCGATGCCCGAAGCGGCGGCGGCGGCGTGTAAAAGGGCGGGACTGTCGTTAGATGAAATCGATTTATTTATACCCCATCAGGCAAACATAAGAATTGTGCAGACTGCCGTGAAATCTCTCGGCGTGCCTATGGAAAAGGTCTATACAAACATCGGAAAGCACGGAAACACCTCAAGCGCGTGTATGGCGGTCTGTCTTGACGAGCTTAACGCCGCAGGACGGTTAAAGGAGGGCATGAAGCTCTGCTTGGTAGGCTTCGGCGCGGGGCTGACCTACGGCGCGGTGGTCTTAGAAATTTAATACAGGAGAGTTAAAAATGAAAACTAAAACTATAAAAGCCATAACACTGCTCATCGTACTTTCCGTTTTTATCGGGTTGTTCGCCGCTTGTAATAGCAACGGCGGTAATGAAAATTCGCTGATAGGCAAGTGGAGAATAACTGACGCAATTATTCCGTTTACACGCGAATTTAAAGATGATGCAACATGGGTTGAAATAATCGAGTTTTCAAGTGAACCAATGCGTGTTGATGGTACCTACACAGTTGACGGCGACAAACTTTCTCTCTTTATAACGAAAATTGCAGGGAAGATTCCGCCGGATGAAACCCCATTGGAGTTTTCTTATACCTTTAAGGGCGATGAACTTGTATTAATTTCACTAAATGATTTAGTCGGCAGTGAACAAATATACATAAGAGAGTGAAAAATCTAATAAAATGCAAAGGATAAATAATATGAAAACAAAAATAACGGAGCTTCTCGGTATAAAATACCCTCTTCTGCAAGGCGGAATGGCGTGGGTGTCCGAACATAATCTTGCGGCGGCGGTATCAAATGCGGGCGGCGCGGGAATCATTGCGGGCGGTAACGCCCCTGCCGAGCTTATTCGTGAGGAAATAAAAAAAGCGCGAGCCTTAACGGACAAGCCTTTCGGCGTTAATATAATGCTCATGTCGCCGTACGCCGATGATTTGGCACGGGTCGTCGCAGAGGAAAAGGTTGCGTTTGTTACCACGGGTGCGGGGAATCCGGGTAAGTTCATGGAACAGTGGAAAAACGCGGGAATTAAAGTAATCCCCGTAGTACCGGGCGTCGCACTCGCAAAGCGCATGGAGCGTTCGGGTGCGGACGCAGTAATAGCCGAAGGGACGGAAAGCGGCGGACATATAGGCGAGAACACGACTATGTGCCTTGTTCCGCAGGTGGTTGACGCTGTCTCGATTCCCGTTATTGCGGCGGGTGGAATAGCAGACGGCAGGGGAGTAGCGGCATGTCTTATGCTCGGAGCTGAAGGCGTTCAAATCGGGACAAGGTTTCTCGCCGCTGAAGAATGTAAAATCCACGAAAATTATAAAGAACTCGTCCTAAAGGCTAAAGATACTGATTCGATAGTAACAGGCAGATTTACAGGGCATCCGTGCAGAGGTGTAAAAACAAAGTTCTCGCGCGGTTTGCTTCAGGCAGAGAAGGATGGGATTTCGCCCGAAGAATTCGAGAATCTGACAGTCGGCGCACTCAAAAAAGCCGCAATTGACGGAAACATAGCGGAGGGCAGTTTTCTTTGCGGCGCGGCGGCGGGAATGGTTGAAAAGATACAACCCGCTGAAGAAATAGTCAAAGAAATATTTGAAAGAGTGCAGGAATTATTAAAAGCTTATTAAAAGGCAGGGCTTTGTGAAAAAGAGTATTTGTTCACTCGTTATCAGTTTTTCATTTCTACCGCAGGTTATTTGGGCGGCGGGGTTATATCGGATTATAACATCCGACAGCTATGTGTTGTTAGATACGGGGCTTCAAACGGCTTTTCTTGTTGTATTCATCGAAATAACATTGTTTGCCGTACTGACCTCGTTTAAGCGGTTTTATGTAATGCGTGTACTGCTTTTGGGTTCGTATATACAGCTTATGTTTACCGCACTGCCGTATGAGTTTAAGCACTCTGAGGCTCTGCGCGACAATATCCTTATTTTCGCGGCGGTAGGGGCGATTATTGCGGCTTTAAATATGAGTTCGCTCTATATTTATAAGAATATAAAAAATACGAAAGAAACAGGGGAACAGACATGAACAGCGAAATCACAGTAAAAACCGCAATAATAACAGGCGCAGGAAGAGGGATAGGCGCGGAAATCGCACTGCGATTAGCCGGTGACGGCTTTAATGTCGCGCTGAACGACTTAAATGCGGACGCACTCGCCGAAACTGCGGCGAAATGCAGAGAGCAGGGAGTTGCTGCTGAGTGTTTCCCCGCAGATGTATCAAAGCATGACGAGTGTGAAGCGATGATTAAAAAAATTAAAGAGCGGTTCGGAACGATTGACGTATTGGTCAACAATGCGGGGATTACACGCGACGGATTATTGGCGCGTATGAGCGAGGAGAATTATGACCTCGTAATCGCGGTAAATCAAAAAAGCGTATTTAATATGATGAAGCATTGCTCGGCGGTCATGATAAAGCAGAGAAGCGGTAATATAATAAATGTATCGTCCGTTGCGGGACTTCACGGAAATGCGGGACAATTTAACTACAGCGCGTCAAAAGCGGCAGTAATCGGAATGACTAAAAGCGCGGCGAAGGAACTCGGCGCAAGGGGTATAACCGTAAACGCCGTAGCACCGGGTTTTATACAGACCCCCATGACCGATGCACTGACAGAAGAGCAAAAACAAGCGATTTTAAATCTTATTTCTATGAAACGCTATGGAACAGTCGATGAAATAGCGGGTGTGGTGTCCTTTTTGGCAAGCAAAGATGCGTCGTATGTAACAGGACAAACAATCGAAATCAGCGGCGGGCTGACGATGTGAATTTTTACCTAAACAGGGAGGGAATTATTTGAAACGTGTAGTAATAACAGGACTTGGTATTTTAAGCCCTATCGGGAACGATATCGAAACTTTTAAAGGCAATTTAAAAGCGGGACGGCACGGCTTTTCGCTCGTGGAGTGGTTTCCCGGTCAGACTGATGAAAAGTGGGTCGGTGCGCGGGTTCAGGGCTTCGAGCCTTTAGAGTATTTCGAGAAAAAAGAGCTTCGCAGAACCGATAAGCTCACACAGTACGGCGTTTATGCGGCGAAAAAGGCTCTCGAAGATGCGGGGAGCGATTTCTCCGACCTCGATTCGTACAGATGCGGGATAATTATAGCGTCGGGAATCGGCGGAATAGAAACCTGCGAAGAACAAATCATGGCATATCATAATAAAGGGCATAAACGTGTTTCGGTTTTCACCATACCAATGATGATAAGTAATATGGCGGCAGGAATAATCGCAATAAAAACAGGCTTTAAAGGTTCAAATTTCTGCCCCGTTTCTGCGTGTGCGAGTTCAAATCACGCGCTTGGCGAGGCGTTTAGAGCAATCAAACACGGCTATCTCGATATGGCTGTTTCGGGCGGCGTTGAGGCTTGCACTATCGGCTTTGCCAATGCGGGATTTAATAACATGACCGCGCTTACTACATCAAAAGAGCCTGACAGAGCCTCTATACCCTTTGATAAAGAAAGGAACGGCTTTGTGCTTGGAGAGGGTGCAGGGGTTTTAGTTTTAGAGGAATACGAACACGCGAAGGCAAGAGGTGCGAGGATTTATGCCGAACTTGCGGGATATGGTTCAACCTGCGATGCATACCATGAAACAAGCCCGAATCCCGACGGTTGCGGCGGCGCAAAGGCTATGGAGCTTGCGATAAACGAGGCGGGTATAAAACCTGAGGACGTGAATTATATAAACGCCCACGGTACATCCACCCCCCCGAATGACAAAACCGAAACAGCGGCGATTAAAACTACCTTCGGGGAGTACGCTTTTAAGGTAGCGGTTAACTCAACAAAGTCACTGACCGGGCATTTGCTCGGAGCGGCGGGCGGCGTGGAAGCAATAGCGACAGTATTGCAGATGAAGCACGGTTTTATTCACCAAACAGCAGGCTATAAAGTTCCCGACCCCGAATGTGACCTTGATTATGTCATAGAAGGCGTAAGGAGTGCCGAAATAAATGCGGCGGTATCAAATTCACTCGGATTCGGGGGGCATAACGTGTCGCTCTGCTTTAAATCAGTTTAAAAAACTCGTAGAATAAAAAGTGTAAAACGAAAACTAAAGGAGAACAAAAATGGATTTAATCAAGACCACAAAAGACTTAGCCGATATTTTAAAAGAAAAGAAATTATCGAGTATCGGGGTGAAGCTTCAAGATTTTGAAATCTTTCTTGAAGATAAGCCGCAACATTTTGTTGTAAATAACACCGCAAATGGAGGGGGTATTCAGGCAGTTATACCGCCTGCGGTGACATCGGCGGTCGCCGCGCCTTCCGTGCAGGTCTCGGGCGGGGCGGGTAACTTCGTAACATCACCTATAGTAGGCACTTTTTACGCTTCACCGTCACCTGATAAGCCGCCTTTCGTAAAAGTGGGAGACAAGGTCGAAAAAGGGCAGGTCGTCTGCATTGTCGAAAGTATGAAATTGATGAATGAAATAAACTCCGAATTCGCGGGAACGGTTGCGGAAATCTTAGTCAAAGACGGTCAAGCCATCGAGTTTGAGCAGGAATTAATAAGGTTAGATTAAATCAAGTAAGAATAATAAGCACTTAAAAAATTATAGGAAGGTATGTTGCCGCGCCGCAATTTTCTTTGAAGTTTATGCAAGGCGAGGCGGCGAGGAGTTGAAAATGAATCAAGAGCAAATTAAAGAAATAATCCCCCATCGTGAGCCTTTTCTGCTGATTGACGAAATCGTTGAAATGGAAGAAGGGCGTCGCGTAGTCGCCATAAAACATATAAAAGAAGACGATTTTTGGTTTAAGGGACATTTTCCGAACCACCCTGTTACGCCGGGCGTCCTTATGCTCGAAATGCTCGCACAGGCGGGTGCGTGTGCTATGCTTTCACTCCCCGAAAACAAAGGTAAAATCGGATTTTTCGGCGGTGTAAAGGACGCTAAGTTCAGACGGCAGGTAGTTCCGGGCGATGAGTTAAGGCTTGAAGTAGAGATTATTAAGATTAAAGGTCCTGTCGGAATCGGTAAAGGAATCGCAACCGTAAACGGCGAAAAAGCCGTCAGCGCGGAAATCAGTTTTGCGATTAAATAATATTGAGAGGCGTAATATGAAAATCCGTATATTTGCAATTTTAATCGTTCTTTTTCTATTTTGTTCGTGTGGTGAAACCCCAATATCTAACACGGCTGATGAGGGGGATTTCGGTGCAGCACTAACAGACGAGACGGAAGAACCCGCAGAAGAAGAGCCTGACCCGGAGCTTGAACCGGATAACGAGCCGAAGGCGGAAAACAAAACGGAAACCTACTTTAACACTTTAGAGAACGGCTTTATCGAAATTAATTTGACAAAGCTGACAAACGGTTCTGTAACGTATTACGCCGACCCCATTGATGACAGATATATTGCAGTTTGCACTTCCGGAAGTGAAATATTTATTATAGACATATTTGAAAAATGCGTTGTCTATTCCGAAAAACTGAAAGGACTGCCCGGCGGGTGGTTTGAGCCGTTTTCGATTAATGGTGTAAACGGCGTTTCTATGGAATCTTATATAGAAACGACTACGGAGCATCCTTTTGAAAACGAGTATTATATAAATTATTTTACCCCCGAAAACAGTTGGTTTGAGAAGCGCGGACAAGACTCTCGAAATATAGAATTCGGCGATAAGATTTTAAGAGAAATTGACTTTGGTATTTTTGAGGACAGAAACGGTGAATTGACAGAGCTTCTTCCGCCGATACCCGAAGAAAATAAATTTTATTACGGCGAAAACAACGAGGCTTGGGAAGTGGCTTGGGAAGCAATGAAAAGCACTGTTGTTCACAGATTTGAAACCCAAATTGACGAAAACCGATTCCTGTATACAATGATAGGTTATGAATCGGCTCCCGGCTTTGGAATATATGATTTTACGACCGAAACTTACGCACATATTCCCGATACACAGCAATTATTTTTCATGCAGTCTATCGATAATAATTTGTATTTTTTTTATCAAGAATACGGTTCGGAAACCGATTCGTTTTATAGGTTAGATTCCGATACTCTTGAGCTTGAAAAAATCCTCGATATGAAAGAATTTATCGCTGAACAAAACCTGCCTTTTTCATATCCGACATTCCGAATTGACAAGATATATGCGGCGTTTTCAGAAGACGGAAAATTTATTACCTTCGCGATTTATAACGGCGACAGATTTGACCATGATTTTGAAACGAAATATCAGATTTATGTCTTAGATTTATCGGACAATACGGTAATAAATACTTATTATTTTGAGTCAAGAAATTCGACAGATGCAAGTCCGCAGTTCATGGGTGATTCTCTGCTTCTCTACGGTCAGAAAATTTCGGGACGAGATGAGTATATGTATATTATACCATTATAAAGGAAGGCATAAATATGTTTAAGAAGATTCTAATCGCAAACCGCGGGGAGATAGCAGTACGTGTTATCCGTGCCTGCCGCGAACTCGGTATAAAGACCGTCGCTGTCTACAGCACCGCAGACAAAGCCGCTCTGCATACTTTAATCGCGGATGAGTCGCTCTGTATCGGTCCTCCCGCATCTAAAGACAGCTATCTCAATATGAACGCGCTTATTGCCGCCTGCGAAATCACAGGTGCAGAGGCGATTCATCCGGGGTATGGCTTTTTGTCCGAGAATGCGGCCTTTGTAAGGCTTTGCGAGAAATGCGGTATAAAATGGATAGGACCGTCGGCGGACGCAATAGAGGCTATGGGAGATAAAGCCAACGCCAAGGACAGCATGAAGAAAGCGGGCGTTCCCGTTGTACCCGGTTCGGACGGCGCAATTAAAACAATAGAAGAAGCGGAAAAAATCGCAGATGAAATCGGCTATCCGATTTTAATAAAGGCTTCCGCAGGCGGCGGAGGAAGGGGCATACGTCCCGTCAATAAAAAAGAAGAGCTGAAAGACCAGATTCAAGCCGCGAAAACCGAAGCCAAGGCTTTTTTCAGTGATGATGCGGTGTATATAGAAAAGTTCATCGAGAATCCCCGCCATGTTGAAATACAACTTTTAGCAGACGAACACGGGAACGTGGTACATCTCGGAGAACGCGACTGTTCCTGTCAGCGGCGCAACCAGAAATTGATTGAAGAATCACCCTGCCCGAGTGCGGTTATGACAGAAGAGCTTCGCGCAAGAATGGGAGCGGCGGCTATAAAGGGTGCAAAGGCATGTAACTATGCAAATGCGGGAACTGTTGAATTTTTGCTTGACAAGCATGGCGAGTTTTATTTCATGGAAATGAACACGAGGATTCAGGTTGAACACCCCGTAACGGAAATGGCTGTCGATATTGATTTAATCAAAGCGCAGATTAAAGTCGCGGCGGGTGAAACCTTAGACGCAATAGGGATAAAACAAGAAAATATTAAATTCGGCGGTCATGCGATTGAATGTCGTATAAATGCGGAAGACCCCAAAAACGAGTTTCGCCCTTCGCCGGGGAAAATCTCGGCTCTGCATATACCGGGGGGCTTGGGCGTAAGATTAGATACCGCAGTTTTTCAAGGATGCGAAATCCCGCCCTATTATGACAGCATGGTCGCTAAGGTGATAGTTCGCGGAAATGACAGGGCAGAGGCTATTCAAAAAATGAGGGTCGCACTCGCAGAGTTTTTAATAGAAGGAATCGCGGCAAACATAGATTTTCAACTTGAACTGCTCAAGGAAGAAGAATTTATAAGCGGGAATTATGACATAGGATTTTTGGGGAGGATAAGGAATGGGACTTGAAGATTTACTCAAAAAGGTAAAACACCGCTTTAACGATGAGAAGTCGGAGGCTACCGCTAAGACTGAGTCGGCTCAAAAGCAGGAAGAAAAAGGGGACACAAAAAGCGTTAAAATCCCGGAAGACCTGTTTTTTAAGTGTCCGCGTTGCCGCGCAACTTCCTACAAGGAAGATTTCGAGAAAGACAGAAAGGTCTGCTCAAACTGTAATTATCACGCCCGCCTGACATGGAAAGAGCGGCTTGATTTGACTGCGGATAAAGACAGCTTTGTCGAGTTTGACGCAGGTATGGAATCACTGAACCCCATAAATTATCCCGACTACGCCGACAAATTGCAAAAACTACATAAACAATGTAATATGCGTGACGCGGTAATCACAGGCGAATGTACAATAAGGGGCTATAAAACCGTCGTCGGAATCATGGACAGTAATTTCATGATGGCGAGCATGGGGAGCGTTGTGGGCGAGAAAATAACCCGCGCTTTTGAGTATGCGACAAGGGAGAAGTTGCCCGTCATTATGTTTACCGCTTCGGGCGGAGCGAGAATGCAGGAGGGTATAATCTCACTCATGCAAATGGCGAAAACAAGCGGTGCGATTGCTAAATTCTCCGAAGCGGGACAACTGTATATCGCTGTTATGACCGACCCGACTACAGGCGGTGTAACCGCCTCATTCGCTTCACTCGGCGACATAATTATAGCCGAACCCAAGGTGCTGATAGGATTTGCGGGACGACGTGTAATTCAGGACACGATAAAACAAAAGTTACCCGATGAGTTTCAGTCGGCGGAATTTTTACTCGAAAACGGTTTTGTGGACATGATTTGTGAGCGGAATAAAATGCGTTCATGCTTGGCAAGACTGCTTAAAACGCATAATTACGAAAAGATTATGGGATAAGGTTTCGGCGTTAAGAACGATTCAATAGAAAGGACACAGGTCATAAATATGTCAAAGCTAACCGCCACAGAGCGATTGTCACTTATCAGAATCAAAAACCGCCCCACCGTGAACGATTATATCCCGCTTATTTTTAATCGCTTCATGGAAATGCACGGCGACCGACATTACGGCGATGATGCGGCTATTATGGGCGGAATAGCCGAATTTCACTCAATACCCGTGACTGTAATCGCACAGGTAAAAGGTCGTGATATTGAGGAAAATAAACGCACTAACTTTGCAATGCCCCACCCCGAAGGCTACAGAAAAGCTCTCAGACTTGCGAAACAGGCTGAAAAATTTGGCAGACCCATAATTTGCCTTGTAGATACTCCCGGTGCGTTCTGCGGAATTGAAGCAGAGGAAAGAGGTCAAGGGGAGGCGATTGCGCGAAACCTTATGGAGTTCATGACGCTTAAGACCCCTATCATCTCTATAATCCTCGGCGAAGGGGGGAGCGGCGGCGCACTCGCTTTATCCGTTTGCGACGAGCTTGCCATTTTGGAAAACGCGCTTTACTCAGTGATTTCACCGCGCGGCTTTGCTTCGATACTCTGGAAGGACCCGAGCCGCGAAAAAGAAGCCGCCGAGCTGATGAAAATTACGGCTGACGACCTGCTTAATTTCGGTGTATGTGAGAAAATTATCGCCGAGCCATCGGGCGGCGCACACAACGACTGTCAGCTTATGGCGGACAATATATCCGAGTACCTGATTGACGCTGTGAAAAGACTTCGTTCTGCGGAACATGACGTTTTACTTGTGAACAGATACGAAAAATTTAGAAAAATAGGAATGTTTACTGAATAATCATCGTAAAATATAAATATTTTTGTGTTATATTCTATTGATTATTTGGGCGATATGCCTTATAATAATAAAAAACAACATATACGGAGGACTAAAAAATGATATTTGAAAAAGTAAGGGCAATAGTAGTCGACCAACTCGATGTAGACGAGGAAAAGGTAACACTGACAGCGAATATTCAAGACGACTTAGGTGCGGATTCGCTCGACATCGTTGACCTCGTTATGAGTTTCGAGGAAGAATTCGACACAGAAATCCCCGACGACCAGGTCGAAACGATTAAAACAATAGGCGACATCGTCAAATACATTGAAGAAAAAATAGAGTGAGAAGAATAAAATGTCTTTAGGGCGGGCGCACTGCGTCCGCCCGCCGTGTGTATCGTAAAGCCTAATGAAAATCCCCTTTGCATAGAATTAAGTTGGTAGGGGGGATTTTAATGAATCCGTGTCAAATGAATGCGATGATTGCCGCACTCACGAATTATCTTTATTGCACGCTGTCAAAAAGGGATTTTATCTTCTGGAACGTGTTTTTTTCAGAGCTTTCAAAATCCATGTTCGGAATGGAAATCCTTCGGAGTGTTTGTTTTTTTGAGAAGGAAGAAGGTCACGGAGCGCGTCATGAACACGCCCATGAACACGATAATAAAAAAAATGAGTACAAAAATGATGAATAATGTTGCACTGTTGTATTATATATGTTATACTACAATTATGTCGTGTTAAAAGTCAGGATAAGGCGGAAGGGTAAATGGTTGATTTAAGCGGAAAAAAACGTGTGGTAATAAAGGTCGGTACGTCAAATATAGCCTATAAAACAGGTAATATTAATATAAGGCGGGTCGAAAGCTTAGCTCGGATTATTTCGGACATACGAAATTCAGGCAGAGAAGTAATCTTTGTAACAAGCGGTGCAATAAGCGTAGGTATGGCAAGAATGAATCTTTCAAAGCGACCGTCGGACACGCCCGGTAAGCAAGCCTGTGCGGCAATCGGGCAAAGTGAGCTTATGAACATATATGATACCGAATTTACCAAACATAATCGGGTAGTAGCGCAAATACTGATGACACGCGATGTTATTTCCAACAAGGAACGCAGACAAAACGCTCGAAATACTATAGAGAGACTGCTCGAAATGGGCGTGATTCCCATTATTAACGCCAATGATACGATTTCTCTCGAAAATTTAGATTTTGACGAGAACGACACGCTTTCAGCGTTGGTAGCAAAGCTTGCTGATGCAGATTTGCTTATAATGTTTACCGATGTTGACGGGCTGTACGATAAAAACCCCGCCGAACCCGATGCAAAGCTGATTCCTGTTGTTGAAAAAATTACGCAAGACATGATTCATGCGGCAGGCGGGAAAGGCTCGGAGCTATCGAGCGGCGGTATGCTCACAAAGCTTGAAGCCGCGATGCTCGCAAAAGAAGACGACATTCCGTCGGTCATTATAAACGGCGAGAGACTTGAAATTTTGTACGATTTATTTGAAAATAACGCAGTCTGCACGGTGTTCGTGTGAGATTTTTAAAGGTAAGTATTGCGTATAAGAACGCATAATGATACAGGAAACTATAATCAGAGGGGTAAAAAAATGAGCTACATTGAAGAACTCGGTATTCGCGCCAAAAATGCCGAAAATAACATCAGGAACATAACCACAGACCAGAAGAACCGAGCGTTAACGGCGATTGCCGAAGCGTTAAAAAACAGCGTTAATAAGTCTTTAATTATCACAGAAAATAAAAAAGACCTTGAAAACGCTAAGAAAAACGGTATGACAAAGGCGTTCATCGACCGATTAACGCTTACGGAAGAGCGGATTGAAAAAATCAGCGAAAGTGTTATGGAAATCGTCGCACTCGCCGACCCGATTGATGAAATCTTAGGCGGCGGTCAGGTCAGAGATGGCTTTAATATCGTTAAAAAGCGGGTTCCGCTCGGCGTCATAGGCGTTATTTATGAATCACGCCCCAATGTCACGGTAGACGCAGCCGCACTCTGCTTAAAGTCGGGCAATGTCTGTATGCTTCGAGGAGGCAGCGATGCAATCTACTCAAATATGTGTCTTGCCCTGTTCATGAGACGGGCTCTCGAAGACTGCGGTGTTACGGCAGACTGTATTATTCTGGTGGAGGACACGAGCAGGGAGGTCGCCGCCGATATGATGAAATTAAACAATTATATTGACGTGCTTATTCCTCGGGGCGGTTCGGGCTTAATCCGTTCGGTCGTTAAAAACTCCACCGTTCCTGTTTTACAAACGGGCGAGGGTAACTGCCACTTGTATGTTGACGCCAACGCGGATATAGGCATGGCTGTGAGAATCGCCGATAACGCCAAGACACAACGTCCCTCGGTCTGTAACGCTATTGAAACGCTGTTGGTACATAAGAATGCCGCCGAGGAAACGCTGAGGGGGCTTTATGAACTCTGGAAAGGCGTAGTGACTATATATGGCGATAAAAAGACCTCGGCGATTATCCCGGTGGAGCGTATAGCGACAGAAGAGGATTATTACACCGAATTTAACGATTATATCATAGCGATAAAGGTAGTAAAGAATGTAGGAGAAGCAATCGCACATGTAAACAAATACGGGACAAATCATAGCGAATGTATTATTACGCAGAATTATGAAAACGCTCGTAGGTTTCAACAGGAAGTAGACGCGGCGGCGGTTTATGTAAACGCTTCGACGCGCTTTACAGACGGAAATGTCTTCGGACTCGGTGCGGAAATAGGTATTTCTAACCAAAAGCTTCATGCGAGGGGACCGCTCGGTCTGCGTGAACTGACCTCGTATAAGTATTTAATTTACGGTAACGGGCAAATAAGAACGTAACGGAGTATAAAATGTTAAAATCCGGCAAAAAAGAAAAATCTAAAAAAACGGTAACGCAGGTGTTGGCGGCGGAAATTAATACACAAGAACCGGACGAGGGGGAAGCGGAGGACTCTGTTAAAACAGATACAAAGCCGAACACCGCCTCAAAACGGAAAAAACAACCGCCCGCCCCGAAAGAGCATAAAGTCATAAATACCCTTGTGGGTAATTTAAGCCTTGCGCTTGAAGAAAACGTCGTCGAAATAGATGAAATGCTTGACGATGACACAAAGCAACAGCCTAAGGAGTATCAAAACAGGGATAAAAAACCGGCAAAATATCGATTTTTCCTTATTTTCGGTTTAATTGTGTTTTGGCTCGCTATAATGGGCGCGCTTTCTGTCGGGCAAACAATCGGAGAGCTTGCATACGATATTTCAAACCAAACCGCGCTTAAAGAGGAGTTCGAGCGTTTTCTTTTCCCTGTCGTGGTAAATGACCCGCCGGAGTTTGACGGTGCGGAGAATATGCCTATATCGGTAATTATTTCGTCTGCAATTTGGCAAATCATACTTACCGGCGACACATCGAATTATGAACGGGATTTTCAGACTCTGATGATACCCGAAAACGATGTAGAAGCCGCGGCACGGAGCATTTTCGGTCAGAACTTCGATATGCGGCACAGTACCGTCGATAATATAATCATCGCTTTTATTTACGATGCCGATATAAAATCGTATATAGTACCTGAGAACCCCACCTTTAATACCTTCTCGCCGAAGGTGTCCGAGATTTTAAATAATGGGGAAAGCTACAGGATTATAGTAGAGTATATTACGCCGACTCCTCATCTAATCGCCGGTATCGAATTTGAATCGCAGTCGGTAAAAACCATGATTTACACGATTACCCGTGCCGCCGACAGAACTAAAACCATACAGTCGATAGAACTTAACAGAGGAGACGAGGATTACATACACTTTTAATTAATAATATACCGGCTCAACGCGATTCACAAAGGAAAGGAGGATATAAATGCATCCCATAATAATCACCACTCTGGGAGAATTTTCAATATCCTACGGAAACAAAGTTATAACCGAAAAGGAAAGACGCTCAAAGAATATGTGGGTACTCCTTAAGTACCTGACCACTTTCGCGGACAGAGCGGTACCCCAGGAAGAGCTTATTGAGCTGCTTTGGAGTAATGATGGGCTGATTGGACCGGCAAGCGCGCTCAAAACGCTATTAAGCCGTATTAGGAACTCTCTCAGCGTTTTGGGATTTCCGCCCAACACAGACCTTGTGGTGAGTTATTCCGGAATCTACACTCTTAATAAATCGTTTGAGTACATTATAGACACTGTACAATTTGAAAAAAATGCTAAAGAATCTATGCGTGATGATATATCGGAAAAAGAGCAGATTCAGTATGCGAAAAGGGCACTCGCGATGTACGGCGGCGATTTTTTAAAAAATACTGCTTACGAAAAGTGGTTAATACCTGCGAGGGTCTATTATCATTCAATTTTTGTACGTGTAATCCACAGGCTTTCAGACACGCTTTTTGAGCATAAGCAGTATACGGATATAATTAACGTATGCCGAAAAGCACTGCTTATAGAAAGCTCCGACCAAATAATTCATATGAATCTTATAAAGGCGCTCGCGGCTCTCGGCGACCGCGATAACGCCAAAAAACACTATAGATACGTTATGGATTTGCTTTACAACAAAATCGGGGTTAATCCGATTCCGGAGTTGAAAAACCTGTACCGAGAAACTATAGAAACCGACGCCGAGCAGGGTGAGAGCCTCGAAACAATACAAAAAAAGCTGAGAGAAACGAACAGCGAAACAGAAAGCGGAGCGTTCTACTGTGAGCCGGAGGTGTTTAAAAGCATATACAGGCTTAAAATGCGCGATTCTGCACGCAGTATGCAAAGAACCCAAATCTGCTTAATAACAGTCACTGACCCTACCGGAGGAGAAGTAGAGCCTAAACAAATTATAGATGAAATGAAGCGTCTGCATGACTGTGTGTCTGCCTCTCTGCGTAAAAGCGATATTTTTGCACGCTACAGTCTTTCGCAGTATGTGCTTATGTTATCCTATGCCAACTACGATACAAGCGAAGTCGTATTGAACAGAATCGAAAAAAAGTATAAAGAAAAAACCGTCGGTTTTATGCTCGATATTAATTTTAAATATACTATGGTTCTGTAGAAAAGGAGAAGCGAAAATATGGTGAAAAAAATAGTCAGTTCTTTAATGTGCGGAATGTACATATCAATCGGTGCGACAGTTTATATCTCAATCGGTCACGGCGTTGCGGGTGCAATCTTCTTTGCGGCGGGAATTTTAATGGTAACCACGTACTATAATATGCTTGTTACAAGGGTTTTCGCACATTACGCATTCAGAAAGAGCGATAAAGAAGGATATAAAATATCCGATATGGTTATCTCGCTAATCGGAAACGGCGTAGGCTGTATAATTTATTCCTTTTTCCTGAGTTTTACGCGATACGGCACGGAACAAAAGGTCGAAAACCTGAAGGGAATAGTCGGGCTGAGGCTTGAAGATACCTATTTCAGCATATTCATACTCGCTGTAATATGCGGATTTTTAGTAGCCTGCGCCTGCCTCACGGGCAAGATTTATCCCGATAATAAGGTAGCATCGTTAGGACTTTCCATCATTTTCATAGCTGTTTTCGTTTTATGCGTACCGGAGCATATTGTCGCAGACTTCTTTTTCTTCTCATATTATTCGTTTATGGTCGGATTTGAGGTAAGGATGGTTCCGATTCTCTTAGTAGTGGCGGCAGGAAATTTCGTAGGCGGCGTCGGAACCGGATATTTAGAATATTACCGGACTAAATCCGACAGTTAACGAAGCAGGGCGAAAATGCGATGATTACTGACTTTACGTATGAATTTCTGTCCGATATGTGTTAATTTTCTGAAATTTCCAAAAATTTTTTGTAAAAAAGCTAAATTTCTTGTTGCATTTTGTAAAAAAATGTGATATGATTAGCTTATAATGCTTATCCAATACCCGATTTGTATTCTTTTTCAAAACTATGAAGAGGGTAGCAGAAATTTAATTATATTTAAAAAAGGGGATTTACTTATGAACTGGTTCAACAATCTAAAAGTAGGAAGCAAGCTGTTATTATCATTTATGCTTGTGTTGGTTCTTGCCATAGCGTTGGGGGCGTTCGCGATTATTGAAATGAGCGGCATCAACAGCAGCTATGCAGATGCGATGGATATCGCCACTCAGCGAATACAAGAGGTTTTAGATGCGCAGAGTGAGTATTCGTCAGTGCGTATGGCTGTACGCGAGATTTTTTACCCTAACAATACCCGCGCCGACCTAGAGAGCATCAGAAACGATATGAGCAATGCTCTAAACGATTTGGACGAGGGGCTTAACAACTTGTACGCTATATCAGTGGTCGGAGGTGCTGTACAAGAGAGAATCTATGAGGTTCAGCCGCTTGTTGAACGCTACCGCCGAGAGATGGTGGGGATAGTCGATGATTTACTGTCGCATACTAACGTAGATATTGACGACCCCGATTATATGAAGGCGTTGCATGATGCACAGTATGCGGTAGATGCGGCGGGTCCCGCTTACGCAGGGAGGATGAGCGAGCTTCTCGGAGAAATTCCCGGACTCGTGCTTGGCGTAATGAATGATGCCGCAGATGAAAACGAGGTGGCGGCAACATTTGCGATTACGTTGACGGTCGTAATTCTGGTTGTTATGGCGGCGTTTATAGTGATTATATCCGTAATCGTGCCTAAGACTATTTCCGCACCGTTAAAACCGCTGACCGCCTTTTTAATCAAAGCGGGTACTACAGGAGACCTTACGCTTACGAAGCAGGACATCGAAACTATTGAACACTATGCAAAATATAAAGATGAAACAGGTCAGTGTATCAATGGTGCGTCATCGTTTGTCAAGCGTATTACCGAAGTTTCGGAGGTTTTGGACAAAATCGCCCACGGAGACCTTACGGTTACTATTTCTCTTTTATCGCCTTCCGATGTTATGGGTAACTCGGTAAGTATGATGATTGACAGCATGAACAATATGTTCGGTGAGATTAACAGCTCGTCCTCACAGGTAGATTCGGGTGCGAAGCAAATCGCCGACGGCGCACAGGCACTTTCACAGGGTTCGACCGAACAGGCGGCGTCTATTGAACAACTTTCAAGCTCCATATCCGAAATAGCCAGTCAGACCAAAGTCAATGCGGAAATGGCAGAGAAAGCCGCTTCACTCTCGGATGTTATTAAGAATAACGCCGAAAAGGGCAATCGTCAGATGGACGAAATGATGGCGGCGGTAAGGGATATAAATACCGCAAGTCAGAATATAAGCAAGGTTATCAAGGTCATCGACGACATAGCATTCCAGACCAATATACTCGCGCTTAACGCCGCAGTTGAAGCCGCCAGAGCAGGTCAGCACGGTAAAGGCTTTGCGGTCGTAGCGGAAGAAGTCCGTAACTTAGCCGCGAAGAGTGCGGAAGCCGCAAAAGAGACGGGCGACATGATTCAAAACTCAATGGAAAAAGCTGAACTCGGCTCACGTATAGCCAGCGAAACCGCCGTAAGCTTCACAGAAATAGCGTCAGGCATACAAGAATCCAGTCAGCTCGTTGAAGAAATCGCCAAATCCTCTAAAGAACAGGCTATGGGTATATCTCAGGTCAATATAGGTATAGACCAGGTGGCGCAGGTCGTTCAGCAAAACAGCGCGACAGCGCAGGAAAGCGCGGCGGCGTCCGAGGAAATGAGCGGTCAGTCCGCTATGTTGCAGGAGCTTATCTCACAGTTTAAACTTAAAAACTTATAAGAATCCGGATTCCCCCGCCACAGGCGGGGGAATCTAAACAAACAGCAACTATAGTATTCGACACGCAGGAGACACAAAATGAAAAACTTAAAGGTTTCGCAAAAAATGACAGTAGGGTTCGCAAGTATTTTATTGTTGGCAATGCTTATAGGCGCAGTGGGTATTGTATCGTCTTCTATTTTCTTATCCAATATCGAAAAGCTTCATAAATTTAACGGGGAACACGAGGGCATAATAGGTATTACGAAGGCGCATTATACCTGGCGGCACAATCTGATGATGGCGATTGCTACGGGAGACGAATTTAAGGGTTCTGTAGACCCCGCGACCTGCGCTCTCGGAAGCTGGCTTGGCGGCGAGGTCGCTAAAAATATTGATGACCCCGAAACGCTTAAAATGTTATCCGACCTTAAAGCACCTCATGACTTTATTCATTATGAAGCGGCGAATGTCGTGAAGTATTTAGATGAAGGAAACCTCGAAGAGGCACAGAGGATTACTTTTGAAGAAATTCTCCCTAAAACTCAGGAAGTTTTAGACCTGCTTTCAACTTCTGAGGATAGGTACGGGTATCTTATAGAGGAGCTTGATGCGGAGATAGCCAGTATCAGCACCATAGTGATAATACTCATTTCCGCTATCACTTTGCTTGCTGTAATTGTCGCCTTTGTCTTAGCGCGTTACATATCCGGTATGATTTCAAAACCCTTACAACCCTTGACCGCGTTTTTGAACAAGGCAGGAAACACGGGAGACATTTCACTTTCCAAGGAAGATGTAGAAACTATTTCACGCTATTCGCAGTATCGTGACGAGACAGGTCAGTGTATAAAAGGTGCGGCGGCGTTTGTAGGTCGTGTCACTGAGGTTTCGGAGGTCTTAAATAAAATAGCCAACGGAGACCTTACAGGTGAAATCGCACTTTTATCACAGGATGACGTAATGGGTCAATCTGTTTATAAGATGCTTGATAACATGAATAATATGTTTGGCGAAATAAACAGCTCGTCCTCACAAGTGGATACCGGTGCGAGACAAATCGCCGATGGCGCGCAAGCACTTTCACAGGGTTCGACCGAGCAGGCGGCGTCTGTTGAACAGCTTTCAAGCTCCATATCCGAAATAGCCACTCAGACCAAGGTTAACGCAGATATGGCAGAAAAGGCGTATCGGTTATCCGAGTCAATCAGACATAACGCCGAAAAAGGTAATCGCCAGATGGACGAAATGATGGTTGCGGTGAGGGATATAAATACCGCAAGCCAGAATATAAGCAAGGTTATAAAAGTTATAGACGACATAGCGTTCCAGACCAATATACTCGCGCTTAACGCCGCTGTCGAAGCCGCCAGAGCAGGTCAGCACGGTAAAGGCTTCGCGGTCGTAGCGGAAGAAGTCCGTAACTTAGCCGCGAAGAGTGCGGAAGCCGCAAAAGAGACGGGCGACATGATTCAAAACTCAATGGAAAAAGCCGAACTCGGCTCACGTATAGCCGGCGAAACCGCTGTAAGCTTCACAGAAATAGCATCGGGCATACAAGAATCCAGTAAGCTCGTCGAAGAAATCGCCAAATCCTCTAAAGAACAGGCTGTAGGTATCTCGCAGGTCAACATAGGTATAGACCAGGTGGCGCAGGTCGTTCAGCAAAACAGCGCGACAGCACAGGAAAGTGCGGCGGCGTCCGAAGAAATGAGCGGTCAGTCCGCTATGTTGCAGGAGCTTATTTCGCAGTTCAGATTGAAGGGCTAAAAAGATTAATACTAAAAAATACTCTGTCAGTTTTGGAAGACAGAGTATTTTTTGTATGTTAAAATTTACTCGAAACTTTCTGCATAAGCATATATCTTCCCTTGCAACGCCGCCCATGCTTCGTCAGTCAAAATCCCGAGAGCTTCATATCGCGGCAACATTTCTATGAGTTCTTCGGGGGTTATTCCGGCTTCTATGTAGGCGGCGGGCTTGTTGTAGTAGACCCAGTGGGGGGAGAAGGTAGTTTCGTTTTTGATAACATTAAAACCGTTATCATCGTCCCTGTTTAAGTTGAAAAAGTCAATATAGCTCTCATAAAGCGACCAATAATAGC
>Ga0099364_10001334_pt1 | contig 40919 bp, 30 predicted proteins | sample TergutTh196P3_FD_73070 | JGI IMG/M metagenome (GOLD analysis project Ga0099364, IMG submission 73070) | Microcerotermes parvus P3 segment gut microbial communities from Pointe-Noire, Republic of the Congo - Th196 P3 | ecosystem: Host-associated > Arthropoda: Insects > Digestive system > Gut ...
CCCTACTGAGAGTAATTCGATAATTCGATTTTGCTCTTCAGTCGGCGTGGTGATGACACTCGTTTTGGCTTCACTGAATTCTACAGTTTCTTTACGAATGCTTTTTAAATTCTCCATGATGTAATCGTAAGTGTTTTTTCTGCGCACACCATTCTTGTCTGCTTCAAAAAGTGGCTGCAGCCTTTGTTTCATGTTCCACATGACAAAGTATGCCAACATACAAATAAAAACATGACATTTGATACGATCATCAATTTTGTGATATACAGGCCTGATTTCAAGACGAACCGTTTTCATATTTCTGAATGCCTGTTCCACACGCATCAAGCTTTTATAATTTTCAACAGCCTCAACGGCTATCATTTCTTCCGGCGAAACATCGGTATACACTATATAACAACCATCGAAACTGGCTTCTCGCTCTATTTTAGCTTCGTCTAACTTATATTTCAGATTTTCTCCTTGGCCTTCAAAAATAATAAATTTTCCCATTTTATACTTATTGACGACTTTGCCGGCTCGTATTTCTTTACTATATTTGGTCTTTTTCGTGCACGCTACGATTTTATCCAATTCTTCCGTTGTTTTTTTTAGCAAAGACTGACGTGTCCCGCTTTCCTTTGCTCTCATATCAGGATTTTTGCATAAACAGTATCGGAGTTCGTTGTCTATGACTTCAACAACATTCTTTTCATCAAACAAACTCAGTTGAATGGTTCCTTTTTCCAATAACGCTTTGATTGCGCTATGAGAAAGTGCGGATACCACCTTAGTGGTTTCGTGATCTATTTGTTCATATTTGGATTGAGTTACCATGCCTCGATCACCTACGAAAATGACTTTTTCTATTCCATATTTTGCCTTGAGTTCTGTAATTTTATCCAAAACTGTCGTTTCATCTTTCGTGTTTCCTTTCAGTACATCGACAGCAACAGGGCAGCCGTTTTTCGCGCAAAGTAATGATATAACAAATTGTTTACGGCCGCGTTTCTTGTCGCGGTTATAGCCGAATTCAATCAACTCACTGTTTGAATATTCGCCTTCCATATAACAACTTGTAATATCGTACAGGATAAGCATCCCGTTTTGCAGATGGTTCTTTACGAGGGTCTTCTGGATGGCGTCTTGCCGCTCTAAAAGCCTGTCCATCGCGCTGTAACAATGAACGTTTACGTCAATATCACTTTCTATACCGCAAATTTCCCAAAGTGCGCTGTACGTGCCGCATTGAGATAATGACAGTTTGCTTCCGGCGTAAACGAGTCGCCCGGCAATCATGGCAAGGCAAGCACGAACCCATTCTTCGGTGGGACGTGAAAAGATAGCTTTATGAAGACTCAGAGCCTTCATAAGAGCAACGCAAGCGAAAGAAGCGCCATATTCACGGCTTTGAGTGATTTTAAATTTTTCTTTCATGACGGTTTTATTTTGCAAAGCGGCCTGCATAGCTCGGAGTTGTTCAAGGGAAAGGCCGTTAAAGCGGCAAATTGTTTCGTGTCTGACTTTTCCGTTTTCCCTATAACTGTTCCTGAGAAGGCCATAAGGATTTCGGCGGTGTGTTTGAATCTCGATATGGTAGGAAGAGGATTTTCTGTGCAAATTATTCACCCCATAGTTAGTATGTCTACATATATGAGTGAATTATAGCATAAAATACTTATTATACAAGTGTCATATTTTATAATTGTATGGCTACAAATGAAAGTTAAAAATGCACCTAATGCCTTGCGACGCAACAGTTTTTAGCATGTTTTGCTCTGGAAGATGAGTTTATTCACCGTCATCCATTTTGTCCTCTAAATCCATAGCGGAAAACATTTCACGCGCATTGGCAAAAGGTCTGGGAGTACGAGTACCATCTTTATACTCCATATTATCAGGGATCACAAGCGCTCTTGATTTATGCCAGCCAGCTTGGTCCATGAACATCACAATATGTTCTTCCGCTTAACAGCTTTGGCTATTGCTTCAGTAGATAAGCCACTTTCTGCGCGCAGCCATAAACACAAAAATCGCTTGAACTCATAGATGGACCATTTCGCTTTCCCAAATTCCTTTTATTTGGCAGAGAGCCCTCTATGTTTACGTTACCAACGGTGTCCAAACCCACGACCGGGCGCCCATCTGTGATTGCGGAAACCCCGGACGCCTATCGCGCCGCAGCCTTGCGTAGCACAAAAGTTGTACCTTTCAAGATAAGATTCTCTGTCCTCCGCGCGGAGAAATCCATCGTCGATCAGCCTGTCGATGTTTGCCTCAAAAGCGTCTTTGTTAAGGAAATTTCCGTCAGCGTCCCACATTAGGCTGTAGCCGCCGGAACCAAATCTAAATCCGGCTCTCGGCGGCATTGGGGTCGCTGCTGTCGCAGCTATCACGGCAAATCCGAAAACAAGAACAACTGCCAAAATCATACTCGCATTTTTCTTCATAACTATCACTCCTTAATTTATTTGGGCTGCTCCGCCAATGAATTAAGAATAAAATAAATTTATGACGAAAATGTGTTCTTAATTCTCTATTTTTGTGACATCGAGGCGGTTTGAAATGCGAAAACAAATTCGGTTCCCTTGCCTTGGCTGCTCGTTACCTTGATCGTTATGCCGTGCCTGTCGGCTATCTGTTTTACAATAGCAAGCCCAAGCCCTGTTCCTGCCTTGTTTTGTTCGGAACGCTGCTTGTAAAACCGCTCAAAAATGTGTGGGAGGTCGTCAGGATTTATGCCGGGGCCTTCGTCCCGAATAATAATATTTATCGAGCTTTCATTTTTCGAAATTGCAATGTTTACCGTCATGCCTTCGGACGAAAATTTTATCGCATTATCCAAAATAACAATCAGCATTTGACGGAGCCTGTCATAATCACCGATTGTCAAAAAGCGTTCGTTATCATGCGTAAGGATAAGTTTTACGCCCTTTTGTTCCGCGATCCGCTTCATACCGCGAATAATATCGTCTGCAATATCTTTCAAGTCAACTTCTTGCATTTCAATGGCAAAATCGGAGTTTTGCAATCGGGAAAGGTCAAGCAGGTCAGACACAAGCCGTTCGAGATAAAGGCTTTCGGACAGCATTTGCTCGTGGTAATCGGCGACTTTCGCGGCGTCGGTTACCACGCCGTCGCAAAGCGCCTCCAATGAACCGCGAATGACTGTGACGGGCGTTCGGAGTTCATGGGAAATGTTAGCGATAAAATCCCGCCTTAGTTTTTCCAGTTTCGTTCTTTCTTTTGTCGACGCTTCAAGTCTGTCTGTCATATCATCCAGAATGACAGCCAGTTCTCCAATCTCGTCAAATTGGTTCACGCCTGTTTTTACTGAGAAATCGCCGCCGCTTATTTGCATAGCGGCTTTTTTCATTTTCCCGAGCGGTTTTGTAAAACGAGAGGAAAGAGCTGCCGCAACAAAAACGGAAACTAATACGGCCGCCGTCATGCTGAAAAATAGTATCGTCAGGCCGCCGCCGGTAATCTCATTGACGCCCGACACCTGGGAGTGTAAAAGTACTACGCCGATTACTTCACCATTGCGCGTTATTATCGGCGTTGCAGCCGTTATTGTAGGAGTTTCCAAAAATGCGCTGAAGCTCTCGCTAAATGATGTCTTTCCCTCGACGGCGTCCAAGATAACTTCCTCCGCTCCGCCCGGTAAATCCCTATAAGTAATTCCAGTACGTCCTGAACGTCCGCGCCCAAAGGTAATCCGATCCAAGTTGCGATCGACAATCCAAACATCGCTCATGGCTATATCTTCAATAAACCGCAGATATGCCCCGTAGCCTCCCATCATGCCAAGTCTCATTCCGCCGTCAAACATTTCGGATAAGGTATCGGCAATGCTCACGGCTCGTTTTTCCAATTCTGCTTTATGAACGTCTATGTTGTGCTTTGAAAATAGAGTAGAGAATATTATGCCGATAATAAGCGCGAAAATGGTTATTGAGGTAACGAAGTACATAATCAGCCGAAGCAGGATTTTATTTTTCACAGAGTCGCCTCGAACTTGTAGCCCACGCCCCATATCGTTTTTATTTCCCAACCCGGATGCGGAAACTCATCCAACTTCGCGCGCAGGCGTTTGATATGGGAATCAACCGTGCGAGTATCGCCGAAATAATCATAACCCCATAGGTTGTTCAAGAGATTATCGCGGGAAAAGACTTTGTTTTTATTAGTAGCGAGCGTCCATAAAATTTCCGTTTCTTTCTTAGTCAGCGCGATTTTAATACCGCCGATTTTTGTTATGTACTCGTCAAGGTCGACCGTCAAGCCGCCCAAAGAAAAAAACTGCGCGGATGCGTCGTCGTCACGGGCAATCCTGCGCAAAACGGCTCTTATCCTTGCCATAACTTCCGCAGGTGAAAAGGGTTTTACAATGTAATCATCCGCGCCGTTATCGAGCCCCATGATACGTTCAAAATCTTCGCCCCTCGCCGTGACCATGATAATGGGAACCGCGGAATTTTTGCGTATTTCCCGGCAGACTTCAAACCCGTCTTTATGGGGCATCATCACGTCAAGCAATATCATATCAAAGCTTTTTTCGAGGGCTTTTCTCAGAGCGTCTTCCCCGTCATACACCGCTGTAACCGCGAAGCCCTCTTTTTTCGCGTATTCCTCCAGTATGGAAACGATTTGCCGGTTGTCGTCGGCGATCAATATGCTCTGCATTATTATCTTCCTTCTTCAGGGCGGAGAGGGCGTCGATTGCTACGCGCCGAGCAAAGCCGCCGGAACTACGGCGATCCCGTCTTTGCGCCTGTATGCTGCCCCGCCTGTAGTTATTATCATTGCGTCCCGGCAATCATCGCCGACTTTATCTATGAACCACCTGAGGTGTTTCCCGTCGGAAACAGCAGCAGTCGGGGAGAACTTTACTTCACAGGCAATTACTTTTGAATCCTTCTGGAGAATGAAATCAATTTCGTGCTCCCCTTTGTATGTCTTTACGAAAAAGAGTTTTGCGTTATTGACGCCTGCGTAAGTTTTCAGGCAAAGATGGATCAACGATTCAAAGAGCCTGCCTATGATGCTGCCAAATTTAACGTCAAATCTTTGTGAGCGTGACGGCCATCCATTTCCTCCGGCCAAAATTTTCTCATCGAGGCCGAGAAGGTATGCGGCAAAAGCAGGGTCAGCCAGAAAGTGCTTTGGCGAAAGCTTTAAACCGGAGAAAAAGCTTTCGCCCTCTGTCCAAGGCGTTAGTTCGTCAAGAAGCCACAGGTTTTCCAGAGCCTCACGATAGGCGATTGTCGTCTTGGCCGCAGGCTTGTTACCTTCTCCTGCTGTGGAGGCGTCCAATATCTCCGAATAACCCGCATCGGTGGACACTGCTGCCGCGTATGCCCTAAGCCAACGCAACAGGGTCTCAGGTTGCCTGAGCCTTATGCCTTGCTGACGGAAATCGTGGGATAGTATGTTCGCAAAATATGATTCAAAGGCGATTTTCCTGCTTTCAAGGGAGTAATCCCGGAACTCGGGAAGGCCAGACGCTGAGATTTCAAATAAGTAGTCCCTGCTCCCGACATCCGTTTTCCCTGAAATATTCGTCTTAAACGGTGTGGCGCCGGAGAACAATTCCGCAACCGAAACGGTTGGCGTCTCGATATCTCGTTCGGCGAGAGAGAGAGGATACATCTTTCTTCTAATAATACGCGCGGCGCCCGAGTGTATATTTGTATCGGTGTTTGCTATTGAACCTGTAAGCAGGAATGTCCCAGGTTTCGCACCGTCGTCCACCGCACGACGAACAAAATCCCAGACCGACGGGATTCTTTGCCATTCATCAATTAGAACAGGAGGGGGTTCGGAGATAAGAATATCGGGAATATTCGTTATTTGATCAAAATCCTTTGGTCTGTCCAATTCAAAAACTGTCGCCGCAATTCTCTTTGTGGAAACTGTTTTACCGACTCCTTTAAGCCCGTCTATCGCGACAGCGGGAAATTCTTCCATCAGGTTCTTTAAATATGGTTCTATCAGCCTGTCATAATGCTTTTTCATGGGTTTATAGTAGCATGTCAATTTCGAAAGTCAATAAATTGGCGCGCCTCAGGTAGATGATTTAGCACATTTCAGGTAAATGATTTGACGCCGTTACCAAAAAATACCGCTTGAAAACCCAATATATTGCGTTCCGCGTTTTTCGCTTCCGCAAAGCCTTGATGCTATAATTCCTTGTGTAACGCGGACATGCTTGGAATCTGTGAGGATGATGGCGATAATGGAAAGCAATTTGCGCAAAATGTCCCCGGCAATACCGGTAATGGTACTCTCGGTTGGAGTGATGTGCATATCGTTCGGCTCAATCTTCGTTCGTTACGCCGACGCGCCTGCGCTCGTCAAAAGCGCGTACCGCGTGGGTATTTCCGCTCTTATCGTCGTGCCTTACGCTTTATTTTTTCACCGCAACGAATACCGCGCAATGTCGCGGCGGGATTTCGGACTTTGCGCCGCCTCCGGTTTTTTTCTCGCGCTCCATTTCGCCGCATGGATAGCCTCGCTGGATTACACGACCATCGCGTCCAGCGTGGTATTGGTGAACACCATACCGATATGGATAGCGCTCTTTGGTGTTGCGACCGGATTCGCGCGGATGAGCCGCAGGATGTTGGCGAGCGTGTTTCTTAGTTTTGTGGGCGCATTTATCGTCTGTTATGGCGATATCTCGTTCGGCGGAGAAGCTCTCAGGGGCAACGCGCTGGCTGTTGCGGGAGCCCTGGCGGCGGCGGGGTACATATTGTGCGGCAGGGCAGCGCGGACGAAGTTGGAGCTCGTTCCGTACATAGCGTTGTGCTACGGGGCGGCGGCGGTTTTTTTGTGGTGCGCCGTCCTCATCGGCGGATACAAAATTTCCGGTTTTTCGCGCGTGACCTGGGCGGCTTTTGTAGGCTCGGCGGTCATGTCGCAGATACTCGGTCACAGCAGTTATAACTGGGCTCTGGGTTATTTCAGCGCGGGGTTTGTGGGAATTATGCTTTTGGGAGAACCTTTGGGCAGCGTGATTCTGGCGTATTTTCTTTTCGGCGAGATCCCAACGCTGATTAAACTAGCCGGAGGCGCTCTGTTGCTGTATGCTATTGTAATAGCCGCAAGGGAGGAAAGCGCCTGAGCGACTCGTCGAGTATGCTCCAAATCAATATTCGGGAAACATGCGGATTTGGAACGGGAATTGGAATTAGGAGGGATTGGTTTGGCTGGTAAAGTTGTACATGGCGTGTCGCTCATGAGGGATAAGGACATTTATTTTTTCCGAGAGGGCAACCACACCAAACTATACGATGTTTTGGGTTCTCATGTGATAGAGCATGAGGGAGAAACCGGGACGCTGTTTTCCGTCTGGGCGCCTGACGCCGCGGAGGTTTCGGTAATTGGCGATTTCAACTATTGGAGCGCATGGTCTCATCCGCTTTCGGTCCGCTGGGATAATTCGGGCGTGTGGGAGGGCTTCATACCAGGGGTCGGGCACGGCGATTTGTATAAGTACGCCATAAAGACCAAGAAGGATGAGAAACTGGAAAAGGGCGACCCTTTCGCCTTTTGGTGGGAGACGCCGCCCCGCAGCGCGAGCTGCGTCTGGAATCTGGACGGCTTCGGATGGGCCGACGACGAGTGGATGCGGGAACGCGAAAAGAGAAGCGCCACCGCCGCGCCGCAATCAATATACGAGGTACATCTGGGTTCGTGGCGGCACGTGACTTCGGACGGCGGTCGGTCGCTTTCATATCATGAACTTGCGTCCGCCCTGACGGATTACGTGACGGAGATGGGTTTCACGCACGTGGAATTCCTGCCGGTAATGGAGCACCCGTTTTACGGCTCGTGGGGTTATCAGACGCTGGGATATTTCGCGCCGAGTTCACGCTTCGGGACGCCTCACGAATTCATGGAACTTATCGATTCTTTCCACAAGGCCGGCATAGGAGTAATTTTAGACTGGGTTCCCTCTCATTTCCCAAGCGACGGTTACGGGTTATCCAATTTCGACGGCACATGTCTATTTGAACACGCCGATCCGAGAAAAGGTTATCACCCGGACTGGAAGAGCAGTATATTCAATTACGGGAGAAACGAGGTCAGAAGCTTCCTGTTATCCTCCGCCCGCTTCTGGCTCGAACGCTACCACGCCGACGGACTCCGCGTGGACGCCGTTGCCTCCATGCTGTACCTCGACTACTCGCGCAAGGACGGCGAATGGATACCGAACCAGTACGGCGGTAAGGAAAACATCGAGGCGATAGAATTTCTGCGCAAGATGAACGAAATTCTGTACGTGGATTTCAAGGGCATTCAGACCACCGCTGAGGAGAGCACGTCGTGGCCGATGGTCTCGCGCCCGGGTTATATCGGCGGCTTGGGCTTCGGGTACAAGTGGAACATGGGATGGATGCACGACACGCTCTCGTACTTCTCGTCCGACCCGATTTACAGAAAGTATCATCAGAACCAGTTGACGTTTGGGATGTGGTATGCCTACAGCGAGAATTTCACACTGCCGCTGTCTCACGACGAGGTGGTGCACGGCAAAGGCTCGCTCTACGACAAGATGCCCGGCGACCCGTGGCAAAAGGCGGCGAATCTGAAACTGCTCCTTGGATGGCAGATTGGGCACCCTGGTAAAAAACTTCTCTTTATGGGCGGTGAGTTCGGGCAACAGTGGGAATGGAATCACGATTCAAGTTTGTCGTGGCACGAACTGGAATACGAATCTCACGCCGGAATCCACGCGTGGACCAGGGCTATTCTGCACTACTACAAAAACTGTCCGGCGCTATGGGAAGGCGATTACAATTCCTGGGGTTTCGAGTGGGTCGACTGCGGCGACGCGGACTCCAGCGTGCTGTCGTTCATAAGGCGCGACATGCACGGCGGCATGATTCTCTGCGTCGGCAACTTCACTCCCGTTCCGCGCGAGGGATACAAGGTGGGCGTCCCGTCCGGCGGATTCTGGAGAGAAGCGCTCAACAGCGACAGCGAAACCTTCGGCGGCGGCAACTGGGGCAATTTCGGAGGACTCGATGCAAAACCGTACAAGATTCACGGACACGAGTGGGCGCTTGAACTAACTCTGCCGGCGCTGTCATTTATGATATTTGAACATCGCCGGTAAAATAATTCATGCTCTACGACTGGCAGACGCGCGCGGCTGAACAGATATCGGGACGGAATGCGATAATTGCCGCTCCGACGGGAAGCGGTAAGACTTGGGTGGCCTACAGATGGGCGGGTCTGATGGACGCGGACGGAAACGCGGCGATGCCTAACGCCGCGAGAGTGATATTCACCGCTCCGATAAAGGCGCTTTCGAACGAGCGATATCTCGAACTGCGCCGCAGAGGTTTCGACGTGGGGCTGGAGACCGGCGATTTCAAAAAGAACGCGGGCGCTTCGGTACTCTGCTGCACTCAGGAGATATACACCCTTAAATATGCGTTCCAGCCGAATCAGAGAGTTATAGTCGACGAATTTCATTTTATTTTCGGTTCTCCCGAACGCACGCGCGCCTACATCGACGGTATTCGGAGCACGAGTCTCGACTCGATGCTGCTGGTGATGAGCGCGACGTTCGGTGACCCGCGGACTGTCCGCGAATATCTGGAAGAAATGGCGCTGCGCGATTTTGACCTGTTCGAGACCAACGAACGCGTCACGAAGTTGGTTTTTCGCAAGAAGGGTATACACTACTCTCAGATACATGACGCGCTGGTATTCGTTTTTTCCAGACGCGGCGCGGAGCACACCGCAAAGCAGATTGCCAGGACGAGGAAAAAAATTCCGAGGGCCGACCGGGCGCGCCTTCGAGAAATGGCCGACATACTGGAAGTCTCCCGCACTCAGGAGACGCTTCTTTATGGCGTTGGCGTATATTACGGCAGCCTTTATCCAAAAGAGAAACTTTTGGTAGAAATGGCGTTTCGCGAAAGAATCCTGGACGTGGTGGTCGGCACCGACGCTCTGTCACTGGGAGTGAATCTGCCCGCCGAGTGCGTTATCTTTGCCCAGATGGCCAAGTATTTGGACGGTCCCCTCACTCACAACGAATTTTTACAGATGTCGGGACGAGCGGGGAGAAAGGGTTATTTCGAGACGGGCTACGTCTCCTTCATAGCCCGCAGTAAAACGGAGCACCACGACTACGACACCGAGACGTTATACCGGGAGGTGCTGAACTCTTCGAAAGAACCCGCCACGATAGTTCTTCAGCCCGCTGTTGGAAAACTGCTCAAAGGACATGTTACGGCCGAGCAGGAGGCGCGCATGATAGCGGACTGTTCCCTGCCGCGCGTCACCTTCGAGCGGGCGCTTTGCGAAGTTGATGAACTGCTGCTGCTGATCCGCCGCACGTTGGGCTTCATCAAGAACAAGGAAGAACGCAAACGCATGGAAGAGGCGCTTGCCGACCTGTGGTTCGACGAGATGGGCGTAACGGGCAACTTCGCGATAGCGTGGCTCTTCGTTACGGATGGCGAGCCCGACGCGATGAAGGCCGCCGAAATGCTTCGCGCGGAGGAGCGCAACTACCTCCAGGCGCTGCTGAAGGTAAAACGCTACGCCGGAAGAATGCCCGACGGCTATAAATTCTCGAACATGGAACGAATCGACGCGACAGTTGAGCGCATCGACGTGACGGTGTTCGGATTCGAGGAGAAAATAAGGGCGCTCGACCTCACGGAGGATACCTGGTCGTTTTGATTGATCAAAGCGAGAGGTTTTTTCGGAATTGAAGCCCGGCGATGAGTAAACTTGAGCAAAAACGCCGCCTTAAGGCGGCAACCTGCCCGTATAATTAAGGTTGCCCGGTGTCACGAAAAAGTCACTTTGCTCAAAGTTTCCTCGGCTTTTTCGCAGTCAAAATTCGAGAACTTCTTTGCGGCTGTTTCCAGCAGTGTGTTGATATCTTCGCCGAAGTCAAAAGCCAATAGGGGTTCTATGGCGGCAATACCCGCGTTATTGTCATAATCCCGGGCGGCGGCAAGCGCTTTTTCCACTGCTTCCCTCAGCGTCGCGGCGTCGCCTGGCATTTCCCTTTCCGACACAGTTTCCGCAGGCAATACCGCGAGCAGTTTTTTGTGCAGCGCTAAAAGGTTGCCGTGGAAATCCGGGAAAAGCGCTTCGCAGGTGGCGGCGTCATTGTTTTTTGCCGCTGTTTCCATATTGAGCGCCGTATGTGACAAATCCATCGCGCCGATAGTTGCGAGGATGGATTTCATGGCGTGCACCGAGATGGCAAAGCGATCAATTTCTCCGTTGCTCATGTGAGAGGACATTTGGACGCATTCGGTGGGGATCTGCTTACAACTGGATTTTACAGCTTCGTAATACAGGCTCTCTATCCCGGCCGCGCTGTTCAAGCCAATATCTACGTTGATTTCTTCAATTCCGTTCAGTATATCCAAAAAGCCGGGCTCATCGCCCGCCGGTTCGTCGGAGCTTTCCGCGGCTTTTTCCAGCAAATTCTCCGGCAGCCATTTCTCAAGGACGGATACCAGCTCCCTGACGTCAATAGGTTTGGATAAAAAGTCGTCGAAATCGTTTGCGAGAAAGAATTCCTTCGCGCCTTGCACCGCGTTGGCGGTTAAAGCGACTATTTTCAGCCGCTTGTATTTTTCACCCAGAGCCCGTATTGCCGCCGTTGTTTCCACGCCGTCCATTTCCGGCATCATGTGATCCATAAAGACAATATCAAAATCGGTTTGCTGAACCATTTCGATAGCAAGAAAACCGGAAAACGCCGTTTCAACGTTTATTTTCGACAGGCTGAGCAAGCCTACCGCAACTTTCAGGTTGAATTCGTTGTCGTCGACAACCAATACTTTGGCCTTTGGCGCAAATAATTTCCTTCCTTTCGGAGCGGTGGCCGCCTTGATTTTATCGCTGTCCCCTTTAATCAGCGGAACCGTTACAATAAAAGTCGTCCCTTTCCCGTATTCGCTCTCAACCATAATGGAGCCTCCCATCATCTCGACAAATGATTTGCAGATCGCCAGCCCCAGGCCGGTGCCGGCAATTCCGCGGTTTTTGGCCGCGTCGACCTGCTGGAAGGCGTTGAAAAGATTCTCAATGGCTTCCCGCGTAATGCCTCTTCCGGTATCCGAAATCTTAAAGACCAGAGTATCGTCCGCGCTCGTGACCTTGAGCAGGACATATCCCTTTTCCGTGAACTTTACCGCGTTTCCGCATATATTGATGAGAACCTGCCTTAATCGTATATCGTCGCCGAAAAGGCAGTGCGGCGTTTCGCCGTCTGTTTCAAGTTTAAAATCCAGCCCTTTTTCTCCCGACACATAAGTAAACATGGAGTGTACATTGTCCAGTAAGGCCATGAAATCGTAATCGACCGGAACAAGTTCCATCTTTCCTGACTCTATCTTCGACATGTCCAAAATATCATTGATGATGGTCAGCAGGGAGGTTGCGGAAAGGTTGATGTCATTGATATAGCTCATCTGACGTTGGTTTAAAGGCTCATGTGTCAGCAGTTCCAGCATACCGATAATAGCGTTCATCGGCGTGCGAATTTCGTGAGACATACTCGCAAGGAAAGAGGATTTGGTACGGTTGGCGTTTTCGGCGGCGACGATCGCTTCCTCTAATTCTTCGGTGCGGCTTTTCACCAAGTTTTCAAGATGGCGGCCTTCGGTGCGTTTGCGCAGGAAGAGGATGGTTAATAAGACAAGGACGAAAAAGAACGCCGAAGCGCTTATCAGCAAAATGGTGCGTTGCTGTTCCAGTTTTACGCGGTAGTCAAATGTCCTGCGCATCCAATGGCCGGAGATTTCTTCCGTGTCAATCAGACTTAAGCCCTTGTCCACAATAGCGCAGAGGACGGCGTGGTCTTGATGAAATCCGAATGTGGATTCGAAGGTTGTGTCGAAAATGAAGTTGGCTTTATATCCCACCTGCTCGCGGTAATTTGTAAGGTTCAAAAGCTGGTGCTGGCTCGACATCATCATATCAATATCGCCCCGTTCCAGCGCTTCGAAGGCGGCGGGATTATTCTCAAATACGGTTATATACCGATGGTCGGGGAACCATTGCTGGAACAGGGAACCGTGAGCAGTTCCCTTTACCACTCCAACCTTTATATAAGTAATCTCATTAACGCTGATATTGTGGTGTTCCGTTTTGGAAATAAGGACAAATTGGTTGTTAAAAAAACTGTTGCCCGGCCAAATAAACGTTTCAGCCCTCTCTTCCGAATAGATGAGTTCGGTGATCATGGCGGCTTTTCCGGTTTCCAGATACCCCAGCAATTCCGACCATTCTTCGTTTGGGCGGTTGATTATCTCAAATTTTATGCCGGAAAGATTTTCCAGTTCACCGAGCACGTCGATGGCTATTCCCTGCCACCGGCCTTCACGGCTGTTATAGAAACTTATCGGGTAATTTGTGACTTCGGCGGCGACTTGCGCGACAGGGTTGTTCCTTATGTATTCACGCTCTTCGTCGCTCAGAAGAGATAAAAACTTATTTTTAACGTATTCCTGATGCCCCTGGTTGTACAGTCTGACCAGATAGCGTATGGAAAAGTCGTTCAAAGCCTTTTGCACAACGGAAATGATTGGGGCAAGCTCCGGATTTTGGGTTGAAAGGGAAACGGGGGTGAAAACAAGCGGGAAAAAGTAGCTGACGTCTATATCGTAGTATTCGTCAAAGGCGGCTTCAGAAGGTCCTTCGGCAAAAAACGCTTCCGCCTCCCCGTTTTTCAACATTTCGTAAGCGCTTGAGTAATCGTCGGCAAATAATGGATAAAATCTGTCCTGGTGGGGGAGAATGAGGGAGGCGGTGGTCGTGCCCTCTAAAAAGACATAGCGCGGCGTTCTCGTTGTTTCCGGAAGCAGTGCGCCGTTCTTCATGCGAACGACAATCAGCTGGCGTTCGGCTATGGCGTCGGTCATATTATAAATCTCACGGCGTTCCTCCGTTATGGTCATATCTCCTGTGAAGTCAATTTCACCGCTCGCGAGCCCTGCCACCAAATCGCTCCATTCATAAAGAGCAGGAATGAACGGGATTTCGAACAATCCGGTCAACCAATCGCAGACAAGGGCTGAAAAACCGTTAATATTTTCGTTTTCATCGAGAAATGCCTCGATGCTCAGGCTCATGCCGTAAGAAAAGGATCTTTTCGCCTCTTGCATCTCCTCGATGGCTTGTATCTCTTCTTTTGTAATATCCGGAATGTCCAGGAAGGAGGCGTATACGCCATATTCCGCACTATTTTCAGCGGCGCTCGCGGCGTGAGAGTAATTAAATAAAAAAATCGCTGAAGATACTGCGATCAGGAGCAGGCTTAATATACGGCGGAGATTTGTCATCGGATGTCCCTCTATTCGTTATTCTATTGCCGAAAGCTATGTTCAGGGACATTTTTTACAAGTACAAAATACTCCTGAACCGTGAAAGAACTGTAGCATATTATATACGACGCATATAAATACGGCACAGGCGCAAATGACGAAGAAAATTCATTCAGCGGTTTTTTGGATATGGAGGTGAAATTAATAAAATCAGGCGTCATCATCGCAAGCGACGACGCCTGTATTTCAACACCGGTTCTGCCTATATCATTAATAACGTCGAGTTTTTTATAATGAGCGATAAGCCTCCTCCGGAATTTCAGGCATGTTGGATTCTTTAATCTTTCCCCTGCCCAGTCTTACCTCGGAAGCCGCTTTCCCGATCCATTCGTCCATTGCCCCGCTCAGTTTTTCATCGCTCGCGGCTATTATGCGGAGGGCCAAAAGCGCCGCGTTTTTCGCGCCGTTTATGCCCACGCTTCCCACCGGCACTCCGGGCGGCATCTGCGCTGCCGCGAGGAGCGCGTCGACTCCGTTAAGCGATCCCGAGGCTACCGGCACGGCGATCACCGGCAGCGTTGTGTTTGCCGCTATAACGCCGGGCAAGGCGGCTGACAGTCCCGCCATCGCCAGGATGACTTTTATCCCGCGTTTTTTCGCCCCACGCCCGTAATTTTCCACATCCGCCGGCGTGCGATGCGCGGACGCTATTCCAACCTCAAATTCGACTCCGAATTCGCTCAAAGTCTCCGCCGCCTTTTGGGCAATTCCCAAATCGGAAGCCGATCCTACCAAAATTCCTACGACGGGCATCGAGCCCACCTCCCGTTTTATATTTCGCTTTGCCCGATATCGCACCGGTAGTGCATATTATCGAAACGCAGCGTCTGGATTTTCTTGTACGCTCTTTCGCGCGCCTCGGCGAACGTTTTGCCGGTTCCAACGACGGACAGCACCCTTCCCCCGTTCGTTACGATGTTTCCCCGGCCGTCGCTCGCGGTTCCCGAATGAAAAACATAAGTTCCGTCTTCCTCGTCCTTGTCGGCGAGTCCGGTGATCTTAATTCCCTTTGTGAAGTCGCCGGGGTATCCGCCGGAGGAGAGCACCACGCACATGGCGCTCATCTCGGCCGTGGTTATGGAGCATTCGCCGAGCGCGCCATCCGCAGCCGCTTTCGCCAGCATTCCAAAATCGCCGTTCAGAAGGGGTAGCGCCGCCTGAATCTCCGGGTCGCCGAATCTGACGTTGTACTCCACGACGGATATGTCGGTCTCGGCGTCTTCGCCTCTCAGCATAAGACCTAAATATATAACTCCCCTGTAGTCAATGCCCTCGGCGGCGAGTCCGGCCAGGGTTGGTTTCAATATCTCGTCCGTCACGCGGCCGAGCAAACCGCCGGGCAGTTTCACAGGAGCATACGCTCCCATGCCGCCGGTATTTGGCCCCTTGTCGCCGTCGAAAGCCCTTTTGTGATCGCGGCTCGGCGGGAGCAGAATAAAAGCCTTGCCATCCGTCACAACTAATACGGTCAATTCTTTTCCGGGCAGATAATCCTCTATCACAAGCGTTCGTCCGGCGTCGCCAAGCAGCTCGCCGCTCAGCAGGTCACGGCAGATTGCGCGAGCCTCGTCGATTATATCGGGCAGAAAAACGCCCTTGCCCGCGGCGAGTCCGTCCGCCTTTATCACGAACGGCGGTTTGCGGGACGACAGAGCAGCTTCGCATTCCTCAAGAGTGCGGCAAACGTCGAACGGCGCCGTCGGTATTCCGTGACGCCTCATAAAATCCTTCGCGAATGACTTGCTGCCCTCCAACTTCGCGCCGCTTGTCCCCGGTCCGAATACCGCAATGTTTTCTTCTCTCGCTCTGTCGGATATGCCCGCCGCGAGAGGAGCCTCCGGACCTACTACAATGAGACCGATTTCATGCAAATGACAAAGCGATAATACCGCGTCCGCGTCACACGGGTCGATATTGTGGAGAACGGCCGCCGCTTCCATGCCGGGATTGCCCGGGGCGCAATGCAGTTTGCCCGCGACCTTCGATTTCGACAGAAAGTGGACGAGGGCGTGTTCCCGCCCGCCGCTTCCAAGAACAAGAATATTCGTCCGAGTAACCATGTCAGTGCCTGAACACGCGTGCGGCGCCGACGAACATGTCGACGCCGAGCTTTATCGCGCACTGCTCGACTTCATCATCGCGGATTGAACCGCCGGGCTGGATGATCGCGGTCACTCCGGCCGCGGAAGCCATTTCGACAGTGTCGGGGAACGGGAAGAAAGCGTCCGACGCCATTACCGAGCCCACAGCTTTGTCGCCGGCTCTGTCAATGGCGTATGCCGCCGCGTCCGCTCTGTTCGTGAAACCGCCTCCTATGCCGATGGAGGCTCCGTCCCTGGCGAGCACAATTGCATTGCTCTTTGTGAAGGCGGCAACCTTCCAGGCGAAAACTAAATCGTCCCACAACTCCGGACGCTCTTTACCTACCCAACGCCCCTTACTCCGCACCGGCAGGGGAGGCAATGTATCCTTCTGAACGAGAAAACCCGTTCTGTTCCCCGTAATCCGGCTGCGGGAAACGTATTGTTTCGTCGTTGTTATAAGTCTGAGGTTGCTTTTTGTGGATTTCAGATACTCCATTGCATCCGGCTCGATCTCCGGGGCGGCGATTATCTCGAAGAAACGTTTCGATATTAGTTGCGCAAGCTTCAGGTTCACCGGCGTGGTAAAGCCGATAACGCCGCCGAACGCCGACTCCTGATCGCAGGCTAACGCCAGCTCGTACGCGGTCATCGCGTCGCTTGCCACGGCAACGCCGCACGGCGTTGTGTGTTTCACAATAATGCAGGTTGTGGCGCCGCGAAATAACACCTCTCCCTGGAGCAGCGCGTCGAGGTCTAGAATATTGTTGTAAGACAGTTCCTTGCCGGAGTGCTGGACGAACGGCGGGTCGGCGAGCGTCGGCGTGTAGAGCGCCGCGCTCTGGAAGGGATTCTCTCCGTAGCGGAGTTCCTGTGTCCTGCGGAGTGGTATCACGATATGATCCTCCATCTCTCCGCCGGAGTAACCCAGCGCGTCGCGCAGTCCATCGTGGATGGTGGCGTCGTAGGACGCCGTGGCGCGGAACGCTTTTATCGCAAGATCGCGCCGCAGTTCGGCCGAAATGCCGTCGCCTTTCAGCGCATTTTTCAGCAATTCATAGTCGGCTTTATCGGTTATCACGGTTACGCGCGCGAAATTTTTCGCCGCGGCACGGATCAGCGACACGCCTCCGACGTCAATCTTTTCTATAAGTTCCTCCGCCGGCGCTTTGCTCCGGGCTGTCTCTTCGAACGGGTAAAGCGTGCAGACGACAATGTCTATCAGAGGAATGTCGTACTCCGCAATGTCGCGCTCGTCATCATTGTGCCCGCGTCTTGCGAGTATGCCGCCCATTATTTTAGGGTGCAGAGTCTTTACGCGGCCGCCAAGTATTGACGGAACAGCGGTAATATCCAGCGCCTCAGTCACGCCTATGCCGCCGGATCTTAGATAATCGGCCGTGCCGGAACTGGAGACTATCTCATAACCCGCATAAATCAGAGCTTCGGCGAGTTCGGTTATGCCATCCTTTTCCCAGACGGATATAAGAGCTTTTGGTTTGTACATATGATCAACCCCTTTGTTGAATAATTCGGAAACGGAATTAAATATCCTCGTGAAAAAGCTGCTGCAGCGTACGCGGGTAAAGGATGTGTTCCACCGCGTGAATTCGCGCGGCCAAAGTATCCTCGGTATCGCCCGCAAGTATGGGAACCTCTTCCTGCGCGATTATAGGACCGTGATCAATAAATTCATCAACGATGTGTACGGTTACCCCGGTGAGGTCGGCTTCGGCCTCAAGCACGTCCTTTATGGCGTGAGCCCCTGGAAATGCCGGAAGCAGCGAGGGATGTATGTTCACGATTTTGTTTGGGAAAGCTTGGACGAATCCGGCGGTGAGTATCTTCATGAATCCGGCGAGGACTACCCACTCAATTCGCTCGGCGCGAAGCGCTTCAAGAATCGGAGCCTCGTTATCCTCTCTTGGGATTCCCTTACCGTACGGAAACGCCAGAACCTTTACTCCTCGCAATTTTGCTTTCCTGAGGCCGGGGGCATCAGGATTGTCGCTTATCACAATCGCTGTTTCGGCTTCGAGAGAGCCTTCCCTGCAAGCCGAGATTATGGCTTCCATGTTACTGCCGGTTCCCGATATAAGTATTGCTATCCTTGGTTCGCTCACCGATCCAAGTCACTCTCTCACTATTCGCCCGATGACGAACGGGGATTCGCCCGCGTTCGAAAGCGTCTTCATGACACAGTCGCCGTCCTTTTGCGAGGCGATAAAAACATAACCGACGCCGAGGTTGAAAACGCGTCTCATCTCCGCCTCATCCACGCCCGCGCCTGAAATAAAACCGAATACGCGGGGCCGCCGCCATGCGCCGTAATCGATCTCGCATCTCAGACCGTCCGGCACGACTCTGTTCGCATTGGCTTCAAGCCCGCCGCCGGTAATGTGGGCCATGCCCTTTACAAAACCGCCGCGCACTGCTTCCAGCGCCGCGCGGACATAAATTTTAGTCGGACGCATGAGAATTTCTCCGAGAGAAGTCCCGTCGTCACCAAACTTACTTAGCGTATTCTCCGGCATATCTGAAAGGATTTTTCTAATAAGGCTGAAGCCGTTGCTGTGTACCCCGGAACTTGGGAGGGCGATGATCATGTCCTCGTATTTGACCTGTGATCCGTCGATAATTGAACAATCGTCGATTAAACCCACGGCAAAGCCTGCGAGATCGAAGCCGTCCGGGGCGTACACCCCCGGCATCTCGGCGGTTTCCCCGCCCAGAAGGGCGCATCCGCTCTGCTCACACCCGTCGAGGATTCCTTTCATAACGTTCGCCAGCTTAGGTTCGTCGAGCGTTCCGCACGCGATGTAGTCAAGAAAAAAGAGAGGGATCGCCCCGCACGTCACGAGGTCATTAACGCTCATCGCCACCAGATCCTGTCCCAAACCGCGATATAAGCCCGTCTTACGCGCCAACTCGACCTTTGTGCCGACTCCGTCGCAACAGGCAACAATCGATCTTCCTCCGCCGATTGAAATAATTCCGCTGAAACCGCCGATCCCTGCTTTGGGAAGATGTTCTCGTTCAGCCGCAAGAGATTTTATTGTTTCAATCCAAGCGTCGCCCGCAGCTATGTCGACGCCGGATTCACGATAGTTCATGGTTATACCTCCGACAAAAAAATAACGTTAATAAATATACAATGATGAGGGCAAATGTCAATTAACAATCCGGCAATCCACGCATGTCCATAGATTCTGAAAATGAAAACTCACGATGGTATACGTCGGAGACAATATGGGCGTAGAATCTTTTATCGGAAGCAATACTCAAATAATTTACTCGAACGGAAAATTTATATCGCCCGTTTTTTATCGACAGCGGCGCGTATAATTTCAGGGTGACCGCATAAAAATTTCGGATTGTAAATCATAGCGATTTTAGGTTATGATACGTAATATTTCGTAAACGATACAATGCCGAAGGTCGGCGTTGCGGAGAAAGGAGGCTCCATCCTGCGTATGCGCTGGGGAGCGGGTTGCTGTCCGTCAAACGCGGTGTGTGGATAACGACTTATGAAGTTCAGCTATTTTCCGGGATGTACGCTTAAAACCAAAGCCAAAGAATTGGACAGGGCGGGCCGCCTGGCTGCTGAGGCGCTCGGCGTCGAACTGGCGGAGCTGCCGGAGTGGCAATGCTGCGGAGCGGTGTATCCCATGTCTAAAGATGAAATTGCGGTGAGGCTTTCGTCCGTGCGCGCTCTTATAGCCGCCGGAGAAGAAGAACTTCCGCTCCTGACGCTCTGCTCGGCGTGTCATCACGTTATTAAACGCGTAAACCACGACATGCGGACGGATAAAGAAATGCGCGATAAAACCAACAATTATATTGAACCCGAAATACCCTATGCCGGAGAAACTCCCGTCGTTCACTACCTCGAAATGCTGCGCGACAATGTGGGATTCGACGAGGTAACGCGCAAGACTACAAAGCCATTCAACGACGTAAAAATTGCCGCTTATTACGGCTGTCTGCTGCTCCGCCCCAGTGGCGTCATGCAGTTCGACAATCCCGAAAACCCTTCCATCATGGAGGATTTTCTCTCGGCAATCGGAGCCGCTCCAGTAAAATTTCCATATCGTAACGAATGCTGCGGAGGCTATCTGGCGATTGAGGATCGCGAAGCGTCCCGAAAGGCGTCTTCCCGCGTTATGCAATCCGCCGTCCGTCACGGAGCCGAGGCGATTATCACAGCTTGTCCTCTATGTCTTTATAACCTTAAAGAAAACGGAACAGGGGAGATTCCCGTATATTATTTCACCGAACTTCTGGCCGCGGCGCTCGGTTTGCGGCAGTTCGGAGAGGGAGGTCTCGGCCGTGCCTGCTGACGAGAAAACGCTTGCCGGCGACATTATTCGCCTGAGCGGCACGGAAGTCAGGAAATGTATGAAGTGCGGGAAGTGTTCGGCTACATGTCCTTCCTGGGAGGATATGGACGTGCTTCCTCACAAATTCGTGTCAATGGTTGACGACGGCGACGTGGAAGCTCTTTGGAATTCGGCGTCGCTGTGGAAATGTTTTTCCTGCTTCGCGTGCGTGGAACGCTGCCCGCGAGGCGTCGAACCCGCGCACGTTATAGAGGCGGTAAGGATTCTCGCAATGTCGCCGCAGGAACGCGACAGAATGAAACCCGACGCCATCCCGAAATTTTTGGAAGAGCTGGGAGAAGCGGGCGATGAGGCGCCTCAACAACTTCTGGTGAGCGCCTTCAGAAAATACAGCAAGTAGAGGCGGCATTCCGCCGTCCCCATGGGTGTAAGAGGACAACCGGCGGCGGAATGCCGCCCCCGTACTCAAAAAGAACCAACGGCTTTATTGTGAGGAAGTGAGTTTATTGCAAAGAATCGGTGTATTCGTGTGCTGGTGCGGGAGCAATATTGCCGCCGCCGTCGACATCGAGACCGTGGTTCGGGCGATGGAAAAAGAGCCCGGAGTTGTTTTTTCCACAGACTATCAATATTTGTGTTCGGACGCCGGGCAGTCCTTAATTCGAAACGCGGTCGCGGAACACGGACTGACCGGTATCGTCGTCTGCGCCTGCTCCCCGAGAATGCACGAAGTTACCTTCCGCAGGACGGCTATGTATGCCGGTCTCAATCCTTATATGGCGGGGATCGCCAATATCCGCGAGCAGTGTTCGTGGATACACAAAGATAAAGATGAGGCGACGGCTAAGGCAGTCATCCTCTCCCGCGCCGCCGTGGCAAAACTGAACCTGAGCGTCCCTCTCGCAGCCGGAGAAACTCCCGTCACGAAGCGCGCGCTTGTTATAGGCGGCGGCATAGCAGGAATCCAGACGGCGCTGGACATAGCCGACGCCGGTTACGAGGTTGATATTGTGGAAAAAACCCCGACTATCGGGGGCAAGATGGCGATGCTCGACAAGACGTTCCCAACGCTCGACTGTGCGGCTTGTATCCTTACGCCGAAGATGGTGGACGCCGCCGCACACGAGAAAATAAACATTTATACATACAGCGAGGTCGAGAAAGTGTCCGGTTTCGTCGGTAACTTCACAGTGGATATCAGAAAGCGCGCGAGGTGCGTTGACATGAACCTCTGTACCGGCTGCGGCATTTGTATTGAGAAATGCCTGTCAAAAAAGGCGAATAGCGAGTTCGATCAAGGGTTGGCAACGCGAAGCGCCATTTATATTCCCTTTGCACAGGCGGTACCCAACGTGCCGGTTATCGATCGCGAGGCCTGCATCAGGTTTAAAACAGGAAAATGCGGCGTCTGCGAGAAACTTTGCCCTCCAAAAGCCGTCGACTTTGAACAGCAAGATGAGATCGTGACCCGGGAGTACGGCGCAATAATCGCGGCGACCGGTTTGGATATCATTGAACTCGACCGGTACGACGAGTTTCAGTATTCGCAGTCGCCTGACGTGATCACGTCGCTGGAGTTCGAGCGGTTGTGCAACGCCGCCGGTCCGACGGGAGGGCATATAGTCCGCATGTCCGACAAAAAAGCGCCAAAAACGGTAGTCTTTGTTCAGTGCGTCGGGTCGAGGTCAACAGTTGACTGCGGCAAGGCTTATTGTTCCAAAATATGCTGTATGTATACCGCGAAGCACGCTATGCTTCTAAAAGAAAAATCCCCGGACACTGAGGTTTATGTTTTCTATATCGACGTCCGGGCTCCCGGAAAGGGTTTTGACGAATTTTACCGCAGGGCGGTTGAGGAATACGGGGTAAGGTATGTTAAGGGCATGGTCGGTAAAGTTGCCGAGGAAGACGGGCGATTGCGCGTGCAGGCAAGCGACCTTATCGCGGATCGGCAGCTCGTCATATACGCCGATATGGTAGTTCTCGCCGCGGCAATAAAACCGGCCCCCGCCGCGAGGAAGCTCGCCGCTATGCTCACCGCGAGCATGGACACGAATGATTTTTTCACGGAAGCCCATCCGAAGCTGCGTCCTGTCGAAAGCCCGACCGCCGGGATTTACCTCTCCGGCGTCTGCCAGGGGCCGAAGGACATTCCCGATACGGTGGCTCAGGCGGGCGCGGCGGCGGCAAAGGTCATTGGGCTGCTCTCCAAGGATAAGCTGGTGGGAAATCCCTGTATCGCGGGCTCCAACGAAGCGCTTTGCAACGGCTGTTCAGCGTGTGAACTGGTCTGTCCCTACAGCGCGATCACTTACGAGGATAAAGACGTCTTCGATCACGGAATTCGGGAAACCCGACGCGTGGCCGTCGTGAACGAAGCCGTCTGCCAGGGCTGCGGCGCTTGCTCCGTCACATGTCAGTCCGGCGCAATGGACATTAAAGGTTTTACCAGTTTACAGATCATGGCGGAGGTGGACGCGATATGCCGATAAACGCGCAAGGCGAATTCAAGCCAAAAATAGCGGCCTTCTGCTGCAACTGGTGCAGTTACGCAGGGGCTGATCTCGCCGGATCGAGCAGGCTCAGCTACCCCGCCGACGTCAAGATTATACGCGTACCTTGTTCCTGCCGAGTGAACCCTCTTTTTATTCTGAGAGCTTTCCAGCGCGGTGCGGACGGCGTGATAGTTTGCGGATGTCACCCCGGCGACTGTCATTACATCTCCGGCAACTACTTCGCCCGCAGGAGAATGACGCTCTTTTTCAGTATGCTGGACTACCTCGGCATCGAGCATGAGCGTATCGGTCTGGAGTGGGTTTCCGCCGCCGAGGGACAAAAATTCGCATTCACCATGGATAAATTTGTAAAGGCCATTACGGCGCTCGGCGAATGCAGAAGATTGGAAGACCTGAGATGCCGGGAAACGTAGAATTTGCTAAACTCGCGGATAAAATGCGCGGCAGGGCGAAAGAACTGCTGCGGGACGGCAGCGTCTCCAGGGTGTTGGGATGGGAGAGGGGAGAATTTTTTTACGACCGGACTCCGGCTTTCTTCGACTCCGAGGCTGAACTGGACGGGCTTGTTTATGACGGCTTCTCGTCTGCCATGCTCAGTAAATATCTTATCGTCGCAATAAAAAATAATGACGCGAAAATTCTGGTTTTCCTCAAACCCTGCGATACGTACGGACTCAATCTCCTGTTGAAAGAGCACAGAGTCGAGAGGGAAAAGGTTTATATCATAGGAGTCGATTGTTCCGGATTGCTTGACATAGTGAAGATCAGGGCGGGCGGCGTCAAAAGCGTAAAATCGATTGACGAAAGCGGTACGGACGTCGTCGTCGGCACGCGATCGGGAGACCGTACATTTGCGAGACGCGATATTTTGCTCAAAAAATGCCTTTCGTGCAAGGGCACGGAATTTATGATTCAGGATGAATCTTTGGGATCGGAGCCGGCGGAACTGCCCTTCGAAATTGAGGATCGTTTTGCCCGCGTGACCGAACTCGAAAAAATGTCCCCGCAGGAACGCTTTGCTTTCTGGAGAGGCGAACTGTCAAGGTGTATTCGCTGCAACGCCTGCCGCAACGCTTGCCCGGTTTGTTCCTGCAACGCATGTCTGTTCGACAACCCGCGTTCCGGCGTGGCTTCCAAAGCGAGCGCCGACAGTTTTGAAGACAGCATGTTCCACATTGTCCGCGCGTTTCACGTGGCGGGACGCTGTTCGGACTGCGGCGAGTGCGGCCGTGTGTGCCCGCAGAACATCCCCTTGCACCTGCTGAACCGCAAATTCATCAAGGACATAAACGAGTTTTACGGTGAATTTCAGGCGGGCGCGGACATCGAGAGTAAATCTCCACTTATGGACTACAAGACCGGCGACGTCGAACCAAACGTTATTGGCAGGAGAGGAGGCGGCTCGTAATGTTCAGGCTTCCTTTGGATAAGCTGGACGATCTGTTAGCCGGAATCGCGCGGGACAGGACACTTTATCTGCCAACGGAGCGCGGAGGCCAAGTAGATTTCGGGCTCTGGACGCCGGAAACGTCCGCTTGCCTGAATCATCACCACCTCACCACCGCGCGTTCTATTAAGGACTTTTTCCTTCCTCAGACCGAAGACATCGTCGCGTTCAAACGGGAGGGCAAAAAAATCTCGATCACCCCCAGCCGCAACGATCCCGTTCCTTTCGTAGTATTTGGCGCGCGCGGGTGCGACGTTCGGGCTCTCGACGTGCTGGACAGGGTATTTCTGAGCGACCCCATTGATACTTTTTATCAGACGCGCCGCGAGAACGGAGTGATTATTTCTCTCGCCTGCAACGAACCGGAGGAGACCTGTTTCTGCAGTGTCTTCGGCGTCGACGCGGCGGAACCTCAGGGGGACGTTGTGATCAGAATGGATGAAGACTGCTTCTATTGGGAGGCAAAGACTCCGGCGGGAAAGGCCCTCACCGATGTTTTGAAGAACATTCTTACAGAGGCGGATCCGGCGGACAAAGCAAGGGCGGAAGAAATGCGAGAAGCGACGAGATCCGCCGCGGACGAATCTCCTTTGAGTGACTTGAGCCTTGACGGATGGAATGAAGAGGATCTTCTGGAAAAATTCGACTCCGAACTGTGGGATAAATTGAGCCAGGCCTGCGTGGGATGCGGAACGTGTACATACATTTGCCCCACGTGCCAGTGCTACGATATCCAGGATTTCGACACGGGCAACGGCATAAGGCGTTTCAGGTGCTGGGACTCGTGTATGTTCTCGGATTTCACCCTCATGGCGCACGGTAACCCCCGCAAGAGCCAAGTCGAGCGATTCAGGCAGCGTTTCATGCACAAGCTCGTCTATTTCCCGGCCAATAATGACGGAATGTACTCCTGCGTGGGCTGCGGAAGGTGCGTCTTGAAATGCCCTGTTTCAATGAATATCGTAAAGGTGATCAAGACGCTGGGAGGGAAAAGTAGATGACAAAATTCGAATGCGTTCCCGACGGCGGCATTTTGGGACATGACCCGCTGATTCCTTTCGTCGGCGTAGTTACGGATATAAGAAGGGACACTCCCGACGTCAAAACTTTCCGCGTTAACAAAGATGGCGGCGGGGTATTTTTCCCCCACATGCCGGGGCAATGCGCCATGCTCTCGATACCGGGAATCGGAGAGGCGATGTTCTCCATATCCTCGTCGCCGACCAACACGGAATATATGGAGTTCAGCATAAAAAGATGCGGTTCGCTGACCGATTGGCTGCACGAAATGGAACCGGGCCAACAGATAGCCATTCGCGGTCCTTACGGCAATTGGTTTCCGGTCGAAACCGAATTGAAAGGCAAAGACCTGCTCTTTATCGCGGGAGGTATCGGTTTGGCGCCGCTGCGTTCCGTTATTAATTACGTCAGACATCACAGGCAAAACTACGCTTCTGTCGACGTCGTCTATGGCGCGCGCTCGATGGACGACCTGGTCTGTATCGACGAGATAAGAAACGAATGGGACGGGCGCAACGGCGTTAAAGTACACCTGACAATCGACAAACCGCAGGAAGGATGGGACGGTAATGTCGGATTCGTTCCCGACTTCGTGAAATCTCTGGGATTTTCGACGTCGAAAAACGTTCTGATATGCGGCCCGCCGGTAATGATTAAATTCACGCTTACAGCGCTGGAGTCCTTAGGTTTCGAGAAACGACGGATTTATACAACTTTCGAATTGCGCATGAAATGCGGAGTCGGCAAGTGCGGCAGATGCAACATCGGCTCAAAATACGTCTGCAAAGACGGCCCGGTATTCCGCTGCGACGAAATGGAAGAAATGCCGGACGAATATTAATAAACGGGATTCCAAAGGGCCAGCGGCCCTTTGGTGGGGTGCGGGGCAAAGCCCCGCGAAACTCCACGAAACAGGAAGAGAGGACGTTCGCTTATGAGTGAAATGGTCAGCGTTTTTCTATTTGGCAAGAAATACGAAGTGCCGTCCGGCCTCACGATTATGACGGCGATGGAGCACGCGGGATACCGCCTGGTGCGCGGCTGCGGATGCCGAAACGGCTTCTGCGGCGCGTGCGCGACAATCTATCGCATCGAGGGAGATCGGGAACTCAAAACCTGCCTTGCCTGCCAAAAAACCGTCGAGAACAGAATGTACGTCGCTACATTGCCATTTTTCCCGCTTATCAAGGAGATATACGACGTAGAAAAAATCAGGCCGACAGAAAAGATTATGATGCAGTTGTACCCCGAAATGTATAAATGCGTCGGCTGCAACGCCTGCACCAAAGCGTGCAGTCAGGAACTCCGGGTCATGCAGTACATTGCTTTCGCCCAGCGCGGTGAGTACGAAAGATGCGCCGAAGAATCATTCGACTGCGTCATGTGCGGTATATGTTCCGCCCGCTGTCCGGCCGGAATATCGCATCCGCAGGTTGGCTTGCTTTCCCGCAGGCTGGCCGGCAAATATTTACACCCCGAGAGCGAACACCTGAGGAGCAGGGTCTCGGAGATACTCGAAGGAATCTACGATATACCTATTGAAAAATTCATGGCCAAACCGCTCGAAGAATTGAAGACGCTCTACAACAACCGGGAAATTGAGGCTTAAGGAGGCGCTGCCATGTACACGCCGGAAATGATGGAATCAATAAAAAAAGTGGAGGCTACCAGAGCGGAGCGCATTAAAACGGGCGTGCCCCGTATGACGGCCGATGAAAAGACGCGACTACTGAACGAATTCCACCCTGACTACAGGCAAGATGGTTTTACAACGCTGAAAACAGGTTCAAACAAGGGCGACAAGGCTCCTGTCGAACTGGCCGAGATTCTGCAAGCTCGCAGCAGGGTCGAAAATTTGGATATCGACCTGACCGTCGTGGACTATGATACCGATATTCTCGTAATAGGCGGCGGCGGTTCCGGGGCGGCCGCCGCCATAGAAGCGCACGAAAACGGCGCGGATGTCATGATCGTTACGAAGCTGCGCATGGGCGACGCAAACACCATGATGGCCGAGGGCGGCATTCAGGGCGCGGACAAATCCAACGATTCCCCTGTGACGCATTATCTTGACGCTTACGGCGGCGGTCATTTCAAAGCTGTGCCCGAACTGCTGCGCAAGCTGGTGATGGACGGTCCTGTCGCCATCCGGTGGCTGGAGAACCTCGGCGTTCTTTTCGACAAAGAGAAAGACGGCACGATGATAACCACTCACGGCGGAGGAACCTCGCGCAAACGTATGCACGCAGCCGCTGATTATTCCGGCGCGGAGATCATGCGCGTTCTGCGCGACGAAGTTTTCAACCGCAAAATTCCCATCCTTGATTTCACGGCCGCACTCGAACTTCTTATGGATGATAAAGGCGCCGCGGCCGGAGCCATTCTTCAAAATATGGAGACCGGCGAGCATTTCGTGGTCCGCGCCAGGACGGTAATCATCGCCACCGGCGGAGCGGGGCGTATGCACTATCAGGGTTTTCCGACGTCGAACCACTACGGGGCGACAGCCGACGGGCTCGTCCTGGGGTATCGCGCCGGCGCTAAACTCCTTTATCAATACACCTTGCAATACCATCCCACCGGGGTCGCTTACCCGGCGCAAATATTCGGGGCTCTGGTTACGGAGAAAACTCGTTCCGTCGGAGCTCTCTTCGTCAACGCCGAGGGCGAGTCTTTCGTTCATCCCCTCGAAACCCGCGATGTTGCTTCAGCGGCCGTCATCCGTGAGTGCGGCGAAAGGGGCAGGGGAATAGCCACGCCCAGCGGCGGCACAGGCTTATGGCTTGACAGTCCCATCATTGAGCTTATTCACGGCAGCGGCGCCATAGAGAAACGCATACCGGGCATGATGAGGATGTTCGGAAAATATGACATTGACATCCGGCGAGTTCCCATGCTGATATACCCGACTCTTCATTATCAGAACGGCGGTTTGCAGATCGAAATCGACGGACAGACGCCCGATGTGAAGAACCTTTACGTTGCCGGGGAGGCGGTTGGAGGCATACACGGTGAAAACAGGCTGATGGGCAACTCGCTTCTCGACATCGTCGTCTTTGGACGCAACGCCGGTTTGAACGCCTCCCGCGCCTGTGGAAATATCCCCACGCCCAAAGGGCTGAACATCAATCACGTCAGGCGCTTCATGAAAGAAGCGGAGGAGGCGGGTATCAAAAGCGACGCCGTTTCCCCGAAACTTCTTCCCGACTACGCGCGTATCGGAAGATAAGGAATCGCTTGAGAAAATATTGTCACGCTGGAACGGGATAGCGGAAGAATCAGCGGTTCCATAAAATTTGAGGAGGGAAAAAACTTGAGTGAAAACGTTTTCCGTCAAAGTATCCGCCTGAAGAACGCGGACGAAAAAATAAAAACTCCGGAGGAAGCCGCGGAGCTGATCGAAAAGGGGATGACAGTGGGATGCAGCGGCTTTACGCCTTCCGGTTACCCCAAGGTAGTTCCTCAGGCTCTGGCGCGTCGGTGCGAAAAGCATGGACCTATTCCGATAACGCTCTGGACCGGCGCGTCCGTTGGACCGGAACTGGATGGCGAACTCTCCCGCGTCGGAAGCATTAAAAAAAGGTTTCCATATCAGACCGACGAGACTATCCGAAGAAAAATCAACGAAGGGGAGATTTTGTTCGCCGACCTTCATCTCTCTCACAACGCTCAGAACCTCAGATACGGTTTTCACGGCGACGTGGACGTCGCCATTGTGGAAGCGGCCGCGATCACGGAAGAAGGAGGTATCATCCCCACGACGTCGGTCGGCAATACTCCGGCTTTCGTTGAACTTGCCCGAAAAGTTATTGTGGAAATCAACGTGACTCAGCCCGCTGACCTTGAGGGCATTCACGACATCTACACTCCCTTGAACCCGCCGAATCGCCTGCCTGTCCCTATTACAAGCCCCAGCGACAGGATCGGAACTCCCTACATCCCGTGTCCTCCGGAAAAAATCGCCGCCGTCGTATATTCGGATACGGCGGACAGGCAGCGCCCGCTTGCGGAGATTGACGATACCAGTAAACTCATGGCGTCGCACCTCTTGAATTTTCTCGATATGGAAGTCAAACTCGGCCGGTTGCCGCCTTCCCTTTTGCCGTTGCAATCAGGTGTGGGGAACATTGCCAACGCGGTATTGAAAGGTCTTTCCGAATGGCCTGCCGACGGATTGACGGTATATACGGAAGTGCTCCAGGACGCCGTGTTCGAACTTTTGGATAAAGGAAAGATAAGTTTTGCCTCCAGTACGGCTCTGACCCCCAGCCCCGAGGGCGCGGCGAAATATTATCCCAGGCTCAAAGAATTTACTGATCGAGTGGTTTTACGCCCGCAGGAGATCAGCAATCATCCCGAAGTTATTCGCAGATTGGGACTTATTGCCATGAATGCGGCCGTGGAGGTTGACATATACGGTCATGTAAACTCAACTATGGTCAAGGGAGGACAAATATTAAACGGACTGGGCGGTTCCGGAGATTTTGCCCGTAACGCCTGGCTGACTATCTTTTTATGCCCGTCCGTATCCGGGGGCGGGAAAATATCGAAAGTAGTGCCGTTTTGCTCTCACATAGATCACACGGAGCACGACGTCGACGTAATCGTGACCGAACACGGCGCGGCGGATCTGCGAAATCTGTCCCCACGCGAGAGAGCCGGGGAAATCATCAGGAAATGCGCGGATCCCGGCTACCGCGAACTTTTGAACGATTACAGAAAACGCGCTGAATCGGGAAAGGGACATGAGCCGCACATCCTGCGCGAAGCTCTTTCCTGGCACGTCAATCTGGCTGAAAAAGGAAGTATGCAACCCTGAAGATTTTCCCAATAAAATACGGGAGCAGTCATTTGGCAACGGACTGCTCCCAATAATCTGCGGCGATATTCGGATTCCGCTATTCCTCGGGCGCGGTCGAAGCTATAAACAACTGGTCAAGCTGGTTCTGTTCCACCCGCGACGGCGCGCCTGACAATGGGCACTGCGCCTTCTGATTCTTAGGAAAGGCCATTACGTCTCGTATGGATTTTCCGCCGCACAGCGCCATCACTATCCGGTCGAACCCGAACGCTATCCCTCCGTGCGGCGGAGCGCCGAACGACAGAGCTTCCAGCAGAAAGCCGAAACGTTCCGCCGCCGTTTGCGGCGAGATGCCCAGGGCGTCGAAAACGGTGCTCTGTGTCTGCGGGTCATGTATTCTTATCGAGCCGCCGCCCAGTTCCATTCCGTTCAGCACGATGTCGTACGCGCGGGCACGGACCTGTCCGGGATCGGTTTTCATGAACGCCAGATCCTCCGGCATCGGAGAGGTGAACGGGTGATGCACCGCCGACCAGCGGCGCTCATCCTCGTCCCATTCGAACATAGGGAATTCAGTCACCCACAGGAATTTCCAGCCCTCGGCGACAAGCCCGCGGGAACGGGCGGTCTCAATACGGATTTGCCCCAATATTTCACACGCCTTCGTCCATTTCGCGTCAGCCATGAGAAAAAGCACGTCGTCCAAAGTGAGGCCGGATTTCTCAACCAGCGCGCGTTGCCCTTCGTCCGACAGGAATTTTACCAACGGACCTTTGAGCGCGCCTTCTTTTATATGGAAGTTTGCCATTCCCGCGCTTCCAAGTTCCCTGGCGCGATTTTCCCACTCGGAGAGTTCCTTGCGCGACAAATTTCCGCCGCCAGGCAGCAGCAGGCCTTTTATCACGCCGCCTGAGGAGATCAGGTTGGCGAAGGGATTTTCACCGTCTCTGAAAATATCCGTCAGATCGATTATTTTCATGTCGATCCGAAGGTCGGGTTTGTCGCTGCCGTAATTCTCCATTGCTTCTTTCCACGTGACACGGGGAAAAGGTTCCGGTATTTCCGCTCCGATCGTTTCTTTGAACAGCCCTGTCAGGAACGGCTCGATGACGCCCATCACGTCGGTCTCGGTGACGAAGCTCATCTCTACGTCAATCTGCGTGAATTCAGGCTGCCTGTCGGCGCGGAGATCCTCGTCGCGGAAACACTTCGCTATCTGGATGTATCTGTCACATCCGCCGATCATCAGTATCTGTTTATAAATCTGCGGTGACTGGGGGAGGGCGTAGAACTCGCCGGGGTTCACCCTGCTGGGTACCAGATAGTCCCTCGCTCCCTCCGGCGTCGATTTTGTGAATATGGGAGTCTCCACATCCAGAAATCCGTTCGCGTCAAAATAATTGCGCGTGTACTGCGCGGTTCGGTGGCGTATCCTGAGGTTTTTCTGCATCCCTTCCCGCCTGATGTCTATATAACGGTGCTTCATGCGCAAATCCTCGCTCACACCGTCGGCGGCGTCCGGATCGAACGGCGGCAGATTGCTGGGGGAGAGCAGGATGAAATCGGAGGCCATAAGCTCGACGCTGCCCGTTGAAAGATTGGGGTTTTCGGTTCCCTCGGGACGTTTTCGAAGAGCGCCGCGAACCGCAAGCACATATTCGCTACGCAGATCCTTGGCACGTGAATGCGCGTCGGGAACCAGTTCGGGGTTGAATACTATCTGAGTCACTCCGGTGTGATCCCAGAGCTCTATGAAAATGATGCCTCCCAGGTCGCGCCGGGCGCGGAGCCAGCCATTCAGCGCTACGGTTTTGCCCGCGTCGGCCTCGCGCGGTTCGCCGCATTTCATAGTGCGTTTCCATTCGTCGGTGAATACGCCGGAGATCATCGTGATCCTTCTTTCCGTAGTTTGATTTTTTCAACTGCGACACCGCGCGGCGCGGTCTCCTGGGTTCCGGTTTCCATGTCCTTTATCGTGACTGTGCCGGCGGCTATTTCATCGTCACCTATTATACAGGCGAATTTCGCCCCGGCCTGCGAGGCCGTTTTCATCTGCGCCTTCATCGAACGCCCCATGAAATCCATGTCGGCGGACAGCCCGCCCGCCCGCAGTTCATGGGCGAGCATATACGCTTCGTATTCCGCGCCGGATCCGGTTGTCACGACGTAAGCGTCAACGTGGGGTTCGCGCCCCATGTACGCGCCTTGCGCTTCCATGGTTAAGACTATCCGCTCTATGCCCGAAGCGAAACCGACGCCCGGCACACGCGGGCCGCCTATAGCCTCCGCAAGATTGTCGTATCGTCCGCCGCCGCAGACCGCGTTCTGTGCTCCGAGGTCGCCGGACAATATTTCATAAGCGGTTTTGGTGTAATAATCGAGACCGCGGACAAGCCTGTTATCCACGCTGACGGAAGCCCCGAGGTTTTCGAGTCCGCGCCTGACTGCAGCGAAGTGTTCGCCGCACTCTATGCACAGCGATTCTATCATCGAAGGCGCGGAGTCCGTCTGATCACGGCATTCAGTCCGCTTGCAGTCGAGCACTCGGAGCGGATTTTTGTCCAGGCGTTCATTGCAGGTGTCGCAGAGATGTTGTGTTTTTGATCCGAAAAATTTCCTGAGCGTCTCCCGGTAAGCCGGCCTGCACGCTGGGCAGCCAACCGAATTGATGAGAACCTGAAGGTTCGATAGTCCAAACCTTCGGAAAATCTCCATCGAAAGGTCGATTATCTCAACGTCCGCGAGCGGGTTTTGCGCGCCCAGAATTTCGAAATCAATCTGAGCGAACTGTCTGTAGCGTCCCTTCTGCGGTCTCTCGTAGCGGAACATCGGCCCCCATCCCCAGAGTTTCACAGGCTGAGGCCGCCGCCTCATATCGTGTTCCAAATACGAGCGCACCATCGACGCGGTGAGTTCAGGGCGAAGGGTGATACTGCGGTCGCCCCTGTCGATGAACGTGTACATCTCTTTTTGTACTACGTCGGTCACCTCGCCGATGCCTCTGCTGAAAAGCTCCGTGTGCTCAAAGATTGGCAGCAGAATTTCCTTGAATCCGAAATTGTCCGCAACGTCTCTGGTGACTTCTAAAACCCGCGCCCACTTCCAGGATTCGTCTCCGAGAACATCGCGCGTACCCCTTGGGGCTTTTATGGCTTCCATTTCGCGTTCCTCCAAACATTACAATAAAAGCGATTTATTATATCATTACTGAATGCCATGATTTTTACTAATGCGATAGATTAGAACCTCAAGGAATGTTTTTACTTAGGATTGTCGCGCAAATAGGAACATTCAGCCTCTGCTACCCTGCGGCAAATGCATATGCTCGCAGCGGCGCGTATGCCAGGCAGGGTGTGTCCATCGTTCTCGCAACGGAAACCGCGTGGGGGCTCAGTTAGATGTCCGTTAACGGCTCAATGAAAATGTCCGGGAGAAATCCCCCCGGACAGATAAAAACCGGTTAAACCTCCAATTCATTTACGATGACCTCTTTTACCAAATAATCATCGATCAACGTCTTCTTCTTTTATAACGGCGTTCTTAAAAATACCTCTTCAGCAATCCCTGGAACGCTTTGCCATGACGGGCTTCGTCTTTGCACATTTCATGCACGGTATCGTGTATGGCGTCAAGGTCAAGCTGTTTTGCTCTCGTTGCAAGATCTTTCTTGCCCTGCGTCGCGCCATGTTCAGCCATAACGCGCATTTCAAGGTTTTTCCTGGTTGAAACGTCAACGATTTCGCCAAGCAGCTCCGCAAATCTGGCGGCGTGATCGGCTTCTTCAAACGCGATTCTTTTGTAAGCTTCCGCAACCTCAGGATAGCCCTCTCTGTCCGCCTGGCGGCTCATAGCAATATACATACCCACTTCGGTGCATTCGGCCGTAAAGTTTTGCTGAAGCCCTTCGATGATTTCCTGGTCGACGCCTTTAGCGACGCCGAGCCTGTGTTCGTCGGCGAAAACAAGACCTTCACCGGATTGTTCGCTGAACTTAGAGGCAGGGGCTTTGCATTGCGGACAATTTTCCGGAGGCGCAGCGCCTTCGTGTACATAGCCACAGATAGTGCAAATAAACTTTTTCATTATGAATCTCCTTTATTTGATATTATTCTTAATTAAGTAATCAATAAGATAAGCGGCTTTTTATTGAATGTCAAGTGTATTTTTGTAGATAAAGATTCAAGCTTGGGATATTATTTCCCTCTATTTTTCCCGAATCCACCTCCTGACGACCGAATCTAAATTATAGACATTTACCGGCTTGGGCAGGAATTCCTGAAAACCATTATTTAAAAACATCTGCCTGTTTCCGGCTATCGCGTTGGCAGTGAAAGCGATAACAGGTATTGTTTCCGAGTAATGCGTGCCCAGGCTGCGAATCCTCGCAGTCGCTTCAATACCGTCCATCTCCGGCATAATGTGATCCATGAAAATAGCGTCATAAACCGGTTTTCCGCGTTCAATCAGGTCAATGGCGTCTTGTCCGGTTGTCACGCAATCCACTTTCATTTTGTATTTACGCAGCATACTTGCCGCGACATCGAGGTTGGTTCGGAAGTCGTCTACAACCAGCGCTCTGAAATTACTCAGATTGGGTCTCACAAGCTTTTCCTGCAAATGTTTCTTTTTTTCCAAGTAACTGAAATCGCGCAAATTTTCCGCGGTTTCAGGATCTATAGTCCTATCGTCGACAAAGCGCTGCCGAATACGCAAACGGAATGTTGTCCCTCTGCCGTACTCGCTTTCCACATTTATTTCCCCATCCATGAGCTCCACAAGTTTTTTTGTCACGCTAAGCCCCAAACCGGTACCCTCGATCATGCGCCTTGATCGGGCGTCCGCCTGGTTGTAATCTATAAATAACTTTTTCATGTCCGCTTCGCGTATACCGATGCCGGTGTCGCTCACGCAGGCGTACATCCATACATCTTCGAATCCCTCTCGCGCGCAGCTCACGTCCAGCGTGACGGTTCCAACTTTCGTGTATTTGAAGGCGTTGCTCAGGAGATTATTCAGTATCTGCTTTACTCTCAGATCGTCTCCAAAAAGGCTGTTCGGCAGGTTTCCGGAAATATTAAAAGTAAAAACAACAGCGTCGCTTTCAATTCCCATAATATTCATCGTCGTAACGTCGTTCAGCATATTTGCCACATCGTACTCCACAGGCGCGAGATTAAAATTGTTCGCCTCAATCTTTGAAATGTCCAGAACGTCGCTGATAATGCCCATCATAGTGCAGCCGGCGTTGTTGATTTTCCTTAAGTTTTCCTTTATCTCGGGCGGAATTGTTTCCTCCATCATCAAATCCGTCAAACCCACCACCACATTTAACGGCGTTCGCATCTCGTGGCTCATATTAGCCAAAAACACTGATTTGTCCCGGCTCGCCTGCTCGCTCGTCGTTATCTCGCTCTTATGGTCTTTACCCGGACAGAAAAGCTCGTCGCATCTATTCCCGATTATTTTCTCTCTGGACTCGCCAAACATACTGACGGCAACCGGATTTGCGTCCAATACCACACGCGTTTTCGCGTCAATTACGATAAGGCCGCTTTTAGTGTTTTCCCATGCAATTCCTAAGCGCCCAGGCGGGTTTTCGGGCTGTTTCCGAACAAGTCGGCTTCTTTGAAGCAAAATAATAATAACCACAAGAGCGGCAAAAGACGGTAAAATAGCGCCGATCAGCCACAGACGACTCGCCTGAGGTTGGCCGGGAATATCCAGAAGAGGGGTATTTTGGAGGGCTGTTTCATGGGAATTGTCGAATGGTTGGACGGATGACCCGTGACAATCTGGAACCACAACCCAAAAAAGTATGACAAATAACATCATCATACATATCATGCGAGTAATAAATCTCATGGAAACACTCCTGACCTGTTATAAAACAAACCGCCGTTTGAAGCAATCACCGCCGGAGCTTGAAATATCCGTATTATTGTTACAAAATCTATAACTTAATTATAACAAAATCCGAAGCGGCGGGCAAACGAGTCGAGGATCCCGCGGAACAGTATCGCCGGTCAATACGATCTGTTATAAATATTTTCAGAAGTATTTAAGGTAAATTTATGGGGAATTTATTATCTTGATTTATACTCTTTCACATTACGCAAGTATTGGGGGCCGTTATTCAACGACCGGTTTTTTGATTGTCTGAGGGGACGGGGTGAAAATTTTGAAGAAAAAATTCTGTTTGATTATTTTGTTGTTTTTGGCGGCATGGGCGGCTTTGCCGGGGGTAGCGGATGCCGCGGTAAATTTTAAGGAAGCGCTTAAAGACGGCAATGTGGGGGTTTCTTACGAGGAAAATCTCTTCGAAACATATGATGACTCTATTACATGGACGTTTATTGATGGAAATCTGCCCACCGGTCTTGAGCATGTGAACGGTGTGATTTACGGTACGCCCACGTTAGCGGGCACGTTCAGCTTCACCATAACGGCGTCAGTCAGCGGAGGCAACGAAGTTACAAGAGGGTTTTCGATCACGATCGAGCATGAGACCAGCGCCCTGCTGCGTATCACAACATCCACTCTGTCAAACGGCAGAAAGGGAGTGTATTACAGTCAAAGCCTCACCGCCACGGAAACCACCGTTGAATGGACAATAGTTGGACGTCTGCCGGATGGCTTGACTCTTAGTAAAAACGGTGTGATTTCAGGTATGCCGGGGTCAACGGGTACGTTCGGCTTCACCGTTAAAGCATTATCAACAACCGGCAAAGGCGAAGTTACAAAATGGTTTTCCATCAGTATAGCCCAGGCGGTTCAAATCACGACGGATTCTCTGGAAGACGGCTATCTGGACTGGTATTACAGCGAGCGCCTTTCCGCCGTTGGCGCGGAACCGATTTATTGGGCCATTGTTCGTAGAAATGAGCCGAGCGGTTTGGAGGTCGGCAGGAATAGCGGTACGATTTCCGGTTGGCCCACAAGAGTCGGAAGGTTCAGATTCATCGTCAGGGCGAGTAACGCGTATGGATCCGATGAAAAAGATTTCGAAATTTACATATGGGATAGTTTACTTATGGCTCTTTTGGGAGGGTGTAACACGGGCGCGGGGTACGCGGCCGCCGCCGCTCTGCTGATTGGAATCAGGGGCGCTCGCGGGTACTGGAAAAGGAAAAATCGAAAAAAGTTTTAATACGCGCGGTTGATAATTACATGACGATTACAATTGACGACGGTTCAAAAAAAATAACGCTCGACGCGAGGCATGACGAGACGATAGCCGACGCCGCGCGTCGTGCGGGGATGTTTATGCCCATGCCGTGCGGAGGGCGCGGGCGGTGCGGAAAATGCGCGGTGATGACAAAAGGCGGGTTTCCCGCACCGCTTGAATCCGAAGCGCGCCTGCTGGAACGGGCCCCCGTATGGAAAGATTACGCCACGCGGATTGCGTGCATGTGCGCGGCTTCGGACGGTGAGGTTGTTATCCCTTCGGGGGGGAGCAGGATATCTGTCGCGGACTTTGCCAAAAATCCGCAGCTTTACGACGGCGGCGAAAAAAACTCTTTCGGCGTCGCAGCCGACATAGGGACGACGACCGTCTCAACCCTGTTGTACTCGTTTCAGGATGGGAAAATTGTCTCCGCCGCTCACGAGATGAACCGCCAGGCGAATTTCGGAGCCGACGTTCTCTCGCGAATAGATCACTCGAACCGTCGCGGAGTGGGTGAACTTACGCGTTCTATAACGTCGCAGCTTAATGGAATGATACACGGCATGATTGCGGACGCGGGCGTCAGCGCGCGCGACGTGACCAGGATAGTCGCGGCGGGAAACACGACGATGCTGCACTTTCTGACCGGCCTTGACCCAAGCGGCATTGGGGTCGCTCCTTTCACGCCCGCGAGCAAGTTCGGCGTAACGACGCCGGCTCAAGAGATACTGCCGGGTTTTGAAAGAGCGTCTTTGTACATTCCGCCCTCGATAAGCGCTTACGTCGGAGCGGACATAACCTGCGGAATCCTTTCAACCGGAATGGCGGACGGCGAATCGGCGCGGATGCTGATAGACATCGGAACCAACGGCGAGATGGCGCTTCGCGGCGGCGGGCGGTTACTTTGCTGTTCCACGGCGGCCGGTCCCGCGTTCGAGGGCGCGTCCATATCAATGGGGATGCCCGCGGTGAGCGGAGCTATATCACGCGTTGACGCGGGTGATAACGTCGTATGCTCAACGATAGACAACGCGCCGCCTGCCGGAATATGCGGCAGCGGTATGATAAGCGCCATAGATATGATGCTCAACGAAGGAGCGTTGGACGGCGGAGGAAGGATTTTGGAGTCGGGACATAAATTTGAGCGCTTAGTTTCACAAGCGGGCCAAGCCGGTAAAGAAGTCGCGTTCTTCCTCGGCGATAGCGCGGTTTGTCTGACGCAGCGCGACATACGAAACATCCAGTTGGCGAAAGCAAGTATTGCCGCCGGCATGAGCGTACTTATTAACGCTTTGGGCATAAGCGTCGATGAACTTGAAACGCTCTTCCTGAGCGGCGGCTTCGGGAGCGCTGTGGATCCGGCGGGAGCCGCCGGTATCGGCTTGATTCCGTCCGGCGTGATAAACCGAACGATAGCGTCCGGTAACACCGCGCTGTCAGGCGCGTCTTTATTACTTTTTTCGATCTCTCTGCGTGAAAAAGCGGAATCTATAGCTTCGATGGCCGAGGAAATTCCACTTTCTTCCAACGCGGAATTCATGGAGGAGTATGTGGAGAGAATGACTTTTCGGGATTAAATTTTTTTGATTATATCTTTAAATAATACGGGATGGTTGAAAAATCGGACGAGCAGTTATAATTTGCGATACAATCCGGAAAATAAAAATTGAAAAGGAGAGTATCCGAATGAAAAGAATACCGAACGATCCTGACAATACGGCCGGCGACATGCCCGCGAGTGAGTCATGAGCGGCGCGTTTAGCAATTCAAGCGGCAAACCCGTCCTTTTCGCCATGGCGGAGGCTATAGCGAAAGAGAAAGCGTATCTCAGCGATATTGATGGCCGGATTGGCGACGGGGATCATGGGGTCAACATGAACAAGGGATTCTCCATGTTCGCGTCAGCGGCGAAGGGGGAGGAAATGTCGCTCTCCGATGGTTTGGAGAAACTGGGAAACACGCTGCTTTCCGACATAGGCGGTTCGATGGGGCCGATCTACGGAACTATATTCATGGGCATGAGCGAAGCTTGCGCCGATGCGGAAAAAATCGACGCCCCGATATTTCTCGCGATGCTGGAGAAAGCGCGTGACGAACTCTACGATATAGTTCAGGCACGCCCCGGCGACAAGACGCTTGTGGACGTTCTCGCTCCGGCGGCCGACGCGTTTTCGGAAGCTATATCGGGCGGCTCGTCTTTCGCCGACGCGTTGTCGGCAATGGCGTCGGCAGCGGAACGTGGCCGCGACTCCACAAAGGATATGATCGCGAAATTCGGCCGCGCCCGTCCTTTAGGCGAGCGTTCGAAGGGAGTGATCGATGCGGGCGCGGCTTCGTGCTGCCTGCTGCTCTCCGCAATGGCTTCGGCGATGCGGAGGTTGCTTGACGAATGATGACGCGCAGGGAGAAATATTTCTTCAGCGGGATGTCGCGGATCGGGTAATTGGAATAGTTGAAAAACGGAAGAACAGTTATAATTTTTATGACAACGCCGAATTGTAAAATTTAAAAAGGAGAGTGCTTAAATGCAAAGGATACTGAACAATCCCGACAACGTGGTCGACGATATGCTAAAGGGTTATCTGAAAGCCCACGCGGATATTGCGCGGGCCACTGATAACCCAAGAGTAGTGCTGTCCGCCACGCCTCCGAAGAACCGGGTTGCCATCGTCACCGGCGGGGGCAGCGGCCACAAACCGGCGTTCATAGGGTATGTCGGTAAAAACATGGCGGACGCGGTCGCGGTCGGCGAGATATTCTCATCCCCTCCGGCGGCCGCTTTTTACGGAGCTTTCAAATCCTCCGACTGCGGACGCGGGGTCGCGTGCCTGTACGGTAATTTCAGCGGCGACGTCATGAACGTCAAGATGGCGGTAAAGATGGCGGCGAAGGACGGCATCACCGTGAAAACCGTGGTTGCAAACGACGACGTGCCGTCCGCGCCCAACAGCGAACGCGAGAAGCGCCGCGGCGGCGCCGGGGAGATTATGATGTGGAAGGTTGCCTCGGCGATGGCCGCGAGCGGCGCAAGTTTGGACGAAGTAATAGCCGTCGCGCAGAAGGCCGTTGACAACACGAGGAGCGTGGGCATTGGGCTCACGCCCTGCACATTGCCGGCGGTGGGACGTCCCAATTTCGAAATAAAAGAAGGCACGATGGAGGTCGGCGTCGGACATCACGGCGAACCCGGCGTCG
>Ga0099364_10001335_pt1 | contig 40906 bp, 33 predicted proteins | sample TergutTh196P3_FD_73070 | JGI IMG/M metagenome (GOLD analysis project Ga0099364, IMG submission 73070) | Microcerotermes parvus P3 segment gut microbial communities from Pointe-Noire, Republic of the Congo - Th196 P3 | ecosystem: Host-associated > Arthropoda: Insects > Digestive system > Gut ...
CAAAGGGCGCAGCATTGTTCATCCGAGGCACCATTCCATTGTCGGTTTTGATGAGCGTACAGGTGATCCGGCTGTACCCTGGCTGGAAGATGTGATTTATGATGCCTGGCAGGAAAGTGGGAAGTCCTATACCGAATTCATTCGGACCGTACCGATTTTTGACAACCAGTTACAAAGCAAAAGACCTGCGAGGGCATTGACTGAAGCAGGCCTGGTTGGTCTGGACTGCCGCTATCTCAATTTTGCACCACAATGCACAGGCTGGTATAACCTTGCCAATGAAGGCGGTTCCGGCTCCTTTCTTATTTTGTGGAGCGGACTCTGGAAGCTCACAACTGCCGCCTCCATCCCTTACTATACCGGGCAGTACAGCCCCGAGGCTGCCGGAAACAGACGCGGATTCGGCATTGTCACGATTGGTGCAAACGTGAGTGATTTTCATCGTGCGGCAACCGAATCCAAAGCACGTCTGGACGTCATCATTGATGAAGCGGACACTGCCTTGCGGGAGAAAACCGAATTTGCAACAAGCCTGATCTGGAGTGACATGACGCAGACGGCGTACAGTCTGACTGTATCCACGCTGGTCATGATCGGCATTGTCGTTTTCATTGCCATCTGGATGGCATCCTTCCTCTCCAGTCGTATCAGGCTGCTCAATTATGGATTTTCCCAGTACCGTCGCGGTAACAGGAGCTTCCGGTTTGTTCCAAAAGAAAAAGATGAACTTGCAGATCTCGCGCATACTTTCAATGAGATGGCCAATGACCTGAATGCAAGCTTTGCTGACCTGAATACGCAGATTGAAGAGCGTACCAAAGCGGAGGAAAGTCTGCGCGTTCTGAGTGACAAACTGGAAATCAAGGTTGCCGAGCGGACTCTGGAACTCTCGGATGCCAATGCCCGTCTCGAACAGGAAATCGAAATCAGGAAAAAAGCGGAAGCCACGGCACAGCACCTGGCAGGACATGACCCGCTCACAGGGCTGGCAAACCGCATGCTTTTCCTTGACCGTCTCCAGCAGGCCATGAATCACGCTGACCGTTCTCTCAAGATGTCTGCCCTGCTCTATTTTGATCTGGACCGGTTCAAGGAAGTCAATGATACGTACGGTCATGTCACTGGCGATGCCCTGCTTGTCCATGTTGCACAGATTCTTCAGCAGCGTGCGCGCAAGACAGATACCATAGCCCGTCTGGGCGGTGATGAATTTTCCGTCATCATGACCGATCTTACCAAACCGGATGATGCGGCCCTTTTTGCACAGGAAATTCTGGATCAGTTCCACAAGGCAATCGTGCTTGAAGGTCATGAACTGCGCGTCTGCGCGAGTATTGGAATCGCAACCTTCTCCGGAAACTTTCTCGACCTGGAGCAGATCCTTGCGCATGCCGACTATGCCATGTATCAGGCCAAATCCGATGGCGGTTCGCGCTTCCAGTTTTTTGAAGAGTCCATGCAGGACTTCATTCAGAGCAGAAAGCAGATGGAATCAGAATTGCGTGACGCTTTGCGCGAGCACCAGTTTACGGCTTATTTCCAGCCTCTTTTTGACACGCTTTCCCAGCGCATTGTCGGCATGGAGTCCTTCGTACGCTGGGTTCACCCGACTCGCGGCCTTCTGCCGCCGCATGAGTTCTTTGCTGTGGCAGCCTCAGCCGGCCTTTTGCCGCAAATCGATTATCTGATGGCACAAATAGTGATAGCACAGGCTAAAAAGTGGCTTGACAGCAACCTTGAATTTGGCAGGGTTTCCCTGAACGTGCAGCACGGAAGAATAGCTGCTGCCGATTTCGTGCCCACCGTCAGGAGAATTCTGGCGGAACATGACCTTGGCGGGCAATATCTGGCACTGGACATTCGGGAAATTTCGCTCATGGATGATCACATCCAGACTTTCCAGAATCTTACCCAGCTTCGTGAAATGGGCTTTCTTATCGCGATTGACGACTTTGGAACCACAGCTTCGTCCATCCAGAAACTGATTGAATACCCCATTGACAAGATCAAGATTGACCGTAAATTCGTGCACAGGATTGGCAACAAAAATGTGGATGCCCTGATTGGCACCATCATGTCCATGGCCAGATCCATCGGGATTACGGCGATGGGCAAAGGTGTGGAGACGCAGGAGCAGCTCGATTTTCTTCTCAGAGGCGAGTGCCACATTTACCAGGGCTTTCTGCTTGCACGCCCGATGTCGGCTGAAGATGCAACACTCTATCTGGAACAGCACGCCAGCCGGAATCCGGAAAACAGCAGTCCACCTCCGTCAGATCCTCCGGTCAGCGCATAGCCTGATGGCCTGGGCGATCTGTCATATGAAACAGGTGATACTTTTCCCTGTGCGGTTTGCGGGTGAACTGTCCGCCATAAAAAGCAGCCCTGGTGTCCTCTGAACGGATCAGCAGAAAACGGTATAATCAGAAGGTTCGTGCATTGGGCGTCATTACAGTTCGCACCTGTCGCGTGTGTGCGCAACAGGTGCGCGTAACCGCAGGGTTTCCTGTTCAGGCCCTACACCCGGTGAGCAGAACCGGGCAAAATACCGGCCTGTGGTACGCCTGTAGCACAGGGCCACGTTGCAGTTACCACATTGGGCGCAATACCTTCTGCCCATTTCTGGTAACAATGGCTGTTTTTTTCCGCCACCTCTCCCCTGATCAAATTCAGTGGTTATATTACTGAGGCTTTATGAAAATTAGAATTGTTTCGCATTTAACTGGTCAGACCCTCTTTGAACTTGAAGAAGCCAACAATACGCTGACCAGAACCTTTGAAGCAGCCGTCAAGGCTGGTGCAAATCTGGAAGGTGCTGACCCAAGCATATCCTACCCTGATGGAGCAGACCTGCAAAGGGCCAATCTGCAGGGTGCCAATCTTTCCAATGCCGACTTCAGATGGGCAAACCTCTCGGGCGCAAACCTCTCGGGCGCAAACCTGACCGGTGCGATCTTTGCCAGAGCCGACCTGAGATGGGCAAACCTCTCGGGTGCAAACCTGACCGGTGCCAACCTCGTCGAGTCATTTTTGCAGGGTGCTGACCTTCAGAATGTTGTGCTGCGGGATGCTGACCTCCGTAAGGCACACCTGCTTGACACCAAGCTCAGAGGTGCAGACCTGGAAGGTGCGAGACTCGAACAGTAGTCTGATACGGCCTCTTTTTGATGTGCATGCCTTTTTGTGCCGGTTCCCCGGGTGGCCGTGTTTTACACCGGGGCGGCACTTTCTGTGTCCTGACAATGATTGTCCGGACTTTGATCAGCGGTTCATGCCGTCCGTACGGGTCCTGGTCGTGCACACACTCCTCCTGGCAAAAGCCGGGGGGTTTCCAGCGACTTTTGCAAATTCAGCACGCAGACTGCACACAGCTCTAATCTGTTGTATTTTATTGCATTTGTTTTATCAGATTTTTTTATGACCAGAGCAGGCGTCAATTAACTCTCGACTTTTTCCCAAATTACGCTAAACTTGCAAGTTTTGGGCATACAAAAAAAACATGACCCTCATTTTCCGGTTACCGGATTCTTTTTCAGAAAGGAGACATCGGCGGAAAACAGGTCAGTTACCCCATCTGCAGTTGACCGGACCCAGTCGGCAGCGTCTGAAAACCGGTTCAGGACTGCAGTCGGGATGCTTCCCTGCTACAGAACTCCAGAAAGCCCTCCAGCAGAAAAAGTCAGGGGCAGGCAGAGTCTGGCTGGGACAAAACACCGGTTTGCAGCATGCCTGCCGGAAGCTGTTGGAAAACGCATGCTGCAAAAGCTCGAAGAGCTACAGGGCACACTGCAGTTGCGGTATCAGACGCCGTGTTGTCTTACACACGGCCAAACGATGGATTCGATTTGTTTTTATCGCAACTCCCCTGACCAACGTCAGAGATTTCCTTGCGGAGACTATATGAAATTTGATACTCTTGCCATCCATGCGGGTTATACCCCAGATCCTGTCACCAAATCCGTGGCAGTCCCCATTTATCAGACCGTGTCGTATGTGTTTGACAATGCGCAGCACGGTGCTGATCTTTTTGACCTCAAAGTACCGGGTAATATTTATACCCGCATCATGAATCCGACCAATGATGTACTGGAAAAGCGTGTTGCCACGCTGGAAGGTGGTATTGCTTCTCTTGTTCTGGCATCCGGCATGGCAGCGATTGCCTGCGCGATCCAGACCATTACGGAAGCCGGTGACAATATCGTCTCGAGCACCCAGCTGTACGGTGGCTCCTACAATTTCTTTGCGCACACGCTTCCGCAGATGGGCATCGAGACACGCTTTGCCGATTCTTATGATCCGGAAAGTTTCATCTCGAAGATTGATGCAAAAACCAAGCTTATTTTCTGCGAAACTGTTGGTAATCCGCTTGGCAACGTAACCGACATTGAGCGCCTTGCAGAAATAGCGCATGCACACGGTATTCCGCTGATGGTGGACAATACTGTACCAACACCTTACTTTTGCCGTCCTTTCGAGTGGGGTGCCGACATTGTTGTTCACTCACTGACAAAGTCGATGGGAGGTCATGCAAACTCGTTGGGTGGTGCGATTGTTGTCGACGGAAAATTCCCGTGGGACAAGTATCCCGAGCGCTTCAGGCTCCTGAACGAGCCGGATGTTTCCTATAGCGGCATGGTATTTTCCAAGATGGGGCCTGCTGCGTACATTACCCGTGCCCGTGTAGGTCCACTCAGGAATATGGGTGGTGCACTCTCTCCGATGAATGCATTTCTGATTCTTCAGGGCATCGAGACCCTGCATCTGCGCATGGAGCGGGTTGCTGACACTACTCTGGCGCTCGCGACCTATCTTAACGATCACCCGAAAGTTTCCTGGGTCAACTCCGCAGCTCTGCCTGATCACCGTGATCACGCGTTACTCAAGAAATACATGGACGGAAGGGCTCCAAGTGTTTTATCGTTCGGAGTGAAGCCGACCACGTCCATCGGAGCACGCGCCGCTGGTGCCAAGGTAATGGATGCCATGAACCTGTTTACGCGCCTGGTCAACATTGGTGACGCCCGTTCGCTGGTGACGCATCCGGCGTCAACAACGCACGCCCAGTTAAATACCGAGGAACTGAAGACAGCGGGTGTAAGCGAGGACATGCTGCGCCTTTCTGTCGGACTCGAGCACATTGATGATCTGATTGCGGATCTTGATCAGGCCCTGGCCCAGCTGTAATTTCCGCCAAGGCCTCCCTTTCAGAGCCTTCCAGACTGTAATGCCACGAGGCCCCTGATTATTCAGGGGCCTCGTATTTGGCAGCATATAAAACCTGCGACTGACATTCTCACCGGACTGGAGGCTGAAAATGCCTGCAATGCTGAATATGAACTGCTCCGCACTCAGTCATTCATTGTCTTCCAGCTTCAACGAGACTGCCCGGAAAGCAAATGTAACTTGTTGAGCTTCAGCAAAATTCAAAAAAAATGGTCCAATTTGAAGTAAAAGTTGCCTGGCGGGGGTTTAACAAGTTGCGCGTAAAACCTCGGCCTTCAGGCCGGGGATATAAGCGCAGGCTTGTGGAGCAAGCCTTGTTCTGCTACTGTTCCCCTAGCGGCAGGACATGCCGTTTCAGCCTGTGGAGAGGCAGTGAGACCTGGGGGAATATCTGGTTGGTTCGAAACCGTAAAATCCCCCACTGTGGGAAAATTATGCGACAAACAAGCATATTCCTCTTGGCAGTCTCGTTGAAGCAGGAACCCGCCGAAGTGACCAGACATGAAGTCTCTGTCTGGCACCACAGGAATCCCCTTCCTTTAGGGAGGGGAGGATGTCAAAACCCTTTACCCATATTCCATGAATACTCCTCTGCCGCGTAGTTCATTACGTGTGTTTCAATGCGGCTCCGGACATCAAACACTGAATAACGCTCCCTGCCAGACTCCATTTTCCGAACGATCTTTCAAATCCATAATGCAGGGTTTCATGAGCCGGGCAACATGCTTTACCAGAGGAACAACGACAGAATTGCCGAATTGCTGATACGCTCTTGTATCTGAAACCGGAATCAGGAAACTGTCAGGAAAACCCATCAGACGAGCACATTCGCGCGGAGTCAGGCGACGTGGGTTTTTACTTTGCCCACGGGAAATCAATATTTCGGAGCCATCCTTGTAATAGCGCGCAGAAAGCGTTCTCGCAGTATCGTCCGATGTAACGACCGAGCATCCGAAGCCATTGCCTTTTGCCTTGTGTTTTTGTGCATAGGCCTGCAAATACGCCCATAAATTATCGGTGAGAGTGTATTTGTCCAGAACTTTATTTTCTGTGGATAAAAAACGTCCTTCATCAACATCTTTTTCCGTTCCATCTTCTCTATGCAAAATACGCGCAAGGACGTTGGACGGATCCGCCAGATCGGGAAAAGGAATGGCATCCCAGTCAAAGCCTGTCTTCTCGCGAAAGCCGACTATCAGGATACGCTCCCTGCTCTGCGGAACAAAATGTTTGCCATTTATTACTTTCCAGGTGATCTGGTAACCCAGTTCGTTTTCAAGTACATCGCGAATAACCTTGAATGTATTGCCACGATCATGGGAAACAAGATTTTTGACGTTCTCCAGCAGAAAAGCATGAGGCTGTTTGGCCGCGATTATTCGGGCAACATCAAAGAACAGCGTTCCTTGAGTTTTACACTCGAAACCATGTGGCTGACCAATCGCATTTTTTTTTGATACACCGGCAATACTGAAGGGCTGGCACGGGAAACCAGCAAGCAACACATCATGATCGGGAATGTCTGCGACATCTATTTTGGTAATATCGCCCGCAATGGCATGACCATCGTGAAAGTTGGCATGATAGGTTTTTTGCGCATGGTTATCCCATTCACTGGTAAAAACGCATTTTCCTCCGTGTTCTTCAAACCCGATACGCATGCCACCGATTCCGGCAAAAAGGTCAATAAAAGTGAAATCCGAATCTGCATCTGAATGCACGTGGGTTTGAAGCATCTGTTTCATTGCAAAAACAGCTACTCCCGGAATTCGGCTTTCGCCCGATTTCCAGCGAGATATCTGTCGCACACTATAACCCAGGTGATGTGCAATTTCCTTTTGTGTAAAAAACTTTCCCAGTTGGGCAAAAGTTTCTGTAACATTGGCAATTTCCTGCATGTTGATTCCTGCAAACAAAGCGTTTAGGGAGCATTTTAAGACATTATGTCACGCAGCGGTCCCTGTGCCAAACATATGCTCGAACAAATACCACACACTTCCAGATCCCGGTCGCTTTTCGCAGAAAACATGCTCCAACCCTTTTCGTGTGCTCCCTTTGCTCCCGCCAGGTAGCGAAAGCACCGGGAGTGGATATTTAACTTTCCCAACATTATCATTTCAGGCGGGTGGAAAAGGTAGATAAGCCAGTGTCAGCATATATGGCAGCGCACGTGAAGCCAATGTCCCTGCGAGATATTTATCCCATGTTTCTCGCTATGTGTATGGTTGAGGGTGGTCTTGACATAAACCTGGTGAAATGAACCCGACCGGATGCGGAGCTGCTTCAGGCGGCATACCATATCAGGGAGCAAACAAAGCAGAAAAGGGAAAGCCCGAATGGCTGGCATGACAAAAAAAGATGGGGCCTGGTGCAACGGAGTCCGGGATGTCTGTCCGACCATAATGACCGGCGAGAGTCCGGAAGGTCTGCACAACAAGGGTCATACCCCATGGTTTCCGCCATGGGGACGCAGGATGCAACAATAACAAAATACCAGTAGTCTGGTGTGCCTGACATTACACGGCGATAACGGGCATATATACCTTCAGGGAGCCGTCCTTCAGAAACTCCTTGGAATACACTTCATAACTGGGCGTATCTCCCAGAGAAAGAGCTTCTTTGTTCTGTGGAAGCCACTCATAATAGAAGTAGCTGTACAGCCGGTGCAACATATCTCTGGAAGGCAGTTCGCACTCCGCATACAAGCCCGCAGGCACATCAATTTCGGAGAATCCTTCAGGTAACACACAATCACTAAACAGTTTGATTGCTGCATAATAATCAAAAGCGGCTGTGTCCGGATCCACAATCCATGATATACCGAACACGGCATCTGTCTCACCATTCAAAAATTCCTTGACCTGCGGAATGGTCTCCATCCACAGTTTTTTGATGTCCTTTTTTGCGTATGGCATTTCCGTGCGAATCCTGGCTCCGGCAAGTCTCATCGCCGGGCGCATAACAATTCGCAGATTAATGTCAGGAGCAGCTGTTGGCTGGGGCATAATCCATCCTTTCAATTTTTTGAGCGTTTCTTGATCGCAATCTCTTGTCAACAAAAGCAAAGAGGAATACAACAGAACTGCCGGGCACTCTTACTTCTTTAATGCTTGCCCCTTACGACATTACTTGATCGAATATCCGAAAATACTCAGGTTGCTGACAGACTCCGGAAGCCCAAAACCAGGGGAGCTGGATTCTGTTTTTTTTTATGTCTGATTTTTGCCTGGACTGCCTTTTCTTAAAAAAAGGTGGGGGGTTAGTCGACAACCTGAATACTCTTCCGGCTCTGTTTTCTTCCGCTTCAAGCTACCTGCTTTACTGCAGGAAAGTCCGGGGGTACTATTGAAAAAAAGCATCGGCCTCAAAATGCAGTTACTACCTGCAAATCAGGGGCACTCCCGCAAGGGAAGCATACGAATCTGGAAGCTTGCTACTACTCTGAACCGAACATTATATCCTGTTCAGGTCCTAAAACAAACTTTTATGCCATTGTTTTTCAGAATTTGCCGTTTTTTTCGATTGTTTTGAGCAGTTTTCCTTACTTCAGCGCGAAACTGCAGTTCAAGCCCGGGGCAAAAAGGCCCCTGTTCAGTGAGGCCATAACAAAAAGAAAACAGGTCTGATTCTGGAAAAAAAAAGTGCTGCAGAACATGGCCGGGTGAAATAAAAAACGGCGTGGTGGCGATTTTCATCCAGTATCTGTCAGCGATTGTGCCTGGTGTCGGAAAAAAGCAGAACCCGAAAAAAAAATAATTCCGCTCAAGCCCCGGTGAAGTCCCTGTAGATCGAAGCCGGAAAGAAAAAATCTCCGGAAAAACCGCAAATTTGAAAAATCCAGCTATACATGTAAAGCGGTGCGGACAGTTCTCTGGTCAATGATACCGTGCAAATCTTTCCCTGACATCTGTTTTTTCGCATTAAAAAACCGGTTTCTGCAATATTGAACACATCGCAAAAAAAAACTGTGCAATAATCTCACGCATCCGATAATAATGTAGACACAACGCTATTCTGCCAGGAGGCTGTCCCATGACAAAACATAAAGGCAACAAGGCAAAAATGCTTGATCCGATGATCGCCGAATTTATGGATATCCACGAAAAAATGGAAGCACGCGGAGACAGCCCCAGTCTTGAAGACGGGGTGATGGCACTGGCCAGATTGCTTGAGAACGTAGGCGATGATGTTTCAGCACGGCATGTAACGGAACTGAAACGGATTGGGGCCATAATGTGGCGTACACTGATACTGGAATTCTCAAGAGAAAGTATCAGCGAAAGCACCGACCAGTCACATTCCGGATCATCCACGCAAAAAACACGCAAAAAGAAAAGCACCGGAATGACCGCTCCTTTCCGGGGGTGCAACTGCCACACGGACACCACCAAGCCGTGCTGCGTCAACTGAGCGCCGGCACTGGCGGGTAAAGGCACCAGCACGTAGTTCCCCTTGCCGGACAAAAAACTCTGGCCAGGCGTCTTTTCCACCAGTCACAGGACCAGTGTTTCTTACCGAAGTACCGAGAAAATGGTATACGTGGAAATGGAAGGATTTGCTTCCGGGCTGCCAAAATCAATGAAGGAGCCTTCAGCAGCACAATGAAATGTGCCAAACAGAAAGCCCTCGGATGTATGACACAGCACCTGTTCGCCATGACCAACCCGCTTCATGGTAGTGGTCCGGAAAACAACATTTTCCGGGCCATCGTCCAGTGAACGGACAGGACCATCGGCCTGCTGCTCACCCTGCTCCACCAGTATCTTTCCCTCAATCTGCCCTTCCCCGCTCCTGCCGAGCACCCGATAAACAGCGACCTCCGGATAGGTACACATAAGCAGTTCACCGCGTGTTATGGCCTCAACAATGCCTGGATCATCCCAGTTCACTTCAGAAGACTTCATCTAAACTCCCCCATGGGTAAAAATTAAGCATTTCAGAATAACAGCTCCAATTGCAAGGAAACTGCTTTCGAGAAAGGAGAACGATCAATGCCGCAGGCGTCACGTCAACAGGCCTTGCCCATTCAAAACCGGGTAACCGCTCCAGGCTCATCTGGCTGCAGGCATATCATAAGGCCAACAGGAAAACTGGGCAACTGTTTTCCCTGCATCACGTCTGCCGCTTCGAACACGGTTTCAGGCGCATTGCCGGACTGAAAACAGGCCGTAGCGGATTGGCCTGCTCACTTCAGGTGGAAACAGGCCCACTGGCAGGCATTCTTCCGCGCACAATTCGCACTGCGGCGGCAAAAGACTGATCGTCCGGTGCAAGTGAAAGTGTAGCAGTCGCATCGGAAATCAGTTTTCGAAGGGCCGTATGCGCTATCAGCATGGCAAAAAATTCCTGGCGGACCAGTTCAGGTGTTTTGCTGCGAAAAACCCTGCTCTCATTCTGATGAACCAGCAGTTCATCCAGCGTGGCTTCGATATTGAGACGTCTGTGGTACAAAGCCGCCAACTCTCTTGCCGGCACTGCATTCTCGTCCATAAAATCCGTGATCAGCTGACACCTGGTCGGATCAGTTCCCTTTTTTCGTACTTCATATTCAATTACGCGAACCCGTTCCACGCCTGCGGCACGCTTGCCCAGCTTTGCCAGATTGCGCGCTTTCTGACCAGAATAGATCTCGCTGATCCAGGAACCATCCGACAGCACCTGCATCACGGGCAACTCCCGGTTTTGTGCGACACGAAAAAGGCGGCGGCATCCCTGCGCCCCGGCTGCAACCCACATGGAATAGCTGGACAGCCCCCGGTCAGCCAGAACCAGCATGCTCCCGTCAGCACTTTTAACCGCTTCTTTGGCCAGCTCCAGCTCGGACATTCTGTAAGGTCCCATCTGGGCACCAATCATCACCTGTGTAGCACACTCGACCAGTGCGGCAAAGCGCAGAGACGGCAGGTCAGCCGCTCTCCCCGGAAGGCCGGTATACCCATAATATTCCGCGTTGGCTTTCTCATCAGGAACTTCCACAGTATTTCCAGCAAGCGTCATAACCCTGAACCCATGAAACATAACTCCAGGCTTGTCCGGATTTCCACATACGCTGGCCTGCTCCCGATACAGAACTTCGAAAGGCCTGGAGCCCAGACGTGCACGCGCCTGGGAAATGGCAGACTTGGACGGAATGACATCCGCTATCGAATCACCAAAAATCTTCCGGAGACTTTCCACAACCGTACGTGTGACCTCATCATATGCAACAGACCTGAAAAGACTCATCGCAATCGTAAAATACACAACAACCTCGGCCGGAAAATCACGCCTGCGCTGACTTTGCAGACCCAGTTCAACCAGGACTTCCCGAACCCTCTCAAGAGTAGCACTCCGGGTCAGCGCTGCAATGGAAAAATAGTCTGACAACCACCTGCCTTCATCAAGAACCGCTTTTGTTCGCGCCATAAAATCTCCGTTTAATACCATCGCACTGATCCGTTCTCCAATCCGGAAGCATACCGATCAGACACACAAAAACCATACCCGAATTCGTAGGCCCGGCAGGCACTGCCATGAAATCACCGGCCACCCACTAACTTAACAATATCATAGCATAATAAACTGAAAACATGCACCTTTTGTAGTATTCTTGTCAGTTGCCTTGCCTGGCCAGGGTAAAAACAGGGGACTTTCTGACAACTTCCGGTAAATGAAGATGCCATTAAACAGCGCAAGCCAGTCTGATGACGGACAGATCAGCCGCTCCTTCAGGTACAGGAGCTTTGTTGGCCTGTTTTTTGCAATAGCCGCTCTGCTCGGAGTAGCAGGCAGCCTGTATGTCGCATACGCTCCACAAATTGCCTTTGATGAAGCCACATGGAGAAAACAGGTTCTTGCTCAGGACAGAAAACTGCTTTATGCCCCCAACTACCGGGACGGTGCGGGCTTCTTCAATCCCTGGATGCCGGACAGACCCCGACATGGAAGCATCCTGCAGTTTCACGCATCTGCAAGAATCAAAAATCCCCCTGATATGGACGAGTCAAAATATGCCGCAGTTCCGAATGACTATGCCTATCTTGCTGATGCTGGCAATACACTCGGTTTTGCCGGGCACGCTTCCTTCATTATCCGGATGGATGGTTCAACCATCCTGACCGATCCTTACTTTTCAGGCAGGGCACTCATAATCCGGGACAGTGTCACGCGATCTGTCAACTTCAGCAGCATTCCATTGCACCCTGTTGTGCTGATCAGTCACAACCACTACGACCATCTGGATTCCTGGTCTGTCAGCAGGCTTGTTGAGCGCCAGGCTGTCTTCATCGTGCCACTCGGCCTGAAAGGTTTCATTACCAGCCTTGGAGCAACTCAAGTGCATGAACTCGACTGGTGGCAGGATGTCACCATCAATAAAATCCGGTACACACTGCTTCCCGCGCAGCACTGGTCAAGAAGACTGTGGCAGTCCCACAACAGTACGCTATGGGGATCTTTCATGATTGAAGGAAGCAGCAAAATATTTTTCTCGGGCGATACCGGTTACTTTATCGGTTTCAAGGAATTTGGCGACCGGTTCCCCGGCATTGATTACGCCCTGATTGGCGTGGGTGCCTACGAGCCCAGATGGTTCATGCACTATGCCCATCTGAATGTCGAGGAATTCTTTCTTGCTGCTGACGACCTTAAAGCCAGAGTCGCCATACCCATGCATTTTGGCATCATCAGACTGGGAAGAGAACCTTTGCTCTACCCTCTGTATGAAATGGACAATTACGTAAAGAAGCACCCCGAGTGGCAGGAGAAGCTGAAAGTCCTGCGCGTTGGGCAATATATGGAAATTCCCTGATAACGCTGGTGATTTCCAGGCGAATCCGGGGAGTTCCGCATTTTTTGTGTTGCACGCAGAGTTTCCGTAACTGCAGGGAAATCACTCATAGCGCAAAGCTTCAATCGGGAGCAGCCTGGATGCCTTGCGGGCCGGATAGAACCCGAAAAATATACCGATTGTCCCGGAAAAACCAACCGCCAGCAAAATGGCCTGAACAGAAAGCTTTGTCGCCCAGCCGGCAAAGTGGGCTATCAGGTAAGAGCCGGCTACACCGGTGAGAATACCGATAAACCCTCCTATTAACGACAGGGTTATGGCCTCAACCAGAAACTGGGTAAGAATATCCTTTGATCGTGCTCCGATCGCCATGCGCAGACCAATTTCCCGGGTGCGCTCGGTAACGGATACCAGCATGATATTCATGATGCCAATACCCCCTACCAGCAACGACACGGATGCCACGGATGCCAGAAGCAGCGTCATTACCCTTGAGGAATCTTCCTGGGCCTGCAATATCTCGGTGAGATTGCGTATGGTGAACTGGTCGTCCTGTCCCGGAGGCGTACGCTGGCGCTGCCTTAACAGATCCCTGATACCTGCTTCGGCATCTTTCATGCTCACTCCATCCCACACTTTGACCTGGATGATATTGACCCTGCGCAACCGACCCTGCTGGGAACCAAACACTCTGTTACGGTGTGTGGAAAGCGGCATAACAGCCGTATCATCCTGGTCTGTTCCCTGCATGCTCTGTCCTTTGCGCGTCAACACCCCGATGACCGTAAAAGGGATGTTTCTGACACGCACCGTGTGACCGAGGGGATCTTCATCACCAAAAAGCTCCTGGGCAACTGTCTGACCGAGAATAATGACCTTGGCCGAACCCTGCATTTCTGAAGCCTCAAATGTCCTTCCAAGAAGCAATGGCCACTCCCGCACCTCAAACCAGTCCGGCGTGACCCCAAAAATCTGTGTCCCCCAGTTATTGCCGGCAACCACTATCTGCGCATTACCTCTGTTCATGGGAGCCACCAGCTGCACTTCCGGAACTTCACGTCCAATAGCAATCGCATCATCTTCAGTCAGATTAAGATTGGCTCCTGCTCCGATTCGCACACCCGACGCGGTCATGGAACCCGGCAGAACTATAATCAGGTTGGATCCCAGACTCTGTATCTGACTCTGCACCCGCTCACGAACGCCACCTCCCACCGCAATCATCGTAATAACTGCTGCCACACCAATAATGATGCCCAGCATGGTCAGCATCGAGCGCATCTTGTTTATGCGCAACGCGTTGATGGCGATTCTAAAACTGGCTACCAGATTCACGATGGGACCTCAGCATCAGGTAATGGATAGTTCAGCAACTCCTTTTCCGCATCACTTGGCGTATTGGGAAGATCGGACTGGACTTTGCCGTCCCGAAAAACAATAATACGGTTGGTAAATTCTGCAATTTCAGGGTTGTGTGTAACAATAACAATCGTCATGCCTTCACGTGAAAGCTTTTGCATGAGCGCCATGATTTCAATACTGGTGCGCGAATCCAGAGCACCTGTCGGTTCATCAGCCAGAATCAGGGAAGGATTGTTTACCAGTCCTCTGGCAATGGCAACCCTTTGCTGCTGTCCACCTGACAGTTCGGACGGAGTATGATGCATGCGCTCGCCCAGCCCGACTTCCTTCAGTCTGGCGGAGGCTCGAACTCTGCGCTCCTCGGCCGGTATACCTGCGTACAACATGGGTAATTCAACATTTTCCAGTGCAGTCGTCCGGGGCAGAAGATTGAACTGCTGAAAAACAAAGCCGATCTGCTGGTTACGAATGAGCGCGAGCTGATCACCCTGCATATCAGAGACTTTCTCCCCGTTCAGGTAATACTCTCCTGAAGTAGGGACATCCAGGCAGCCAATCAGATTCATGAATGTGGACTTGCCCGAGCCGGACTGGCCCATGATTGCGACAAATTCGCCGGTATCAATACCGATGCTGACATCGTTCAGGGCAAAAACGCGATTGTCGCCAGTCACATACTCCTTGATCAGATGGCGGGCTTCAAGCAGTCTCATCAGGACCCTCACATGGAGTACCATGGCTTTTCCATGGAATGTAATTGTACAGAAAAAATACCCGTGCGCATGATTGCACTGCATGAGTCGAACCTGTCTGGTGCGCCGCCATCAGGTTGCGACTTTCCGCTTGCCGTGTATGTCTTTTGCAGGCCAGCGCAAATCAGAACAGGCGCGGCCCTGCCGGAGCCCGCACGGGTGCCGCTGTTGATGCCGCAGACCCTGCCCCGACAATTACCATGGCTCCTGCCGCCGGGCTGGAACTCAGCAACTCCGTCATGGCACCATCTGAAAGACCCAGGCGAACCGACACTTCCGTCGGTTTTCCGCCCTCAAGCACATACACCCGACCTGAAGTACTGGCTGCGCGCCTTTCATCATATTCAGCGCTGATCTCTTCAAATTTCGTCTTTTGCTCCTCATTCAGGAATACAATCACCTGCTGACGCATTTCGCTTCTGGCTGCATCAATCTGCCTGCTGCGCTGGGCCTGGGGAGCCTGGTGCGCAACCGCAATCTTGTTTCGCATCGTGGCAAGAATTGCCTCGGTGCGGGCCTTCTGCTCTTCATTCAGGTCAAGTTCAGCCGTCAGCCGGTCGAGAAATTCCTGCACCCTGTTGGCCGCTGCGGCACCTGAACGTGCAGCACCCGTGCTTTTTGTTACGACCTCGCTGGCAGGAGGCCTGAACCGCAATGCCGCGTTGGGAACCAGTATCACATCCTCTCTCGTATCAAGCATAATGCGCACATTTGCAGTCATACCGGGAAGCAGTTCTTTTCTGGGGTTTGGCGCACTGACAATGACAATATAGGTAATGACATTGGAAACGTTCTGTGCAGCAAGGCGAATCTGTCTGACAACTCCCTCAAAAGTGCGGTTGGGATAGGAATCTACCGTAAAAGTTGCCTGCTGCCCTACGCGCACCCGCCCGATATCGGATTCATCAATTGATGTTTCCACCTGCATGTCCGTCAGATCCTCGGCAATAACAAACAGTTCCGGTGCCTGCAGACTTGCTGCAACAGTCTGACCTGCCTCAACCGTTTTCTTGATAACGGTACCACTGACAGGTGAGCGGATGCTTGTTCTGTCCAGGTCGACTTTGGCCTGAGCCAAAAGCGCTTCTCTCTGCTTGACTGTAGCCTCTGCATTTTTTACGTTGGCTTCACCCACTTTTACCAGTTCTGACTGGGCCTGAAACGTTGTTTTAACCGTATCGCGCTCTGCCGGTGAAAGGAAACCGCGCTCAACAAGCTGGAGCCGTCGCTCCATATCCACCCGCGCATTGGCAAGATTGACGCGCTGACGCGCAAGCTCGGCGCGCTGCATCATCGCCTGTGCCTTGGCCGAATCCACATCGGCCTGCATCTGTCGCACCCTGTATTCGAATGTTTCGGGATCAATCCGGGCAATGAGCTGACCCGCCTGCACCTCACTGTTGAAATCAACGTAAAGCTCTCTGATCTGCCCGGAAACCTGTGAACCTACCTGTACCGAAATGACAGGATTGACCGTTCCGGATGAGGAAACGGCAGCAGTAATGCTCCCTCGCTCGATTTTTGCCGTTCTGTACTGGATTGCACCCCCACCGCGCAGGAAAAACCAGACAGCTGCCGCCATCAGTATAAAAACAATTCCTGCAACAATCAGGGTGCGGCGTTTGTTGGTCAGAGCCACATTTCTCACTCCAGCGAGGTTGATCTTTTTTATAGCCATAGCATATTTTTCTTCAGCATTCCATAAATTATGAGCTACTTCAGCCATATATCAGGTGGGCATACCGGCCCGTTGCACCTGACCTGGGCAGATTTTCAGCAAGCGCCTGATATATTCGCGGGTGGCGACTGGCTCAACTGATTTCAACAATCTGAGCATGTCATTCTGACTGCATCCTGGCATTTCAGACTTAGCTGAAAATTAGGGAGTCGCCGATTTCAGTGCCATAAACAGCTTCAAAATAATTTCCGTATTGATTCTGGCACAAATTTACGCAAATTCTGCGTACAAATCCGGACCTGATCCGGAAAAAAAGACAAATTGTACAAAGGTTCTGATGGCATTCAAACTGAAAGACAACTGCAAAGCCGGCAAACCTGTGCTTTTGCCGGCATCTACCTGCGATTTTAGCCGATAAATGGACGATGAAAACCGGTTCGCGCATAATTTGTTGTTTCAATTACAACGCTTCTCCTCACTGGATCCCTGAAAGAACAGTCAGCCATCAGGTAACTGCCCTCAGCTGATCTCCGCGTTGAGCGGAAATAGTGGCAAAAACTGTGCAATACCACTTTTTTTTGACAGAAAAAAAATGCATTACGTTTTATTCCGGTTTGAGACAGTGTGGTTTTCTGGCAAAAGTGCATGCATCTGTCTGAAATTTTAAAATAAACATGAATACCACGATGCAGCCCAGGAAATATCCGGGATTACCGGGCCACTGGATGAGATTTCAGAGTTTTGGTGTAGAATGGACAAGGTTCGGAGCATTTCAGGCAGTCAAAACATATCTCATGACTGCCTGGCATGTTTTTTTGCTTTCTGTCAGACAACTTTATATACAGCATACTTAAAAACAGAAATTTTCCGGTGTTATGAGCGTAGCGATGGTATTGATGATTTTTAAAAATATGATAGAATGGACGAGGCGAACACGCCACACGCCACACGCCACACGCCACACGCCACACGCCACACGCCACACGCCACACGCCACACGCCACACGCCACATTATTGTATGACTCCCGTTTTGCGCACGTAGCCGCTACACAGATCCTTTTTATCCCGACCTGCTTTTCCTCCACTTTTTTTTACCTGATGCACATTCGCGCATTCTGCGCGGCCTCTCCACCTGCACCCGGACTGATGCCATTGGCCAGCTACCCGGCTCTGCCAGAGGCAGAAGATCAGGATAACCAGAAAACGCGGATTTGCTCACCGGTGAGAGACTTCTGAAAGACGCACAGGAGAGACGGAATGCGCGATTACAAAAAAGCTTTTGAAGAACTGGAAAGGAAATTTTTCTCATTACAGAAAGAACTCCGCACCCGTGACGAATTGCTGCGCATCAAGGACGACCATATGCGCGACAATGAGTACGATATCCTGAAATACCGACTTGCCAGCAAAGCCATGAACATTGGCCTTTGGGATATGGATCTGGCAAGTGATGACCCGCTCAGTCACCTTAACGTAGTTACATGGTCCAGAGAATTCCGCAATATGCTGGGATTTTCAGATGAACACGAGTTTCCGGATACGCTTCACAGCTGGAGCGACCGCCTTCATCCCGACGACCGCGAAACGACAATTGCCGCCTTTGTTGCGCACGTGAAAGACCGCACTGGCAAAACCCCTTACGATACCGAATACCGGCTCCAGCTTGAAAATGGCGAATACAGATATTTCCACGCGCTCGGAAGCACCGTGCGGGACAGAGACGGTACCCCACGCAGAGCAGCAGGGGTTATCCGGGATATTACGGAAAAAAAACGGCTGGACGAAGCAGCACGGAATGCACTTGAAGAATCGGGCAGAACAGCACGTACGGTCACCGACATACTGAACCAGTCCGGCGCAATGATTTATGCCGCCGACACGGAAACCAACGAAATACTGTTCATGACCGATTCCATGAGACAGCATTTCGGAATCAACGAAGAAGTCATCGGACGCCTCTGCCATGAAGTGCTCAGGGACGGACTGACCGGAAAATGCAATTTCTGCCACCTGGACCCGCCAGCACAATATCACAACACCGTCCGTGCAAGTGAAGCACGATGCGCAATAACAAATGGCTACTACCGGAAAGTCAGCCGACACATTGTCTGGCCGGGCGAAAAAAAAGCCCGGATCCAGTACCTGAGCGATCTGACCGATATCATGGAGGTCCAGAATACACTCGTGCATCGCGAAAAACTGCTGGGAGCATTCAACCAGATGGATATGACCCTCCTGTCACAGAAGGACAGAACCTTTGGTGATGTAATGGACGAAAGCCTCAAACCCATTGCAGAAGCGGCACAGCTGGACCATATTGATATGTACGGCTTTGTGCATTCCGGAGAAAAACTGCGACTGGGACAGATTTACAGCTGGGACAAAACTCAAGGGGAACTGGCAACACCGGACGGAAACCTGAAAATACTTCCTGATGACCCCGTAATCGAAAACTGGGTCAGCCGCCTGTCAGAAGGAGAATGCATCAATATCCACACAGACATTGCGACAAAGCAGGAACTGCACTTTCTGCAGTATGCAAACAGCAGAACCATGCTGCTCGTTCCCGTACATATCGATGACGGATTCTGGGGATTTGCCGCCTTTTTCGACTCTGTCAGAGACAGGGTCTTTGACGAAGACAGTATCGGATTCCTGCAGTCCGTTGCACGGTATTGCGCCGATGCCTTCATCAAGAACCAGATAAAAAACGAACTCGCACAAACGGAAGTGCGGATGAGACTGATGCTCGATTCAGCACCTCTGTGCTGCCAGCTGTTTGACAGCAATTTCAGAAAGTTTGACTGTAACCTGGAAGCCATGCGGCTGTTCGGCTTCAAGGACAAGACGGATTTCCTTGAAAGATCTCCAGGGCTTTATCCCGAATTTCAGCCTGACGGCGAGCGCTCCACCGACAAGGCGTCCAGGTATTTGCGAAAAACAGCCGACACCGGCTGGACCAGCTTTGAATGGACCTACCAGATGCCCGATGGCACTCTGATGCCTGCTGAAATAGTCCTTGTCAAGGTGGCCTATGGAGATGATTTTGCCATCGCAGGCTATTCAAGAGATCTCCGTGAACAGTACAGGCTGATGAATGAAATCGGACAACAGGCTGAAACCCTTTCTCACCAGAAAACCACCCTGCAGACGATCATCGACTCCATTCCGGACATTGTATTCTGCCTGGATCTGGAATCCAGATTTACACTGGTCAATGAAGCCTGCCTTGCATTTCTCGGTATCGACAGAAAAACCATTCTCGGACAGGACGCTTCCATAACCGGATTTCCGGATGATCTGACCGAACCCATGTTTCAGGCGAACAAACGGATTTTTGATCGTGCAGATACGCAGGATACCCATGAGTGGATGTCCCCCCTTGAAGGCCCTGTACAGTATTTCGAAACAACCAAAGCGCCGATTCTGCAGGACGGAACTGTAAGTGGTCTTGTCGGTATTGCACGCAACATCACCGGGCTGAAACAGATGAACCAGGCACTCAATGATGCTGTCCTGGAATCACGGAAAACCAGCGACATCATGTCGAGCATACTGAATAACACGGAAGCAATAATCTACGTAAGTGACCGGAACACGTACGAACTGCTGTTCGTCAACACCTACATGAAACAGTATTACGGTATAGGGGATGACCCCGTAGGACAGCCCTGTTTCGGGGTGCTCAACAAGGGAGCAGATACACCATGTCCGTGGTGCCCTCGCAAAGAGCTCGACCCGGAGCCGGACAGAACACTCACATGGGAAATGCGCAATCCACAGACAAACCGGTATTACAGAAACACGGACCGGTATATTGACTGGCCCGGCGGTAGAAAGGTGCATATCCACCATAGTGTCGACCTGACCGATATCCGCCAGATACAGGATGAACTGGGCTACAACCAGCGCATGTTGCACGCCATAAACCATGCGGCAGTACTCCTGCTCAATTCGGATGTGGATACCTTTGAAGGCTCCCTGTACCAGAGCATGTTCTCACTCGCTGAAATTCTCGATATTGACCGCATAAGCATCTGGAAAAACAGCACCATCAATGGAGAACTGTACTGCAGCCTCGTAAGCCACTGGACTGAAAAAGACCATTTTACTTTCAGTAACGCCAGTACACGTGATGTGTCATTTGACAGGGAGCGACCCGGATGGGAAGCAGTCCTCTCGAACGGGAGCTGCATCAACAGCCTGGCCAGTGACATGCCACTTTCAGTACAGCGCCAGCTTGATGTCCGGGCCGTACTGGTAATACCCGTCTTTGTCGAAGACCAGTTCTGGGGATTTGTAGCTTTCGACAACTGCAAAAAGGAAAAACTGTTTACGAAAAGCGAAGAAACCATCCTGTGGTCCGCCAGCGTGGTTTTCGTGCACGCCTGGATGCGCAACGAAGTACTGAAAAGCCTGCATGAGACGTCAACCCTTCTGGAACAGGCACTTTTCGAGGCCAATCTGGCCAGCAAATCAAAAGGAGACTTTCTCAGAACAGTCAGCCATGAAATACGCACTCCCATGAACGTCATTCTCGGTCTGACCGAAATCAAACTCCAGTCCGAAGCGCTTGAAGCGCATGTCCGGGAAGCCTTTGAAAGAATCCACGCTTCCGGCGATATGCTGCTGGGTATCATCAACGACATTCTCGACATGTCCAAAATCGAGGCCGGAATACTCGAAGTTGTGGCAGAACCATATGATACGGCAGAACTCATCAGCGCCACCGCACAGACCAACATGGTACGCAAAGGCAGCAAGCCGGTCGAGTTCATCCTCGATGTAGATGAAAACATGCCGGCCCAGCTGACCGGAGACGCACTGCGTATCAAACAGATTCTGAACAACCTGCTTTCCAATGCATTCAAATACACTGAGAAAGGTCAGGTCCGCCTTTCCTTTCACACGGAAACCGGCAAGAGTGATGACCAGAACATCACGCTTGTCATTGCAGTAAGCGATACCGGACAGGGCATGCGCCAGGACCAGGTGCAACATATGTTCGAGATGTACACCCGTTTCAACATCGATATCAACCAGTCCATTCCCGGCACCGGTCTGGGCATGAGCATTCTACGGAACCTGCTGGATCTGATGAACGGCGATATCAGAACCGAAAGTGAGCAGGGCAAAGGTTCCACGTTTACCGTTCGAATCCCGCAGACCAGAGCAGGCCCAGAAGTTCTGGGCCCGGAGATGGTCAAAAGCCTGCTGCAGTACGACTTTTTCAGCAACAGAAAGCTGACGCGCACGCAGATTACACGCGAGCCAATGCCATACGGAAGCGTACTGGTCGTTGATGATGTCGAATCAAACGTCCATGTGGCGCGTGGACTGCTTGCTCCCTACGGACTGAAAGTCGATACGGCACTGAGCGCATTTGAAGCCATTGAAAAAATCGAAAACGGTAAAGTGTACGATATTGTCTTCATGGATCATATGATGCCTGAAATGGACGGCATGCAGGCAATGAAAATACTCAAAAGCAAAGGATATCGAAATCCTGTCGTTGTACTCACAGCCAACGCCGTCATCGGTCAGGCAGAAATATTCATCCAGAACGGTTTTGATGATTTCATTTCCAAACCCATTGATTTGCGACAGCTGAACAACGTACTCAACCATTTCATACGGGACAGATATCTTGTGCAGGCTCCTGATGTGGTCAGGGCAGCCCGCCTGCATGCCAGCAATGAAGAAAAAAAAGAAGCATCCGCGCTTCAGACGGAGGAACCGGCCAGAGTCAACCCCCTGTTCATCGAGGCTTTCATGCGTGATGCATCAACTGCAGTTTCAGTGCTCAACGAGATCATTGACAGGCCCTTCCCATGGAGTGACGTGGACAGACTGTCATTTGAAACGCAGGTACATGGAATGAAAAGTGCACTTTCCATCATCGGAAACAAGGAAAGTGCCTCCCTCGCACAGCAGCTGGAAAACGCGAATTTTGACATGGGTGCAGACGCACTGAAGGCCAGAACTGCCCGGTTCATCGTGCAGTTACGCACCCTGATACAGGGTTTTTCCACAAAAGAACTTCAATCCCGTCAGACCGGGGAAAGTGACGAGACTTTTCTGCAGGAAAAACTGCATGTGATCCGATCCGCATGCGAAACTTACGACACCCGTACGGCGAACGCAACGATAAGGCTGCTGAGGGAGAGATCGTGGCCAGAACCCGTCGAAAGACTCCTGGCTGACATTGTAAGAGATCTGGTGCAAAGTGATTTTGACGGGATTACCGATGCCGTGGACAGATATCTGGACCAGGGCACCCACCCTCCTGACACTCCGGGTTAACGGGTACCTGACCGTGCATGCACAAGGCGCAAAAAAAATTTGTGCCCTCCCCATATGGGCGAGGACACAGTTCAGGAAGGAAATCTGTACGATTTACGACAAATGCGCATTAACGAGTCTGGTCAGTTCGAACATGCCGACCTGTTCTTTACCACCAAAAATGGGCTTCAACTTTTTATCAGCCTGAATCATGCGACGGTTACTTTCGACCTGAAGGTTGTTCGACTTGATGTATTCCCAGATTTTTTTGGTTACTTCGGTACGCGGTAGCGGGCCGGCGCCAACCACGGCTGTCAGTTCGGGGGAAAGATTCATCGGCTTCATGAAAGCCGCGTTGGTTACGCGCTTTGCAGGTGGTTTTGCAGATGCAGCCTTCTTGGCTGCCGGTTTTGCGCTTGCCTTGGCAGTTGCCGGCTTTGCTGCAGGCTTTTTTGCTGCCGCTGGCTTTGTGGCAGTCGTTTTTGCAGGTGTGACTTTCTTAGCTGGTTGTGCAGCTTTCTTGGCTGGTGCTGTTGGTTTGGCAGGAGTAGCTGCCTTCTTTGCGGGGGCTTTTGCAGCAGGTTTTTTTGTAGTCGCCATTTTCATCGCCTCTTAAAACAAAAACTAAAGGAATAGTGCAGTTGAAATATAGTAGGAAAATCAGGCAAGAGGCAAGTTGTTTTTTCCTTTTTCCACGAAAAAGTCCATTTATTTTGGCTCGCATCGCTACATATACCCGTAGCTGGGTAAAAACGCTGTTTTTATACAACATTACGCCATTTTGAACAGTTGCTGAAATTTCAGGTTAACAAGACACTTTCAGGCCGTATTTCACCCTGTGGCGAAATACGGAAATGCAAAAAAACAACGACCAAAAAAACGACGGCTGGACTCAGCCCATACCCGGCATCAGCCCTTTCAGATTTCGCATCATTTTCCCCATCTTTCCCCCTTTCATTTTTTTCAGCATGGACTGCATCTGCTCAAACTGGGAAAGCAGACGGTTCACGTCCTGTACCTGAACGCCCGCACCCTTGGCAATGCGACGCTTTCGTGCCGCCTTGATAATGTCCGGCCTCAGACGTTCTGCCGGTGTCATGGAATCAATGATGCCCTCCATACGACGAATCTGTCGGCTGGCCTGATCCATGTTGGTGTTTTTTGCCGCATTGCGAAACTGGATGGGCATATTTCCCAACATGCTGGCAAGCCCCCCCATGTTGCGCATCTGCGCGAGCTGCGCACGAAAATCATTCAGATCCAGACGGGCACCCGATTTGAGCTTTTTTTCCAGATCCAGCGCCGTCTGCTCATCAACACTCTTTCTTGCCTCTTCAACCAGAGCCAGGATGTCACCCATCCCCAGAATCCGGTTTGCCATACGCAACGGATCAAAAGGCTCCAGACCATCAAGCTTTTCCGATGTCCCGGCAAACTTGACCGGCTTTCCGGTAATGTAACGCACTGAAAGCGCCGCTCCACCACGCGCATCACCATCAAGCTTGGTCAGAACAATCCCCGTCAAAGGCAGTGTCTCATTGAAAGTCCGGGCAACATTGACCGCGTCCTGACCCAGCATGGCATCAACAACAAAGAGCGTCTCAATCGGCCTCAGCGCTTCATGCAGGGCAGAAATTTCCTGCATCATCTCCTCGTCAATACCCAGACGACCCGCCGTGTCCACAATCAGGACATCATAATGATGACGCCTTGCATGCTCAAGCGCCGACCTTGCTATGTCTACCGGCAGTCCGGTAGATTCCGACGCAAAAAAAGAAGCACCCGCCTGCGCAGAAACTGTCTCCAGCTGCCTGATTGCAGCCGGACGATATACGTCGGCAGAAACGGTCAGTACCCGCTTGCGCGTGTCCTCCTTAAGGTAGCGGGCAAGCTTTCCAACAGTGGTTGTCTTTCCCACTCCCTGCAGACCTGCCATCAGAATCACTGCAGGAGGCTGGGTAGCAAAACTCAGCCTGGAAGCATTCTCTCCAAGGTTTGCGCCCATAAGATCAGCAAGTTCCTGTCGCACAACACCAACCAGGGCCTGACCCGGCGTGAGGGAACCTATGACCTCCTCACCCATGGCTTTTTCGCGCACACTACTGATAAAATCACGCACAACGGGCAAGGCCACATCCGCTTCAAGTAACGCAAGCCGTATTTCCCTGAGCATTTCACTTGTGTTGGCTTCGGTCAGTCGCGCCTCTCCGCGCATGGTTTTGACTACTTTCGCCAGCCTCTGTGTTAAATTATCCAGCATGATGCCTCTTGAAAATAAAAAGTGAAAAAAAAAGTTGCCACGTTCGCAACAGACCCTGTGCAATCCTGAAATGACCGGACTGTTGACCAAAACGGTTGTCAGAAAATTTTACAGATCACACATCACATAATAAAAACTCTCTATCATGTTGAACGAAAGAGGTTTTTGAGGTTTGCCAGAGAAAAGGCAACAAACATTCTAGTTGCGAAAGCATGTTTGAATCATCTAAAATGAATTATAAGCGCTAATTAGCAAAAAACATCCAGAGTTAGAGGGACATTAAACATGACAACAGATATCGCCATTGCTCAAAGAGCGAAGATGCTGCGCATCAGCCAGGTCGCGCAACGCTTCGACATTGATGAAGAGTATATGGAGCCTTATGGCTACTATAAAGCAAAAATTTCACTGGAGTTTCTGGACACCCTGAAGGACAAGCCGAACGGGAAACTGGTCCTGGTGACCGCCATCAACCCGACTCCCGCTGGTGAAGGAAAAACAACAACCACCATTGGTCTTGGGGACGCCCTGAACCGGATCGGGAAAAAATCCATCATCTGTCTGAGAGAGCCCTCCCTGGGGCCTGTTTTTGGCATGAAAGGCGGAGCAGCCGGCGGCGGCTATTCCCAGGTCGTCCCGATGGAAGACATCAACCTGCACTTTACCGGCGACATCAGTGCTGTAGGCATGGCCAACAATCTGCTGGCTGCCCTGATAGACAACCACATTCATCACGGAAACGAACTCGGCATTGACGCACGTCGCATTGTATGGAAGCGGGTTCTCGACATGAATGACCGGTCACTTCGTGATGTAACTGTCGGTATGGGCGGACCCGCAAACGGATTCCCGCGATCTGACGGCTTTGACATCACCGTAGCATCCGAGGTCATGGCCATTTTCTGTCTGGCAACAAGCCTTGAGGACCTCAGAGACCGCCTGGGCCGCATCGTAATCGGCTATACGCGGGACCAGCGCCCGATTCTTTCAAGTGACCTGAAAGCGCACGGCGCAATGGCGGCACTCCTGAAAGACGCCATCAAGCCAAACATGGTGCAGACACTCGAAAACAACCCCGCATTCATTCACGGCGGACCATTTGCCAATATCGCAACCGGTGCCAACTCCGTCATTGCAACATCAGCTGCGCTCAAGCTGGCTGATTACGTCGTGACAGAGGCCGGATTTGGCGCTGATCTGGGTGCGGAAAAATTTGTTGACATTGTCTGTCGCAAATCCGGTTTCAAGCCGGATTGCGCTGTTGTCGTGGCAACCGTACGGGCACTGAAATATCACGGCGGGGTTGAACTGCCCGACCTCAATCAGGAAAACCTGGCTGCACTTGAAAGAGGGATAGCCAATCTGGAACGTCACATCAACAACATACGCAATCACTACGGACTGCCGTGCATTGTCGCAATCAATCACTTCACCCTTGATACCGATGCCGAAATCAAGCTGCTCAAGGATAAAATTGCAGCCCATGGTGCACCCGTCATCGTTTCAAGACACTGGGCCGAAGGCGGAAAAGGAGGTGAAGAACTGGCCAGAGCGGTTGTGAACATGGTTGAAACAACGCCTTCGAACTTCAAGTTTGTCTACGAGGAAAACGACTCGCTGTGGAACAAAATGAATGCGATTGCAACCAAGCTGTACGGAGCAAGAGATATCATGGCCGACAGCCGGGTGCGGGCCCAGATCAAAAAACTCGAAGACGACGGCTACGGCTCCTACCCGATCTGTGTGGCCAAAACGCAATACTCTTTTTCAACAGATCCTGCGCTCAGAGGAGCGCCAACCGGTCACTCTGTTGCGATCAGAGATGTACACCTGGCAGCAGGTGCCGAATTCATTGTCATGGTTTGCGGAGACAATATCCTGACCATGCCCGGACTGCCGAAGGTGCCCTCTTCCAACATGATTGACGTGGATAGCGAAGGAAGAATTGTCGGTTTATTCTAAAAAAAGTCTATGAATTTTTGGCCGATTTTGGTAAACTGACAGGTTATGACGCTCTGCAACTGTCTGCTGGTGTCCCGGACACCAGCAGACAGAGAGAACAATAACAATACATGCAAGGCACGGATTCATTGCACTTCTGGCAGCCTTGCCGGCGACAGAGTCCGGAGAAAGCACGGGTCCTGAAGGAACACAACGCGCAAAGGGTAGCAGAAAGCGCTGCGGCTGTTGCGTCAGCCGCAGTGTGTTGAGCCCGCATCGTGTAACAACAGCCATGACGTTTTTCATACTGCAACAGCTTCACTGAAGAAAGCCGCAGGTTTGACTGCGGACTCTGTGGTGTCAATTCCCGAAAAAGCCGTTCGTGCCGATACAGGACAGAAATTGCATCAAGGAAAAGCGGACCAGCTGACTGCAAGGATACAATTTTTAAAACAAGACGAGAAAAAGGTGTGAAATCAAAAAAGGTGCGATGATCCGGACTGATACAGGCCAGACTGCTTTACCGGGCCCGGTGTCATCTGAACCACTCATAAAATTTGGAAGAGGACAAAAATGAAATATGCGATTATCGGAGCGGGCGCAGTAGGAGGTTACGTGGGCGTCAAACTGGCCCTGTCAGGAGAGGACGTCACCTTTATCGTGCGGGGAGCCAACCTTGATGCCATCAAGGAAAATGGCGTAAAACTCATCATGGGTGATGGAACGGAGTACGTTGCAAAAGATGTCAAGGCCACCAACAATTATGATGATGTCGGCCCTGTTGATGTGGTCATTCTCGCCATGAAGGCGCATCAGGTCGAAGCCGTTGTAAACGATGTCCCGAAGCTGTTTGGTCCGGACACCGTTGTTGTCACCATGCAGAACGGAATTCCCTACTGGTATTTCCACAAGCATGGCGGCCCGTATGAAGGTGCACGCGTTCAAAGCGTTGACCCGACCGGTCAGATCGCAGAAAAAATCCCGGCCGAGCGCGTACTGGGATGCGTGGTCTACCCTGCATCCGAACTGATCGCGCCGGGTGTCATCAAGCACATTGAAGGAGATCGCTTCCCGATCGGAGAACTTGACGGTTCCATCTCCGAACGTGCGCAGAAAGTATCCGACTCCTTCATCAAGGCCGGATTCAAGTCACCGATACTGGAGAACATCCGCTCGGAAATCTGGCTCAAGCTCTGGGGTAACCTGACATTCAACCCCATCAGTTCCCTGTCGCATTCAACCCTGGTTGACATCTGCCAGTACCCGCTCACACGGGAGCTTGCCGGCGACATGATGATCGAGGCCCAGCGTATTGCAAACAAGCTCGGTATTGAATTCCGCGTACCGCTTGAAAAACGGATCCAGGGTGCCGAAAGAGTTGGAAAGCACAAGACTTCCATGCTCCAGGACATTGAAGCCGGACGTGAGCCCGAAATTGATGCGCTGGTTGGCTCCGTTGTTGAACTGGGCAGAATCACCCACACGGCAACACCTCACATCAACACGGTCTACGCGCTTGTGAAACTCCTGTCAAAGACAATGGATGAGGAAAAAGGTGCTGTACGCCTGAGAAACGAAGGCAGGCCGTAACCGCCACGCACAAGGACGGCATCATACAGACCCCTGCTGTGCTCGGTTCACATCAGGGGTTAAAATATTGCAAACAGTAGCAAAAATATCGGAAAGTACGGCATTTCAGGCACATACCAGCTCTGGAGCCTGACATGCCAATGTGACACAACAAACCATTTATCATACTCTTAGGATATTAACCATGGCTGCACCTGCCCTTGATAAAATTACCTCGTTTACTCCCCCGAATCGCGTCCTGATGGGTCCTGGCCCGTCCAATATCAATCCGCGCGTTCTGGCTGCAATGAATATGCCCGTTATCGGGCACCTGGACCCTGCATTTGCCGGTATGATGGAAGAACTCAAAGTGCTGTTGCGCTATGTCTTCAGAACGGAAAATGCCCTGACCTATCCCGTATCCGGTCCGGGTTCTGTCGGAATGGAAAACTGCTTTGTGAACCTGATCACACCAGGAGACAAGGTCATCGTCTGCAGAAACGGCGTTTTTGGCGGACGCATGGTCGAAAACGTTGAGCGTAGCGGCGGAATCCCCGTCATCGTTGACGATGCCTGGGGCGAGCCTGTTGATCCTGCAAAGGTTGAAGATGCGTTCAAAAGCAATCCGGACGCACGTATCCTGGCCCTTGTTCAGGCCGAAACTTCTACCGGCTGTGAATCCGATGTAAAAACACTCTCACAGATTGCGCATGCCAGGGATGCTTTTGTCATCGTGGACACCGTCACCGCTCTGGGTGGAACCCCGGTTCTCGTGGACGAGTGGAAGATTGATGCCGTTTTTTCCGGAACCCAGAAATGTCTCTCCTGCGCTCCGGGACTGTCACCCGTTTCTTTCTCCGAGCGGGCAGTCGAGTACATCAAGAACCGCAAGGACAAGGTCCGCAGCTGGTTCATGGACGTCAACCTGATACTGAACTACTGGGGTGATACCGCCCGCACCTACCATCATACTGCTCCCGTCAATGCGCTTTATGGACTGCATGAAGCCCTGATGCTTCTGAAAGAAGAAGGGATGGAAAATGCCTGGGCACGTCACGTCAGGCATTATCAGGCTCTCAAGGCCGGACTGGAATCGATGGGCCTTCGCTTTCTGGTAAGAGAAGAAGCACGTCTGCCCCAGATGAATGTGATTGTTGTACCCGAAGGTATTGACGAAGCAGCGGTCAGAAGGGATCTGCTCAATGAATTCCATCTGGAAATCGGAGCCGGACTCGGAACCATGGCTGGCAAGGCCTGGCGTATCGGACTGATGGGCTACAGCGCCAATCAGGAAAATGTCATGCACTGCCTGACCTCACTCGGGACAGTTCTTGGCAGGATGGGCCACCCCGTTGAAGCCGGAAAAGCCGAAGCCGCAGCACAACGTACATATCAGGGATAAGGCCCGCTGATGGCTCCAGGCCCGTCACAACATGGTCAGGCCTGGAGTACAGTCACCAAAGGCCACCGCAGTTTTACCAGAGACACCTGAAGACTTCGTTCTTCAAGGTGTCTTTTTTATCACCATTTCCAGGCCACTCTCGCAAAGACCAGATCCGCTCCGTCATTGTGCCTGGAAATGTTCAGGTTCGAGTAATGCTGAAGCCGCAATCCCACATCAAGATTGTTCGCGAACACATATCCCACGCCTACATGATCTGCAAACTGGAACGATGTACCCATGTTATGCCCGGCATTATTGTAGGGTGTGGAAAAAAAACTGATACCGACACCGGCTTCAACATAGGGGCCTTTTTTATCGGTTTTCATAAAGCGGAATACGGGCGTAAAACCAATCACGCCCAGGTTTTTAACTTCATTGTTTCCTCTCCAGTCGCTTGTGTGCCACCACGCCATATTCAGATCAAAGTAACCGTCCAGACTGGCACCCTTTATGTTGAACCAGTGCCGGTTCCAGTCCCACTGGACTGCCGCACGCACGACAAACATGTCACGTTCACCTTTTCCAGCTTCCATGGAAAAGCCATCCGGAGTCAGATCCATCGCTGAACCGGGACTGTGAACGCAAAAAAGTGTCGCTGTCGCAACCAGTGCAAAAAAAACGCCTTTCAGCCTGCTCATAACCATTTTTCTCCCTGAAGTGCCATATCCTGAAATCAGATTCTTTCAGCCAGACGCGATGCCAGTCCCGTGTAGGAGGCTGCTGTCAGTTCCAGCATCCTGTTTTTCGCTTCATCCGGGATATCGAGTCCTTTTATGAATGCATGCAGTTCATCCCTGGATATTGTCTTTCCGCGAGTCAGGGTTTTGAGCTGTTCATACGAACTGACAACACCATAACGGCGCATGATGGTCTGCATCGGCTCTGCGAGCACTTCCCAGGCATCTTCCAGATCCCTGGCAATACTCTGCTCATCAATATCCAGTCTCGTCAGACCACGAAGACAACTGTCATAGGCCAGAAGCGCATATCCCAGTGCCATACCCATATTGCGTAATACAGTGGAATCCGACAGATCGCGCTGCAGCCGCGAGACCGGGAGTTTATCCGCCATGTGTCGCAAAAGCGCATTGGCAAGACCCAGATTCCCCTCGGAATTCTCGAAATCAATCGGGTTTACCTTATGCGGCATCGTGGACGATCCAATTTCGCCAGGCTTTGCAGCCTGCCTGAAATAACCCAGAGAGATGTAGGCCCACACATCCCTGGTGAAGTCAACAAGGATCGTATTCGCCCGCGAAATGGCGTCAAAAAGTTCGGCCACATAATCGTGTGGCTCAATCTGTGTTGTGTACCGGTTGAACTGCAGACCCAGCCTGCTTTCCACCACCTGAGTGGCAAAATGTTCCCAGTCAAAATCCGGATACGCAAAATGATGTGCATTGTAATTGCCTACTGCACCATTCATTTTTGCGAGTATTTCGACCTGGGCAATTTTTTCTCTCGCACGCTGCAATCGTGCAACCACATTGGCTATTTCCTTGCCCATTGTCGTAGGAGTTGCTGCCTGACCGTGAGTACGGGAAAGCATGGCCACTCCGGCATACAGATGAGCCAGTTCCCGCAATCGCGAAATGATCGCATCCAGTGCCGGCAAAAGAACCGTATCTCTTGCATCCCGCATCATCATGGCATAGGCGGTATTATTGATGTCCTCGGATGTACAGGCAAAATGCACAAATTCCATTGCCTTGTCCAGTTCAGACACAATGGCCGCATCCACTTCCATCTCCCGGGTCTTGAGCGCTGAAAACTCGGGAGGCAGGGAAGCGCCGAAGGATTCTTTCAGCCAGTACACAACGGCCATGACATCGTGATTGGTTATCGTCTCGATATCCTTGACACGCTGTGCGTCAGCAGTGGAAAACTGCTCATGCAGATTATCGAGAAAGGCGTTTGTAGACGCAGAAAAAGGGGTTATCTCTTCCAGGCCGGCCTCAGAGAGCGCACGAAGCCATATGATTTCCACTTTTGCCCTGTATTTGATGAGTGCGGCCTCTGAAAACAGGGGCCGCAGGCGGGTAGCCTGCCTGACATAGCGCCCATCAAGCGGCGAAAGAGCGGATAAAGAAAAAAGTTCCATTATGAGATCACTGAAACGGGATTGTTAAAAACATCAGGCACACTCCCGGTCTGCCGGAAACACGCATGCCTGTTTTGCAAGGCAGAGATCAACTGCCAGATGAAAGTGCTTCTTCTATGATACCACCACCCAGGCAGACATCGTCCTGATAAAAAACCGCAGACTGACCAGGCGTGATTGCCCACTGAGGCTCGGCAAAGCGCGCATTGAACTGTGCTGGTCCGGACATACTGAAAGAACAGGACACATCCTGCTGTCGATAACGCGTCCTGACAGTCATCGTTTTTCCTGCTGGCGGAGTCTGAGCTATCCAGCTGGACTGGCCAGCTACCAGTTCCAGGGACATCAGCCACGGATGCGAATGCCCCTGCACCACATAGAGCGTATTATTGGCCATGTCTTTTCTGGCAACATACCAGGGCCTGTGTTGCCCGTCTTCTTTTTTGTAGGCCCTGACACCGCCGATCCCGATGCCTTTTCTTTGTCCAATGGTATAAAAACTGAGACCGACATGCTCGCCGATAATGTCGCCTTCCGGCGTCTTAATGGGTCCTGGCTCAAAGGAAAGATAGCGGTTCAGAAATTCCCGAAAAGGTCTTTCACCTATAAAGCAGATCCCTGTGGAATCTTTTTTTCGAGCATTGTGCAATCCGAGTTTTTGCGCAATCTGCCGGACCTGGGTCTTGTTCAGTTCGCCAAGGGGAAAGAGCGTCCTTGACAGCTGATCCTGATTCAGCCGGTGCAGAAAATAGCTCTGGTCCTTGCCTGGATCTTTTGCTTTGAGCAATTCAAACCGGGAGCTGTTTTCGCGCACTCTGGCGTAATGCCCGGTCGCAATCTGCTCTGCTCCGAGCGATATTGCATGATCGAGAAAGGCCTTGAATTTGATTTCAGCATTACAGAGCACATCCGGATTGGGCGTACGCCCTGCTTCATATTCACGCAGAAATTCCGTAAAAACCCGCTCTTTGTACTCCGTTGCGAAATTGACTGCCTCAATATCAATCCCGATCACGTCGGCAACGGAAACTGCATCCAGCCAGTCCTGTTTTGCCAGACAAAAGTCACTGCTGTCGTCATCTTCCCAGTTTTTCATGAAAAGCCCGACAACTTCATAGCCCTGCTCTTTCAGAATCCAGGCCGCAACTGACGAATCCACGCCTCCGGACATACCCACCACAATTTTCTTTCGATTCGTCATATGCGTCTTCAAATATCCATGCTCGTATAGCGGGATACCGCCGTCAGAGGTACTCTCTGGCCTGCCAGATAATCTTCTATGCACTGCATGACCACCACACTGCGATGTCTGTCCGGACATGCAAGCAGCTCTTCTTTTGTCATCCAGTGTGTCCTGACGATATCAGGATCGAGATCCTGCTTTGCCTGCTCTCCAACAGAGCCGGTAAAGGCAAAGCGCAGATAGCTCACATCCGCTCCATCCTGCATGCGATAACTCAGGTGATAGGCTCCCAGAAAGGTTTCCGGAAAAAAAGTATATCCACTTTCTTCCAGCACTTCCCGTGTAACAGCCTGTACCAGGGACTCGCCTGCCTCCAGCAAACCGCCTGGCTGGTTCAGGGTAATCTGTCCGTCTTCTTCCCGTTCTTCTACCAGCAAAAACCGACCATCCTGTTCAATAATTCCTGCAACAACAATATAGGGTCTCCATCTCTGTGACATTTTTCCCTCATCAAATGGTCATGGCAAAATAAAACGATGATTTTCCGTTTTTTTCGCAATCGTCAGACTGCACGGATCCGGAACCGGCACAGCCAGCACTGAAATACCCGTTCCGGGGAGCCGGATTGCATCCCGCACAACAGTTCAATGCAATATTTTTGCATTGAACTGTTGTTGAAACCCAAAAAAAAAGTATTATAACCCGCCTTGAAGGCACTGACTGAATCGCCAGACACAACTTTGACGGAATTGCGATAATGATTTTGGCATAAATTCCGGCGCTTCTATAAAAAAAACCTGTCATCCTGTCAATTTTGTAGTTTTTGCTTTGGTCCAATGGTATAATCGCGCTTTCGGAAAGACTCACGCTGGTATCGCTCCGTAGACGGTTCGGACACAGTTGAAGTGTGGATCCTTCTGAAGCTTTTTTAAAACCGGTTGAATCATCGTTGCCTTTTGTGCAGAAAGTTTTTTTGTTTTTTTTCAAGAGCATTTTAACCACCCTATGACCCAGGTCGGGGTATTCCTATGTGGAGGTTCGATGAAAGTCGGCATACCCGCCGAGACGATTGAAGGCGAAACTCGAGTAGCAGCCACACCTGATACTGTGCGCAGGCTTGTTGCAAGAAGCCTTCAGGTTGTCGTGCAGGCTGGTGCCGGTATCCATGCAAGCATACCGGACGAAGCCTATGAGCAAGCAGGAGCGGTCATTACGGATGCCCAGGAGGCACTCTCGAGCGACATTGTTTTCAAGGTGCGCGCCCCGACTGATGCTGAGCTGCCCTTGATGAGGTCCGGTGCCGTGCTGATCGGCATGCTCAACCCCTATGATGCAGACAGGATCGCAAAGATGGCTGAAAAAGGTCTGACCGCCTTTGCGCTTGAGGCTGCACCCCGCATTACGCGTGCCCAGACACTTGATGTCCTGTCATCCCAGTCCAATATTGCAGGGTACAAGGCCGTAATTCTTGCTGCGGACAGGTATCAGCGCTTTCTTCCCATGCTGATGACTGCAGCCGGGACAGTCAAGGCGGCACGCGTACTCATTATGGGAGTCGGCGTTGCCGGACTGCAGGCAATTGCAACTGCAAAACGGCTTGGCGCGGTTATTGAAGCATCAGATGTTCGTCCTGCTGTAAAAGAGGAGGTCGAGTCACTCGGTGCCAAATTCATTGATGTTCCTTACGAGACTGATGAGGAAAGAGAAATCGCTGAAGGCATTGGTGGCTACGCCCGTCCCATGCCCGAATCGTGGATGAAGAGACAGGCTGCTCTGGTGCACGAACGCGCCAAAGTTGCCGACATCATCATCACAACGGCTCTCATCCCTGGCAGAAAAGCACCCGTTCTCATTTCTGAAGAAACCGTAAAGGCCATGAAGCCCGGCTCGGTTATCGTCGATATGGCAGTTGAACAGGGTGGGAACTGCCCCTTGTCAGAACTCGGAAAGACCGTAACAAAACACGGTGTACATATTATCGGCATACCCAATCTTGCCACACTGGCTGCAGCAGATGCATCCGCTCTCTATGCCCGGAATCTGCTTGATTTTCTCAATCTTATCCTGGATAAAGAATCCAACCTTTCCATTAATCTTGAAGACGAAATTGTCCTGGCCACGCGCATGTGCGCCAATGGGGAAGTATTTCGTAAATAGGAGAAGTAAATATGCAACGAACCATGCTCCGCTCAAAAATTCATCGGGTCACCGTCACTCAGTGTGACCTCAACTATGAAGGCTCCTGCGGGATTGACCAGGACCTGATGGATGCTGCCGGCATTCTGGAATTTGAACGTATCGAACTCTACAATGTCAACAACGGAGAGCGTTTTTCAACCTACACCATACCTGGCGAGCGCGGAACAGGTGAAATTTCCTTGAACGGTGCTGCAGCAAGGCGTGCCCATCTGGGTGATCTGCTTATTATCTGCACATACGGTTCCATGACCGATGAGGAAATCAGGACCTTCCAGCCAAAAATTGTTTTCGTTGATGAAAACAACAAGATAACCGGTATGAAAGACTGACAGGGACCCCCGTATGGAAGTGAGCATAACCATAATCAACCTCATCATTTTTGTTCTCGCCATATATGTTGGCTATCATGTGGTCTGGACGGTAACGCCGGCGCTGCATACTCCCCTGATGGCTGTAACCAACGCCATTTCGGCCATCGTCATAGTTGGCGCTATGCTTGCTACCACCCTGACGGAAAGCATCGTCGGACAAACCATGGGAACTCTGGCAATCTTTCTGGCGGCCATCAACGTTTTTGGCGGTTTTCTGGTCACACAGCGCATGCTTGAAATGTTCAAGAAAAAAGAGCAAAAGCCCTCCGAAAAGGAGAAAAGCACATGAACCTGAACGTCGTTACCCTGCTCTATCTTGTCGCGTCCGTCTGCTTCATTCAGGCACTCAAGGGCCTTTCCCATCCTACTACAGCCCGTCGGGGTAATGTTTTTGGCATGGTGGGTATGGCGATTGCCGTTTGTACTACCTTCGCCCTGATCCTTCATCTCAAGGCTGATCACCCTGGCTCGGGTGCATTGGGATATGGCCTGATGGCCGGGGGTGTGATTGTCGGCGGACTCATCGGCACGGTCATTGCCAGGCGTGTTGAAATGACCAGAATGCCGGAGCTGGTTGCAGCCATGCACTCCCTGATTGGTCTGTCTGCCGTTTTTATCGCCATTGCCGTTGTTGCCGAGCCCTTCGCTTTTCTGGTTACAGCATCAGCGGATATGCCCATTCCCATTGGTAACCGGGTAGAACTGGTCATAGGAACTTTTGTCGGTGCGATTACCTTTTCCGGCTCTGTCATTGCTTTTGGCAAACTGTCCGGTGGTTACAAATTCAGACTGTTTCAGGGAGCTCCGATTGTTTTCAAAGGTCAGCACTTTGTCAATCTGATTATTGCACTGACGATGGTCGGGCTGGGAGCCATATTCTGCTTTGCGCCGGGATCGGCACCTGCCTGGACTCCTTTTCTGATCATGACCATCCTGGCCTTTGTTCTGGGTGTGACCATCATCATACCGATCGGTGGTGCGGACATGCCGGTTGTTGTCTCCATGCTCAACAGTTATTCCGGATGGGCTGCTGCAGGTATCGGCTTTTCCCTGAACAATTCCCTGCTGATCATTGCCGGTTCACTGGTTGGTTCTTCAGGAGCCATTCTGTCCTACATCATGTGCAGGGCCATGAACCGTTCCTTCATCAGCGTGATCATGGGTGGTTTTGGTGGTGAAGTTGCTGTCGTGCCTGGTGCGCAGGCTGCCCGCCCGGTCAAATCCGGTTCTGCCGAGGACGCTGCATTTCTGTTGACCAATGCGGACTCGGTCCTGATAGTTCCGGGTTACGGTCTTGCTGTTGCGCGCGCCCAGCACGCACTGAAAGAACTCACTGACAAGCTCATTGCACACGGTGTCACCGTCAAGTATGCCATTCATCCGGTTGCGGGCCGCATGCCTGGTCACATGAATGTTCTGCTTGCAGAAGCCGAAGTATCCTACGACCATGTCTTTGAAATGGAAGACATCAACAGTGAATTCCCGCAGACTGATGTCGTACTGGTTCTGGGTGCAAATGATGTTGTCAACCCGGCAGCAAAGGATCCGAAGTCTCCCATTGCCGGCATGCCGATTCTGGAAGCCTATCGTGCAAGAACCGTCATCGTCAACAAGCGTTCCATGGCTTCCGGTTATGCCGGACTTGACAACGAACTCTTCTATCTGGACAAGACCATGATGGTTTTTGGTGACGCGAAAAAGGTCGTTGAAGACATGGTCAAATCCACAGAGTGATTCAGCTTCCCCTCAAAAAAACAGGAGCGCAGTTCACGCTCCTGTTTTTTTTTGATTTTTTACACTCGTGGCTCAAAAGGTGCGTTGAGCATTTCAAAGCGCTCTACCGTTCCGACATCAACCCAGTCTCCCCTGTACATTTCACCCCCGACAAGACCCTTGTCGGCGAACTTTCTCAACAGCATGCCCGGTTGCACTTTTTCGCCGTCCCTGACCGAATCAAACATGGCCATGCGACAGGCACCCATTTGTGAGTGCTGATTAGCAACTCTATAGTACTCTAGACGCTGTTGACACGAGATTGTGATTTAGAGAAAATGTGCAAACTTAAGCAACAACAGAGTGGCAACACCCTCTAAGATAACCCCTCTAATTTACAAATGAAGAAGATTTTAAAAACCGTACTCTTTACTGTTCCTTTCTTTATTCTTTCTGGATGCGGGGAAGCAGGAATTAGCACTGAAAGTAAAAACTCGACTTTTGCTAACCAGCAAAGATCAGATAATCAAAAAGCTGCAAATCAGGGGGACGCACTTGCGCAATTCAATATGGGAGTGATGTATTACGAAGGGCAAGGTGTAAATAAAAATTATGTCCTGGCAAGACAGTGGTATGAAAAAGCAGCAAATCAGGGGCACGCAGATGCGCAAGCCATTTTAGGAGTGATGTATTACCGAGGGCTAGTGCACAGTCAGCACTAAAACGTCACATTTTTTTTGCCCTAACGGGTATTGCCGCCAATAAATATGTGTTAAAATATGCAAGAGTCCAAATAATCGGAAAATGGAGCTTTCATATGGAATCAACACATAAGCTTTATGAGATGTCTGATGTAGCCTGGGCATTAATAGAACCTCATACCTTAGGAAGAAAAGGAACATGGGGAGGCAACGCCAAAGATAACCGCCAGTTTTGCAACGGTTCATTTTGGATAGTGAGCACTGGTGCTACGTGGCGCGAGTTGCCCCCTGAGTACGGCTGTTGGAGAAACGCCAATAAACGCTTTGCCCGTTGGCGTAATGATGGTGTCTGGGAAAAAATATTGGAAATCATCATTGGTCAGCCTGAGTTCGAATGGCTAACTACTCCAAGATATCCAAATGCCGGGCACAAAGCGAAAACTCAAAGTGCAAGATATATTTGGCCTTTTCTGCGCATGATATGCAGGTCCGAAGCTTTGTTGCAGAAAATACCACGGCTTATTGGCGTGCAGCCTCTGAAATCTGACGTAAGCCCCACGGATCATAATCAATTGGCGGCAAAACTGAGCCATAAGAAGGAGGCAAAAGAAATGGGCAAGAAGAGGAAAGTAGAGGGCGATAAAGGCGAAAACATGAGCGGGAAAAAGGTGAAGGATGACACACGGTCAAAGGTTTCCTACAAGGTGACACTGACACAAGAAGAGCGTACTGATCTTCAGCAAATAGCGACAAGCGGAAAGCATGGCAGCCAAAAAGTGTTGAATGCCATAATTCTTTTGGGATGCGATGCTGGAGAATTTCAGGATTCGAAAACACTCACTGCTGCCCAATTGACCGAAGTGTTGCCGGTCAGCATGAGAAAAGTTGAGAGGATTAAGCAACGATTTGTTGAGCAGGGCCTTGATGTCGCCCTGAACAAACAAAAGCCGGATCGGGAATATAGCAGGAAAATTGATGGCGATGTTGAGGCGCACCTGATTGCACTTGCCTGTAGTGAGCCACCTCCGGGTTACGCCAAATGGTCCTTGCGTCTATTGGCTGACAAACTTGTTGAACTCAAAATTGTTGACTCCATTTCGCACGAGACGATTCGGGTCTGTCTAAAAAAAACGCTGTAAAACCGTGGCAAACGCGATACTGGATCATTCCAGTAAAATATAACGGTGAATTTGTCGCAGCGATGGAGGCGGTGCTTGAAGTCTATAAGCGGCGGTACGACCCGTTGAGACCCGTTCTTTGCATGGATGAGACGCCCATCCAGTTGATAGGTGAAACACGCCAACCGTTGCTAACTGCGCCCGGCAAGGTACTGCGAGTAGATTACGAATACCAGAGGTTGGGGGTCTGCTCCCTGTTTTGGGCCATTGAACCACTCACCGGAAAACGAATTGCGCGAGTTACACAACGGAGAACCAAAAAAGATTGGGCAAGGTTCATGGAAGAAATAGCAAGTCACTACTCGCACGCGGAAAAAATTACGATGGTACTGGACAACTTAAATACCCATTCTTCAGGCGCATTTTATGAAACATTCATCCCGGAATTGGCAAAGCCACTTCTGGATCGCTTTGAATTTGTATTTACCCCCCGGCATGCGAGCTGGTTGAATATGGCAGAAATCGATCTTTCTGTTCTTAGTCGGCAGTGTCTCTCACGTCGTATAGATTGTATGAAAGTAGTAGAGCAAGAAATCCATGCGTGGTTGGGTGAACGAAATGCAAAGGGAGCCACGATCAACTGGCAATTTACGACCGAGAATGCCAGGATAAAGCTAAAAAGCCTCTATCCGACATTTGAGGATTGACTGTGCACTAGGTGTAGACAGGAATTATGCCCTGGCAGCGCAGTGGTATGAAAAAGCAGCAAATCAGGGGCGCGCTGCTGCGCAAGCCGCTTTAGGATGGATGTATTTCCAAGGGGAAGGTGTTATCCGGGACAGAGAAAAAGGCTGCGCTCTATGGCGCATGTCTGCTGACGAAAGGGCCGATTACTTATATAAATCGAATTGTAATCCTTGATTTAAGGGTGTAGTCACAAGATCGAAAGCCACCAATAAATACATCGAATCTGCACTGAGGCCATGAATGACGCCGTTTTTTTTGCATATCTGGTTGCAACGCCCCGCCATTCTTTCAAGCGCAAAAAAGCCATTTCTACCAGATATCTCGCTTTGTAAACCGCCTTGTCGTAGTAACGCTGATTCTTACGATTCTTCCTCGGAGGGATAACTGCTGACATCCCATTAGACTGAGCATACTCAACAAGCGCGTCTGAATCATATGCCTTGTCCGCCAAAAGATATTCTGCTTCTACCCCCTCAATCAATTCAATTGCATG
>Ga0099364_10001336_pt1 | contig 40888 bp, 28 predicted proteins | sample TergutTh196P3_FD_73070 | JGI IMG/M metagenome (GOLD analysis project Ga0099364, IMG submission 73070) | Microcerotermes parvus P3 segment gut microbial communities from Pointe-Noire, Republic of the Congo - Th196 P3 | ecosystem: Host-associated > Arthropoda: Insects > Digestive system > Gut ...
GCCTTGCCTGAATCTTATGACCGCGATATTTTCGCGGCAAAGAGCGACCGCGTGTATCAGCATATCGTTGACCAAGCCATGATGGGTTATGCGTGGGTGGCGTGAAATGATGGTTTTCGCAATCCGGTATCAACTGTGTACTACTGCTCATGTTTTTTCGCACTCGGAACAGCCTTGCCGATATTGAAAGTTCGGATTTACCACAAACCGCCCCGCGCTTACGGAATGAAAAACAGCCCGTTCCGGCTCAGAGCTTCCTGTAAACAGCTGTAGCTACAGCTCACGGTTAGCATGACAAGCCTTTTTTCTGCGGGGTTTCGGCTGTCTTGTGAATCAATACTGATTTGAATGGCTTAAATCAATCGAAATGATTTTTTCCCTCAAAGGCAAAACCATACCCGCCGAGACTGACAACTCATCAACCCCCATGCGGAGAAAAGTTTCAGTAAGCTCTAAATCCGCGCTGAGCTCACCGCAAATGCCGACCCAGATGCCGGACGCATGAGCTGCCTTTACAGTCATTTCGATCATTTTGATGACTGCCGGGTGATGAGGATCATAAAGACAGCCAACTTCATTATTCTGCCTATCAATAGCCAGCGTGTACTGCGTCAGATCGTTTGTACCTATGCTGAAAAAATCCACCATTTCCGCAAGCTTGCCGCTTATCATCACAGCGGCGGGCGTTTCTATCATAATACCGCGCTTCGTATTCTCATTGAAAGGTATGTTCTCGCTCCGAAGATCGGCCATCACCTCTTCTGTGATTTTCATTATCTCCTCGACTTCACGCGTTGAAATGATCATCGGAAACATTATAGCGATATCGCCGAACGCCGAAGCGCGGTAAAGAGCACGAAGCTGTGTTTTAAAGATTTCCGGGCGCGACAGGCAAATACGGATGGCGCGTAGACCCATTGCAGGATTTGCCTCATTTGCTATATTAAAATAACCGGCTTGTTTATCCGCGCCGATATCCAGCGTGCGTATAATGACCTTCTTACCACCCATGCTCTCAGCGACTTTCTTATAGGCCGCGAACTGCTCATCCTCCGTTGGAAAATCATAGCTTTCTAAATAAAGGAACTCACTGCGGAAAAGCCCTATGCCCCCCGCCGTACTGTCAACTGCATCATCAAGACCTGACAGATGGCTCACATTTACGAATACGTCGATTTCTTTCCCATCCAAAGTGATATTGGGACGATCTCTCAAACAGTCGAGCGCTGCGCGCTTTTTCCGGATATCAAGCAGCTTCGAGGACATCTCCGCGTTTGTCTTATCATCGGGCTCAATAAAAAGCACACCGGCAGACCCGTCAAGTATCGCGGGCTTCCCGTTTATTAAATCGGACAGGCTGGCGCCCACTCCGACGACAGCGGGTATGAGCATTGATTTAGCGAGGATAGCAGTATGCGAGACGGCAGAACCTTCAGCCGTCACAAAACCCAGAATCATATCTCTGTCGAGCTGCACCGCTTCGCTTGGCGCGATGTCGATTGCTGCCAGAATGGAAGGTTCTTGCAGCTCAAAAGGCTTGTACAGCCCGGGGTTAAGCGTTTTTATTACGCGTTCGGATACATCGATTACATCAGCAGCCCGTTCTTTCATGTAAGAATCGTCCATAGACGAGAACATACTTCTGAAATACTCAGCAGCCACGCTCACAGCATATTCCGCATTCACGTTTTCCTCGCGTATCATATTCTCAATGGACTGGCGATAATTAAAGTCCTCAAGCATCATCTTTTGAATATCAAAAATCGCCGCATTTTCCTCGCCGACTTTCTCTTTTGTGCGGGAAAACAAAGATTCGAGCTGAGTGCAGGCAATTTGCCTAGCTTCTTCAAAGCGCACCGCCTCGCGCTCACAGTCGCATACTATCTCGCGCAGAATATCTTTCGGCTTATTGTCAAGGAACCGCAGGGGTCCTACAGCCACACCTTCAGAAACGCTTACACCATTGATTACCAACATAATATCATCTCCTTGTAATTGACTGAACTTAGGCGCATAATATCCCTCCGGGCGCAAGGCACGGTACTGTTACCGCTTCATAAGTCATTATCCCGGGAATCTCGTGCAGGAGCGATTGCAATAGCCCCTACACAACATCGACCCGTTCTCCGGCGGCAAAGACCGCTATCATTCGCAACTCGGTGTCCAAAATCAGTATATCAGCACTCCTCCCGGCGCTGAGGCTGCCTGCGACAGAAGAAATAGAAGCCGCCTGTGCCGGGTTATATGACGCTGCCGGAACGGCATCTTCAAGCGGGATACCTATTTTTACCGCATGGCGGAAGCAATCAAGAAGGTTCACGGCGCTTCCCGCAATGTTTCCTCCGTTAACCAAATTGGAACGCCCGTCCTTGATCTCTATTGCCTGGCCGCCCAGCTCGTATCTCCCGTTTGGCATGCCTGTACCCCTGGTGCTGTCGCTTACCAGACATATCCTGCGCGGACCGAACATTCTAAACATAGCGCGTATAACCGATGGGTGAAGATGCACGCCATCGCTGATGATCTCCACAAACGAGGCACAGTCAAAAGCTGCCCCGATGACACCGGGCTCCCTGTGAGCGAAACCCGGCATGGCATTGAACAAATGCGCTACATGGCTGGCACCCGCATTAAACGCAGACGCTGCCGTCTCATAATCCGCCGCCGTGTGTGCCAGACTGACTGTACAAGATCTCGCGGCGCGGTGAATCAGCTCCAAACTGCCGGGAAGCTCCGGAGCAATGTTAAACAAGCGTATGCAGCCTTCCGATGCAGCGTACAGGCGGTCAAACAAATCAGCGTCGCTGTGAACTATATAATCCGGGTTTTGCGCTCCGCTCTTGGCTTTGTTAATAAACGGACCTTCAAGGTTTATACCACGTAATACAGCGCCATATCCATTTTTCCCCAGATAACGGAGCGCAGTGCCTATTATGCCCCTTAGCACATCCTCGCCGTATGACATTGTGGTGAGCACAACGCTTGTAACGCCGCAGCTTCCGTAGTAAGCCAACATTTTTTCAAGACCGGCGGGATCAGCGTCGCAGAAATCGACGCCAACACAGCCATGGGTGTGAATATCCACAAACCCGGGCAGCACATAAGCTCCTGCGGCGTCAAAACTCTCCCCGCGAGCATCGGAGATTGTCTCTATTTTTGTTATAATTCCGTTTTCAAACGCCAGATCGGCGTTGACGAATGCGCCATTGCTGAAAACCAGCCCGTTGCGAATAATCATTTTTGTGAAACCTCTCATTTATCAACTTTTCAAGTAACTGCTCAGGAGGTACCCGTGAGAGTGGCTTTTTGAAGCGATTGTCTATGGCAGGAGGCGGCAGCCAATGCCCATATAACCCATTATTGGCTAGGAAAGCTTCAAAAAGCCACTCTCACGGGTACCTCCTGAGTAGTTATCTTTACAACAACTTCTTCATTTCATCAGCAACATGCTGAACCTGCGTACCTACGACAACCTGCACGCTTGACTTGCTCGGGCGTATGACACCGCTTGCCCCGGAGGATTTTATCATCTTTTCGTCGACATCAGTATAATTCTTTACCTCCACGCGCAAGCGTGTGATGCAATTGTCCAGCGAGGCGATGTTGGACTTACCGCCAAGCCCTTCGAGAATCGTGCATGCAATGCCAGCATAGTCGGAGTTGGCAAGGATTAGTTTGCTCTCCGCCTCAGAATAATCGTCATCTTCGCGGCCCGGTGTCTTAAGTTTCAGCTTCACGATAATAACGCGGAACAAAACGTAGTACACGATGAAGAAAATCACACCTACGATCAAGATGCCCCACGGATTTTGCGCCATTGGAGTTCCCGCGCTTAAAACAAGATCGATAAGCCCGCCGCTGAAGTTAAAGCCTGCGCGAATAGGCAAAACAGCCATGACAATCATCGAGACGGCAGTTAAAGCAGCATGTACGACATATAGGAACGGGGCCAGGAACATAAACGCAAACTCAAGAGGCTCCGTCACGCCTGTGAGGAAACTGGCGAAAGCGGCTGAGAGAAGAAGCCCAGCAGTTAATTTCTTCTTGTTTGTTTTGGCAGTGTGGTACATCGCAAGGGCGGCACCCGGAAGGCCAAACATCATAACCGGGAAAAACCCCGTCATATATTGTCCTGTTACTCCGTAGACCCCCGTATTGCTCCAGAAGTTCCCAAGGTCGTTAATACCTGCGACATCAAACCAGAAAACCGAGTTGAGCGCGTGATGCAAGCCGAAAGGAATGAGCAAGCGGTTGAAGAAACCGTAAATACCGGCACCGATCGGGCCCAAATCCAAAACGCTCTTCCCAAACAGCACGAGAGCGCCGTAAATCGCCGGCCAGATGAAAAACAGAATAAACGCTGCGATGATGCTGATGCCGCCGGCTGCAAGCGCGACGCTGCGTTTCCCGCTAAAGAATCCGAGCGCGTCGGGAAGCTTTGTGTTCTTAAACCGGTTATAGCAAACAGAACCAATGAGCCCGCATAGTATCCCGATAAATACGTTGTTGATTTTGCCGAATGCATCGCTGACTTCATCAAGAGGCGTACCGCTGATCATGGAAACAGTCCCGGGCGCCAAAAGCGTTTGGATCATCAGCCAGGATATGAGTCCGCCCAAAGCTGCTGTGCCGTCGTTTTCGTCGGCCATTCCAATGGCTACGCCGATGGCAAACAGAAGCGGCATATTGTCTATAATCGCAGCTCCGGCTTTTACAAGAAATGCTGCGAACTGATTTGTACCTCCCCATCCTGCCGGGTCTATCCAATATCCAACGCCAAGCAAAATCGCGGCAATCGGAAGGCAAGCAACCGGCAGCATAAGGGACTTACCAAGCTTTTGCAATGTTTTCACTGTGACTCCTCCTTTTGTTCTTGAAACTGTAACTATTCATTGCCTTGCGTTCGGAAGGGTATTTCTGTGCCTCTATCGCTCAGTGGCGCATCCATGCGCCAATTCGCGAACGCTCCACCGTCCATGGTTTCGCTCACGAGGCACAGAAATACCCGTTCCTCACCGGCACTGAATAGTTTTAAATTCTTTCCTAAAGGGTTGCGGCTAGGAATGACTCAATTTCGGCTGCGGCTTCATCTTCGCCGGAGCCGGAAAAAGTAAGCTTCATCTCGTCACCATGCCGGAGCCCAAGCCCCATTACAGCAAATATGCTCTTACCGTCAACCGATTTCTCGCGGCTGCCGACCCGAACATCTCCGGAAAACCCGGCTAGCTTTTTAACAAGCAAGCCTGCCGGACGGGCATGGATGCCCAGAACGTCTGTAATCACATACCTTACTTCCTTCATAAGTATTCCTCCTAAGCTTTAAGAGCGATAAGCGGCTCACCGGCCTTGATATAACCTTCCGAAGCGAAGTAAATATCTCTAAAAGCGTAGGGATTGCAAACCACGACCGGCGTGACAGTATCATAACCCTGCGCACTTATCGCATCCGCGTCAAACTCCATCAGGACATCACCGGTATCGACGCTCTCGTCATTGCTTTTATGTATCGTGTAATGGTTCCCTTTTAAATTGACCGTATCGATACCGACGTGAATAAGAAGCTCAACACCGCTGTCGGTTAGCAGGCTGACGGCGTGGCCGGTATCAAACATTTGATTAACAACTGCTTTTGCCGGCGCTTTCACACATTCTGAGTCGGGCATGATCGCTATTCCGCGGCCAAGGATTTCCCCGCTGAACACAGGATCGCTCAACTCTGTGATCGGCACAACTTCGCCATCCATAGGCGACATGATGATAATGTGTTTCTTGCTAAATCCAAACATTCTTTCCGCGCCTCCTTTACGCACCCCAAGCATAGCAAAAAAATAATGGTTAACCATTTTCATAGTAACCATTAAATACGGACGAGTATAAGACCTGTTTTTGGAAAAATATTTCGCAAAATACATCCTGATAAAGAAAAAAGCGGTCCGCAGACCGCATTTTTCAAACAGCATTGAGCTTCTTTGCCATGGCGCTTTTTCTGCGCGCAGCCTTGTTTTTATGGATAAGACCCTTGGTCGCCGCGCGGTCAAGTGTCTTAACTGCATTTTTAAACGACTGCCCGGCAGCATCGCGGTCGCCCGAAGTGGCCGCAGCGTCGAACTTTTTAATGTTTGTTTTAATAAGAGACCTGGCTGATTTGTTCTTAGCAGCTGCTTTTTGCGAAACCAGAACCCTTTTTGACGCGGACTTAATGTTGGGCATTGCTCACTGGCACCTCCTTTCGTAGTCACAATGGAACCGACCAGCCGTAACTATTCAGTGTCGGCGAGGGACGGGTATTTACAGCACCTGTCTGCCATAATCGCAGGGGCGGCTTTCCGCCACCTGCGGTGATGAAAAATAACGCAGACATCCATAGTACCACCACAAAGAGCTGATTGCAACAGTTTTTTAATAATTATGTTGCTTTGGGAGCCTGTTAATGATACTATTGTTGCTAACACATGTGAAACAAGCGATTATTAACATAGGAGGACACGCAATGAGTGAACGAAGCCCATTCCAAACAAACATCAGGCCGCCCAATATGGACAAACTCAAGAAACACAAACGCCGCATAATCCCCATCGTCGTCGTGCTTTTAGCGATTATCATAGTTGCGGCAAATGGATTTTATAGCATCAACAGCGGGGAACAAGCTGTCATTACGCGTTTTGGCAGACATATCAGAACCGAGACCTTAGCCGGACTGAAGTTTAAAATCCCATTTGTCGACACTCACCATCCTGTAAACGTCGCCCTTGTGCGACGCATGGAGTTCGGTTCAAGATTGGTGAACGGAGTGTACCAAGACATACCGGAGGAAGCACTTATGCTTACCGGCGAGGGCGCAGAAGCACAAGTCAACGGACTTGTAAATGCCGACTGGGTCATACAGTACCGCATTTCAAACAGTTATAACTTCCTGTTCAAAGTAGACGACGTGGATGCCACACTGCGCTCCGTCACTCAGGCTGCATACAGACGCGTCGCGGCAGCTTACCCGCTCAATGCCATACTGACCGACCAGAAAGACATTATTCAGCACGAGATAAGGCGGGAGTTGCAGGATATCTGCAATTTATATGAAATGGGCATAGAAATCACAGCGGTGCTGCTGCAAGATGCATCACCGCCGAATGAAGTGCGCGACGCATTTCTGGATGTGACAATGTCTCTGGAGGATAGTATTGCCAGAAGAAACGAAGCCGAACGATATAGAAATGAACAGCTCCCACAGGCTCGGGGACGGGCCGTTGCTGTGGTCAACGAAGCCGAGGCGTATAAAGTGCGGCGAATAAACGAAGCGCACGGAGCAGTTGCAAGATACAATGCTATCGAGTCTGAATACCAAAACCAGCCAGACATAATGCGCACAAGGCTCTATTTGGAGATGATACGCGAGGTCATGCCGAGGATCGAGAAAATCTACTTCCTTGACTCATCATCCGGCAACCTCCTAGAGATTCTCCATTTAGGGCAATCAGGCCAGTAAGGAGGGGTGGAAATGAGTGATAATGCTACAAACACTAATGTTAACGATACTAAAGTTAAAAAAAGTTCAAAAAAGTATATCATCATGGCCGTTATTGCCATAGCTTTGATCATAGTCATATCGGAATCCATATTCATTTTAAATGAGGACGAGTCGGCATTGGTACAGCGTTTCGGGCGGATTGAAATTGTCTATATGCGCGAAGCCAGCGATGCGACCAGAGAACACATAAACAGCCGCCCGGAGGTATCTTTGCGCATAGGTACAGGCTTGAAATTTAAAATTCCGTTTATTGATAACTTGATTAAATACCCGTCCAAACTCATCTTATACGATACACCGCCGCGCGAGGTTCTCACACTCGACCCGCACAGGTTGTACTTTGACAATACAGCCGTGTGGCGGATTGATAATCCATTGCTGTTCTACGAAGCGCACGATAACATCGACGTAGCCAAAGAGCGGATTGACGAGAGACTCTATTCCGTGATGCGCGCTAGAGTGGGCGAACTTTATTCTTATGTTTTGATAAGCGACCGTGAGACATCGGGCATCATGCTGCAAAGTATGGCGCACGCAGTGAACGAAGATCTTGCCGAACAAGGCATTATCGTCACTGATATCCGTATAAAGCGCACCGATTTACCAAGCGAGACTTACACAAACATATATAACCGTATGAACACAGAACGCTATCGCGTCGCCGCTGAAAACCGAGCGTTAGGCGAGCAGACATATCATGAGATTCGCTCGGAGACCGACCACTTGGTAGCGTCCATAACATCGCTGGCCGAACGTTCAGCCGAGGAGATCCGAGGCGAGGGCGACAGCGAGGCCGCGCGCATCTACAACGTAGCATACAGCCGCGATCCGGCGTTTTTCGAGTTTTACAATTTGCTCGATACCTACCGACAAACAGTTGGTCAAAGCTCTACAATGATCGTGCCGCTCGACAGCCCGTTTGCCAAATTCCTGCTTGGCGTCACTCCGGAAATAGCGCCTGAACTGCCGTCCGAGCCGCCGCCACCGGAAACGGTTAACGCGGACGATTAATCGCGGTCTGCGAATCTCCGTTCCTGACATAGTTAAAAATATATTGCTGAGCGATGCCGGCGTAGGGGCTGAATATGCAAGGGTCAAAACCCGGACCATAATGCTCCGCGACGGCTCGCTTCATCCAGACATCCAGCGGGAACGCATCTAGCATATGAAGCCCGAACAAAACCGCACAGTCAGCGACCTTGTTTCCGACACCATGAAGCATTTTCAGCGCCGCGCGTGCGCCCTCCGGGGTATCTTGAGATAATTCGTCAAGATTAAGCTCCCCTGAGGCGACAGCATTCGCGGCGCTTACTATATATGCCGCCCTATAACCGCAGCGGATGGGCTCCAGGTCAACAGCATTCAGCGCCGCAAGCTTCCCGGCTGAAGGGAACGTGAAAAACTCTTCACCATCAAACGTGAACCTGTCGCCAAACTCGCGGCAAAGCGATGAAATGATTTTCTTTATCCTCGGGATATTATTGCACTGCGAAATAATGAACGAGCACAGAGCCTCCCACCTGTCCTGGCGCAGTATGCGTATGCCTTCGCCAAACTCTGCGGCCTTACGCATAAACTCATCGATGCAGAGCTTTTCCCTGATTTCCGCGTAATCCCGGTCTAGGTCAAAATAATCGCGCCAGACCGATTCGAAATCTTCCAATGTGCCTGATATAAAAATACTGCCGCCGCATTTGCGCAAACGTGCCGCACGGCCATGCGCCACGCCGGTGTAAACGCCATTATCATCCGCATCCCAGCGGAAGCATTGCCCACATTCAAAGATCTTGGCAAGATCAAAATCGCTGACTCCCGTTATTTCAACTTCACCACTGTGTACTGTAATTTTCACAAGCTACACCCTCTCAATTTATAACTTAGGACCGGTGAGGAAGACGTTTGTTTTGCTTCTGACAGCGAAGCATGGATGTGGGAGCGGCGCGAAGTGTCGTCATGGATGACGACTCTGAGCGAGAAAGAAGCAAAACAACGTCTTCCGAACGCAAGGTCCTTACCTCAGCTTTTTAAAAAACTCTGACAAGATTGCGGAACACTCGTCAGCCAGAACACCGCCGATGATTTTTACCGAATGCCCATAAGGCTCCATGAACAAATTTATGACGCTGCCGCATGAACCTGTCAGCTCATCGCGAGCGCCGAAAAAAACCCTGCTCAGGCGCGACATGATTACAGCACCCGCGCACATCGGACAAGGCTCGAGCGTTACATACAAAGAGCAATCAGTAAGCCGCCAGTCGCCGAGCGTCCTGCAAGCGTCGGCTATAGCCTCAAGCTCCGCGTGCGCCGCCGCGTTTTTATCTCTCTCTCGCCGGTTGCGGCCTTGCCCTATAACATCGCCTGAAGAGTCGACGACGACGCAGCCGACCGGCGCCTCGCCATCCTCCGCAGCCTCCCTCGCCAAACCCAGAGCTTGGCGCATAAAATCCTCATGATTCATAAGGTAACCTCCGCATTAGTCACGATAACATTAGTGATAAATAAATGACAATGAATGCGCAACATCAAAGCAACAGGGCAATCGCTTACGAAAGCACTAAGGTTGAATGCCGGTGAGGAACGGGTGTTTTTGTGCCCCGTAAGCGTAACCAAGGACGGTGGAGCGCTCGCGAATTGGCGCATGGAAGCGCCACTGAGCGATAGGGGCACAAAAATGCCCTTCCGAACACAAGGCACAGTACTGTTACAATTTCGTAAGCGATTGCCCTGATCAAAGCAATTATATCCCTTGCATATTAATCCAAACAATAATATAATGCATCCAAGAAAATGTGTTAGGAGTGTTACCATGTTTGATAAGGAACGCCTTGTGTGCATATCAGAACTGGACGAGGCAAAGATAGAGCAGCTGGACGAAGAGCAACTGAGCTCATTTGCAACATATGCAAACTCTCTAATCGACAACTTCCCATTAATGCAGGAAAACATCAAAGCCGCACTTGAGGCAAAGGAGATTGCATACTTGTCCAAATCACTCTTGGACATCAGCGACATTTTGCGACAGATATACGCTGAAAGAATAGCCAAGGGATGTTTGGCACAGCTCAAAACCATCAACAAAACTAATGACGAAGACCTGCAAGCATTTGTAAATGATTTCCTAAAAGATGTCTCCACGCTGTCAATTGATCTGCAGATGGCAGAGTACAAGGAAGAGTCCGCGCCAACCGGAGGTGTCGTACAGGGAACTGTTGCCAAAAATACCATACTTGCCGTTGATGACAGACACTTTTTTCTCACAGCCATTAAGACAATGCTGCAAGGAACCGGCTATAGGGTGACCTGCATCAACTCCGGCGCGGCAGCTCTGAACTACCTTAATAAGAACACCCCTGATTTATTCATACTGGACATAGAAATGCCCGAGATGGACGGCTATGAACTGGCCGGCAGAATAAGGGCATCCGGACAAACCGCGCCGATTATTTTCCTCACCGGAAATGCCAACAAAAATTCCGTTATCAAGGCGATTGGGGCCGGTGCGGCTGACTTTATCATTAAACCGGTCACGAAAGAACAGCTCCTTGAGCGAATCGGGAAATACATCTATCCTGAAGAAGTAGAAGAAGACGAAGGCGAGTAAGGGAGGCTATGCATGGCAAATTTGAAGACGTCGCAGTCCCGCAAGGCGCTGTGCATACTTCTGGCGGTTTTGTTTTCTTCGCTTTCCCTGCTGAGCTGTGCCCGCGCGCCCGGAGTTTCCGCAAATCATCCGCAGCCGGGAGAGTATGCCTCCTATAAGGATATTCCGGAAGTGACGCAAAGTGAAATTGAAGCTATTGAGGCTATGCAAGCGGCGGGGATTTCCTTTTCGTATGGCATGATACTGAGCGCCGAGGCTTTTGTCGACCATGAAGGAAACATCAGCGGGTTCTCCGCGCAGATATGCCGTTGGCTCACAGATCTTTTCGACATCACATTCACCCCTGTATTATATGAATGGGGCGAACTGCTTGACGGGCTTGAGAGCGGCGCGATCGATTTCACGGGTGAGGTGACCAGGGCCGAGCGGCGCAGGAACACATATTACGCGACTGACGCCATAGCAGAGCGCCAACTGATCTCCGTGCGCCTTGAAAGCAGCGCCCATATGCGCGAAGCAAGGGAAAACTTGCGCTATGCCTTTTTAGACGGCACGACTTCAGCTTCTTTGGTTGCCAGCCATCAGGAAGGGTTTGACTCGCTATTCGTTAGCGATTTTTCCGAAGCATATGAACTGCTTAAGGCCGGAGAGGCCGACGCGTTTATAGCCGAGGGGAGCGTCGGGATAGCATTTGACAGGTACGACGATGTGGACGTAAGTTTCTATTATCCGCTTGTTTTCGCGTCCGTTTCACTTGGGACCCAAAACCCGGAGCTGGCCCCTATCATTTCAGTTGTGCAGAAAGCATTGGACGACGGCGCGATCGAACATCTTGTAAAACTGTACAATCAAGGACATCAAGAATACATTAGGTACACGTTTTTATCAAGCCTTACAGACGCGGAGCGTGATTATATAAAGAACCGTCAGGTCATCCCGGTGGCGGCTGAAGTCACAAATTATCCGGTGAGTTTTTACAATAGCCGCGAAGGCCGGTGGCAGGGGATAGCCATCGATGTGCTGCATGAACTTGAAAGGCTTACCGGCATGGAGTTCGAGATCGTCAACAGCCCAAACGAAGAGTGGCCGGATTTGCTAAGAGCCTTGGAAACCGGAAGAGCCGCTATTGTCAGCGAACTGATTTATTCAGAGGAAAGAGCCGCGAGGTTCATCTGGCCGGAGAATAAACTGTTTTCAGATAATTACGTCCTTATATCAAAAAACGAGCATCATGATATCAGCGTGAACGAGGTTTTCTATGTAAAAGTCGGTTTGGTGGAGGGAACTGCTCACGCGGCCTTGTTTGAGCAGTGGTTTCCGAATCACCGGAACAAGATTGTGCTAGCCAATAACAACGCCGCTTTTGAAGCTCTGGAGCGGGGCGAGATCGACATGATAATGTCGACCCAGCACCGGCTGTTGAACCTTACAAACTATCTTGAGCAAGCGGGGTACAAAGCCAACCATATATTCGCCACGACATATGAGTCCACATTCGGGTTTAATAATGAATACGCCACGCTCCGCGATATTGTGGACAAAGCCCTGGGGCTCATCGATACAGACGCGATATCCGGGCATTGGATGCGAAGGACATTTGACTACCGAGTGAAACTTGAGCAGCAGCGGACAATGTGGCTGGTAGGTGCGACGGCGGTCGTTTTCGTCCTTGCGTTCCTGTCGGTGCTTTTCATGCGCAAGCGGAACGAAGGCAGACGCCTAGAAAACCTAGTGCATAACCGCACCGAGGCGCTGGAGGACGCGATTGCCGCCGCAGAAACCGCAAACCGCTCAAAATCATCGTTTTTAGCCAGCATGTCGCATGAAATACGTACCCCGATGAACGCGATTATAGGTATGCTGGAACTAATGACGCATGAATCACTCAACAGCCGCCAGATGAACTATGTAAAAGACATGAGCCACTCCGCGACCTCGCTGCTATCAATAATCAACGATATATTGGATATGTCGAAGATAGAGTCCGGGAAGATGGAACTGGTTCCCATTGATTACGATTTTCTGGCATTTTTAGACAACATGCATTCCATGTTCACATACGTGGCGGAAGAAAAAGGGCTGGAGTTCAAATTCGAAGTGGACGGCGGGGCGCCCCAGTACCTTTTCGGTGACGATATACGCCTGCGGCAGGTTATAATCAACATCTGCGGAAATGCAGTAAAGTTCACCGAAAAAGGATATGTCATGCTCAGCGTAAAGAGCGAGGCAGATAAGATAAGCTTCGAGATTTCCGATACAGGCAGGGGCATCAAGCAAGAAGACATAGGAAAGCTCTTCAGCGCATTCCAACAGACCGATTCGGAAAAAAACAGAGGGATCGCGGGCACCGGACTCGGGCTTGCGATATGCAAATCATTCGTCGAGATGATGGGAGGCGCGATTACTGTTGACAGCGAGTACGGGGCGGGAACAACGTTTACCGTGACGATCCCGCTTGTCGCCGGCGACGGAGACAAGGTCAAGGCGGCGACAGTGCCAAAAGGGCGGAAGCTTAACGCGCCGAATGCAAAAATCTTAGTAGTAGATGACAACGAATTTAACCTCAGGGTCGCTGTAGGACTGCTCAACTTATCTCAAATCAAGGCAGACACCGCGCCTTCCGGGATGCAGGCTATTGAAATGGTCCGGCAAACTGAGTACGACATTGTTTTCATGGACCATATGATGCCTGAGATGGACGGCGTGGAAACAACGGCTGTGATCCGCGCGCTGGGAGGGAGATTCAAGAACATGATAATCGTCGCGCTGACCGCTAACGCGGTGCAGGGTGCCAGAGAGTTCTTTCTCGAAAATGATTTTAACGACTTTGTTTCAAAGCCCATTGATGTCAGGGAGCTGACGATCATCTTGGAAAAATGGCTGCCGGCGGATTTGCTTGAAAAAGCTTCGCAAACCTCCGAGGAACAAAGCGGCGGCGAGTCAGGCTTTATAGAAAGCATGAGCAAAATCGAGGATATCAACGTAAAAATAGGGCTGGGCAATGTATCCGGAATGGAGAACCTTTACTACGGTGCCGTTGAGCTGAGCAGTAAACAGCTCTGGACGGATTGCGCGAATCTGACTTCATATCTGGCAGACGGGGACATCGCTAACTTTGCGATCACGGTTCATGCTGTAAAGTCCGTCCTTGCAACCATCGGTGCAGTAGGACTGTCCGAGACGGCGCTTGCTTTGGAAACAGCGGCAAAAAGCGGCGATGAGAGCTTCTGTCGCGAAGTGTTCCCGGATTTCAGCGATAAACTGATGGCGCTGCAAAAAAAACTGTCGGCAATATTCCCGCAGGAGGAGGCTAAGTCAGGAAAACAGCCCGGCGATACCGGTTTATTGAAGGACGGCATCGCAAAATCGCTGGAAGCGGCTTCGGAATACGACAGCGATGCTGGCATCGCCGCGATAGAGCCGCTCATGGACTTTGACTTTGGCGAAGAAATAAACGATTTACTGGAAGCGGCGGCAAAAGAGTTCCGGGAATTCGACTGCGAAAAAGCAGGAGAAGCGCTAGGACGCATCGATTTTTGAAAGCTAACTGTTCAGAACCGGTGAGGAACGGCTGTTTTTGTGCCCCGTAAGCGCAACCCATGGACGGTGGAGCGCTCGCGAATAGGCGCATGGATGCGCCTGTGAGCGATAGGGGCACAAAAATAGCTTTCCGAGCGCAAGGTTCTGAACAGTTAGCTTTCCCTGTTCAGCCGCGCGAGCACTTCTTTGAAATACCCCGGCAGATCGGCGCATAGCTCCATCGACTCGTTCGTCGACGGGTGAATGAAACGCAGTTTCCGAGCGTGCAGGCACTGGCTGCTCAAGCCGAGCTCCGGTTTTTTCCGCCCGTACACCATGTCGCCAAGGACAGGATGTCCGATATACGCCATATGTACGCGTATTTGATGTGTCCGCCCTGTCTCCAGACGGCAGCGCACATGAGTGAAGCCCGCGTACCTTGCATCAACCTCGTAATGAGTCACGGCAGGGCGCGAACCCTTATCTGTCACGGCTTGGCGTTTCCTGTCGGTCGGGTGGCGGCCTATTGGCGCGTCTACCGTCCCTGAATCACTCTTAATAACGCCCCTGACGAGTGCATCATACTCCCTCGTCAGCGTCCTCGCGGAAAGCTGGCTTGCAAGAGAAAGGTGAGCGCGGTCATGCTTAGCCGCGATCACCAAGCCCGATGTGTCCTTATCGATCCGGTGTACGATTCCCGGGCGCTTCACGCCGCCTATGCCGGAGAGACTTCCCATGCAATGATGCAGCAGAGCGTTTACCAGCGTACCGTCCGGATGACCGGGCGCCGGATGCACGACCATGCCGCGCGCTTTGTTTACGACAACAACGTCGTCGTCCTCATATACGATCTCAATCTTTATATCCTGCGGTGCGGCAACAGCCGATTCAGGCTCTTCCGTTGTGACAACAAATAACTCTCCGGGAGAAGTTCTGTGGCTTTTTCGCAACGGCACACCATAAAGCTCGACGCACCCGGCTTCAAGCAGCCTCTGCGCGGCGCTTCGTGTTAAACCGGGGATACTATCAGCCAGAAACACATCTAACCGTTCCCCGATGCTCTCGCATTTAATCTGTGTCGTCTTCAAAACCGTATTCTTTCAGCAAGTCGTCAAGATCGTAATCATCAAGAGCGCCCGACTCCTGAAGCTCAAGCTCAAGTTCGCTCAAAGCCTCCAGCGCGGATGTGACATCCGCCGGCGGGCCGATATAGCTATCTATGCTTTGCTCAGTTTCAACGAAAGTTGCCGATGTCTTGGTTTCAACCCCGGGAATACTGGCAAGGATGGACTCTGTGTCGAGGGAAGCATCGTATTCATATTGATCCGTGTCATATGAGTCATCACCATAATTAAAATCATACAGCCCGATTTCATCCTCTATGAAAGGGCGCTCTTCGAGACTGTCTTCAACTGATGCGACCTCGTAAATCATGCCTTCGGCTTTAGGAGGCTTCACGGTCGAAACAATAAAGTATATTAGAAATGTTAATCCGCCAAGAGTAATAAAGATATCGGCGATGTTGAATATGGCGAATCTCATGAACTGCAAATCAAACATGTCGACGACATGTCCATACGATATTCGGTCAATAAGATTTCCCACCGTGCCGCCAAGGACGGCGGCAAGCCCGAGAGTGCCCCAAAAACCTTCATTGTACCTGAGCAGGATCGCAATCAACAGCAAAGCGGCGATAAACGCAACTCCGATGAGCAACCATCGCTGGCCGGCCAGTATCCCTAAAGCTGCTCCTGTGTTTTCATACCTTGTAAGTCCTATAACCCCGGGTATCAGCTCCATACTGCCATATAAATCTATCGTGAGCAAAACCCAGCGCTTAATAAATTGATCCAAAACAACGATAAGCGCAGCAAAAACAAAGCAAAGCATTTAAGTCACCCCCCCGCTATAACCACATTATAACACCTTGGGCACAATTCCGGATGATCGGCGCTTTTTCCAACATCTTTGTCGTGCGTCCAACAGCGCGCACATTTTGGCGCGGCGCTTGCCGAGACTGAAATAGTTACGCCGGGAAACTCAACTCCTTTGTGCCCGTCTCCACCGTCATATGCAACATCTACGGCAGAAACAATAAAAAGGGTTTTCAAGTCCGGCTTTGCGATATCGTCTAATGATGCGGCGGTATTTCTGTCCATGTAAAGCGTGACATCCGCGTCCAGCGGCTTGCCGATTATTTTATCTGCGCGCGCAAGTTCAAGCGCTTTATTAACATCTGTGCGCAGACGCAGAAGCTTCTCCCACATCGCCTCGCGTTCCTTCGATAATGTAAACGCTTCCAGCGGTACAGGCATTGGGTTATATAGGACACTTTCCCGCTCTGCCTTCTTGTCGTGGGGCATTTCGGCCCATATTTCTTCAGTTGTGAATGCAAGGATTGGAGCGAGCATGCGCACAAGCGCATCGAGGATGATATGCATCGCAGTCTGGGCGCTCCTGCGAGCAAGCCCGTCAGTCTTGTCGCAGTACAGCCTGTCTTTAATAACATCCAGATAGAAATTTGACATATCAACGGTGCAGAAGTTGTGGATGGCATGGTGAATCGTGTGATACTCGAATTTCTCATACGATGCGTTGACGTTTGTGATGAGCTTGTTAAGCTGGCTCAGCGCCCAGCGGTCAAGCTCCTGCATATCTTCGTATGCGACAGGCTCGTCAGGGTTATAATCGAATAAATTACCGAGGATGAACCGCGCCGTGTTGCGTATTTTGAGATATGTATCGGAAAGCTGCTTAAAAATATCTCTGGAGATCCGGGTATCTACCCGATAATCCGTAGATGTCACCCAGAGCCGCAGGACGTCCGCACCGTAATCCTTGATGATTTCGTCGGGCGATATCACGTTGCCAAGCGACTTGTGCATAGCCTTGCCCTCGCCGTCGACCGTCCATCCGTTAGTTATGATTATCCTGTATGGAGCAACGCCGTTAACGGCAATGCTTGTGAGCATCGAGGATTGGAACCAGCCTCTGTACTGGTCGCCGCCCTCAAGGTAGACGTCGGAGGGGTAACGCAAGCCCGGGAAGATGCCGGAACTGAGCACACCCGCATGCGTAGAGCCGGAATCGAACCAGCAATCCAGTGAGTCAGAGCCTTTGGAAAAACGCTGCGCCCCGCAATGAGGGCAGCTAAAGCCGCCGGGGAGGAGATCCTTCGCTTCAAGCTCATGCCAAACATTAGACCCCTTTTCTCCAAACAATTCCGCGACAGCGTCTATCGTTTCCGGCGTACACACCGGCTTTTCACATTCATCGCAAGTGAAAACCGGTATCGGCAAACCCCAGTGGCGCTGACGGGAAATACACCAGTCAGAACGCTCGACCAACATGGCGATCATGCGCTCCTTGCCCCATTCAGGATACCATTTTATGTCGTCACATGCCTTGACAGCAGTCTCTTTCATAGCATCTACCGAAGCGAACCACTGCTCGGTCGCTCGGAAGATAACGGGGTCTTTGCAACGCCAGCAATGCGGATATGAGTGTACGATTTCTTCCGCGGCAAAAAGCGCTCCGCTTGCCCTCAAATCCTCAATTATGACATCGCCGGCCTTCGAATAGAACATTCCGGCATACTGCAACGCATCGGCTGTCATGATGCCGTGCGGATCCACCGGTGTGAACATTTGTATCTGCGGGTATTTACGGCAAACAATGAAGTCGTCTACGCCGTGGCCGGGCGCCGTGTGAACGCACCCGGTTCCGGTTTCAGTCGTGACATGGTCGCCCAGTATTATCAAAGACTCGCGGTCATAAAATGGGTGCTGCGCGGTCATAAGTTCGAAAGCAGTACCCGGGAGCTTTTTTAAGATATTAAACTTTTCGATCCCCGCTTGCTCAAAAACTTTCTCCACAAGCGCAGACGCGATTATGAGAACTTCGCCGTTTGCTTCGCATATGGCATACTCAATTTCAGGTCCAAGGCATATGGCAAGATTGCCCGGGAGTGTCCAAGCTGTCGTCGTCCAAATCAAAAAGCTTGCGTTCCGGGCACCGGGGATTCCGTCCAGCACCGATTTTGCATCCTTCACCGGGAATCTCACGAAAATCGCTGTGCAGGGAGCGTCCGAGTACTCTATCTCGGCTTCGGCAAGCGCCGTCTCATCTTCAGGACACCAGTACACAGGCTTGAGGCCCTTGTATATATAGCCTTTCTCATACATCTTGCCAAAAACGCGAACCTCCTCCGCTTCGAATGAAGGTGCCATCGTCAGATAGGGGTTATCCCAATCCCCTATAACGCCGAGCCGCTTGAACTGCTCGCGCTGACGATCCACGTATTTCCCGGCGAACTCGCGGCAAGCATCGCGGAATTCCGGTATCGACATTTTTTTCCTGTCGAGCTTGTTCTGCTTTGTTATAGCGCTCTCAATCGGCATACCGTGATTGTCCCAACCGGGCGTATACGGGGAGAACCAACCGGTCATATTTTTGTGCCGGATTATAATATCCTTGAGAATCTTGTTGAGCGCGTGGCCAATATGGATGTCGCCGTTTGAAAACGGCGGCCCATCGTGCAATACAAAAGCGGGTTTTCCCGCGTTTTTTTCCATAAGCGTTTCGTAGACATTTTTTTCATAAAAAGCTTTCAGAATGTCCGGCTCACGTTTAGGAAGATTTGCACGCATGGGAAAATCCGTCTTTGGCAGGTTTATCGTAGCATTATAGTCTAGGGACATTATATTTTTCCTCCTGCATTGAAAGAGCCGCCATAAGAGCGTTATGCCGGCTCACAAAAACCCGGGGACGCTTGACAGCATTGATGGAAATCTTCACGAGAGTATTGATTAATCATCGTTATTGAAATTTGTGCCGAATTTAAGATTATCGAAATCGAACTTTGGCCTCGGTGTAACCGGATCGTTTTCAGTCTTGATGGTATATATCTTTGTGTGTTCATCCTCGTCGTCATAATCATGCTCATCCTCAGACGTCGCAATAGCGTCGGCATCGCGGGATGGTGTGCTGACACCGGTCAGCTTGTCCATAACATTGCCTATCATTTCCGCAGTATCGGCAATTTGCTCTTCACGAGATAGCTGCACCGTCTGCACAGGGTCAGGCGGTGCCGGGTCAGACGATATGTCTGGACGCACGGCCCGGCGGGCTGATTCAAGTTTCGTCAGAAATTCCGAATGTTTGCGCATAATCGCCTGAGAAAGCTCTATGAATTTTGATGTCTCCTTTGCAGCTACGTTTAGCCTGAGATCTTCGTCCGCAAGCCGCTTGGCAGATTCAGCGAGTTTTGTTCTGACTTCCAGCTCCGCACCTCGCAGCATCTCTTCTTTCTGCTTGTTTGCCTCGGTTGTTATTTCCTCACCCAAGCGCTGAGCCGTAAGAAGAGCCATTCTCATAGAGTCCTCCGTTGAGCGGTATTCCTCAACCTTCTCGACAAGAACCTTCAGCTTGCCTTTCAAAATGGCGTTTTCTTTATAAAGAGCCGTATAATCAGCGCAAACAGCCTCGAGAAAGTCGTCGACCCCCGTCATATCGTATCCGCCGAAAACAGCTTTAATAAATACCTTGTCAGTTATTTCCTGTGGTGTCAGCATTATTTCTCAGTCCCTTTATTAAAAGTACAGTCCGTTGTTTTCAAGTTCATCAATCAAATCGCCTAAAAGATCGACATTATACGGCGTGATGAGGTAGGTATTGACCGCGACCTTTTTTATTTTACCATCTTGAGCATAAGCAACACCGCTGAGAAAATCTACAAGCCTGCGCGCGATATCTTTGTTTGTCTGCTCAAGATTTAACACAACCGTACGCCGCTCACGCAAATGATCCGCAATCTCGGCAGCAGTCTCGAATCTTTCAGGTTTTACAAGGACAACCTGCAACTGCGCCGTTGCGTGTATGCTGACGACTTTATTGCTGTCGCGCCGCTCCTCAAAACCGCCGTATGAACTTCGTGCCTGTGTCGTCGTTCTCGGCGCCGGAGGCATATCCTCTGTCATTCTCGGCTGAAAATCGTCAAAATCATCTTCATCCTCGTACGGCTTCGTTAACTTCTTTAACTCATTGATAAAACCCAATTTAATAGTCCTCCCCATATACGGCATGAAAGGATAAATCCCCTCTCCGTTATTAGGCGGGGTTTTCACACCCGCCGTAGTAAACATGCTTATCGCTCCCCAAATATAGCAGTCCCTATCCTAACCATGTTCGATCCGAACTGAATTGCTTGAGCGTAACTGTCGCTCATCCCCACCGACAAAAAATCCATAGAGACATTATCGTATTTTTTTCTGCTCATGTCAACATAAAGGTGAAACATTGCGTCAAAATAGTTACAATCTTTGTCATTTTCCCCCTCTATCGGAGGAACAGCCATGAGACCCGACACTTTTATACCTTCAGTTCGCGATGCAATTTCCAAAATTTCATCCGTTTGCTCAGGTAAAACACCGGATTTTTGCGGTTCTCTGCCGATATTTACCTCGATAAGCACGTTTTGAACAATTCCAAGCGAAACGGCTTTCTTACCGATTAACTCCAATAATGACTGTGAACTGACGGACTCGATAAGATCACAGATTCCCACGATCTGCCTTACCTTGTTGGACTGTATATGTCCGATAAAATGCAGCGGCGCGCCAAGGTAGGCTCCTTGAGCTTGTTTCTCCAAGAGTTCTTGGACGCGATTTTCTCCAACAGCATCTACGCCGGCAGCTATAGCCTGCTTGATCATATCAGCCGTTTTCGTTTTTGCCGCCGCGACAAGAGTGATATCCGCAGGAGAACGTCCGGACTTCACAGCGGCCTCGGAAATCGCATCCCGCACACGCTTGACATTTTCAACAATGTTTGCCATTTATGATCCTCCAATCTATAGTTCGGATGTAACTGCTGCAGAACCGGTGAGGATGGCTGTATCTGTTACCGCAAAACGCAACCAAGGACGGTGGAGTGCTCGCGAATTGGCGCATGGAAGCGCCACTGAGCGATTGCGGTAACAGATATAGCCATCTGAGCGCAAGGTTCTGAACAGTTACAAAGCGATTCGCTATGCGACGATTTTTCCGTCAAACAGGTTGTTCGCCTTAACGATAATTGTCGAACCTACACGTAAAGCCGTTCCGGATTCAGCACCATCACGGACAAGATAACTATCACCGGACTCAATTAAAATCTCTACATTGACCCGCTCTGCACGAACCCCTGTTTGCAGATAAATGAAAATCGTACCATTATCATCAAGATGAATAGCCTCCTTAGGCACACGAATACCGGACACAGAACCAAAAATAACATCGGCGCGCAACTGGCGAAACTGCGTGAGCTCATGGATGCTGCGAGTGCTTGAAAACAACACGACGCACTCATCGCCATCACGCCTGCTCACACGCTCAACCTGCATATCCATCAAAGCATGGAAAGCGCCCGAAAACTGCAAAGCGATCTGCCTGCCCTCCGAAAGACGCAAAGCATCAGCGGCATCCATGAGCGCCGCATAATACCACTTAAACTCCGTAACCAATTTACCGGAGCTGGATACATAGGACGGCGAAGCGAAAAGCGCTGACAGCTGAGCCGGCATGATATCAACAAGCGCGTCCGGACTAATATGTTCAAAACCATCAACAACCTGAGAAAAAGTTCCGCTTTCCGGAGCATAAATCATTCGAATGCCCGAACTTCTTGCCTCCAACATTTCAAGTCGGGCTTTCATAGCAGGTAAATCGACCGCCTGCGAAGAAGTTCCCGAAAAAATACTAGCTTCGATATTAATGGCCAACTCGTCAAGTCTACTCAAGTCACCGCCCTGCACGGCTTTTGATAGATCCATCACATTACTCAGGCGTACAGATTCGGCAGCAGCCGCGCTGGAAGAGCTTTCAAGGTGAGCGATCATCAACCTGAGCTCACGAATTTCGCTTGCCGTTTCGAGCGCCGCACTGCTCATATACTCAACAATGATAGCTTGTCCCGAAGCAACCTTTTCGCCTTCGCGTGCAATCGGCAAAACCACAAGCCCGGAGTCAGTAATAACAGTCTCGGAGCGGACTATATACCCCTGCGACGGAAATGTCTGCTCAACAGTGTATCGCATCGCATCCATAGTTTCGTAGCTATGCAGCAAGGCGTTATAGACGTATACGCCTATGTAGCATAACACGGCGAGAAACAAGACCGCAGTAGTCAGCCTTATGAAAAAATCAGTACGTTTCATGTGCGCTCCTTTACATAGGATCAGGGATCAGGGGTCAAAGATCAGGGATTGCGCCTGTTTTTCTAATAACAGCGATACCTTCATCTTCTTCCAGCATTATCCAAGTTACATCACTGTCGCGGCGCAGCCAAGTCAACTGGCGTTTCGCGTAACGGCGCGATTCCATTTTTATTCTATCAGCGGCAAAGTCCACGCTGCATTTACCCAAGACTGCCGGAACCATCTCTTTATAACCAATCGCTTGCATTGCCGTGCAGTCCGGAGGGACACCCATATCAATGAGATTACGCACTTCGCCAAATAGGCCTCTATCAAGCATAATGTCAACGCGCCTGTCTATTCTCGAGTAAAGCTCGGCTCTGTCAGAAAGCATCAGCGCAAATTTCTGCACATCATACCGGGCTGGCAGGGATTTCGTTTCCGCGTTATGCTGTGATATGGTTTTGCCTGTGGTCATGTATGCCTCAAACGCCCTCACTATCCGCTTTTTATCGTTTGAATGCAGTTTTGCAGAGCTTTCGGGATCAAACCCATGGAGCTTGTGCAGCATAGCTTCCCCACCGATAACGTCATACTCAGCTTCCAGTTCGCGGCGCACCGATTCATCGCCGCGATTTGTGAACTTTCGGCCATATACCAATGAATCGATGTACAGCCCTGTGCCGCCCACGAGTATCGGCAGCTTTCCGCGCTCATGGATGTCATTTACGCACCGCTCCGCTTCCTCAACATAGCGCGCCACCGAATAATCTTCCCACGGCATGACGATATCGATCATGTGATGAGGCACACCTTGCCGTTCATCATCTGTTGGTTTTGCAGTGCCGATATCCATATGTTTATATATTTGCATTGAATCGGCGGAGACAATCTCACCGCCTGATGATTTGGCGACAAGCACGGCAAGCGCGGTCTTACCCGTAGCTGTCGGCCCTGTAATAATGATGATCTTAGGTTTGTCCATATTAGCAACTAACACAGCAACAACTTCATAAAAACAAATTACTTACGCTGCATCGTCTCCTGATCTCTGATCCCTGTCCCCCTGCGGTCTAAGACCGCTTAAAGGTGCGCTCAAACATAGCCTTTGACATCTCATACGCAACAGGGCGCCCATGCGGGCATTGTGCAGCCTCACCCGATAAAACCCGCGCCGTCAGCGTTTCCAGCTCGCGCATATTTGAAGATTTTCCCGCTTTTATCGCGGCCTTACAGGCTACTGCGCGATAAATCTCGTCGCATTGCGCGGGAGCAGGAGTACCGCCAAGTTTGAGCTGAGCGCATATATCCGACAGCACAGGCTCCACATCGGAAATATCTATTTCCGCCGGAATTTGGCGGACAGCGACAGCATCATCCCCGAAGCTCTCAACCGAAAAACCCAGCCTTTCAAGCAACTGTGTATTTTCAAAAAGAAGCGAGGCATCCTCTTGCCCATGCTTGCAGATTACCGGTGTAATAAGCACTTGAGGCATCGGCTCAAAATCTGAGTGCCTGAGAGCATCGAAATGTATCCGCTCATGTGCGGCGTGCTTGTCAATGAACCACACGCTGCCGGAGCGCTCTACAATGATGTAAGTATTAAGAGCCTCGCCAATAACACGAAATTCGAAACTCGGAGTTGAAAACTGAGAGTTGAGGGGCGAAAGCTGTGCATTACTAGTCTCCGCTTCGTCACCCTCGTGTTCTAATTGCGCATTGCGCATTCTAAACTCCGTATTACGCGGCAAAAGCGCACCATCTGACCCCTGCCCCCTGCCCCCTGATCCCTGAGCTCCGGGCGCAACCGATCCATAAGAATTGCGATACTCATCGACCGACATGGATTTAAACACAGAACCGTCGGATTTCGCACCATTCGCAGCTCCAAATTGTGAATTGTTCAATGCGCCTTGAGCACTGCTGCGTATCCCCGTCGCGCCCGAGTCGCCTAATTGTGCATTGTGCATTGTGCGTTGTGCATTATCAATCGCACCCAGCGCTGCATAGTACACGCCGTCAAAGACCTGCTTGTCGGAGATGAATTTAACTTCTGTTTTAGACGGGTGAACATTTACATCAACCATACCAAAGTTTATTGTTACATACAATACGCAAGAGGGGTAACGTCCGGAAGGAAGATTGTTAACAAAAGCCTGTTCAAGAGCGGCATTAAGCGTCCTTGATTGTATAGGCCTGCCGTTGACAAAGAAAAACTGATAGCTCCTGTTCCCGCGCGCAGCGGCAGGAGATGATACAAAGCCTGTGACCAAGAGGGCTTCATCGGACGACTCCGCCTGGATCAACCCCGCTGAGAATTCGCGGCCTAATAGACTGTATATACACGAATCAACTCTCGAATCACCAGGTGTGTGATACTCCGTTTTGCCGTCTCTAATAAAGCGGAAAGAGACATCGGGACGTGATAAAGCGCAGCGCAGAACCGTTGAAGCGACCGCCGAACTCTCCGCCCGATCGGATTTCATAAATTTAAGCCGTGCAGGGGTGTTGAAAAACAGGTCGCGCACAATGATATTAGTCCCCTCCGGGCAACCGGCAGGGGATTGATCTGTGACGGATCCGGCCTCAAGCGAAAGGCTGACGCCCTCCTTAACGCCCTGCTCGCGAGTCAGAAGCTCAATGCGCGACACGGAGGCAATTGCAGCAAGCGCTTCACCCCGAAAACCAAGCGTGCCGATGGCCTCGAGTCCGTCCGCGCCGCGAAGCTTGCTGGTTGCATGACGCAAGAACGCAGTCTTCACATCTTCGGGAGCGATGCCGCAGCCATCGTCGGTAACGCGGATATACGTCATGCCGCCCGCTTGTATTTCAACGGTTATGACCCCCGCGCCTGCATCAATTGAGTTTTCCACCAGCTCCTTGACGACGGATGCCGGACGCTCCACGACCTCACCCGCCGCAATTAAATCAGCAACATGCTGCTCTAGCTCAAAAATCTTTTTCATCTATATTCGATCGGCAGTCCTTTAACATTCACAGGGTCAACATCCAGCACCGCGATATCACCTACAGTGCAATCAATATTCGTTACATCGACCATCGTGTGCAGTAAACCAACGCTTCCGAGGACACGCGCTCTTTTTCCGTTTATCCTTATATATGCTTTCCTGCGGCGGTATCTGGCGAAGCTGAATAAACTTTTCTCGACAATATACCGGTCTACGCCGAACCCATGGAAATAACCGACTGACAATATTGCGATTTTCGTCGGAGCCTTCGTCACGAAACCGCGTTCCGCGCCGATATTGTGCCCCTTGGGAAACCAGCCGACTTCCTCAAGTCCCGCTTCGATGAATCCGACGCGGGAAAGGCTCTTTACGTCCTTGCCCGGAATTCTCCCGGACAGTGCCGTATCGACGCGAACAGCGTCCATAAGCTCAAAATTATATCTGAACAACGCGGCGGAGTCGACAGCGTGCGCGGCACCCGGTTCAAGGCGCATGTCGATGAGCCTGTCAAGAACACCATTGAACTTTTCGAGCTGGAGCCGGGTCAGTTTTTTATTGCGCCACGAGGCGGAAAAGGTTGTAAATGTACCGATGACTTTGAGGCTTGACATATATTTGTATATAGCCGCAACCTTATCAAGCTCCGTCGGCTTAAAACCATAGCGGCCAAGCCCTGTGTCGATTTTCACTTGGATTTGAGCCACTATGCCCCGCGATTCGGCAATTCCATTTATAACAACCGCCGAATCATAAGAACCTGCCGTGCAGATGACGCCCAGAGACAAAAGCTCGGTTATCTCATTTGGATCAGCCGTACTGCGGAGCATCATGATCCGCTCGTTATGAAAGCCATTCTGACGAAGAATTCTAGCGTCGGCAGAGTCTGAAACGGCGAAGTTGCGCAAACCCTCGTCGCGCAGAAACTTCGCAATAGGCAACAGCCCCATCCCGCCCGCATTGGCGCTGAGATCGGCAATGACTTGCACGCCTTCTGCGCGCTCCTTAATTTCGCGAAGATTATTCCTGACCACGCGCAGGTCGATTATTAGGTTTTTCATTCAGCAACACCCTTTTATCTCACAAATGTATCTGACATGTATAGTCTGTGAAACATTATATGTTATTCGCATTGAAAATTCCAGTAGAAAATGATAAAATTGTTTAACTGTAACGCAGGAGGACTTGTATGGCTATAAACGAGCATGAGTTTGAAAAACAGAAAAAAATCATGCAGCGCATAAGAGAAGCGTCATTAGCACTTGCAGCGCCGCCGCTTGCGTATGTCGATACATACGGATGCCAGCAAAATGAGTCCGACAGCGAAAAGCTGTGCGGTATGCTCGTAGAAATGGGATATGGGATAACAAATGATGAATTTGCGGCGGACGTAATAATAATTAACACATGCGCCATTCGCGAAAACGCAGAAAACCGCGTGTACGGCAACGTGGGCGAGCTTATTCACGCAAAGAAAGCCAAACCGTCGCAGATAATCGCTTTTTGCGGATGCATGGCCGCAATTCCTGAGGTGATAGAGAAAATACGGCAGTCATACAAGCATGTTGACCTCATGTTTACCCCGAATAATCTTTGGAGATTCCCGGAGCTGCTCCATAATGCAATGACGGCTACGGGGCGTGTGCTTGAAACATCGGATACCGATGCGGGGATTGTTGAGGGAATTCCCCTGCGGCGCGGCAGAACCGTAAAAGCGTGGCTGCCCATAATGTATGGCTGCGACAATTTTTGCTCATACTGCATAGTGCCATATGTCCGTGGACGGGAGCGGAGTCGTTTGCCGGAAGCCATTGCGGATGAGGCGCGCGCTCTCGCTCGGGACGGGTACAAAGACATTACCCTCCTTGGGCAGAATGTAAACTCATACGGCGCGGGACTTGCTCAAAAAACCGATTTTGCGCAGATTATACGGCTGATAAACGATATTGACGGGGAGTTTCTGATTCGCTTTATGACGAGCCACCCAAAAGATGCATCACCAGAGCTGTTTCGGGCGATGGCAGAAAGCGAAAAGGCCGCGAAACACATTCACCTGCCGTTTCAGGCAGGCAATGACCGTATCCTAAAACTTATGAACAGGGGATATACGCATACCGGATATCTTGAAAAAATTGCAGCCGCGCGCGAGCTTATGCCGGATATCGTGATAACAAGCGATGTGATAGTCGGATTTCCCGGAGAGACTGATGAGGAGTTTGAGGACACGCTCCGTCTTGTCGAAAAAGCACGGTTTGAAGCGATGTTCACGTTTATATACTCAAAACGGCCCGGGACGCCGGCGGCAAAGCTCCACGATTCGGTGACGCGGCAAGAAAAGCAAGCGAGATTCGACAGATTAATTCAGCTTCAAAATGCGATTTCCGAAGAAAAGCATTCGCAATACATCGGCAAATCCGTCCGCGTGCTTGTAGATGAAGATTCCATAGACCCTAGGTATCAGCTTAAGGCGCGCACAAACGGAGGGCGGCTTGTGCATCTCATGGGAGAAACCGGGCTGATAGGCAGTTTTGTTGACGCCAAAATAACACACTGCAACTCATGGTCGCTTTTTGGCGAATTAAACATTTGACAAACACGGGATAATTTGATATTGTTTTTCAAGCAACACTGTTGGCGAATAGGTGTTGCCGAATAAATGTTCATTTCATGAGGAGGAAGAATATAATGGCAATTTGCACCAGTTGCGGGCAGCAATATACTGACGGTACAATATGCCCCTGTCGGTACAGCTCGCAGCAACAACCTCAAAATCAATATGCACAGCAGCCACAGCAATACGCGCAGCAGCCACAGCAGTATGCACAGCAGCCACAGCAACAGTACAGCCAGCCACAGCAGTACGCGCAACAGCCACAGCAGCAGTATGCGCAACAGCCGCAGCAGCGCCCGCCCCAATACGGTCAGCAGCCCCCGAACCCGTACGGCCAGCAACCGCAGCGCCCGCCACAGTACGGTCAGCCCCCGAATCCATACGGCCAACAGCCTATGAGTCCATACGGGCCATACCCCGGGCAGCCCCTGCAAGGCAAAACCATGATACGTGTCGCTGGTATAATATTGACGATATTCGCAGCAATATCAGTCATATACGATATCATTATCCTCGCGTCACCCCTCAGCTACTTTATCGACACCATGAATTATATCAGCATGTTCATGGGGCTGGTAATGCTTGCAGCGGGAATTATCGCAACGGCTTTCGCTCCGAAAAAGGATAAAGCGATGCTGGTAATGATTTTCGGAATTGTCCTAATTTTTTGGCAGCTTATAAGCTTAATTGTTACGCTAACATCTCCAATGTATTTATTTGGCGGCGTTCAGATTATTCTGAAATTGTTGGGATTTGTCCTACCGATTCTCCTGACAATCGGCGGATTCAAAAGAAAAAACGCCCCGTTTTAAACGCAACTACCTGGGATTAGCGCACGGAGGGGCTGTAGCATAAAGTCCAAAATGCTGCAGCTTCCCCGGTGTGAAGTTATTTTTGCGGAGACAGTAAATCAGCAGCGAGCGATATATGCGCGAGTGGTGGAACTGGTAGACTCGCTAGATTCAGGTTCTAGTCCACAATACGTGGGTGGGGGTTCGAGTCCCCCCTCGCGCACCAACCCATGATAACTCGAACACCGTCATCCCAATAGGTGACGGGTTCGGGTTTGTCATATATTTACAATATGAGCGCAAATAAAAAATAAAAGTATTTGATGATACACAAGTTCGAATGGAATGGAACGAAGAATTGCATGACTGGCAGATTTCGATTGTAGATGTGATTGAGTTACTGACCGGAACAGAAAATCCCCGGCGATATTGGAGCGGCTTGAAACGCAAAATGAAAGCCGAGGGAAGCCAACTGTACGAAAAAATCGTACAGTTGACATCGTTTCGTTTGCTTAATTATTGGCTTTCGCTGTTTTCTTTTTACCTTCAGAGGGTCGCTTTTTCTTCCATTTTGAAAGACAATGATAGAAACGGAGAAAGAACTGACCCGCGAACTGATGAGGGAAAAGGACATGCTAGAGCGTCAGTTGTTGAAGGCAAAATCAAGCCCGAGAAATTGTATGCTGCAAAAGAACGAGTTTTGGGCACACTTAAGAAAATGGTGAGTTGCGGCAACTTGCTCCATTAAAAATTACCGAATCAGCGCAACTGTCCCCCGGCTGAAACTCACCTTGTTACCGTTACCCTGAGCACAACCGATCTACTGTCGACCCTGACCGTTATCCTCGCAGAACCGGCTCTGTTTGCAGTCACCACGCCATCGGACGACACCGAGGCGACAGACGATGCGTTAGACGAATACGTCGCATCAGTGACAGTAGCATCAGACGGGTTCACTGTATGATTGATCCGATACGTCTCGCCTACGCGGAGGGTTATGCTTGTCTCCGGCAGAGTCACGGACGTTACAGGTACCTTTACAACCACAGCGCGAGAAGCCGTGAGTCCTCCGCTGTCGCTAATAGCGGTTATAGTTGCTGTACCCGCCGATACCGCGACAATCCTGCCGTTTGGCTCGACTCTCGCTATTCTCTCGTCGCTCGACATCCACGATACCCCGCTGATAGTTCTGTTGCTGGGCCTTAACGTTACCGAAAATGCCGATCTTGTAGACCCTGCATTCATCGTCACCGCCGATGTGCTCATGGATATCGACGTCACAGGCCTTGTGTCAGCCCTGACCGTCACGTTGGTATCGGCTTTGAACTTGCCGTCGGCGCTTGTGACGGTTATCCTGACAGAGCCTGCGCTGACACCCGTGACCACGCCATTGCTAACGGTAGCCCTGCCGGTGTTGGAGGAGCTCCAAGTGAGGCCAGATGTATCGGCGTTATAGGGCGTGACATACGGTATCAGCGTCATCGTCCCGCCTATGGCCACACCGGCAGTGCTGCGCAGCCTAACCGCGGTCAGAGCGGGTGCAGGAGGGGGCACGGGTGACGTCGGAGTAGCGGGTGACGTCGGAGTTGCCGGGTCGGTAGGCACCGTGGGGATTACGGGGGTCCCGTCCGGCCTGATATCAACGGTGACATCAACGCTTCTGCTGCGGTCTCGTGACCTGACTGTAACACGCGCTCTTCCAGCCCCACGAGGAGTTGCGTTGCCCGCTTCATCTATGGTCAGTACATTGTCATCATCGCTCTCAAACACGGCATTTTTTATATCAATTCCTACATTTGCTGCTGCCGCAATGAACACAGGCATTTCGGAGGCGGCAAAAATCGGTCCTATTGGGGGGCTGCCAAAGGGATTGCCTGGTGTGCCGGTAGATCTCACGAAGACACGCACTCTTGATTCCCCCGGATAGCTTGGATTCGGATGAGTGACTATAAGATCGGCAACACCTTGAGCTACGCCGCGTATAAAGGCTAAAGAGTTGAAAACAGGAGTGGGTTGATTAGCGTTTTCAATCGTAAAAACGCTGTTATTACCGCTCGCGAAAGCAGTTTGATTGTAGATACTTGAATTGTTTATAGGAATGCCTAAGGCCTGAGCGGCATCTCTTATTTGTGGCCTAGTGATAAGCGACGATGAGGTTGCGTTAACAGCGATATCAAAGACCGGCTTTATCTCAACAAGTATATCTGCCGGATTGCCTGTACCATCAGCACGTCTTGCCGTAATTCTGGCGGATCCGTGATTCACAACTGTGTAGTTCCCGCCTGTAACAGTTAATACGGGGGTGTTGTCTGATGTGAATGTCGCGTTGTTGGCATCTATATCGTGGGTGGCTAAAAATGTGCCGATACCATCGCTTAAAGAGAGGATAGAACCTGTTGGGCGTACAGGAACTCCGAGGCCTGTATTATACTCCCACAGAGTTACATGGTAAGCCGCAGCAGGAGAATGCATCACAGGTATCGTGACGATAAGCTCGTGGGTAAATGTTATATTGCGGATCATCCTGCCTGTATCCGTCCCCCGCGTGGCAAACCCGGTGTTACCGTTTTGCTGGACGCCAATCACAAACTCATACGGGTGAGGCGTACCTTCAAGACCGGGGGGACGCGGAGGCGGTGGATCACGAAGTACCTCGGACAAATCAAGGTTGAGCCTGTATGTGCCTAAAAACCAGTCAAGTGTCGGATTGCGCTCTACGCCCTCAAATGTAGACCGTATGAGTTGTCCGAACAGAGCGTTTTCAGCGGTAGCAGGCGGACGGGGGTTAGGGGGACTTCCCTCGGGATCCTGCTTACCTTCGAAATCGTAAAAGTTTATGCCGGTGTGGCTGCCTTGAATGACTGTAGATCTATGCACACGGCCTACATGTGCGCCCTCAGTCCAATGGATGACATCGGCGACGATATTCGTCCTAGGATCTGAGAAACGTACAGGTCTGGGCTGGAGATGCACATAGAAGTAGTTAAATTCGGCATATTGATCCTCGTCTACAATAGCTCTTATTGGAGCCGTATTTGAAACCTGTACGCCATTGACATCCACAATTCTATATTCTACGGTTCCGCTGGGACCTGTCATGCCGGGAGGGTCAACATCGAAGAATATAAAGCCGCCTGAACGGTTATATTTTGCATAACTGAGAGATCTGCCCAAACCTGTTGGGGCAGAACCCCAAGGACCGAACTCGCCTGTGGCCGGGTTACGCGACCGCATCTCGACAAGGAAGCCGGAGGAAGGGGATATTATCTGATTGAAAGCCCCGTCTGTTTCAAATAGGAAAATATTCTCGCGGAAGAAGAGGTTGCCCCAAACAGGCACTTCAGAATCGGGAAGATTGCGCTCCGGTGTGTAAAAGACAGCATACAGACCGGTCACATCAGATGTATTCCTTATTCGCCCGTCGATGGCGACAAGCTCGTGTGACGCGCCCACCTTGGTTGTGTCCGCCCTTCTGAGAAGTTCCACACGCCGGGCGCTCGCCGCGACATTGTTTGAAGAGGCAAAGTTATGAAAGCCCGTGGTCGTGGCCGCGTCGGCGGGTATTGTGCCTGAAGTACGGTTAAACGCCTGACTGAAGCTTGTGGTCGAGGCGGGTGTACCCATAAGCAGGGGTTCTCCGTCATACTTATCAACAACATTCCCATTACTGTCGACACTCACATTACGCAGGATCTCGCGGTAATAGTTTGCAATGTAAGTGTGCCATACCATTGCTCCGGTGTGGGGTTCACCGTTGAGGATCGGCGTGACTGTTACAATTTCGTCAAGTGTCATTTGTATGACATCTTCGTGACCGGTACTTCTAATTGTGCCGCTCTGGCTGGGCCCTTGGTAATTAAAGGTAATTCCGCCCACACTCTCGGGAGACACACGTATTTCCTGAATACTGACAGGCTCGCCCGGAACGCCTACGCTCGGGTCACTGTCATAAAGCAACACCCTTGCCGAGCCGGCACCGTTTGGTCTTGCGGTGATTGTTATAATATCCTCAATGCGGTACGGACCTGGGGCTACCGTCGCTACAGTTACAGGAACAACTACAGGATACAGCCGCAAAAACTCAGCGGCGTTAGTATTGGCAGCGCTCATACGCATCGTCGTAGATCCGCCGGAATTAACTATCGAGTGCGTAAGATTGGTGGTCACACCAAAGTCGGCATTGCTGAGAACATGCACTTCCACTTCGGTAATAATGTCGCTGCCGGGTATATTGACGCTTAGCGTTGTAGTGCCGACACTGACACCACGGACATAACCTCTCGCTCCCGATTGCGTGACAGTAGCGATAGATGTAGCTGAGCTTTGCCAAATTAGCGGTCTTACTTGATTCTTGTAGAATATAACTTCGAGGGGAACCTCGCTTCCAACCCGTACATAGACAGGGGACGGGTACACAAGGACTTCCTCCTCCGATCTGAAGACCCATACCTCAGTGGTTGCTTGCCGGCCGGAAACATTGCCCCTGACTGTCACTTCCGCCCTGCCGGGGCTGCGGCCTGTCACTAAAGCACCGGGAGCATTGGCTTCTACACTTGCTACGGCATTGGGAATACTGTTCCAAATAAGAAGTTCATTTGCGTTCGCTGGAGTACGAGTCGGAATCAACTGCTCCGAGTCGCCTACGACAATGTCAAGACGGCTTGGCAGCGATATGTTGGTCAATTGCCTAAGCTGCTCGGCAGTAAAGTTTACCGTGGCAGTGTGCCTTCTGCCATCCGCGTCGATCAAGGCAAATGTCAGTCTGTCCGACCTGCCCGACGAAGTAAGACCGTCATGAATGCAAAGTACGGAAAACACGTTCATATTATGGTCCATAACCCTTCCGGATGTTCCTTCCGGAACGCCGGGGGCAGAACTATTCCACTGATAAGTTAGAACACCGTTTGTAATCAGTTGGTTAACTAAGGCTCTGTTTTGCTCGGGAGTAAGCACCCTGTCAGTCAATTCTACTGACACAGCAACTGTTGCGGTGTTACCCGGCGCAAAAGTGACGCTGGTTGGCACTACAGTGATTCGCCTTATGCTCAAATCGCGCAAATCAAAGTCTCCGGGATCTCCGGGACCGCTGGGGTGGGCTGCAAGGTAATCCCTGATAGCGTCGATTATATCCTGTATTGAGCGGAACGGACGCAGTTCCCAAAGGAATTGAGCCATTATGTCTTTTTGCCTGTTGGTAAAACTCCTGTACGGATCAGCACCCGTCTGGAACTGTAAGACTGCGGCGTTTGCCGCGATCTCAATGATCCTCCGCAGTGCGGCGAAGTCGGGCGAGCTGTTTATCTGATTAAGCAGCGTCGTTTCGGCAAGCAGGCGCGCCTGCACGGCTCTGTCAAAGGCTGCCCTTACAGCGGCTGGGTTTGAGAAGAATGTCCGTCTTGCGGCAAGGACTTGCTCTGCTACATATTGCTTACCGGCGTTGGATAGCGAAGAATACTGACTGTTACCACCTGTATTGACAGTCAGATCGCGCGCAAATTGAGCGTCCTCCAAAATGCTTCTGGCCTCGGAATTCGTAACAGCGCGGTTCATAGCATCGAGTGCTCTGTTGCTGCTGCTCGACAGACCAAGTGGGTTATCGGAATTGAGGATGCGTCTCACAGCCTCGGCACCCATATATTGAAGCGTTCCACCTTGGATGCTATACATGACCATGTCATCAAACTGACTTTGCAGTGTGGCTGTTTGCGTATTGTTCAGCGGCGCCAAATGCATCGTGGAACTCATGATTTGTATATTCTCAGCTAAATGCCCGCCCCAATTTATGTGAAGCGTCTCTTTCAAGAGTCCGACTTCCCTGCCGGGATCACGGAATACAGGCAAGTAGATTAGCAGCCCCTGCCTTCCGTTGTGCGTATCAAGCGTCGTAGGCGGCAGTGTTAGAGGTTCTCCGTCGATATTGGAGTATGTAACAGTAGCCATATTTGCGGTATCCGGAGGCGCGGGTACAAAGAAGCCAACCCAGTAACCCCACCGGTTATTCCGCTGCGTTAAAGGAATGCGGTTCGCAGCAGCTTGAGTAATATGAGCCTCGGAAGCCGTTCCGCCTGCGACCATGGTCAAATACAGCGAAGACTGGTCAAAAGGCGCTCTATCGCCGGGGTTACTCAGAAGCTGCAATTGGAGGTTGCTGGTTGCGCTCACGCGGTCGACGTTATTGTTTGACCATTGAGACTCAAGACTCGATACAGACTGACCCCCCACAGTCGCAATTATGTTAAGGCCAAGTGTCAAAAACTCAGGTTGCTGGGTGACGACAGCCCCGGAGTTGTTGATACGGAGGTTACGAATCTCACCGGCGCCGGTGACGTTTGCGTTAGGAACGGAAATCGTGAGATGACCGACAGATGTGTTTGCCGCCAGATCAAGCCTCGAACCTTGACCGGAATCGTCAAAATTCACATACATGGCGTGCCCGGAACTTAGGCGTACTTGCGCACCCGGACCGTTAATATTAAGCTCGTCAAGGTTGACGCCGTCTAAAGTCACTGAGGCGTTCCTTCTGGCGTTTTCAAGGATTGTGACAGCGGTGATTCCGCTGCCGGATAATGTTAAGCCGGAAACCGTTTCCAGTACAGGAACTGTAGAATTATCGGTTACGACAACACGCGTGTCGGCGCTGAAGCTTGCTACATATAGACCTTGACTTACGGTCGTATTTGACAAAGTGATGCTGTCGGGCCCGCCGCCGCGCACGATAAGGCGACCGTTAATCGTGCTGTTTGCTATGACGACATTGCCGTTACCGACGCCGTCGCCGATGACGACATCACCATCTATGATTATCTCGCGCAGTTCCGAGCCGGGAGATTGAATCAGAAGCCCGCCGCTCAGATAGACGTTGCGGAGGCCCGCTTCGGGCATGTAAACGTGAGTAAAAAGGCGGCTGAGGATTGTGATTGCTTCGGCGCGGGTAATGAAAGCGCGGGGGCGGATGGTACCGTCGCTGTAGCCGGAGAAAATCCCGCGTTCCACCAGAGCCGAAACATATGTCCTTGCATATGGGGATATGAAAGCAGCATCGTAAAAGTTCGACAGCGTCCATTCAGATTCCGAACTCAACCCCAAAGCACGCGCGACAAGAGCAGCGGCATCCTGCCGGAGCAATGTGCCGTCAGGCCGCATGGTGCCGTCCGGGTAGCCGGATGCGATTCCCATCTGATTGGCAAGAGCGACAACATCAGCCTGCCATGAATCATTCGGCACATCGCTGAAAGTGCTGGTGGATTTCTCAGTCGCACCAACCGCAGCTACCATCAGCGAGAAAAACTCGCCTCGTGTTATATATTGGTTAGGGAGAAAACGCGAGCCGCTGAACACGTTTGGATCGATGAATCCGAGGTTGTTCCAGCGAGTTATTGCGGCGGAAGCCCAGTGCCCGCTCACATCGCTATATACAGTAAAGGCGCTAGCCTCCGGTATCAGTCCCGATGGGAGAACACCCATGAGAAAGACCAGGATAAGCAACGCCGAAACCGTCTTTTTTAAAACTTTCATCTGTTAGAACCTCCAAATATTAAATGCACATAATCAACAATGCACAACTCTCAGTGTTCAAATATTCCTCTTTGCAGCTTTATCCCATTTGCCGCTTATTACGCTCAAGCACTTTAGGGCGCAGCAGGATAAAATGTACACTACACATTATTGGTATCGCACTTTTTAATAATACACTTTAGCGCTGCAATATAATAAAATATGCTGAAAGTGTAATGTTTTCGTAGAAAATGCCGTTAATTACAATGTAGATAAGCTATAATTGACGATATTTTGCTTGTGTGATACAATATTTTCGCCACTAATCGGGAGGAACATAACATAATGATAAAAAGGATTTTCAGCCTTATTTTGACCGCAGCGCTCGTTGCGTCACTGACGATTGTGCTTGCCCCGCCGCAGGCGCAGGCCGCGCCTAACAATCTGCCGAGCTATGAGTTCCGGGAATTCGGGCAGAATATGCAATGGAGGATAAGCACAGATGGTGTTCTTGACATAGTGCGTGTGGATGAGAATGTAAGTCGCTATGAAACAAACTGGGACATATGGAGTTCGGCTAACCTTAGCACGCGGCCTTGGCACAGATTTATTGACGCAATTAAACAGGTGCGAATTGGCGTAGGCATCGATAGTATCGCAGCTTATGCATTTACCGGAGCTACTAGCCTCACTGCGGTAAATGCACATAAGGCAAGCATCGATGATGTCAGCATTGAAAGAATTGAGCGTAATGCATTTGATGGTGCGTACAATCTCACCACAGTGACACTTACTGCAGTTGGGGGACTGAATGATCTCGAATACATAGGCGACTATGCTTTTAGAGGATGCGTAAATCTGACGACGATAAATACAGTCAATGTTACTGAAATCGGTGGTTACGCATTTGATGGGAACGTTAGTCTTGGCACGCTTAACCTACCTAGCGTTGAAGTAATAGAAAACTATGCTTTCAGGGGATGTACAAACCTCACGAGCATCTACCTTCCCGGGACAATGACAAGGATTGAAGAAGGCGTGTTTGTAGGAACCAGAAGCCTAGCTAATATTACTGTCGGTCCGAGTGCTGCCGGCACTTCGTTGTTCTTAGGGGTTTCAAATGGAATACTGTTTGCAGTACATCCTACAATACTAGAACCGAATATATTTACGGGAGAGTTCGAAACGAGATTAATAAAAGCCGTAGCTAATCTCCCAGAAGGCCATGATATCTCAGTACCACTTGAAATATCGATCAATAATGCAGATGCTAGAGCTTTTCCTGTGACGAGCATAGACATCGAGGCATTTGCATATCAAAGCAATCTCAGGAAGGTTAATATACCGGGAACTGTGACGAAGATTGGTCTCAACGCATTTTCGTGGAGCAACAATCTGGTAGCGGCATATTTTCGTGGTCCCGCTCCGGCTGTTCCCCAAGTTCCAAACATATCGCAAAATGCGCGCATATTCCAAGAGGTTGCAAATGGGTTTGTCATCTACTTTGACTATTATCCGGAAGTATCAGGCTCAGGGTGGCCTGTGCCTCCAGCCACAACTTGGCGCGGCTACACGGCAATAGCAAATAGCTCATATGTGCTCATTGAGCCGTCCACGCCATCGAACCCGTATACACCGATAGTAAACACTATTCAGGTGGGCAGTACGTTGCAGCTGAGAGCAAATGTGTATCCGCTAAACTCGAGCCAAGAGGTTAGTTGGAGCGTCATTGGCAACCAAAACCCAGCCGTAATAACTGTATCAAGCCTTGGCTTAGTGCATGCCTTGTCTCCCGGAGAAGTTATTGTCAGGGCAACAGCGGTCAAAGAAAACGGTGACTTGATATATGCCGAACGCCGCATACATGTCGTTGACCGCATAATACGCATGGACTCCGTGACAGTGGACAAAACACACATAAGTATGACGCTGCCTCCTTTTGTGGGAGGACCCGTCCAAGCCGCCACGCCGTCGACGCTGCTCACAGCAATTGTCCATCCCAGCAACACCGCGCCCAGACCCACTCTGACATGGAGCATCAGCAACACACGAGTCGCCTATATCAACATACCGAATCCTGTGGGCGCACCACACATAGCGGAGATAGTAGCCGCAGGGGCTGGAACCGCGACTGTCACCATTACAGCGAGGACGGCGGAAGGCATCACCATGACAGCCACTACTTCGGTGACGATTTTGACGCATCCGAACGACCCGTCAATGTTTGTTCCCGTGAGAAACATAACGCTAACACCGTCTGTGCCATCGGTTCCGATGGGCGGGAGCATCAATCTCGATGAGATCAGCACGGTACAACCGTCAAACGCAACTAAAGACAGTATTGATGTATGGAGAGTCGTTCCCGAGTTGTCAACTGTTGACGGAGCGTCCATATCTTCCTTAAGTAACGGCGACGCGCAATTAATCGTCCCTTGGGGTCAAGTTGGGACAGTGGTTGTTGAAGCAGAGATATTCAACGGCTTAGGTGAACCCGGGTGGTATTATGCCGGAAGGTATAATTATACACAGCGCTTTACAATCAATGTTGTTCCGTTCGAGCCGATAGTAGGCATTACCGGAGTACCGTCTATCGCTCACGTCAGCGTTCCGCTGCGCCTGCGAGGGACTGTCATTCCGCAGGACAGGCCGATTTCGTGGGAAATAACTGAAGCCGGGGATACCGGTGCGTATTTCGACCCATTGAGCGGCATGTTGGTAGCACAACTTCCGGGCGTTGTGAAAGTCATGGCGACTGTGGAAAACGCAAAGCTTGACAGTGCCGGAGTCCTCACGCCATTTTCGGCGGAGTTTCTAATCACCGTCATACCATATAGCCCGAACGCTCTCACTGTCAGGGCAGATCCGGGCGGCAGGGTAAGCATTGACGGCAGCGCCCCGACAGCAGATCCGATAAGCAGGGACAAGGCTGACCGGCAAATCGCGGATTTAGTTGCGCATCCGAATGCGGGCTACATTTTCGCAGGATGGCACACCTCCACCAGGGGTACATTCAGCGACCAGAACAGCGCTGTTACGGAGTTCACCATGCCGGATAATGCGACTACGGTTACTGCGTACTTTACATACGTAGGCTCCTCAAGCGGCGAAGCAGGAGGAACAGTGATTTTGCCTACGCCGACACATTCTTTCGTAAACGGCAACAGGTATGTCGAAGGCTCAGGGGTGGATTTTGCCCACATTACCCGGAGGGATTTTCAGCTTTTCAGAAGCGTGACATTGGGCCGCAGCACGCTCACAAGAAACTCGCACTACACTGCCGAGCGCACAAGTGAAGGACATACGAGAATCACGTTGTCCAACGGCTACCTTGATACGTTGAGCCAAGGATCGCATACGCTTGAAATAATCTTCTCGGACAGAGTGTCCGTTACGGCGGTGTTTACAGTCGTAAGAGCTGCTGTAACCACAGAACCCGCAAGACCGCCCGAGGGAGCGCAGCTATTTGACGATGTCCGATCTAGCGACTGGTTCTTCGGCCACATTGTGTTTGTCAATGAGCGCGGATGGATGACGGCAAGCTCGTCAAATCCCAGACAGTTCAGACCAAATGCATCCGTGACTCAGGGAGATGTCGTCGATGCGCTGTACCGCATGTCCGGCAGACCGAGCATGATATCGCCGCAGGGGGGGATCCTCAGCGGGCGCCAAGCGGCGATCGAATGGGCTCTGCAAAACGGCCTCACGCCATCCGGGGGGCAGATCAGCGCAGACAGCTCCATCACGAGGCAGGACATAGTGCGGATCATCTCAAGATTAGTAAGCCTCAATAGTATTACCTTGCGTGTGATAAGAAGCGCACCTAATTTTTCTGATGAATGGGCGATATCTTCAAGCCTACGCAGCAACGTGACTGCGTTATACAGGGCCGGCATAATAGAAGGCCGCGCCGGAAACACATTCGTCCCGCAGGGCAGCATGACAAGAGGAGAATTCGCGGCAGTGCTGTTCGGGTTCACGAACGCTGTGAACTGATGGGCGCTCGCGCCCGCCGGAGGGCAGGAACCAGGGGGACAGAGGATCTCCAACAGACATGCATATGCTTTTATGCTTGATTGGCATCGTATGAAACCGCTCGTGGATAGTTTGTGTTCTGTTTGGGGTACTGTTAGGAGTGAGCTAGAACTGTTCACACAGGACATTGAATAAGTAAAAGGCAATCACCAAACGCAATAGTAATGTAGGGTTAC
>Ga0099364_10001337_pt1 | contig 40869 bp, 37 predicted proteins | sample TergutTh196P3_FD_73070 | JGI IMG/M metagenome (GOLD analysis project Ga0099364, IMG submission 73070) | Microcerotermes parvus P3 segment gut microbial communities from Pointe-Noire, Republic of the Congo - Th196 P3 | ecosystem: Host-associated > Arthropoda: Insects > Digestive system > Gut ...
AAATTTAATAGACATCATTGTATACTATTTCATATCATAGATGAAGCTGAAAAAGAGTTTTCTTTTAAAGATGAAGCCGACTTTATTGACCTTGAAACAAATGAAGTGTTGAAAGTATCACCATGGATACTAAGAAAGGAGTATTTAAATCGTTTTGAAATGTTTCACGGGAAACTTAAAAAAATCATAGAGCAACTCGGATTCGAATACTGCCAAATAAATACAGATACTCCTATAATAAATTCATTGAAATTTTTTTTGCAAAATAGGTATAAGATGGTTTGAATTCTTTTTTTTGTAGGGAACGCCTTTAGTCGTTCCGTTTTTTTTCGGAACGGATAAATGCGTTCCCTACAAAATGATGTTTCATGTGAAACATTGATAATTTATTTCTTTTTCTCTTTTATATATTCCGATATAGTCCCTACTTTTTCAGAGTAAGATTTTTTTGTTATCAAAATAGAATCATCAGTTTCTACTACGACCAAATCATCGACTCCCATCATAGCGATAAATTTAATTGAAAACACACTATTGTTTTTCGAATTAAGTGTAAAAGACTCGCCTTTAAAAAAATTACCTTTGCTATCTTTAATCATTAAATCAGATAAAGCAGACCAGTTACCGACATCAGACCAAATAAAATCTACAGGTATTACACCGATATTATCTGCTTTTTCAAAAATAGCAACATCAATAGGAATTTTATCAATTTTTTCATAAAATTCTTTTTTTTGTTTAGGGTCTTTATTTACAGAAAGTTCAACTATTTTATCAAAGCATTCTTTGTTATATTTTTCAAAACTTTCAATCATATTAAAGATACTAAAACAAAACATACCAGAATTCCATAAATAATTTCCACTATTCAAAAAAGTCTCTGCGATTTCTCTATTAGGTTTTTCTTTAAAATGTTTCACATGAAACATTTCGTACTTGATTTTTTCACCGATTTCTATATATCCATATCCCGTTGCTGGATATGTTGGTTTGATGCCAAATGTTATTAGATAATTTCCTTTGGCGAGCCCATCTGATCTAAGGACAGCATCTTTAAATTTTTGAGTTTCTGGAATATAATGGTCGGCTGGTAAAACTAAAACTCTTTCTTCTCTATTATAATTCCATAATAGAGTTGTAATAGATAAAGCTATGCAGGGTCCTGTATTTCGTGGACAAGGTTCATCGATGATTTGACAGGCGTTTAAATCTGGTAAATATTCATAGACAAGAGGTATTTGCTCGTGAGTTGTTACAACAAATATATTTTCTTTGGGTATGAAAGATAAAAGTCTTTCATAAGTTAGTTTAAGCATTGACTTACCCTCAAAAAGAGTTAAGTATTGCTTTGGTAATTCTTCAGTGCTTAAAGGCCAGAATCTTGTTCCAGAGCCACCTGCTAAAATGAGTGCTATCATGATAAATAAAAAATGTAGGGAACTGATTTATCTTTTCCTAATTAAATAAATATATTAATTTTTTAGAACAGATAAATCAGTTCTCTACAAAATGTTATTGCCTGATTATCTGCGTTCCATTTGGTATAGTGAAACTATTGATTGACTTACTTAAGGGCTGGTTAAATCTTTGATTTTGAAATTGGATTGTAACTAGACTGCTTGAGTCTTCAGAGTAGGTTACCCTTTCTATTAGTTCTGTCGATTCATTGATAAAAAACTTCATATTTAAAGAAGCTGCAATGGGGTTTTGAACTTCAAAGGTGAGTATGTTTCCAGTCTTTTCAATGAATCTTAAGTCCCGATTAAGTAGACTTGAAAATTGTAACAAGGCTTGTGTATAACCTCCACCCTGACTACTTATGATTGCAATGTTTTCTTGACGGGAGTAGATAGTTATCTCGTTGTTAACTAATTTGATAAATTGGTTTAGTGGTTCTTGAAACTCTATTACTACAGAGTTGTTTTGCATAAAAACTTTTCCTCTTGAAGAGAGGTTAAAGTTTATCTGAGTAAATGAATTCTCCTGAACTATATCCGCCTCAAAAGTCGAGAAATTTTGGTATTTCCGACCCATTCTGTCGAGCAATTGCTCATTAGGATTTGCTATAAGTAATAGACTTATAGCAAAAAAAAGAAAAAAATAAATTGCTTTTTTCATGTTTTACCTCATTTTTTTGTTTTTTGTTTGGAACTGATTTATCCGTTCAGTCTGTTACTATAGGGAACTGATTTATCTGTTCCGAATTTCATTGGGGGGGGAAATTTTCACTTATACACCCCATCCAAATCCTCTTTACTCATCAAAACCTCTCTCGGTTTACTACCCTGATGCGGTCCAATCACACCAGCACTTTCAAGTAGGTCAATCAATCTACCAGCTCTCGCATATCCTATTTTGAAATGTCTTTGTAGCATAGAGACAGAGGCAAGATTGGTTGAAACTACGACTTTTACTGCCTCAGGGAAAAGGTCATCATCATATTCAAAATCGTTTATATCGCCTACTTCTGGCTTGCTCATCTGGATAGTTAGCTTAGGTTTTGGTTGAGTTCTGAGATATTCGACTAGTCCCTCAATTTCAGAATCTCCAAGATATGCTCCATGTATCCTTTCTGGGTTCGGTTTACCTGGAGGTAAAAAGAGCATATCACCTCTTCCTAATAGTTTATCAGCTCCTGTAGAATCGAGGATAACTCTGGAGTCTACTTTTGAGGAAACGCGGAATGCTATTCTCGCAGGGAAATTTGCTTTTATGACTCCTGTAATTACCTTTATCGAGGGTCTCTGTGTAGCGAGTATGATATGGATACCGATAGCTCTTGCCATCTGAGCAAGCCTTGCTATAGGTAATTCAATCTCACGACCAGCTGTCATGATTAAATCGGCAAACTCGTCAACAATAAGGACTATATAAGGCAGTTTATCGATTTCCTCCGCCTCTTCTTTTTGTAGCATATCATTGATTTTTTGATTGTAACCGACTATGTCTCTAACTTTTAGTTCCTGGAGTAGCTCATATCTTCTTTCCATTTCATAAACTGCCCAAGTGAGTGTATTCATAGCTTCTTCAGGCTCAGTTACAACGCTCTGGATAAGATGTGGTATCCCCTCATATCCAGAAAGTTCTATTCTTTTGGGGTCTATCATCACGAGGCGAACTTCCTCAGGTGTGCATCTTAAAAGTATAGAACAGATTATAGTGTTGATACATACGCTTTTTCCTGAGCCTGTTGCACCAGCAATGAGTAAGTGAGGGGTTTTAGCGAGGTCGGTTACAATAGGTCTGCCTGCGATATCTTTACCGAGAGCGACAGAAAGTATAGCATCGCTTTCGTTCATTTCCTGTGAAAAGAATATATCTCGCATGTAGATGACATCGGCGTTTTTGTTTGGAACTTCTACACCAATCAGACCTCTTCCAGGTATAGGTGCTTGAACTCTAATGCTTTTGGCTTTCAGTGCAAGGGCAAGGTCGTCTGAAAGTGAAGTAAATCTATTTACCTTGATACCAGGAGCGGGTTCAAGTTCGTATTGTGTGATTATAGGACCTACATTGACATTAAGGACTGCTGCTTCGATGCCAAACTCTGCAAGCTTATCCTTTAAAATCTGTGAAATAGTCTTTATTTCGGCGTCGAGTTTGGCTTTATCAACTCTTTTGTCGCTGCTTGGTTTATATAGAAACTGGTCAATATCTGGTTTTTGGTAAGTATTACTATCAGTTTCCTGTTGGCTTTTGGGTTTTTTAACTGGGATAAACTCTTTTATAGGTGTTTCATCAAGATAATGTATAGTTTCATCTTGGCTTTCATCAAGGTCATCATAATTTTCTAATTTAGGAGGGTAAATTTGTGTGTTTTTTGACACTTCATCAGTCGACTCGATAGATGAGTCGTCTTCCTCATCTTTTTTTAAAATTTCACCAATAAACATAAAAAAGTCTACAATTATTTTGAAAGGGTTAAATACAATGAGTATCCTCAATGAAGCAATGAAAGAAAGGATACAAAAAATAATGGTTCCGCTGCTGCCAATAGTAGAATCAAGAATACTATGGAAATTATTAAAGATAGTTTTATCTGGGTAAATTGGCATAAAATGAGATAGGAAATTTGGCATATAAAAGCTAATTAAATAGACATTTATGATATTCCACAAGAGAAAAATAGAAACTTTGTTTAATGTTTTAAATCTCATCCCTGCAAATCTAAGAGCAAGATGAATTAGCATTAGTGAAAAGAAAGTAATTGAAAATATCTGTCCAAAGAGGTGGACTAAATGATATGAAATATAAGAGCCAATAATCCCGATAGGATTAGACACATTTGGTCTATCGGGTGAAATGAGATTTCTTAGGTTTATTTCAGAGTTTTGTAGTATAGAGAAATCATCGTAAATGTTTCCTATCGAGGTAAAGAGTGAAATAAGCATAAAGGTAATGATGATAAAAAAGAAAATCTTCATTATCATGAATATGCTTTTAGGTTTCTTTTCTTTAAACTCTTCTTTCTTTTTCTTTCTCATATAAATATTTCCTAAAAATTGGGTGAAATGTTGCGACAGAATATATTCTGTCGAAACAGGTATTTAACGCAGAACTCTCACACATTAAATCTCACAAAGATAATATCACCATCTTGAACGATATAGCTCTTGCCTTCCAGACGATATAATCCTTTTTCACGAATAGCTTTTTCACTACCCAGTGAAATTATATCTGGATATTTAAAGGTTTCTGCTCTGATAAAGCCTCTTGCGAGGTCGGTATGTATCTTTCCTGCTGCTGTAAGAGCATTATCACCTTTTTCGATTGTCCAAGCTCTCACTTCATCGTCACCTACAGTAAAAAAGCAGATATAACCAAGTAAATCATAAGCATTTTTGATAATACGATTTACGGCACTTTCGGTAATATTGATTTCTTCCATAAAGAGCAAGGCTTCTTCTGCTGGTAGTAAAGATAGTTCAAATTCAAATTTACCAGCAAACTCATATATAGGTGCGGTTTTTGAAATCTTTTCTATGATTTCTGTGTTTTGACCAAAATTATTTTCGTCAGAGTTTAGGATGACCATGACAGGTTTAAGACTAAGAAAATGAAATCCTTTGATGACTTTTAATTCATCTTCTGCCAAACCAATTTCTCTAACGGGTATTTCTTTATGTAGATACTCCAAACACTTTTTCAATGTTTTCTCTTCCATTAGTGTAGTAGCATCTTTTACTCCTCTTTTAAAGTTAAGTTCAATCTTTTCAAGTCTTTTTTCAGTTATCAATATGTCAGAATATATAAATTCAAGTAATATATCATTTAAATCGCTAATAGCATCAGACTTTCCTTTGGTTTCATCGAGTATAGGATTTGAAAAGTTTCGGAGTATGACCGCCAGAGCATCTGTGTTTTTTAGTAGTGCCATAGAGGCAGGTGTCAAAAATTCTCTATTTTCTGTATCCTCTGTCATTGGGGGAAAATCAAGAAATTCTATTGTGGCATAGATTGATTTTTTGGGTTGATAGATTTTGGATAGATGCTCTATTCTCTCATCTGGAACTATTACTACTCCCATATTAGGTTCATTTTTTACATCATAAAGACTGATGTCTGCATTTTGTCCTGTTACTGCATTAAAGAGCGTTGTCTTTCCCGATTTAGCTTTTCCGGTAATACCAAGTTTCATAATTTATTTTCCTTTTATGTAGGGAACTGATTTATCTGTTCCGCATGTCATTTATTTATTTATTTTCATTTTTGAATGTTTTATTTATTTTTGTTTGTTTAAGAAGGTATAATATTTCAATATCTTTCAAAAATCTCCAATTTCCTAGAGGTAGTTTTTCGAGTTTAATATTTCCTATTTGTATCCTTTTAAGGCTAATGATTTCATGCCCTACTTCTTCTAGCATTTTGCGTATTTGTCTGTTTTTGCCTTCTTTTATGGAAATCTTTAGTTCTGATTTTTCAGGAGTTGAAGTCTTTAAATATACTTTTGCGGTTTGAGTAGTGTAGTTTTCTATTTTAACGCCATTTCTGAGCTGAGAAACTTTATTCATATCAAGCTGCCCTTTTACTGCGACTTTATAAGTTTTTTCTATTTTATAAACAGGATGACTGACACGATTAGTAATATCGCCATCGTTTGTCAAAAGGAGCAGTCCTTCACTTTCAAAATCAAGCCTACCTACAGGATGTAGATTTTTGGCAAATTCAGGCAGTAAATCATATATAGTTTTTCTATTAAACTCATCTTTTTGAGTTACGATATAGCCTTTTGGTTTATTTAAAAGTATAAATATTTTTTCTATGTTGTTTTTCACTATTTTGTTGTTTACACGGACAATATCTTTTTCGGTGTCGATTTTGGTTGATAAATCAGTGATTAGTTCATTATTTACAGTTACTTTTCCTAAAGTTATAAGCTGCTCGACTTTTCGACGAGAGCCTAACTCGCAACTGGAGAGATATTTATTAATCCTTACCATGCTTCTAAAGTGTTCCTTATAATAGTATCAAAGGCTCTTTCAAATACTTTTTCCTGAGCTTGCATTTCGGTAGTAAATACATCAGGGTTTGAGCTATTGGGTGAGTAGGGCTCTGACAAAAGCAAAGCTCTGTTTTCATAAATAACATTTTGCATCCTTAAATCTGTCATAATGATAGAAAAGAGTATTGCCACACGATATTCCTGGACATTTCCATAATCATCATAACTCAGCACCTCATTTCGATAATCATTGACAGAACCTTCTATAAAAGTATCTGGGTCGATTGTCGTTATACGCAGACGACCATCCCTCTGAAAACTATTAACAAGATAATCTTGAAAATCCTGTGCTAAAGTATATTCAGAAGTGTTGTTTTCAAAAGAACTTACCTGAATGTTCCTAAGATGTGGCATAGTGTTTAGAATAAGAGAATAAGAACATCCAGAAAGTAGAAAACAAAATAAACTTGTTATAATTATCAAATATTTCATAATAAACAATATTTTTGAAATTGAATATTTTGTCAAGTAGTTTTATGAAATTAAGACCTAAAAGCTTAAATTTACTCATTTTTTTATAATTCTAGAAATTTTGTATGTAGAAATAGCCGATTTAATCTACTAAATAAAGATAATTGTGCAAATATATCAAATATATATATGTTGTAATTATTTTTTCACTTTTTCAAAAAAAAACTTGTCAAAAATGAGCTTTTTTATTTTTTTGAACAAAAGGACAATTTGGAGGATAAAAATGACAAAAAAATTGTTTATTTTGGTTATAGCTCTCATGTTTATAGTTCTCGGTGCACAGACACCAATTACTATATTTGACTTTGAGGGCGACACAATGGAACCCTCTTTGGGGGAGGGGACATTAGTTACCATAGGTGGTATCACTACTGCTTGGGTTTTAGGTTGGGCTAGCACAGCTGAGGGTGGCAGGGCATTAAATACCCTTTCATATCCAGCTCAGGGGACAAGCCCCAACACTGCTGGGTTGCGAGTCGAGGCTTCAACATCAGGACTTTCAAATATTTTTATCTCATGGAACAATCGACAAAGTGCGACCTCATCAAGTAGAATACGACTTCAATACACCATTGATGGAAATACTTGGTTGGATTTTCAAGCAAATGAAACAAATGCTACAAATCAAAGGATTTTCCCGACAAGCGTAATAGACGACATTGATTTTGACGATGGACTTTATGTTTATGCTGAAACAAATTCATGGTTTCATAGAACAGCAGATTTTAGAGATATTCCAGAGGTAAACAACAATCCCAATTTTGCTGTCAGATTCGTTACTGCATTTGAAAGTGGAACTGATGCATACAAAGCAGTGGGTGAAACCTCAAATTATGCACCTGGTGGCACAATCCGTTATGACAACATCATCATTTCTTTCATAGATGAAAGTGCTGTCATGACACCTGTCGCAAGCCCTTTAGGGGGGACATATAACTCACCTATTTCGGTAACGCTTACTACTGGGACTCCAGATGCAAGAATTTACTTTACTACAAATGGAGACGAGCCAATAGAATCAGATGGCAATCTATATACTGCACCAATAGAAATCAGAGAAAATACGACTTTGAGATTTAGAGCTTTTAAAGAGGGTATGACACCTTCTGCTCTAGTAACAGAGGAGTATATTTTGCCTATCTTTATCAACTCTTTAGCACAATTGAGGGATTATCCAGCAGGCACAGGGTTGCTTTTTTATGTAGAAAGTGAGGTATTAGTAACTTATACTCAAGCATTTAGAAATCAAATATTTGTTCAGGACGACACAGCTGGTATCTTGATAGATGACTTTCCAGGAATCATACAGACACCTTATGTAATCGGAGATGGTATAGTAGGTCTGCTTGGCACTTTATTGAATTTTGGTGGTTTACTTCAATTCTCACCAGTTGAAGACCCTGGTCCACCCTCTTCTACAGGTCATACAATCATACCTTTGGTCATCACGATGTCTGATTTCATAAATGACTTTGATACTTATGAATCTCGTCTTGTTGCTTTTGAATATGTAAATTTTGTTTCACCAACTGGAAATTTTGCTATAGCACAAGTTTATCCTATTACAGACGAAACACATACAATTCATTTTAGAGCTACTTTTGAGGCTGATTATTTAGGAACACCAATACCAACTGAAAAATTCAATCTCATTGGACTCCTTACAGAAAGGACTGATGGCAGGTTTATCACTGCAAGGTCTTTAGATGATTTCAGACCACCTACTATATCTGTAGATGACAATCCTATCCGTCTTGAGCATAGATTGATAGGAAATTTCCCAAATCCTTTCAATCCTAGCACTACCATATCGTTTGAATTGAAATATGATACCAATGTCAATATCACGATTTTCAATATCCGCGGACAAAGAGTAAAGACACTTATTCATGAAGAAAGAGAGGCAGGTAGCCATAATATTCACTGGAATGGTATAGATGAAAACGGTAATGAAATGGCTTCTGGTATATATTTTTATAGGATGCAGACGCCAGATTTCGTTCAAGTGAAAAGAGCGATTCTGATGAAGTAATTGCTTTTAGGAAATGCAGAAATATGAATGCAGAATGCAGAAATAATATTTCTGCATTCTGCTTTCTTATTTCTTAGGAGTCAATAAATGAAAAAAACTATTTTTCTTTCTTTAATACTTTTTCTGTTGTTTTTATTATCCTGTAATAGAGCACCAAAACAAAATACACTACGGATAGGATATACTGATTTTAGCTTTGACCAAGCTATAGTCTTTGTTTTAAAGGGTATCCTTGACCAGCAACCAAACCTAATTGTTGAGCTTTACAAAGTCCCAGAGGCAACACTTTTTAGTGCATTAGCTTCTGGTGAGCTTGATGTAGGCATATCAGCTTGGATGCCTAATACTCATAAAAGTTATTTAGAGATGTATCCTTATGAAATCAGACAGCATTCGATGATTACTGATAGTCTTGGGTTGTATTTAGTAGTGCCAGATTATGCCGATTTGGATAGCATAGAGGAGCTTAGAAACTTTTCTACTTTATTGAGAAATACGATACTGATACCAGAAAGTCAAAACGCAATTTATAGTCAAGGAAGTGATGTCCTCTCGGATTATGGGCTTAACACATTTTCTTTACAGGAAGCCTCATGGGACAATATTATTTCTTTTGTAGATGAATCTATAAGAAATAATGCAGGCTTTGCCTTTATTTCTTTACGACCTCATCATTCTTTTAGAAGATACAATTTAAAGACCCTCCAAGACCCATTAAGGTCTCTTGGAAATTATGAACAAGCCTACATTATTGTGAACTCTAGTTTACCCGAAAATATGCCTCTTATTTCTGATTTTTTACAGCAGGTCTATTTTAGTTTAAATGATATAGAATATCTCATGGAAATGAATCAAGTATTAGGCTCAGAGCCTTATGAAAATGCTTTAAGATGGATAAATCAAAACACAAGGATGATAAATAGGTGGCTTTTAGGAGATTAAAAAAAGGATAGGAGGTAAGTCCTATCCTATATTTTGGTGACCCTTAGGGGAATCGAACCCCTGTTGCAAGAATGAAAATCTTGAGTCCTAACCGCTAGACGAAAGGGCCTTGTCTATGAATTACATCTGGGAACGCAGGCATCTTGCCTGCAAATCAATGAAAATAGTGAAAGCTTGCAGGCAAGATGTCTGTGTTCCCAAAACAAATTATTTTTGATTGGTGACCCTTAGGGGAATCGAACCCCTGTTGCAAGAATGAAAATCTTGAGTCCTAACCGCTAGACGAAAGGGCCTACACAATCAAAAAAAATGGTGATCCTGGATGAATTCGAATCATCGACTCTCTGCTTAAAAGGCAGATACTCTACCGCTGAGTTACAGGACCTTTTTTATCTTTAAAAAAAAGATAGAGAACCATTTTTTTTTATACTGCGCCAGTGTCAAGTAAAATCTTTAAATTCTTATAATTTTTTTCTAATAAAATAAATATTTTTTCATAATGTTATTATTTTAAGTATAATTACAGCTGTAAGATTTTTTTCTACGATAATATGTTTTATTAAATTTCTATTCTATATATAAGCATATCTCTTATTTTATCAATAAATATAATAAAATATAGTTTTTATTTGATATTTGCTATTAATCCCTTTTTAATACCAGAAATTAATGAAAAAAGAGTAGCAACAGCATCTCGCTGTTGACATTGAAATATAGACATTTATTTTACGGCGGGACACCGTTGCTACATCATTTTTCGTATTACCAGCCAACTTTGAAATCAAAAAACTGCTTGACAATTTAGGTAACTTTAAAAAATCTGTTTTTTCCCTGATTATTATGGGAACAAAGGAAATGAAATAATATGGTTATTTATAAGTTTTTGGTCTCAATTTTATATTTTTTGCTTTATCCTTGCCTAATTTTACTTTTTAAAAAGCAAAATTTTAAACAGAGGATTTCATATCGAAATATATATGTGGATGAATGTATCTGGATACATACAGCTTCATTAGGTGAGGTAAATGCAGTCAAACCTCTTGTAAAAAGACTACTCGACACATATCCTCAAAAAACATTTTTGATGACCAGCGTAACTCAGACAGGTCTCGCTGCTGCAAAAGAAATCAGCGGAAAACTATTTGTTCATCAATTTCCCCTTGATGTCCCTCATATTATGAAAAAAGCATTCAAGGTATTTAAGCCTACATTGGTAGTCCTCGTAGAAACGGAAATATGGCCTTGTATGCTTAATCAAGCTTATAAACAAAAAATTCCTGTGTTAATAGTCAATGCAAGGATTTCTCAGAAATCTTATAATAGGTATAAAAAAATTAGATTTTTTTTACGAAGAGAATTATCAAATATCAAGCTAATTTGTGCTCAATCAGAAAATGATGCCGAAAAATATAGCCAACTCGGCTTTTCCAATGTTGTTAATACCAGCAATTTAAAGTTTTCTATTGAATTACCAGACTACGAAACCCATATACTTAGACATGCTTGGAATTATCAATTTAATGATTTTATCATTGCTCTCGGTTCTTCAAGACCAGGAGAGGAAATTCTCATCAAAGAGTTATTTTATAAACTAAAGGATTTGATACCAAGATTAAAAATAATTATCACACCACGACATTTAGAAAAAATTCCCGAAATATTGACCTTGTTTGAGACAGGAGAGTATTCTCTCTTTTCAGACCCTGACCATAGTAAGCCTTTTTTGATTATTGATGAAATTGGGATACTACCTCAAATATATGCTCTCTCGGATATTGCTATCATTGGTGGTAGTTTTGTTGATTTAGGCGGACATAATCCTTTGGAGGCTATCTGGTATGAAAAACCTGTTATAATTGGTAATTTTTATCAGTCTTGTATTGGAACTGTCGAAAAATTTCTTTCAGAAAAGGCTATTATTGTGTCAAATAAAGATGAACTATTTCACGATATTTATACACTTTATCAAAACAACGAGCATAGAATCCAAATCGGAAAAAAAGCAAAAACTATTTTGCTGGAAAACAAACATGCTCTAAGTAATCATTGGGATGAAGTAGCAAAATGGGTGTGAACTAAATAATGAACCATAAAGCTCTTTTTTGGGAAAGAATAGATGATGACATAAAATGTCTTTTATGCCCTCACTATTGCATTATAAAAGAAAACAAAAATGGTAGATGTCGTAAAAGAGTTAACAAAAAAGGGATTTTGTATGCTGAAAACTACGGTAAATCTATTTCCTTAAATTTAGACCCTCTTGAAAAAAAACCTTTATATCATTTCTATCCAGGGGAAAATGTATTATCTTTAGGCTCAAATTCTTGCAATCTTACCTGTAAATTTTGTCAAAATTTTCAATCAAGTCAGTTTGATTGTAATGTTACTTACATTGCTCCAAAAGAACTCCTCGATATTTGCCTCAAAAAATCTATTAAACATGTAGCTTTTACCTATACTGAACCTTTCACCTGGTATGAATATGTCCTCGATTGTGCTATGCTTTTGAGGGAAAATAATATTTCAGTAATTCTTGTTACAAATGGATATATAAACCAGCAACCACTGGAAAATATTATATCTTATATATCTGCAATGAATATTGATTTAAAGTCTTTTTCAGAAAGGTTTTATAATGAGATATGTGGGGGTGATTTGCAGACTGTTTTAGAAACCATCAAATTTTCTCATAATAAAACACATCTTGAAATAACCCTACTTTTAATAGAAAGCTTAAATGACGACACAGAGGAGCTAAACGACCTTTTTCATTTTATTGGAAGTTTAAATAAAAATATTCCTTTCCATATTTCAAGATATTTTCCACGATACCAGCTAAATCTTAAAGAAACAAGTGAAAAAACTTTATTTAATGCTGTTAATATAGCAAAAAAATATTTGAATTATGTTTATGTGGGAAATCTAAAAAGTGAATTTAATAACACATTTTGTCAACAATGCAAAAATATCCTCATTGAAAGGCTCGGTTACAAGACTAATATTTTAGGTATCAAAAATGGGGTTTGTGTGAAATGCAATAATCCTTTTTGAAGCTAATATCCACGCTGGGAACTCAGGCATCTTGCCTGCAAACTTCAACTGGGAACGCAGGCATCTTGCCTGTAAATATCTTTAATAACTATTGATTGCAGGCAAGATGCCTGCGTTCCCAGTTTTTTCAATTTCCATTCTCAATTCTCATTCTCAACTGAAAAATCTCTTGCTCCAATCTTTCTATATCAATTTCTATTTCTGACCTAGATTTATTGATAATCCTATCTATCATTTCACGGGAATAGCTATATAGCTCGTTACTAAATACATCGGGACCTAGTATAAAGACTTCATTTGAATTTATGTTTTCATTTAGGCTATTACTGAGGTCTACGAGTTTTGTAATCCTTTGATTGTTTCTCCAGATAAAAAATCTCATTGGTTGATTTTGAAGACCATTGTTCATTGCAAAAGTCATGGTTTCTTCACTCACTGTTTCCATTTCATTGATTGAAATGATGATATCACCTGCTTCAAGACCTTGAAAACTGGCTATAGAATTGTCTCGCACATCAAGTATCACCATGCCTTTTTCAAGATTTAATAGCCTTGCCAGTGAGGAAGTGATTTGCTCGACATCGATACCTATAAAAAGCCATGGATTTTGGATGTAATTATATATATAAAGCTCTCTATACAAGCCTTCACGCTTTCTCAACTGGATTTCTATTACAAGAGGTTCGTTGTCTCTGATAACGAGGACAGATATAGTGTCATCTGGTAATGTGCGAGCTAAAATGCTTTGTAAATCTCCCTCATTTCTGATATAATTATTGTTTATTCGGTAGATTAGGTCATTTTCTCTTAAATCATATACATCGGCAGGTGAGCCAGGCATCACCATATCAATTTTAAGTCCAAATCTGACATCTGCTCGTCGCAACTCTGCTTGACTAGGATTTCTTACATATATTCCGAGATATACATCCATTGCAAGCAAATTTGAACACAATAAGACAATTAAAGAAAAAAACAGGTATTTCATAGCTATTAAAAAAAACTCTTTTAGTAAAGAACCCTACTCTGTTGTGAGTTTTTGACCTCACTGACATAAATCATTGTTTTATTTTCATGATTTCGAAATTTGTGTATCAAATAGGATTTGTCTTCTTCGAGAAAAGGAAGCGAGGTCGTCATTTCTGAGGAGACCGTTCTGATATTTGCGGGAAAGCTTGATATATCTATGTCTCTTTCAGCCAAAAGTAACATATCGAGTGTGCTTTCTACATCATTGCGGAAGACATAGCTATTTATTTGGTGTGCTGCTTGAGGTTTTAGTATCAAAAAAAGACAGATGACAAACAAACCTAATATTGCGGAAGAATAAGCAAAGTGAAAATAATTTACACCTTTTTTATCAAAATAAAACTTTTTCAACTCATATTTCAAGCGATTTGTAAATGGACCAGGATGAAAGGCTGGTGGATTTAGGTTACAAAGATATTTGTCTATAGGCATAGCTCAGAACCTCCTCAGGCATTAGTGCTTCCAGCTTTTTCAAAGCTCTATGTACATTCACTCTTAAGGTTGACTCATTTTTACCTGTAATTTGTGCAATTTCTGAAAAAGGTCTCTTTTCAAAAAATCGAAGTGTTAGAAGGTCCTGGTCTTTTGTAGGTAACTGCTTCAGGTAATCATGAACAAATTTAAAAGTTTTATCATCATCATAATGATTCATTTCATAAGTAGAATCAGGGTCTTCTTTCAAAATATTTTGCCGAATCTTTTCCTGTTTCTTTTCTTTTTTGGCATTATTACATATTTCATTGTAGGCGATGCGATATAACCAAGCTGAAAATGGTATCTTTCGCCATTTAAAAAGATGTAGGTTTTTCATAGCTTTGAAAAATACTGTGGAGACAATATCTTCTGCTACTTCGCGATTGTATACACGATACATCACATATTGAAAGACCTGAGGCATATATTTCTCGTAAATATAATCAAAGGCTTGATAATCTTTCTTGGCTTGAGCGATGATTTCAAGCTCATCTACTTCTTCTCTGTATTTCATCTTTGTCTCCATTTTTATTTTATTTTTTTTATTATTAACTTTCCTTTTACATTTTGTTACATTTTATTTTAAATTTTTTTTAAGTCATTGCTGATTAATCAAATTTCTTCATTTAAACCATTATTTTGTGTTTTTTTCAGTTGTTTTTATTTTAATTTCTGACTGGTCAATAGATGCTGTTTTCTCCTACTGGGAACGCAGACATCTTGTCCGCAAACAATGATTATTCCTTGATTTGTAGGGAACGCCTTTAGCCGTTCCGAAAATAAATAATCAAAAACTCGGAACAGCTGAAAGCGTTCCCTACAAAACTCGGAACGGCTAAAGGCGTTCCCTACAAAACTCGGAACAGCTAAAGGCGTTCCCTACAAAACTCGGAACGGCTAAAGGCGTTCCCTACAAAACTCGGAACGGCTGAAAGCGTTCCCTACAAAACTCGGAACGGCTAAAGGCGTTCCCTACAAAACTCGGAACGGCTAAAGGCGTTCCCTACAAAACTCGGAACTGCTGAAAGCGTTCCCTACAAAACTTGGAACGGCTGAAGGCGTTCCCTACAAAATCAGGTTACAAGTATGTCATAAATTCCTATCCCCTATCCCCTATCCCCTATCCCCTATCCCCTATCCCCTATCCCCTAACCCCTACATCAAACTTCCAAAATCTCTTTTTCTTTGTTTTTGGTAGCTTCGTCTATTTTTGTTATCCATTTATCAGTAGCTTTTTGTATGTCATCGTGAGTTTTCTTTTCTTGGTCTTCTGTTAATTCTCCATCTTTTTTCATTTTTTTCACAACTTCATTTTGGTCTCTGCGTATGTTTCGGACAGCCACTTTTGTATCTTCAGCTATTTTTTTTATCTGTTTGACGATTTCTTTTCTTTTTTCTTCGGTCAGAGCGGGAAATGGTAGTCTTATAATATTACCATCGTTTTCTGGTGTGATGCCCAGATTAGCAGCCAAAATAGCCTTTTCTATCTCAGTGAGGGTGGTCTTGTCATAAGGTTGGATTGTGATCATGCGTGGCTCTGGGATATTTACATTTGAAAGCTGTTTTATTGGAGTATTAGCACCATAATAATTTACCTTTATGTCGTCTAAAACAAAGGCACTAGCCCGTCCTGTTCGTGTTTTGCTAAATTGATTTAACATTGCATCAAATGATTTGAGCATTTTATTTTCTGTTTGAGTCAATATTTCGTTCATAATTATCTCCTTTTATTTTACACTCCCCCTCCCCCATTTTGCGATAGGGAAAGGGGAGTGAGGTGTGAGGATATTATTTTTCTTAATTTCAAACTCTGAGATTAGAGTTCTACTCACTCACAAAGGTTCCTACACTCTTTTCGAGGAGAGCCTTTTTGATATTTCTCTTTTTGGCTATATTAAACACCTTTATGGGAATTTTGAAGTCTCTTGCTAGAGAGAATGCTGTCATATCCATAATTTTTAGTTGTTTTTGTAAAGCTTCAGAATAACTTATTTCAGGTATAAAAATGGCTTTATCACATTTTTTGGGGTCAGAAGTATAGATTCCATCTACCATTGTGCCTTTTAATACCAAATTACAATTTAACTCTATTGCTCGTAGGACTGCTGCTGTATCTGTGGTAAAAAAGGGATTTCCCGTTCCCGCACTAAAAAAACATATTTTTTTGCTTCTTAGTGCTTTTTCAGCACTTTGGTAGGTAAAATATTTTGCAATTTTATCTATAGGAAAGGCAGAATAAACTTCAGTTTGATAGTTTTTTTGTTTTAATACTTCTGAAACTACGAGAGCATTCTGGATTGTAGCGAGCATACCTACATTGTCGGCGGCAGCTCTGTCGATGGAGGTCAATTCTCTACCACGAAAGAAATTGCCTCCACCGATTACAATACCTATTTCATATCCTAAATTATTTACTTCAATGATGTCTTCAGCTAGCTGGTCTAATATGGTTTCATCAAAACCATATCCTTTATCACCAGCCAGAAATTCACCACTAATCTTTAATATCAACCTTTTTGAAGTAGTAGATAGGTGGTCTATGTCAGATTTTGAATTCGTCATTTTGAATTCCTATCTCATTCCCCAAGCATATATCTTGTGAAGCGAGTTATTTGAATATCCTCACCTAATGCTGATATGACTTCAGAAATCACATCCTGAACATTTTTTGTGGAATCTTTTACAAACTCCTGCTGTAATAAGCAGTTTTCTTTGTAAAGTTTTTGAACCTGTCCATCTACTATCTTACCTATCACAGCCTCTGGTTTCCCATCATTAAGAGCTTTATTTCTATAGACTTCTCTTTCTTTTTCGATGAAATCCTTGCAAAGTTCTTCTGCTCTGATAGCCATTGGATTTGTGGCTGCTATGTGCATTGAGATGTCTTTGCACAATAATTCAAACTGTTCATGCAAGGCGACTGTCTCCGTTGCACAGGTCATCTCAAGCAAGACTCCTATTTTCCCATTTGAATGGATATAGGAGTTCAACCTACCGACCTTATTTTCTTTATCATATCGCGTAGCTCTGGCTAACTGGATATTTTCACCAATAGTCAGTATCGCTTCTGAAATGATTCCTTTTATTTTTTCGTCTTCTTTTACTTCAGCTGGATTATTTTCTGAGATGTATGTGGCTATCACTTTACATAAATCACCAAATTGCTCATTTTTACCTACAAAATCGGTCTCACAATTTACTTCTACCAATACACCTATTTTATTCTTGGGTTCTATAAAGGAGTAAATTCTACCCTCTTTTGTATCTCTATCTGATTTTGAGATAGCTCGTGCTATTCCCTTTTCTCTAAGCCAATTTATTGCTTTTTCAGTGTCGCCTGCACATTCTTGTAATGCCTTTTTACAATCCATCATGCCTGCACCTGTTTTATCTCTCAATTCTTTTACTTGTTTTGCATTGATTTCCATTTTGTTGCTCCTTAATCCTTGGTCTCAAGATTTATATCTTTTATCAGACTCTCAATATCGATTTCCTCTTCCTCGATATGATAATCATCTGCTATTGATAAATCTGCTATAGGTATTGTTTTGTCTACATAGTCATAAGCACCTTCCATCAAAGTCTGTCTGCCATCTACGACTGCCTGAGCCAGAATACCAATTATCAAGTCGATTGCTCTTATAGCGTCATCATTGGAGGGGATTACAAAGTCTGCTGCATCGGGATTGCAATTTGTATCTACCATTCCTATGATTGGGATACCGAGTATTCGAGCCTCATGAACGGCTATATGCTCATAATTTGTGTCCACTACAATGACCACTCCAGGTAGGGTATCCATTTTTCTGATACCACCCAGAGACCTTTCGATTTTGATGTATTCTCTACGCATCTTTATCTGTTCGAGTTTGGTGTAGGAATTTATTGTGCCATCATCGACTATTTGCTCATAATATGTCATTTTTTCGACAGTGCGACGAATAGTCGACATATTGGTCAGCATTCCACCATACCAACGGAAATTTACATAATTTGAATTTGATTTGATTGCTGCTTCTTTGACTGCCTCTTGAGCTTGCTTTTTTGTGCCTACAAAAAGTATCTGCTCGCCTCTACCAGCTACATTTTTTACCTGATTGTAGGCGGTATTTATCGCATCTACTGTTTGTTTTAAATCAAGGATATGGATACCATTTCTCTTGATAAAAATATACTTTTTCATCTTTGGATTCCATTTATGGGTCTGATGACCAAAATGGACGCCTGCTTCAAGTAACTGTTTCATCGTTACTACTGACATAAAAATTCTCCTAATATACGGTTTTTTTCACAATACAGATATACGCAATTCAGTTTTCTGCCTAAGTAATGTAGAGTCAATCTCCGATTGACATTAAATTATCAGGTTAAATAAAGAAAACACCGCCTCGCAACTCTATATTGCATTTTTCCCCCTTTCATTAGGGGGGTAAAGGGATATTACAATTTTCAATATTAACGCTTTGAAAACTGAAATCTTTTCCTTGCTTTTGGTCTGCCTGGTTTTTTTCTCTCGACCATTCTGGGGTCTCTTGTGAGTAAACCTTTGGCTTTTAATGATGGTTTCAAAGACTCATCATATTTTATCAATGCTCTGCTGATACCATGACGAATAGCACCTGCTTGACTTGATAAACCACCACCATATACATTGACCCTCAAATCAAATTTATCGCCGAGCTGAACTATTTCAAAAGGTTGCTCTACAACCATTTCCAATATTTCTCTAGCGAGATATTTTTTCATCGGGATTGTATTGATAATCCTTTTGCCTGTGCCAGGTGTGATTATCACTCTGGCTACGGAAGTCTTTCGCCTTCCTACTGCATCGTAATATTGCATTCTTTTGCCTCCTAAACAGACAGCACTACAGGCTTTTGAGCACTGTGAGGGTGTGTCTCTTCTACATAAATCTTTAGTTTCTTGATCATCTGCCGACCCAAAGAATTCTTGGGGAGCATGCCTTTTACTGCCTTGAAAATTATATTTTCAGGTCTACTCGATAACATTCTTTTGAACGGTATCTTTTTTAAGCCTCCAGGATAACCACTATATGCCTGGTATTCTTTTTGAAGCTCTTTACTGCCAGATAAAACTATTTTATCTGCATTGACTATGATGACAAAATCACCACAATCTAAATGCGGAACATAATAAGTCTTGTTTTTGCCTTTTAGTAGATGAGCTACTTTGGTCGACAATCTGCCCAAAGTCTGCTCATTAGCATCAATCAAATACCAATCACGCTTGATTTCCGTAGGTTTTGGTGTCAGAGTTTTCATACTCTACTCCTTTTAAAAATAAATCTTGAACAAGAAATTCTAAACTACTCTTTTTTGTCAACTAAAATTTTGAAATCGAGGTAAATGTTATAAAAAAAGGCTTTAATACAGGGAAAAATATTTTAGTTGACAAATTGGCTTGATTTTATAATTTGTATCATAAAGAGGTAAAAATTATGAGTTTTATAGCAAATGATGTCCGATATAAGCAGCGATTTCAAAATTTTGGTAGTGCTTTCAATCTATTAAAATCGGCTTTAGAAAGCAAGGATTTTGATGATTTTTCAGATTTGGAGCTTGAGGGAATAGTAAAAAGGTTTGAATATACCTTTGAGCTAAGTTGGAAGCTATTAAAAGATTATCTTGAATATGAGGGTATAGTTTTTACCATCATATCACCTAAAAGCGTTCTCAAGGAAAGTGCAAATAAAGGATTTTTTAAAGAAGCTGGGATGGATGCAGAAATATATCTTGATATGCTCAATACAAGAAATATTTCGACCCATCAATATGATTTTGAGGAGTTTATGAATGCTATCTTAAAGATAAATGGCATTTTTTTAATTGAGCTAAAAAAACAATATGAATATTTTTTGAATAAGGTAAATGAAAACGATGTATAAAACAGTTGACAAAAAGGGGGAATTGAAAATAATGGCAAAGATAGCAGAAATGGTGGAGGCATGAAATGAATAAAGAAAAAGTAAAAACAAAGAATAATGTAACAACAAGCCAAAAGCAATATCCAAAAAACCATCGTATCAGACCAGATGATATGACAATTTCAGAAGCCGCATTAGAGGGGTTGAAACTATTAGAGGCGACCCAAAATTTGATGACTTGATGAAATCTATTAAGGAGTTTGAGGAATAGAATGCCAAATAAACCAAACGAATTTCCTAAATTTACAAGCATTGATGCTGTCTCATTAGACAATTTAGCAGAACTTATTTAACTTATGAAAACAAAGATAGTCTTAATATTTTATTCAAAATTTGGAAAATGAAATCAATGAATGACATCGGCTTAAAAGATAAAGAGTTAGCTTCAATAAACAGTGTTTTTTCAATATACCCCAAGATAACCTCCGCTACAGTCTTTGGTTCAAGGGCTTTAGGAAATCACAAAAAGTATGCCGACATCGATATAGCTCTCAAAGGGGAGCTAGATATTATTGACATCGGCAGAATTCATGGAGATTTAGAGGAGCTACCTCTGATTTTTTTATTTGATTTAGTAGCTTATGAAACTCTGAAAAACACAGATTTAAAAGACCATATAGATAGAGTCGGTGTAGAGATATACAAAAGGATAGATTAAAATGATAAAACTAAAAAGAGAAGAAGCAGAGCGACTTATAAAGATGCTAAAAAGGAAAGTTAAAGACCAGATTTTGACTTTTCCCAATGAAAATGAAAGCATTAGCTTTGATGTCTTAGGTGAGCGTAGAGATGATAGACTCGTTGTGAGTATCAATCGTCGGGGGATAAACTCAAAGTCTTGTAGCTTTCAAGGTAGAAACAGAGCAAATAATATCATTGTTATAAAACTTGATATTAACCAAACTGCACGACATATAAACCCAAGAACTGGTGAAGTTATCATCGGCTCACACCTGCATATTTATGATGAGGAAATGGAAATGAAAGAAGCAGTGCCTTTTGATGTGCGAGACAAAGATTTATTTAGTATCTGTTTGGCTTTTTTTGAAAAGTTTAATATCATCGAGCCACCTACGATTAATCACCAGCTGACGATTTTTGATATTGCAAGATAGCTTTTTTCAGTAGGGAACGCATTTATCCGTTCCGCCTTGTAGGGAACGCATTTATCCGTTCCGAAAATATGTTTTTTTTATATATAACGGAACGGATAAATGCGTTCCCTACAATAAAATTAAAATAAAAAAGGAAAAATTAAAATGGTCATTCATCAACTTATTTGTGATTATACTATATGGTTAAATGGAGAAATCTCGGTAGCAAAATACGGAGATTATTACGAGCTTACAACTCCTTTTCTTGATAGATACAACGATTGTCTGCAAGTTTATCTAAAACTCGATAGCGAGGGTAATATCACCATCACTGACGATGGATATTCCATAAACAATCTCATTTCTACAGGTTTTAAACTCAAGCCAAATTCCAAAAGAAAACAAAAGATAGAAAGACTGATAAAGGTATATTCTCTGCAAATCATTGATAATGCTATCGTAGGGACTGCGAGTCCTGATGACTTTCCACAAAAATTTCAGCAGTTTATTCAAGTTATGCTTTCTATCGACGATATGGTGGAGCAGATTTCAGAAAATCCAAAGGATTTTTTTATAGAGGATGTAGTTTCATTTTTAAAGAGTAAGGCTATTCCTTTTGAAAAAGACTTTCCTCTGATGGGTAGAACAGGCAGTAAATACAAATATGATTTTTATTTTCCCAAGACTTCTACCAAAAAAGATAGGTTTTGTAAAGTTTTTAGCAAGATTACCAAGCAAAAAAGAGACATGGTGATTTTCAACTGGCTTGATACACAGGAGCAGAGAGACAAAAATCAAGGTAATAGTGAGCTTTATGTTCTCTTAAATAATATAAATATTGCCAATATGGAGGACATTGTAGCTCTGAAAAACTATGATATAAGAGCTATTTGTTTTAGTAATAAAGCTGAAGTAGTGAAAATCTTTAGGTGTTGAGTTTTTAAATAATAGGAGCTGTAATGGAAAACTTAACTATAGAAACTCAAAATATTGAATTTAAAGAGTCTTGGCAAGATAATTATTTGAAAACAATTTGTGCTTTTGCTAATGCGTCTGGTGGTAGACTGGATATAGGCAAAAATGATAAAGGTGAAATAGTTGGTTTATCTGATATTAAAAAGCTCATGGAATATATCCCAAATAAAATAAAGAACAGCATGGCTATAGTTACTGATATTACTCTTCAAATCGTGGATGAAAAACAATATATTTCAATCAAAGTTAATGCCTATCCATTTCCTATCAGCTATCGTGGTGTTTATTACATTCGTTCTGGGAGCACTACTCTGGAGCTTACAGGTAATGCACTTGATGAATTTATCTTGAGAAGCAAGGGAAAGACTTGGGATGGCGTTCCTGTTCCCAAAATAACTTATGATGATTTTGAAAAAGATGCATTTAAAGCATTTCGCCGTAAAGCTAAGGCGAGTGGTCGTTTGACAGCTGAAGATCTTGAAATTAATGATGAAGAGCTTTTAGAGAATCTACATCTCACCGAAGGAAATTATTTAAAAAGAGCGGCTTTGCTTGTTTTTCATCAAAATCCAGAGAAATGGGTGCCAGGTGCCTATTTAAAGTTAGGTTATTTTGCAAATGCAGCTGATCTGATATTTCAAGATGAAATTCATGGACCATTAATCACTATGGCAGATAAAGCAGAAGAATTGGTTTATTCAAAATACTTTAAAGGTATCATTAGTTATGATGGACTGCAAAGAATAGAGACATTTCCAATACCAAGACAAGCCTTTAGAGAGGCTATCTTAAATGCTATTATACACAGAGATTACAGCACAGGAAATCCAATCCATATACATATATATCCAGATGAGGTGTTGATTTATAATGATGGGAAACTGCCAGACTCATGGACAATTGACGACCTATTTTTAAAACATACTTCAAAACCTTATAACCCATTTATCGCAGGTGCATTTTTTCGTTCTGGACAAATTGAGTCTTGGGGAAGAGGTATAGAAAAGATAACAAATGCTTGCAATGATTGGGGTATGCCAAAACCTTTTTATCGAGTCAAAGGCAATGATGTTATGATAGGGTTTCATATAGAGGATATATATAGAGAAAATGCTGGTTTAGAAGGCATTGAAAGAGAAAAATACGAGATAAAACACGAGAAAAAGTACGAGATAAAGTACGGGATAAAGTACGAGATAAATCAATCACAAAATAAAATCTTGAATCTATTAAATGAATACCCTAATATCACTATGAATGAAATTGCAAATGAAATTGGAATATCTACTCATGGTATTGATAAAAATATCCGATATTTAAAACGAATAGGACTGATTGAAAGAGCTGGTTCAAGAAAAAAAGGGTTTTGGGTAATAAAAAATAATAATTATCCACCACCGAGACCGTAGAGTCAAACCATCAAAGTGGTAACTTGATTTGTAGGGAACTGATTTATCTGTTCCGTTTTTATCATTAAAACAATTGTTTTCGGAACAGATAAATCAGTTCCCTACAAAATCTCTTGACAAAAATCAACGGTTCTAAATAATTGTTTTTAGAGCTAAATGAAAAAAAGAGGTGATAATGCAATATATAATAAACAGAAAAAACGACTACGCTTTCAAACGGATATTTGGTCACGAGGAAAGCAAAGATATTTTAGCAAGGTTTTTGTCCGTGATACTAAATTTGACAATAGAAGCTGAAGAGCTGACATTGGTCAAAACGGGATATGAGCGGTGATTATTTGTCAGATAAAAGCACAATATTGGACATCCAAGTAAGACGAAGTAATCACCACGAAAAAATGAATATTGAGATGCAACAAGCATATTCAGGAAATATAGACAAAAGAGTATTATATTACTGGGCAAAATCATTTTCTGGGGAGTTAAAAAAAGGTCAGATATATGATGAATTACCAAAACAAATCAGTATTTTGATAGCTGATTTTAATCTTTTTAACTGGCAAGACCCTTTAAAATTTCACGGAATCTTTAAATTAAGGGATTTGGTAGAAGAGCCTGTATTTTGCGATGCGCTTGAAATACATGTGCTAGAATTGCCAAAATTAAGAAAGAATCCATTAAAATTTGACGGATTAAATTGTTGGTTAATGTATTTGGATAATATGGAGGGAGAAATAATGGAACAAATAGTAAAACAAGAGCCTTTGATAGAGCGAGCAATGACTATCGAAGAAGCATTTCTATTAGCTGAAGAGCAAAGATACAACTATGAACTCAGAGAAAAAGGTCGAGCAGATTATGAGAATGCAATTTCCTGGAGTTTAAAAGAGGGCATAAAACAGGGTGTGCAAAATACAAAGCATGAAATGGTTCGCAAATTGATGCAAAAGAACATGAGTTTAGAGGATATTTCTGAGGTTACAGGATTGACACCTGAAGAAATTCAAAATCTTTAACGGATTGGGAACAAAAGCCCTTTTTCACCAGCTATCAATGAAAACCTAATTCTCACCTAATTTTCTATACAAAACAACCTCCATAGCTTAATTACCTCTAGAAAAACCTACCTACCTCATTTTTAAAATATTTTTGTGAATAATACAAAAATCTAAATTAAGTTTATTAGGTCTTTTTGGGGGATATACTTATGCTACTGAGGTTGTTTTGTTGTTTAAATTAGGTAGAAATGAGGGTTTCTATCAAACCATATTTCCTTTCGAAAATAAGGATTGATGGAGGTGGCATTGTTTTATTAACAGTAACTTGATTTGTAGGGAACTGATTTATCTGTTCCGTTTTTATTATCCAAAAACATTATTTTGGAACAGATAAATCAGTTCCCTACAAAAGCATTTCTATTTTTCGTGTTATAAAAAAAGGGGGAGATTGCTCTCCCCCAGATTGATTAGCATTGCTAAAAGGTTAGAAATTGTAGTTAACTCCAAGTCCTATACCGATAACTGGGTCGCCAAAGATGTCTGAGTCTGCAGCAAGTCCTCTAATGGGTAGGTCAAGCCAGAAAGACAAACCATCTACTGGTGGGATATCCATTTCGAATTTAGGTTTGATAAACATACCTTCAAAATCCATTCCATCTTCATACAAAGGTAAACCAATTTCTAATTCAGCATACCAGAAATTCATGCTATAGAATGGAGTGATATTGAGATGTTGAAGAAAATCCGCTTCAAATGGGTCTGGAACTGCAAGCTCGTTATACATTACTAACTCAGCACCAAATCCATCAGGGAAATCGACAACTTTACCCCAGTCTTTTCTTTCATTGAAAAGACTTATAGTAAAGTTAAGGTCAACAAAATCGAAAGCATCAAAACCTGGGTCATAACCATCAAAGAGGTTAAAAGGAACATCAACTTGGAAATACATATCTCCAAATCCAAACTCTTGTTTGTATTTTGCTCCAAGAGTCATCCAGCTTTCTACTTCAAAATCGTCTTCAAAAGGGATCAAAGTGTAGCTGTTTAGGATGAAAGTGAGTCGAGAAGCAGGAGAAAGGTCAAGATTGTAACGAGCTTCGATTTCAATGTCTAAATCATTAGTCATATCATCAAAGTTGATCATGTAAAACCCTAATTCCCCTTCCAATTCTAATGCCTCATCCAGAAAAGCACCTTCATAATGAACACCAAGTCTCATCATCATTTGAGTAGAGAGGTCAATGTCATCACCTGGGTCAAAATTCCAGATCCTATACTCTGCTCCTACGGCTAATCCGTCAAGAGCAAATGCTACGCCACAAATCAGGGTCATAGCCAATAACAGTGCAAAGATTTTTTTCATTGAAAAAATCCTCCTATTTGTTTTTTTTCTATATTTTTAGCTTTTGCTAATTTTTTTAGATTTTATGCTTTTTTTTAAAATCTGTAAAACCCTCATTATAAAACAGTTTAAAATGTCGATACAGAGCGAGTATTCCCCTATTCAAAACATCAAAATTACTCTCCAAGAGAGAAAAACAAAAAAAACGAAAAATCATCATAAAACCCTTATATTTTCACACTTTCTTCGATATTAAAATATTATTAGTATCAAAGCATGAGAACATAAAAATAAATATAGCTAAATTTGTCAATAAAAATATTTTAATCAAGACTTAAATTTTAAAAATAAATTCTGAAATCGGAGTAAATACTGTGGTTAACTAGTGGATAACTAGTGGATAAGTCGACAACGAAAAAATCATAACTTCTTATTTTTTCTATAACATACAAAGGTTTCCTTTAGCCTTCCTGTAGCCCTCCTGTAGCTACCCTATTTAAATTACACAAAAATAAAGGGGTTACAATAGGTAAGGTTTATGGTGGATAACTCGATTTGTAGGGAACCGATTTATCTGCTGGTGAAAATAAGGAAAAACAATTTATTCGGAACGGATACATGAACCCACTCCGAAAAGTCGATGTTGCCCCCCCACTGTGCAAGCTTCATGGGGGGGCAAAATGGGTAATAAATTCCTTTGTTTCGCTTTAGAGAGACTTAATTCATCACTCTTCTTTCAAATTCACTTTGCAAATACAAGACCCTGCTTTGATAGGAGTCTAAAACGCCGAGGACATGTTGTATCATATCTCCAGTATATCTAATAGGAGCTTCGTTTGATTGGGGAATTCTACTGAGTAAATTTTGAAACTGGAGTCGGATTTCATTTATTCTGATATTGGCATCACTAAGGAAATTGGCACTCAAACTCATAGTCTCGATAAAAGATATATCAATGATTCTTTGACTGTCATATAGTTCAAGTGTCCTTTCTGCTTGTTCGAGGTCAATGTGGAGAGCAACAAAGATTTCATATACCCTAAAGGCTTCATTTACCCAGTTTTGCAGGTTTATATTGAGCATAGAAACATCAGGTTTCATATACATCAAGACATCATCTCTGAGTGCAGATGGAGTTTCCAAAGGTTCAATAGTCCTTTGTTGTTGTGTAGTAGTAGTTGATTCTTGTATTATTGGTGGTGGAGAAGGTGTATCAGTGCGAGCTACTGAGGAAGGGAATTCATTATTTTGTATTCTTCTTTGGAGACGAGCAGCTCTATCATGAAATCCAACGGTAGTATAAAAATTTAGATATTCGTGGGCTTGCTCAAGAGTGCTTGGTTCTCTCTGTCGATAGACATCGACGACTATTTTGAAGGTTTCCTCTCTCAAAAAGAAAGATTCAGCGTAATACACGACATTCGTAAAAATAGAAATCCTCAAGTCTCGACCTGAAGGCTCGAAACTGACCCTATCAATGAGCGGAGTAGTAGAAAAATCAATAGGCAATATAGAGCTACTCAATCTTGTATCATTGACCTGAATGTGTATCACCCTATTATCTGTATCCATGAGCGTGCTATAATGCACTCCTGTTGGTAGGACAAAGACAATCCTGACTATTTCTACATAATTTCCCCAGTAAGCATGGATAAGCTCTGAAGATGACAATTTTAATGTCATAAACAAAAAACAGATAGAAATAAAACATTTTTTCATAAATTGCCTCCTCATTTTATAAGTTTCTCTTTTTTATTTAAAGGTAATTTGGTTTCGATAAAGCTTTTTAAGGCAGCTAAAAAAGCCTGATTGCTCTCTTTTTTTGAGATTGTAACACGGAGATGGTTCTTTAAAATTGGATGAGCACCTACAGGACGAACAGAAATATCGTTTTCCAGTAAAAACTCATAAAAATCATTTGTTTTTTCTCCTATCGTAAAAGTAAGAAAATTTGTATAGCTAGGGTGGACTTTCACTTCATTGATACTTTCCATCTCTTTTAATAATCTTTTCTTTTCTCTAAGCACTTTTTTGTTGTTTTTTACAACAACATCTTTGTATACAAGGATTGTATTGGCGATAGACTGGGTGAGGACACTCGTATTAAAAAAGGGGATGACTTTGCTAAGATATTTGATGTTCTCTGCATTACTGACGATATAGCCAAATCTGAGACCTGCTGCGGAAAATGATTTTGAAAAAGAGCGTGTGATGATGATGTTTGGAAAGTCTTTTATCCTATCTGCAAAAGTAACACCTGAAAACTCAAAATATGTCTCGTCAATGATAATAGGCTTTTTAGTATTTGATAGGATAAAGATAATTTTGTCTTTTGGGACTAAATGACCTGTGGGATTATTGGGATTGCAGATTATTCCGAGCTTACAATCTGGATTATTGAGTTTTTCTAAATATTCATTTTCAGAAAAATCAAAATCTTTATTAAAATCTAAAAACTCCATCTTTAGACCTACACTGCCAGAATAAGTAACATAATCAAAATAACTGGGTGCGAGTGATAGAGCAAAGGAATTTTCATTATCTCTAACTGAGGTAAAGATAAAATAGAGCATGTCATCGACTCCATTTCCAAAGAGGATTTGAGACTCATCGACACCATGACCCACATAGTCTGCTAGGTTTTTTTTTAATGTCGCAGTAATAGGTGTAAAATACCTATTTATCTCTGTATGAGCTATAGACAGACTCATCTCTAATCTCAAAGGATATAAAGGGTTCAAATCGCTTTCATTCAAGCTCATCATATGTGTCTTGGCGACTACATTTACCTTAACTTCAGGCTTTTCTGTTAAATCATTTCTAAAGATATTCAATATAAACTCCTAAGTGCAAACGAATCACTTTCTTTTATATTTATCGTATAGGATAAAGAAAAATAAAGATAGATTTTTGTCAACTAAAAAGTGATTTTCGAGAATAAATTATTAAAAAGCTTGTAAAAATAAGGATTTTTACACCATAGGTAAAAACAATCTCAGATTGGTATTGATGATGGTTTTTCTACAAAAAAATTAATTATTTTCTTGTTAATCCTCAGGCTGATACTCCCAGTGATTTTCCTCTAATCTTGTGGTATGGATATTAAGATTTATACCCACTACTGGCACAGAGATAGAAGTATTTTCTTCTTTTCTAGATACAAAAAAATGATTTGTATCTTCATTGTATCCATAATTAATTATTGTAGAAACGCTACTTGGTGAAAATATCTTTTTGGGTGAGCCTATTTCTTGTAAAATAGGTGCTCCTGTAGCTATGTCGAGCCAGATTATACCATCTTGCCTTTCACTGCTACCTGCTGGTGTCCATTTAAAAGAATAGCCCTGACTGAGTCTGCCATCGATAGTCTTTCTGCCTCTTAACTTTCTCAATGTCAAATTATGATTGCTTTCCTCAAAGAAAATTCCTCCTCTTTTGGGAGTCAAGTCCATGCCTGTTTCAATTTTATAAGCAGAACTATCTATTTCGTGCATCTGGACATTGGATACACCAAGTGTCTGAAGTTCCGCCAAATCAGGCATTTGGTCGCCTGAAAAACTCATCACTCTCACATTGGGGTTGTTTAATAAGTCATCAAGATTTCCGAGACCCTCCACAGATGATAGAGCAGCTCTTAAATCATCCTGTGAAAAATCAAGAGCAGTCTCGTGGGAGTGAGAAAAAGTGTCCGTAGTGACAATCTCCGATTGGCTTATATGAGCATTATCTTCAAGCTTTTCAGAAACAATAGTCCCATCCTCACCCAAAAAAGTGGTATAAACAGTCGTTGAGGTCGTGGCTGATGCTTCATCATTGTCCGAAGAGCTTATTATTGTCGTGGTAACCTGACCAGGCACAAGCCTCCAGCTGTTTTCTGCCATAGCCTGAGCTTTTTGCCACAAATCATCGACTTCAAAAGCTGAGTTAATAGATGATATAACCATAAAGGTGATTATCATAAAAGCTATTATCAGCACTAAAATTAAAAGTTTTTTCATGGATTGCTCCTATATTGTAAATTATTTTGTGTATCTTGATTATGTAGGGAACGGATTTATCCATTTCGAAAAATAATCATCCCCCCCCTTCCCCCCCCACTCCGCAAGCTACATGGGGGGGGCAAAAGACGGAACGGATAAATCAGTTCCCTACAAAATATTTATATATAAACACATAAAATGCCATTTGTTTTTTCGACAAAAAACTCTTTATCACGATTTTTACTCATGATAAGCATATACCCTTTTTTTACAGACTCTGCTTTCATGTAGCTTTTTAGTTGCTTGATGCCATTTTGATGAGCTATTTCACCACGCCAGAGCTTGAGTTCCACTACAAATTTTTCATCTTTAAAAACTACAATAACATCAAGTCTTTTTTCTGCACCGGTCTGAACCTCTTTAAAGCTAAAACCTATTCCATTGATGATAGGTTTCAAAAACATCAGAAATAATAGTCTCAGGTCTTTTTCAAGAAATTCATCAGATTTTAGTAGGTCATCATTGCTGTATTTTTCTTTTATAGTCTCTTGAAATTTCAATAAAACTATGTCCATATCCAGACGACCATTTTTTTTGAGGTAAGGCACATTGATGTGGTATAAATGTTTTCCGTTTGGGTTTGACATTTCATTTTTTGAGAGAAAATAACTTGTTAGTTTTTCTTCAAATATTTTGTTGTGAATACTAATTTTTTTATCTTCAGTGCTTACAATTAGTCCGTATAAGTAAGCTATATCAACATTAGAGTTAAGCCTCTCAAAAGGATATTGATTGTAGCCTAAAATAACTGACTCCATAAAATCATAGAGTCCTTTATTATTTTCAAGATTTTTCCCCATATCATCAAAGAGAGTATTTTTTTCACCTGTCAGGATATAAACTGCTTTGTCAATGTCTGTAACGCTCCATTCTTTATTATCACGCAAAGGTAAAAAATCCTCGTCTAACATTTTACATAGTTTACTGACCAAAAAAGGATAGCCACTAGTCCAAAAATGAAGTCTCTCGCTTATAGCTTCTATATCCATTGGGTTACCAGTCTCTTGTGTGTAGTCGAGTAGCATAGTTTTAATTTCATTTTGATTGAAACTCATGTCAACCTTGAAATCCATAGCTATATTCCAAGGGCTATTAAATTTTTTCTCAGACTCTGGTCGTATCTTTAGTTTCAGATTTTTTATGTCGTGAACACCTGCCAAAATCACACTGTGAAAGGTATAATCTTTATCTTCTAGAGCATTCAAAAATTTATTTCTGAGCATACCCAGAAAATAAATAAAAATGTCATTGTTGCTGGATTTGTCTACTTCATCTATCATCAAGACAAGCTTTTTATCAATTTTTGATATAATATCTGCCAATGCTCTCGACAGCTTATCAAAATTGGTTACCACTTCTATCTTATCATAAAAAAGATTGCTAAATCCATATTTCTGAACATTTCTATCGTCACCTATATAGCTTAAAAATTTTGGGCCAAAGTCTTCATCTGATCTAAATGGAGCATTACCTATCCCCTCAAAACTAAGTCTGATTGGTAAATACTCTTTATCTTTCAAGAGTTCTTTTTCAAGTAAAGACAAAGTAGTCGTCTTTCCATATTGACGAGGTCTATTGATCACAAAATAGTTCCCTCGTTCAATCATTTTCATGATTTGTTTAATCTTTTGGCTTGTATCGACCATATAATGTTTTTCTCGGATACAAGTCCCTGTGATATTAAATAGTCTCATAATTATTCTCCTTTACAACCATAAGCCTGATATCAAGAGCATTAAAAATCTTTTGGATTGTTGAATACTCTGGATTACCTTCAGTAGATAAAGCATTTAAAATCGTCTCTTGAGAAATACCTGTTTTTTGGGCTACTTCTTTCAAATCATACTTACTTGAAATAATTTTTAAGGCAAGTCTTATGTAGTGTGGGTCACCTGTTGCCAATTCTGCGTTTAAGTATGCTATCATCTTTTCTTCTGTATTGAGTATGATAGCAGGGTCATAATCAAAGAGTTCAGTTTTTGAATTTTTCATATTTATACCTCTTTTGCTAATTTTTTAGCTAATTATATATTTTTCTTTTGGTCAGATTTTTCACCAGAACAAAGTAAAATGACAATTTCCTGACCTCTGATTGTAAAATACATTCGATAACCAGCTTTATAATGAATTCTCACTTCAGAAACCCCATCACCTATTGATTTCGTATCGCCAAAGTTTCCCTCACCTAAGCGATGGGTTCGTTGAGCATTATTGCCGATAATTTTTCATCCTTAATACTTTCAATACTCTTTTCAAATTCTTTGGTAAATTTTAATTTCATAAAATTACTCAATGCCCATGTCCTCCAGTTCTTATTTGGATAGTAGTAACACCCTGCCCACCTGCTGCTCCAGTTCTACCTCTCACATTGCTGATTTTTTCTCTATTATTCTGGGGAATTGCTATGAGTTTGAGGAAATAGGGGTCTAAAATTACTTCTGTTGGTTCTCTATCTGTGATGATTTCTATGGTATTTTCTATGCCCTCTATCCAAATATTTTCGAGATGAAAGATATTATTCATATCGTTGTCAGCATTCTCTAAAAACCCTATTTCCATCCATCCCGACCATTCTACATTTTCAGGGACACCTTTTTCATCGAAATATCTCTTTTCGGTAGTGATTTCTATTGTGGTTTTAAATCGTCCCTCTTCAGTCTCTTCACAATCGACATTGAGTATTTTGTGGTCATACATCACTATTTTATTAAACATATCATCGATGGTAGTTTTCAGGCTATCTGGCACAAAGGGGTCAAGTATCCTCATAAAATCATTGGTATTGGGATAAGGATTGGCAGTATATTGATATTCATGTAAAAACTCTCTAAATGCTTGATTGAGGACATCCTCACCGAGAAGTCGGCTTGCTGCATTCATTACAAGCATTCCTTTGCTGTATATTAGGTATTGTTGCGACTCTGCCTGTGTCAAGGGGAGTTCGTATTTTGTTTCCATAGAGCGACCTGATAAATAGCTCCAGAGGGTATATTGCAATTGCTGTCTATAGAGAAAATCATTAAAGCGATGTTTTACTACCATCAAGGAGGCGTATTCAGTAAAGGATTCCGTCAGCATGATAGTTCCTCTTGTATTTCCACCAATCAATTGATGTGCCCACCACTGGTGAGCTACTTCGTGAGCAGTGATATAAAAGGGATAATCTATAGTATTTGGCTTTACATCAGCGATAAAACCTACTCCCTCTGAAAATGGTATCAATGTCGCAAATGCTTGTGCAAAGCTTGCATAGCGTGGAAATTCCGCAATTCTTAAAACACTATGAGGATAGGGACCAAAAGCATTTGTGTAGTATGTAAGAGACTCTTTCATACCTCTCATCATTGAGTCGAGGTTGTAGGTATGACCAGGATGGTAATATATTTCTAAATCTACATCACGCCATCTGTCTCTTTTGACCTCATACCTTGCCGAAAGGAATGTGTAGAAATTGAGCATATTTTGGTCAATGCGGTAGGTGAAATAGTTTCTTCGGCTTGTAGCAACGGCATCCCTGCCGTTGAATGCATTAAAATTGTCAACGGCAGGGATGCCGTTGCTACTCCATCTCGCCACTAGCTCCCCTGGTGCCAGAGCTATCTGGTCACCCGATGTAGAAATAGTAACCTCAAACGACAACCAATCCCCATCTTTTGAGACATAATTTCTTGATAGCCCCAAAGGGTCATCCGTATCGAGCATTCTATCCTCTCTTTCTGGTAGTCCGAGCTTTTTTCGTCTCCTCTCAAGAGAGATTTCTCTACTGCTATCATAGCCAATAGAGGGTGATAACAAATGACTGTTCAAAAAAGCACCATTGCTTAAAATACCAACACCAAATAGACCATCTGGTTTTTGAGTATAGTCAAAGCTAAATATCAGAGAATCACCTACTGCAAGGCTGTTTTTGAGGATAAATAGTGTAATGCCATGTTCCTCGTATTCTATTGTTTCTTTTATTGCATCATTTTGCCAATCGGAGATTGGCTCTACATCAGAAAGGACAGAGGCAAGCTCTGCCCCTACAGTAGATATATCTACCCTATTTGTGTTTTTATGAGATAAATGGATAAAAAGTGTGTCAATCGGAGTATCGCCAACATTTTGTAGGACATAGACTCCCTCAGTATACATTTCATTTATTTCTGGATATAGAGCCACATTTAGCTTTATATCTTGTATCTTTGGCTGATTTTGAAACTCAAAATGCTTGAAATCTTTCTCATACACTATTTGTAGTTTCTCACTTGCATTTCTTGTCCTATAAGTGTTTTTAATGTTTGTATTATAAAAGATAAAGCCAGCTACTATTAAGGTCAAAGAGACGACTACCGATACCACAATCATAATTGCGAGGTTCCCACTGTCATCATTACGAGGTTCTATAGTTTGCCCCCCCCATCGTAGTGCCGAACTCCGTTCGGCTTGTGGGCGGGGAGGGGGGGGATAAGATTTCAAAGTAAACAGCTGATTTACCATATTCCTAAAATATTTCTGCTGCAGACCCCTCTTCCAGCACACCACTGCGATACTCGTCAAAACGCAAGCAACCAGAAACCAATAGGAATACATCCAGGTAAAATAAGCCACCATATTACCAAAGCCACTCATATCAGAATACATTAGCGGTGGCAATTGAAAAGGCACAAGCAGAGGATGTCCTATCCTGACTAAAGAGACAAACCCACGACCTAAATAAAAGAGGATAAAGACAAAATGAGCAAAATATTTTTGATTTACAAAATTGTGTATAAAGAAAGTAAGTAGTAAAAATAGTAGATACTGCGGATAATCTCTCAAAAATAGGATTTTGAAATAAACACCAAGTTCATAATCATAAAACCCTTTATAAGTCTGATACACCATACCCACGATTATCATGATAGCGACATAGACACCAATAAACACTGCCATTGCAGCATATTTTGAGATAAAACTCGTAAAATTGTTAAAAGGCAGGCTATCTTCTATCAGATTTATTTTATTGTCTCTCGATGCCCAAATCAGCTCCCCAGTGAAATAGGTGATGATGACCATCATAAAAATCCAAAAGCTACCTGATATAGCACTCGCTACATGAGTTGTCAAAGGCAAAGTCTGTGTCCCCATTATCATACCTGACATTGCTGCACCCTGTATCATAAAAATCAAGCCAATCGCTGTTAACCAGTAAAATGAGGCAGAACGGAATATCTTTTCGATGTAGAAATTGAAAAATGAGAGGAAAGACTGCATTTGCCCCCCCAATAAATAATGGATTTTTATTTCAGTTTCTGTAGTGCCAATCTCCGATTGGCTGTTCTCTGTGCTCTCTGTGCATTCTCTTGGTTTCTCTGTGTTAAAATCCTCTGTGCTCTCTGTGGTTTCTTGTAACTTGTAACTCTTCCTCTGCCTAAACGAAAACTCAAATTTAAACACCTTCCAGCATACAAACAGCACAATCACGCTCACACCTATCCATATCAGTCTATTATAAAGCAAATAATAGGGCAGTCCTATAGTCTCTGTATTCATTTCAGCTACAGACCAGCCTCTCATTGCGAGTCGAAAAGCTTTTTCTCCAAAGGGGTCGATAAGAGTTGATAATACCTGATGTTCTATTTTTCTCCCTACAAAGCCAGAAAATTCATTTATTATCATTATTAAAAAACCCATCCCAAATACACTTGCTGTCTTTTTGGTCGCTATTACAGCAGCTATAAAGAGAGTAGAGATAAATAAAAAATTGGGTATCACGGTCGTTAATATTGGTTCTATATACCAATAGAGTTTAAAACTTGTTACAAGCTCTTTGTCTACACCAGGTATATAGACAGACAGGGCAAAGACTATCATAGTGAGGGCAAATATTCCCAGCATGATGATTATATTGCCCATTAAGCGACCAAAAATGTATTGTGCCTTGGTAAAAGGTTTACAAAATAATAAATAAGAAAATTTACTCTCAAAGTCCTTACTAAACATCTGATAGATAAAAGTAGCCATCATAAAGATGCTTAAGTTTGTCATAAAACCTAAAAAGGCATGTATCGCACGAGGAGAATTTATAAAGAGTTTTTCACTCATGCTGATAGAAAAGCCTAAAAATGCTCCTCCCTGAGCTGCTTGAAAGAGTGCCGCTATGCTCACTAAAATAGCAGCAAAGACATAAGTAGAGACATGTCGCAGACGATATTTTATTTCAAAAAAACAAAACTCACACATTAACTACTCCTCAGTTTTTCCATCCCAGTCATTGCGAGGTTCCTCTCTTGAAACTCCTCCCGAAGCAATCTCGGAGTGGGCGGGAGTTTCCTCTGTTTTCCCCACCAATGTAGTGCCAGAGCTTGCCTCTGTGCTTTCGGCGGGAGTTTCTTGTTTCTTTTCCCTAATATAATAAAAATAAGCATCCTTTAAATCAGTTTCTACAAGAGTAAAACCATTTTCCAGAGGATATTGGCAATCCTGTAACGCTGACTTTCCAGTCGGCGATTCAATATTTAACGGAGATTGGCAATCTCCGCCACCAGATATATTTGTGATTTGTGATTTGTGATTTGTAATTTGAGCTTCATGATATACATGCACCTTAGTTTTCCCCATATACATCCGCGAGGACAGAACGCGATACTGCTCATTTACTTGCTCTATTTCCTCTTTTTCTATCACTTTACCCCAGACTTTGCCTTTTAGCTGTTCCAAAACTTTTTCTGGATGTGCTTCTATCAAAACCTCTCCATGATTCATAATAGCCATACTATGACAAAGCTCTGAGACATCCTCGACTATGTGTGTAGATAGGATGACGATGATATTTTCCCCAAGCTCAGAAAGTATATTGTGAAATCGAAATCTTTCCTCAGGGTCAAGTCCAGCTGTAGGCTCGTCAACTATGAGCAACCGTGGGTTATTGAGTAGAGCTTGTGCTATGCCAAACCTCTGTTTCATACCACCAGAAAAGCTACCAAGATACTTATTTCTGAGATTGTATAGATTTGTCTTTTCTAATAGAGACAGGACAGCTTCTTTTCTGATTTTGGCATCTTTCATTCCTTTTAGGACAGCGAGGTGATTTAAAAGCTCATAAGCAGTAGATTTTGGATAAACATCAAATTCCTGTGGTAAAAAGCCAAGTATTTTTCTGACTTCATGCTTTTCTTTGAGGACATCGAGTTCATCTAAAAAGATGCTCCCAGAGTCTGCCTCCTGCAAGGTAGCAATAGTTCGCATCAGAGTTGATTTACCAGCTCCATTTGGTCCAAGTAGACCATACATCCCTGTTTTTATGGTCAGATTAACATTTTTACAAGCCTGCACACCATTTGAATAGGTCTTGTTAAAATCCTTTATTGTTAAAACGCTCATAGTTTGACTCCTAAATATATTACTATTGTCAATTATTAAATCTTGTGTTTTTTGTCAATATATTTTGTGAAATCAAATATGAAACAGAGATTTCTTGATATGTAGAGAACTGATTTATCTGTTCCGAAATCGTAGAGTCAATAGTCCCGATTGACATAACGGAACGGATAAATGCGTTCTCTACAAAACAAATTTTATTATTGTATTATTTTTCTGCATTCTGCATTCTAATTTCTTATTTCAATAAAACCATTTTCCTCACACTCGTCTCCTCCCCCGCTACCATCCGATATAGATAAACCCCACTTCCCAGCTCACGACCACTATCATCTCGACCATCCCAGACTACAGTATGTGAGCCACTTTCAAAAAGCCCATCCAAAAGACTTCTCACTTTCTGTCCTCTGATATTATAAATGTCAATCGAGACTCTTTCCCCCCCCTCCCACCCCCACTCATTCTTCATGGGTGGGGCATAACTCCGAACTCCGAACTCCGAATTCCGAACTATAAATTCAATAGTCGTCTCTGGATTAAATGGATTGGGATAATTGCTGAGTAATTCATTTCTCACTATAGGGTCAGGATTTTCATACTCTGACGATGTCTCAAACTCCACATCATAAACCCAGATACCCCCAGGAGCCACTAATACCATTTTCTCTCGCTCTGGAAAGAAATATGTCCAGTTCCAATTAATCGCTCTATTGCCATAATCCATAGTCTTTAATAAGACCAGCTCACCATCACGGATAGTATATATTTCAGAAATATTGGGAACACCAGAACTGTTCATAAAAGCGGTGATTATTCCATTTAAAACCACCAATGTCCTATCACGAATAGATATGAGTAAATTATTGTTTCCAGTTTTTATATCAATAAAATTAACATGAGAAAAATAATTATCAGAACTACGATTGTTCATAACTGCAAAATGATTGTCATCAATGTAAAAAATTGCTGAATCTGAGGATAGATTATTTATCGATCTCTGAAAAAGTATATTCGTTGGTAAATTTATATCTCTCACTATAAGAGTATTATTGTTTGCATTTAAAACAAAGTCTGTTGGTTGTGATGCCCACCTATATTGAAGTTTGCCAGAAAAATTGTTTAATAATGATAAATCATCGTTAATAAGCTCGTAAACAGTAGTCGTTGATGAATTATAATAAGAAAAGAAAACTCTATCATCAATAATAACCATTGCAGGCATTTCTGAACCACCTATAAAAACACGATTAATACGGGTTGCTTGTTGATTTTCAAGATGATATATATCAAAAATATGGACATTGTTGCTAACAGTAGATACATAAAGCCTATCCTCTATGATGTGAAAATGCATAAATGATACAGGCCATGAAGGCAAACTATGCTCTGTGGACATGTGCTGATAATTCAATGTAGCAATGATTGTGTTATCAAGGACTGAATATATTGTCTGAGTCCTTTTAAACAAATCAACCTCCACATAATAAACATCGTTGTTTGATACACTAAATAAAGTTAAATAAGACACAGCTCCATGACGATTTACTATTTCAAAATCATTTTCTGTATCAAATACAAAAAGGGAAATCTCACCGTTTAAATACAGATATGGCTCTACATAATGAAGTGAATGAGGAGTTATTCCGAAAGTGATACCCTCAATTTTTTGAGTATGAATCCTCTGATAATTTCCGAGACTATTTAATTCATAAACCATGAAGTTGTGATTTCTATCAAATGTATAAATAAAGTCACCTGTATAATAAAATGAAATTAAATCTCTATTTAGTCTTATTGAATTTGTAATTCTAGGATTTGCTGGATTACTGATATCTGTAATGAATAGATGACTATCTGTAGCAATGTAGATATTGGTGCCATCTACAATAATCTGATCTAAATATCGCCCATAAGTAGTTAAACCACTTGATGAAATCAGTTCAAAGGAGCCATCTTCAAGCATAGAAAACAATTGAAGTCCAAGACCATCTTGATATTGATTAATTTGAATATAGACCTCATCTGATAAATCAATATAAGTAAAGCTTGTGCTGATGCCAGGGATAAATCCCTCATAATTGCCTGTCTCTTTGGCAAACAAATGAATTCGATTTTGAAATTGGTTTTGAACCATTATATGAGTTTCATTAAAAAATGTTACATTTCTCCAATTGCCAGGATTTACTATACCATTTGTGTCGACATAAGTAATCAACTCCATAGGAGACACAGATAAATCAAATAAAAAGAAACCTCGATAAGGAATTCTATTGGGAATGATAAGCCTATTGCCACTCATCATAGTATATGCACTTGAAACATCAAAATAGCTAATAAATTCTAATTGTCCATCTGGTAATATTAAATATTCTTCAGTTTTTGTTCCATTACTGACAATCAATCTGTTTTCATAGCTAAAGATAGGACGACTTGCAACATCATAATTAAAACGAAACTCAGGATTTGAAATACTGACAATATTTTTTATATCAGCAAAAATCGTAATCCCTACACTAAATATAAGGGCTAAAATTAAAATTTTTTTCATGGTTTTTACTCCTTGTAATCAGGACTACAAAATTCACAACCACTAATTGAAATAAGCTCTATGTTAATGTTAATAAGGTTATCAATTTCATAAGGCACCTCTACAGAGCCTATTATATCATTGCAGGTTATACAATTTTTGGTAATTGCAGTTGCCCTTATGTTGCTAAATACAGAATGTGTGTCAGGGATAGCATCGATAGGCAGAAACCAATTACCGTTTGAATCAATCATAATATCAGTGCTATGAGGGAGTTGAATCCAATGTCCTGTTATTGAATGATGAAGTTCGATAATAATTAAAGTATTTTTCGCTGGTTGTCCATTCAAAGTTACCGTTCCCCACTGCATCCATCTTGATTGTGCCTCGACTACGGAGGCTGTCGATAGCATAGCGATAAGTAACGCTATAACTAATAGTTTCGTGGATTTAGACATTTCTAATTCCTCCTTTACTTTTTTTCTATATTCTGATCGACCCCAAACCGACCATTATGAACTATAAAAAAAAATTACCTGTTTTTGTCAAGTATTTTCTGAAAAAAATTTTTAGATTTCATAACTCTTTTGTTTTAATATGTGTTATAAATAAAAATATATTCTGTCGAAACATAATTTAGCGGCGGTTTTGTAGGGAACGCCTTTAGCCGTTCCGAAAAAATATCATCCCCCCCTGCC
>Ga0099364_10001338_pt1 | contig 40850 bp, 49 predicted proteins | sample TergutTh196P3_FD_73070 | JGI IMG/M metagenome (GOLD analysis project Ga0099364, IMG submission 73070) | Microcerotermes parvus P3 segment gut microbial communities from Pointe-Noire, Republic of the Congo - Th196 P3 | ecosystem: Host-associated > Arthropoda: Insects > Digestive system > Gut ...
TGTAAGAAATTAGTGTAGCAATTTGAAGATTTTGAAGGGGCAAGAAGTCAGAAAACCCAGTAATACCAGCACTTGCTGCTGTAGCTCAGTCGGCAGAGCGCATCCTTGGTAAGGATGAGGTTCGAGGGTTCGATTCCCTCCAGCAGCTCCATGACAAGCCCTGTAATTGCAATGATTATAGGGCTTGTTGTTTTGGTGCGGAATTTTAATCCGCCTGAACTTTAACACTATTTTAACACTTTGGGAACTGGAATAGGAAAAATATGCTTGCTTCCGCATAACAAAAAAGCCCCCGAACCGTCTGAGCGGCCGGAGGCTTTTTTGTGCTTGTGGAGCTATTTCTCTAGCAACACCTGCGCTTCAATCTTCGCCTGAATAAATGCCTCAATATCCCCGTAGGTCTCGGCGAGGAACCGGGAGGCGTCCGCGGTCAACATGCTTTTTGCCAGGCTGACCGCCCTATTGAAGGCTTCTTTTTGGCAATCCTTGCTAAACTCGCCGCTCTTTTTGAGCGCGTCTACATAGTCCTGCGAGACGGCTATGACGGCCGTCTTGATAGTGTCCGCGATTATCGCGATATACCTTTTAGCGATTTCATTCTTTGCCGCCGCTTTTGCCTGCAAAGCCAAATCGTTTAGAAAGCGGATCGCAAACGCCGATACTATCGGCACCGCCACCGTGATGACTGCCTGTAGCAAAGTGGATGATACTTCTTGCATTTTTCTTTTTTTCCTTTCCTTATTATATCAGTTTAATCCCCATTTTTGATTCCAGCATCTGCGTGTAGTTATACAGCGCTTGCGCGGTTTGCTCCCTAGTTAATTGCCCCTGCCAGTTGAAGTTGCCGTCGGCGGCCGGGAATATGCCGTTCTTGGCGGCCCATGCCGTTGCATCCACGTACGGCGGGCTTGGGCTGTCGCCTGTGCCTGAAATCTCTTGTTCATCGACGGTTGGGTCGCCCTCGTCGGCGCGGAGTATACGCCAGGTGTGTATTGTGACCATGCCGCATACTTCAAGCCCATATTCACGCTGAACCCACTCCACGCCCGCCCGCGTAAGCGGCCCAAAGCCGCCATCTTCGGTAAGCGGCGGGAGGTACCCTTTTCTGTTAATAAGCCTCTGAGCTTCCCTGACGAACTCCCTCGTGCTTGCCATGCTGCCCATGCCGCTGCCGTTAAGGAGCAAGGGCATATTCGGGAATTGTTCCGCCGACATGGCGTTAGCCAGCACGACCGCCAGCTCGCATTTAGACCGCATATCCCGGGTATATGCCGTATCGGCCCTGCCCCTCCAAGAATCTGCATAATGTATGCAGCAGTGGTGGCCGTCCATAAAGTTGCCGTTTGCGTCCTTCTCGGTCGCCCTGGTGACTTGGGGGCTTACACCAAAGTTATCCGCCAGCGACGCATTAAAAAGCAGTACCGAATGGTTGCGGGAATGCCACGAAATGCAAGTTACAAATCCGTTTGAGAATGTAAGCGTCGCGGGCCTTCCATTCCACGACTTGCCTGCTATCCTGATAATTGCCATGCGGTCTGCTTCAGTCTTTGGTTGCCAGTCGCTATGGTCGTAGCCTTCAGGCACAGGCAAGCGTACTGTCACTTTCTCGTTTGACCACAAATCACGCAATACCGCATCGCCGCTTTTGCCGCCGGCTATGACCTCCGCCCTTGTGTGCGCCTTTATCGTCTGATTGTTCAAAACGCCCTCCTTATCCGTCACCAAAAGTGTCCTAAAGCCATCCCGGCGAGACCGGTTAGCACTGCCGCTATGATTATCCACACCGCTTTTTCCCATTTTTCTCCAGGCTTTTTTTCCAGCTTGCCTATTCGCTCGCCCTGTTCCTTCGCCAATGTCAGGTGCTTGTCCTCCATTTTTTCCATACGCTTATCCATCGAAGTGTGCAGCATTTCAGCTTTTTGGGCGTATAGCGCAACATTGGTGGATAATTCATGGACTGAACTAACAAGCCCCTTCGTGTCCTTTATGTCGTCTTTCATGCTCACTATGTCGGATCTCATCAACGTAATGTTTTCCGCATTGTGGCATACATGGTCTTGTTGCATAGCGTTCCCCTCCCTCTTGTAATAGAAATAGCGTTGCCGCGTAAAAAATGCCGCCCTGCGGCGGTTGACAATGTTCTGGGTGTATAATAAAATGCCCCCGGCGGGCAGTTATGCCCCCAAAGGCGTTGCCATAAATGGTAGGCGGTTAGCCAATCCCTCGAACGTTAAAGCGAGAGGGGGTGAGGCCATTGTCATTGTACGAAATCCTATCGCTTGTTATTGCGGTTGTCGCGGTATACGTGGCGTGGAAGTCCGGCAAGGGCAAAAGAAAATAACCGCCCCTGTGCTAAAGTGCGCGGTTATCTTCTAACCCGTTCTTAGGCTAACCGTTTTACCGGCGACGCCTTTTGTATTTTTAGTATAGCAGAAATAGTGCTGCTGTCAAGATGGAAATGCCAGAAGCAGCGTCTAATCAAACCGAATTCTATTAATATATATCCTTACTGCAGCCGAAATATGAATATTCAGCTCATACGCCTCATAATCCGAATCATTTGGAAATGTGTAAGTCCTTTCTTGTCCGTGCGACCAGGCGGGGAGGCTTGTAAATGTGGCAAGCGTCACTCTTGGCGAATTAGCATTTGCGTTCCCGATCCCAATAACATGAAAATTCCTAGGCATCCAATTCGGCTCATCAGGCGGCGCTCTAAGCGTGACTGATGTTGCCCGCCAAGCCCTGCTGTAACCTAATCTTATCCACCCGGTTGAAGTGTTGGGGTTTGTTAACCATCCTCCGCCACCGCTGACGCTATCGAACAACCCTTCAACGGCATTCCACGGCGCATGAAATGTAGGGTACTGTGCGCTTGACCAAAACTGACTGGCTGTAGCAGTTATTACAACAACGGGAGGTGGCGGCTCAAAGCCCGGCACCGCTTCCCACGCCGCATTCCTGCGTCCGTATAGTCCGTCGTCAACAGGTGCTTCTTCGATACCTCCGCCAGTACCGCCTCCAACAGGAGACCATCCCACATCATAATCGTCCCCGGATACCTTTCCAAGAAAGTCGTCCTTATCTCCACCCGGCGGTAATAACCGCTTGTCGATTTTAGCCATCTGTTGAGCTATTTCTTCCTTTATCGCTTCCATATCTATATTCGGCACGTCAGGCGGCGCGTCCGAACGCTTCTCTACCGTAAACTCCATAGGCTCAGTCGGCTTGCTGAACTCGCTTATCTCGTTTTTATACCCGATAACCGTTACGCTGTATTCGCCTTCCATGTCAAACGGTTTCTCAACCTCACCCTCAAGGTCATATGTGATGAACTCATGGGCGAAATGCCCGCGCCGGAGCGTCAACCGGAAGCATTCGTAGCTGATGATATCCGGATTGCCGATTGTGTACGTAAGCGTCGTGTCCGTCTGCCCGATAATCAGCGTTGGCGGCGGGCCTCCCGCTGACCAGTTTATCGGTATCATCACCCGCGTGTAAACGCCCGTCTCATCACGCGAGACGTAGAAGCCATACGCCCCCAGCCCGACTAGCGACTTGACCCCGATGCGGAGTATCTGCTTGTCTGTCATGCGCCGGGGCGGTATATCGTCCTCCAGCATGTCCGCCAAATCGCCGTACTGCCCCTGGCGTATCATCGCCGACCTGCTTTCCGCCAAATCACCGTCTATGAAATACTGAACCAGCGTGCCGCCCGGCTCATCCGGCTCATGCCCAAACATAACCGTCCGCATATTGTCAGGCTCAAGGTCAACCTCATGCTCAAAATCAAACCGCATAATGTCACGCCCTGCTCACGAAAATATCAAACGTCATGTTCAATAGCCAGTTAGCGTTTTTAATAGGCCACTTCGTCTTTGTCTTTATAGAGATTACTGCGCCATCTGCCGGCGGGGTATCAAAAACAAACATAGGCGTCACGTAATCGAACGCCCAAACCCAATGACTAAAACTCGTCCCTGTCCCGCTGTTGATAGGAACGGTTATACCGCGCACACGCCAATACCGGGCGTTTATAGTGTCAAAAGTAACGGTTTGGTTTGTGGAGGAAAGGCTCGCTACCTCCGTCCAATCTTCGCCGTCATCAGAGTAATCCAGTCTTATGTTAGCCGCAGCTACATTAACCAACTTGCTTCTAAAAGTGTTTACAGGGATTTCCTCTTTGAAGTCGTATTCGTATGTGCCCCTCGGGCTTGCATACGTAGCACTATCGACCCAATTGCCGTTATCTACTGTTCGAATTACCGCGGCTGTTGGAAAAAGCGGAATCGACAGCCCTTCTCCTTCCCACGGCAGTATGATACGGCCCGTAGGATACCTTAATTTACCCCAATCATTACTGATCCATGCTTGAGCAGTTTCGAAATTCTTACCGTTGCATTGATACGCGCTGCCGTCCTGCTCCACATTATCTATCCATACGATAGTTTCTTCCGGCATAATTTCCGGAAACGCTATGTCGAACTCGGTTCTAATCCCGTCGCCCACAAAGATATTATTGAAAGTGAGATCCATAGGGTTATAAGCGTAAGTGGTATCAAAAATACCCACGCCCCGAATCATAATAAGTTTGTATAGGGCTGAGCCTGATATACCGATACTATCATTTAGTGCGCCCGCTGCCCACGACTGGTTAAATCTTAGGCGTCTTTCAGCCACACTTCTTGTCAGGGCGGGGACAAAGCGTCCATGTAAGCCGCCTCCTCCTTGCCCAAATTGCCTTTGTCTTGATTGTTCGGTAATTTGGTAGTTGTTCAGCGGCCACGCATAAGGGAAATCAGAGGAGCCTCCCCACCAGAACATCAGTTCGTCTGCCGTAATAATCCCTCTTCCAATAGTCGCTTGCCTAAAAATATTCTGTCCTGCCGGTGTGCCAATAGCGCTTCCATCTCCGGCATTCTGTGGGTGTTTGATAAACTTAAATCCGTTTACCCATTCGTCCATGCCTATCAGCTCGCCGTATACCGTAGCCCTTATGGTGATAATATCCAGATTGGTTTTTGTGAAGTTGATCGCATTCCCTTCCGCATCGGTCAGCATGGCATGTGTAAGAAGTCCGCTTGATCCGGCAAGCCCTAGTTCTGAGATCACACCATTGCCCTGATTTTCGGTTAACGTAATTGAATAGACGGCTTCGGCGGGACTGACCGCATAATTCGCCGATAGGGCCGACGCCGCAAACGAGAAAGTTTGATTAAAAAGAGCTGTCCCCGTTTCATTCGGCACGCCATCGCCATTACCCAGCACCATAGTGGTTATAACACTGCCCCCGGCGACAATGGCATTTATGAAATTGTCCAGCACCACATTATATGATATGTAGGAGTTCTTTTTCTCCTTTGTGGCGGCGTCAAAGACGTCAATCTCAAACCTGTTGTGAATATAAAGTTTTGCTTTTATTTTGGCATACCCCATTATAGCGGCCCTCCCCCGACTAATGTATTCGTTATGACGCCTTCGGCTGACAGGGTGATTTCGCACAACCCCATATCGCCGAAATATGTCGGTCTTTGAATCTCTGTATTTGTTATAACGCCTTCGGCTGATAAAGTAATCTCACAAGTACCCATGTCGCCGAAATATGTAGGTCTTTGTACTTCCGTATTCGTTATCACGCCTTCTGCAGATAAGGTAATCTCGCAGGTTCCCATGTTGCCAAACATAGGCTCGCCTGTGTTTATAGATATGCCCGAGTTAGGCCAGTACGGCGAACCTCCTATTTCGTTGCCGACCTGGTATTGCAAATATGTCAGCACACCGGCGGTAAGGGTAATTATTCCACCGCGCTGTATCGCTGCCGAAGATGTAAGATAGAGCTTGCCGCCTTCCACGCGCATGTCGGTAATGGTTCGCGCGCCGGATTGCACAGTTAGCGATAACGCCTGGCTAAAGGGCTGCTCCCGCTTCCATAGAATAGGATAGTTGCAGGTAACTATGATGTTAAAGTTGTCTATCCACTCCACGTCGATTATTTGCAGACCCGCAGCTTCCGCCGATATGTTCGATATGTTAATAACTTCTGGTACTACGCGAATCGGATTATGCTCCGGCTTGAACCCCTGCCCGACGAGGAACCGCCCCGAGATAAATTCTTTGTTGCATCCCGTCACTGCAAAGCCGATGCGGTAGTCGTTCAGCCTGTGGACGTGTACCCAGGTGTTATCTTCCCCGGCTTCGTCCAGGATTTCCTCCGGAGCCCAGACGCCCGGCAGCGCGGGCGTGTCCATATACGTGCGGTACGCCACAACGCCGTTGTATTTTATGTATGCCACGATAAGCCCGGTGTCATGGTCTGGGAACTCAAGGGCGTTCCATCCGCGCACAGCAGACAAGAACAGCGCCTGAGACGCAAGCTGGACGCGCGTAAACGCCTGGTCGCCAATCTGGCACCACAGCCTGTCCTCAAAGTCGATCCAGAATATATGCGGCATGTCGTCGGTGACAAGGGCGTGCTTGTCCTGTCCGCTTATGAGCCGGAACTTGCCGTTGAACTCTATGGCCGCTTCTTTGGCAGTTATGGTGGGGAAAGCGTTGCGGAACATTTCGGTAAAAGCCGCGCCGCTGAGGAAATGCCCCTCTCTATATCGTGTCCTGAGTATGACGAGGCCGTCTTCTTCGTCAATAGCAATTACGTATATGTTTTGCGGAGCGACTGCGCTGCCCGCTTGGAGCAAGCTTATATCGCGTATATGGTATGGCAGCGGGGGCGGCGAGCCCATAAACAGCGCATCTATCGTGTATTTGACGGCACGGGGCCTGACAAGGATGCGCCCTGATGTGCATTGCATTGTCACGCGAAATTCATGGTCGCCCGCCGCAAGCTTCAGATAAGAATGGGCTATGCTTATTTCCCTGCTGCCGCGCCTTACCTGTGCTGTATATGGTGTGTAAAGTGTCTGGGCTTCATTGACGTATATCCTGATTGTGACCGTTGTGTCTTCAGTTGCGTAAAACGACACAAGGAACAGCCCACGCGCTTCTGTCGGCCTTGAAAACTCCACAGGCTTTTCATCACGATGGATCCTCGCTATCTGCCGTTCCGATTGTTCAATCCAGATGTCGCTCTCGTTGTAATCGTATTCCAACCTGAATGATTGCGCAATTATATCCCGGACGCCCCTATTTGAAATCCGGCCAATAACACGCTGCGCCGTACCAAACTCGTCGTCAATTTCATCCCCGCCGGGATTTGAGATATCGCTTGCCAGCAATCCACTGTAATATGTGCGGTATTTGTTGATGATGTAAGGCTGCCCGTTAATAATTACAGTGTCGCCAAGCTCAAACAACGGATCAATATATGCCATTCGCGCTTCATAGGGAATGTGAGTGTAGTCTTTCAGCTTTTCATATATATCCGCCGCCATGCCTTCCGTCGCATGTGGGAAATCATCTATTACAAGCTCAAGCCCTAATCCGGGCGGGTCAGGCGCGGCGTAATAATCCAAGTCGTCTATGAACATTTTAACGCTGCCGATTTGGAATGGGTCGTTTTTTGATGTGAAGCCCTGAACGGATAAACCTAGACCATGAGTCCGCTGCGATTGATATGCAGGGCAAAGATACAGTTCACCATTGTCAGTTATTGTGAAGTTACCCGCGTGGGCGGTTGCAACGTCGCCCAGCACCTCGCGTACGCTTATGTCCTCCCCCTCTTCATATTCAAACGAGTAATTGGTTATCTGGTTGCGCGGGTCAAGCTCCAAGTTCCACGGCGCGCCTGTCAGCGCTTGCAAAACCGCTTCTGCGGTCATAGGCCATATTGGATGCTGCCCTAACGGCCGAAACGCCGAGTCAAAGCCATATGCCGCGTCGTAGCACGTCAGGAGAAGCCATGTTTTTTCAATGTCCTCATCGCGTTGCGATATATAGTAATGCCCTTTTTCAAGCCATGCGCCGATACCGTCAATACGCATTTGCAGCTCCACTTTAGCGTTGCGCGGAGGGTTTCCGTATATAGGGCGCACAGCTATCTTAAGCTGGCCCGCTATGACGTTGCCGATCTCAAAATTTGAAGTCATGACATTGTTTATGGCTTCCAAAGACGCTATATCTATTTCGTTTTGGCTGTACATATTGCCGCCGATAACGGCCCTGTACTCGTGTCCCATGCGGATTCACCCCGCTGTCAAAATTGAATAAAGTTTGTAGCCGCGCCTATCCGCTTGCCGGTGACAGTCGATATTGTGCCGCGGAATGATGAGCTGTACATTCTTTCAGTGGCAATTCGCCCGAAGTCCTCGAACGTGACGCTTACTTCCTTTTTGCCTCGCAATACATCGTGTTCGATATATCCCCATTCTTCAATAGTCAATGGGATCATACGCACCGATACTTTCAGTTTCCAGCCCAGATAATCGCGCCATAGAACAGTGTCCAGTGTACGCCCGGTTGTCGGGCCTTCCAAGTCGTTGCGCTCCACATCATATTGCCCGGCAATTATGAACCTCCGCAGGTCATGCCCGTCCACAGTCAGTATCATGCGTTAGACAGCCCCCTTTCCCCACGCCTCAGCGAGCTTATGTTGTGCGCGTTGACGGCTGTTGTAATTGCCTGCGTGTCAAGGTTGACTTGCATTCCTGCCGCCACTGCCTCTATCAGGTTGCGCAGAAGGCTGTTCGTTATTTCCTGCTCTTCTTTCAGAAGGAGAAGATTGGCAGTCAAACCGTGGTCGGGCTGCTCTTGCGCTGCCCCGGATGGGCGGCCCTTTTCGACTATGGCGTTTACGGTCACGCTGTCCACGATGGCGCCGCGCGACAGCTTGGGTATCTGCACGTTTGCGATCGAGGGCGATATAACCGGCAAAGCAGACGACACAACGCTTTGGATATCCGCCATCAACGACCTAAAGAAGTCAAGAATCGGATTGTACGTCGTTTGCAAGCCTTCTAGCAAACTCGCTCCGATTTCCTGACCTTGCAATCCCAAAGCTCCGACATCATCCGCGCCGCCGAGTTTGAGTTGGAAATCGAAAGCTTGTTCCCAAACATCCTGCAAGCCTTCGCCCATGATTTTGGCGTTGCGGATTTGTTCAAGCCTTGCGGCTTCCAGCATGTCCCCGGCTTCGACAGCTTCGTTAATCAATGCCGTATAGTCAATGTCGGGCGTATATTCGACGCCGCCGAAGGTTTTAACAATCGTGCCGGCCAAGCTTTTAATAGTGTCAACGGCAAGGTGGGCTGAGTTAGCTATGCCTACAGCAAGCCCTTCAATCATATCTCTGCCAAAGCCCTCATACACCCTTGACGGAGATCTGGACTCGTTGGCCCTTTGGGTTGCCTGTTGCACAGCATTTGCCATGTTTACTGCCGCATTCACCGCTAGCCGCGCATTGTTTGCAATGCCGTTGGCGAGGCCTTGCATTATCCCTCTGCCAAGCTCTTCAAACGCTTTCGACGGTGAAGACATCCTCATAGTTTTTTGAAATTGCTCCAACGTCATCTCGCCAACACCCGCTACCGCAACCATAGGGATATGCGCGCTATCGTCTATGCCTTTGGCAATGCCTCCGGAGATATCCGCACCCATGCCCGGCAAATTGGCGTCTTCCAGTGTTTTCCGCAGCGAGTTCGTTGTGTTGTTTGCCAAATCAGCCGCAGCCCTCACTACGCTTTCGTCTTGATTGAACCTCGTCGCCACATTCCCTATAGCCGCATCCGTAGAATCTCCAAATAACTCTGCTAATTCAAGCAACTCTTGATTTGATGCATTTTTCAGCATTTCGGCATAACCGGGGCCGCGCTGTGCCATTTCCTCGAACTTTTTCAACACGCCTTCGTCAACGCCGAGTTCGGCCGCCTTTTGCATTAATTCGGCGGTATTGTCCCCCCATTCCCGGGTAATACGGGCATTTTCACGTAAGTTGTCGGCGATTTCACTCAACGAAACTGAGGTTTCTTCATTCATGCGTGAGAATGCGTCCGCAGCTTGTTTTTCTATCGTCTCATATTCGCCACCCAGCCCGCTTAATGCTTCAATTTGGTCGTCGGTATACTGGATTGCACCAATGGCTGCCAGCCTGTATGCTTCGACAGTTTCTTCAGACCACTCAACGCCCGCTTCCAAAGTCGCTTCAAACGCCGCTATAGCCTCCTCGGAAAACTCGCCGTAAGTGGTTTTTGCAATCTCGAATTGCTCGACCAGCGTACCGGCGTGTTCCCTGTGCGCGCCGGCAAGCTCCATAAGCCTGTTATATTCCGCAGCAGACATGTCTTCGAATATGCCCGTCATGTGCAGCCCTGCTTCGGTCATTTTCCAAAAAGCGATTACGGCTTCGTCCGAGTACGTCCCGTAAGCCGCCTGCGCGTTTTTCAGCGTTGGGATCATCCGTTCCGCCTCTTTGCGCATATTTTCCCGGCTTTCAATAAGGGCTTGGTCGCGTGCCGCCGCGCGTTCCATCGTTCCGGTATATGTGTCTTGAGCTTCGTCCAATTTATCTAAAGCCCAAACCGTCGCGATAATCGCGGGGGTCATGACTAAAGCCGCCGGCCCGGCCGCCCTCAGCGCTACGCCCAGCTTCCCTATAAAGCTCCCTGAAGTTTTAGCGGCCGCGCCTAGCCCGGACGTTGCGCCAGCAGCCCCTTGTGCCGCCGCTGCATAAGACGCTGCGCCGGCCGCAGCAGGTTTAAGCAGCCCCAGCCCCATCGGCCCAATCAGGGGCGCGATCTTTATTAACAGCCCCAACAACGTACCCAGCGCCGATATTACCGGGGCAAGCAAAAGGGCAAAGCCCACCAGCGGAGACACGTCGAAAGCCGCCGCAATGATATCCTTTATTAATCCGGCGACTTCTTTGATAATGCCCCACCAGTCAATATTTGACAGGAACGCCTTTATATCCCGCCCAACCTGTTTCCAATCTACATTTTGGATTGCAGTCCGGAACATGGACAGCAAGCCAAGCGCCATATCGTTTACCGCCGCGCCCGCCTCAGCCCAATTAACAGTGCTGAAAAAGGACATTATTCCCGCTGCTATACTAAGCCCAAGTTCTTTCCAGTCCGTAGTTCGGGCAAAGTTGCCTACGATATCGGTTATCGCGTTTACAATCTCACCGGCAAACCTGCCATACCTTGTCAGTATGCCGCGCCAGTCGATATTGTTGAGCAGTTCTCCAAGCCTTACGCCCAAGTCCGCCCAATCCACGGTAATCAGGGATTCTATCAACAGGTCGAGTATCCCCTTTGACCATTCGTTGAATGTCTTGGCCGCCAGTTTCCAGTCAAACGTCCTGATAAAACTGTTTATGCCGCGGCCTATTGTGCGCCCGACATTGCGCCACGGAAACCTCCGGGCAAAGCTATGAAGGAAATCCAAAGCCGTGTTGAGGCCTTGCGCCAACGTGTGCCCTAATGCTTCCCATGCATCATCACTTGACAGGAAGCCTCCTAGCAGCCCCGCCAGGTTCTCGCCGGCTGTCCGCGCGCCTTCACGTATGGAATCCCACGGTATTGCATATAAAGCGCGGGCAAAACGCAAAGCGCCTTCCGCGCCTAAGTCGAACCAATACTCAAAGTCTTCTTCCGAAAAGAACTTCCTCAGCTTTTCAGCAAACTCATCAATCCACGACACGTCCGGCGGCTCGAAGTCAAAATCAAGCGCGTCGGCGCCTCCTCCTCCGCCGCCGCTGTTGTCGCTTAAAACATTAAGCTCGTCAAACCCCGCCAGTTGTTTCCGTGCATCGCTCGCGGCTCCGCCAACAGCCTCCAGCCCTTTCGCCTGTTCATGAAGGCCACGCGCCGACGCCCTTGCTTGTTGTATTGTGCGCCCAAACAACGTTGCCATGAATTGAGCCAAGACGGCCGTAAACTGCGCCAGCAGTTGCATAAAGTTTAAGATTGCCGGTTGTATTACTTCCCACAGCGGGGCAAATGCGGTAAGGAGGTTTACGCGGATTTTATTCCATGAATCCGCAAACTGGTCGTTTGCCATCAGGACTCGCCCCAAGTCGCGCGTAAGCCCGTTCAGCGCCCTCCGTATGACGCTGAACACCAGCGCCGTCACCGCAATGCGCCTCATGCGCCGCCACATGCGTTCAAGCCCGCCCGCCGCCCGTCTGCTGCTTCTGTCGATGCCCAGCAAATTGCGAACCATGCGGGAAAGCCCCCGAGCGGCGCCCGCAGCGCCTTTTGCGATAGACGCGACGCCCGACCCGATCCGCCGGAGCGCATCGACAGCCTTTTTGGCGGTGGCCTGTGCGGCCTTTCCAATGCTTTCAAAGCTCGTCCTTGCCCGCTCCGCGCCCTCTTGCGAGATCCCGATGTCGGCGTCCTGCAGTTTCCGAAGCTCGGCTTCAAGCATCCCCGCTTCGTTCTTCGCGTTATTCAGCGCAATTGCCAGGCGCGCTATGCCAAGCGGATCGCCGTCAGCTTTTGCCTGCTCAAATTGCGACTGCAGCTCAGCGACTTTGTTGCGCGCGGATTCGAGGCCGCTTTCAACTTCTTTTATCCGCATTATGTCGGCGACGGGCTGAGACAGCCCGTCCGTGAACTTGTCGAACGCTTCCTCCGTAGCCTGTATCTCGTGTCGCAATGCGACAATTGTGGCCGGATCCTGTTCTTCCGCTAATTGGTCATAAAGACGTTGCAACGCATCCTCAAAAGTGTTTATGTCTTCCTGCGCCTGTGTCGCCTGATCGGCAAAACCGAATACCGACGACTTGTGCAAGCCATCCATCGACTTTTGTATGTTTTCGGCGCGCTGGTGCAGGTTAGCGAGTTCAGCTTCAGCTTCCGTGAACGCATCTCGGATTTTGTTGGCTTCTGCGGACGCCTCTAGTTCGGAAATGGCTTCCCTGAGATTTTGCGCCTCTTCGCTTACAGATGGGTCGAGCTTGATGTCCGCCATTGCCCGTTTCAACGCATCTGCACTGCCGCGGATAGCGTCCATTTTATCGTCTGTCGGCCGGAGTTTTTCAGCGAGGCGATCGACTTCTTTTGTCGCCTCCGACAAATCTTCACCCTTGAAGCCGGTCTCCATAAGGTTCTCAAGGAGTCCAACTGCCTTTTCGTACTCAGCAATAAGATCCTTGTTCGCAGTTTCAACGGCCTTCAGATCTTTTTCGAGCGCTGCGGCTTCTTCGCGCATATTCTTCAGTGATCGCGGCTCTTTTTCGCCACTCATTATCTTGTCGAGTTCTTTAGTAAGCTCTTTTAGGCGCGCAGGGTCGGGCGGCTGCATTTTTTCCACAGCTTCCGCTACTTTGTCATATTCAAGCTTCAAGTCGGACACGGCGGCTTCCTGCTCTTTGATCGCGCCGGATGTTTTCCTATATTCATCCGCTAGGTGCTGGAACTGCCGGGCGGCGTCGCGGACGCCTTTGATAATGCCGCGGTTCTCAAGCTTCGAATCTATGATTACTCGGGAATCCGCCATATCTATCACACGTCCTTTCGCTTATCCGTATATGTCATCTGTGCGCCCCGCTTTTTCCAAAAACACGACGTCATGCCCGATTTTGTTTATCAGATCCCTCTCGCTTTTCGACAGCTTGCTCATCGGGGTCTGCCGCCAATAGGCGTAACGGCTCAGCGTACAGCCTTCCGGAAGCTCCCGCAGGTGCGCGAGGAACTCCCAATAGGTCATGTCGGACTTGTCGAGGTTGACGCCTTTGAGCAGGAACGCGTCGTATATAAGCTGCCCGTCCTGCCGGAAGTCGATGGAGGCGGGGAGGTTTTTGTCTTCACCCCGCGCCTCGCGGCCCTGCATGAGGTAATCGAGGGCAAGCCGCACCGCCTCGGCGGTGTTTTCGGGGTGCGGCTCCGTGTACATGTTGTCCATAACAAGCTCGGCTTTTTCCCAGTCCATCAGATCCGGGTCAAGCAGGGCTTCGAGTGTGAGGATGCAGTTGCGGAAACAACCGTTGAGGGTGTACTCGGAGCCGTCAATCTCGACAACCTCCGGGGGCTTGGCGCGGTAGTCAGTTAATCGGCTCATTCTGGCTTGAAACGCCGGCGTTGTTTATTGCCACACTCATATCCGGCACAGGCGCGAGTTCCGGCAAAGCGGCCGGCACGTTGACGGCAATTTGAGGATCTGCGCGGTAGCCGTCCATCTTAGCTTTCCGCACTTTTACGTATTCTTCAAAAATCGGATTGAATACTTTGTTGAACAAAGTCAAGTTTTGATCATCCTCGTCAATGATGGTTTCCGTGACGCCTATGCCGATGATTTTATCGGAAGCGGCAATGAACGTGTCATAGGCGTCGGCAAGCCCGCCGAGTTCGGTACTCGCTGCATCCAACGCGTCAAGCCCTTCCTCATCGTCAATTTCCGGCAAGTCGCGGAGCTTAATGCCGCGAATCTTCGATAGGTCGTTGAGCGCCTGGACGACGCGCGCCACATTGCGGATGAAAAGCTCACTTTTCGGGTTGTAACTTGCCGTGCAGATTAACACCCCGCCAACTTCTATTTCGATTTCTTTTCTGTGCGATTTGCCGGTGATGGTTCGATTGCTTGCGGACATTCTTTGTCACCCCCGTCGTCTTTATTGATATCTGCACGTACGCTGTCCTTTGCCGCAAAACCTTTGGCGATTAATTCTTCGCCGCGCTGGTCTGATACGTCCAAAACGGAACCCGCCTCAACTCTGAGGCGGGTCTCCCTGTCCGTATATGCGCGTATTACGTTGATCCGCATTACGCTATGCCTCCGGCGTGAAGGTCGGTGCGGGCAGCATCTGGTTCACTGAGCCAAAGATAGGCTCGCCGCCGAGGTGTATCTCGTACGGGAAGTCAACGCGGGACGACCCTCCGAGCGACTGCGGCACAATGGTTGACGCCGGGTATATGTCCGCTTCGTATGACGTTACGGCCGGTGTGCCGGAAGTCGTGCTGATGTACCCGTAAGCGAGCATGATCTTAAACTCCTGCATCTTGGATAGCTGGCCGCGCCTTGCGTATTCGTGCAAAAGCTGGTTCATTTTGCCCCTGTTCGCGATTGGGCGGATGGTGTTTGGCTCGAACGACATCTGGCGCTCAAGCTTTTCTACTGTCGTGTATGTGTCGCCGAGGATATCCGTGACGGTAGTTATGTCAGGATTGAACTCAAGCGCGGCGTCCTCGGTCTTATATCCCTGTGGCTCCCATTCCGCAGCGCTTGGACTCCACGTGCCCGTCTGCGAGGATACGTCCACATAGAGTATCATGCTGTTTCTAAGGGCTTCCGAAGTCAATGTAAATGTGTCTGGCATTTGTCTGTCATCCTTTCGTTTTTAGTACAGTTCCGGCTCCCGTATTTTCTGGAACCGGATATTCAGCTGTATGCTGTATTCGTCGATGCCCGGCTCAAGGGCGATTCCTGTCTGCATCCCGCCGCCCGCGCTGATGGACTCATACGCCGTGTCGCCGAAACGCGGCAGAAGCGGGTTCTCGTTGGAAGTCCCCCTCATGTCCTCCTCATAATCAATCCACATCCTGTAGTTGATGATGAAGTCGCCGAGGCTGCGGCGCGACGCGCTGCTGTTTGTATGGCGGCGCAGCGACAGCATCAGATCTAATTGGCAGTCGCGCACGATCCCGCTCAAGACGTCCCCTGTTTTCTTAGACGTGCCGCCGACTATAGTGACGGCGCTCCCTTGCGGCCCATGCGGATTCCTCGGGTCTATGTCTAAATAATCTATGGACAGCTTTTCGCCCGGCTCAAGTGCCGGATACGCCTCAAGAAATGCCTTGAGCGGTTCCATATACTTCATTGGTGCAAAAGACATCACTTGCCCCCAAACTCGCGGGCTATAATCCCCGCTGCAAATTTTTTCCATTCGCCGTAGCGGTCGTACGATGCGCGCCTGTCCCAAAACGGGCCGGCTTTCTTGTTGACAGCCTTGCTGTACTCCAAGCCGCGGTCAGGCACCCCGAGGTCGCTAAGCAAGACTTTCGTAATGCCTTTCCTTGACTTCCAACCGTCGGGGGTCTCAAACCCTGCTCGCCGCGTCACCGGATCGACCATGACTTTTCCGTAATAGAGGTACTTGCTGTATGGCGTATGGTAGATAATCTCTCCGCTTCCGATTGTCGTAGCAAGCATCGCAGAGCGGATTAGCATCCCCGTTTCCATCGGCACATACGGCTCGAACTCGCCGATCAGGAACTTGTCCCAAGCTTGCTGTAGGCGGCTACCGGTACGGGTCGCGTTCCTGACCTCGGCTTCCGGATACCAGTCGAGGTATACTTTGCCGGCTTTGCTCTTTGATATGAGTTTTCTTTTGATTTTCATGCTCACGGCTAAGCCCTCAAAGAAACGTGCTGCGCACGTTCTGTCCCGATAAGCCGGGGTTCGACCTTCTGGATACGCAAAGCTCCCGGCGCGGCCGTGACAAACGCGTTTTCCGCGTCTGTCACAGCGTCGTCGTCGCCCCAGTCGAATTCGTGATTAGTCTCGTAAGGTACGACGATTGAATGCGGCTGCATGTCGTCTGCCGTCCATTTTCCGTCAAGCCCCGCCTCCGTCAGCACGTTCCATTCATGGACCGGCACGTATGTCATGCCTGGCTCAAGAAAACATTGCAGAAACAGAAGCTCTTTAACTATCGCGCCCGTTTTGAGTGCGACGGAATTTGACTCTTCTGAAAAGTAAACGTTGCGCAGGACGCGCCTGAACGGCTTAACTAGCCCTGTGCCGGGGTTCTGCCATCGGCAGTAGATAGTAACCGTCCGCCGCACGTTCGGCGGCCTTAATCTGGCATTATTCATGTTACACCGCCCTGCTCACAAACTCGTTGTGCAGATCCGTTCCCGCCAGATGCTTTATTATTACCGTACCTATCTCGGCGTTGGTGTCGGCGGCGGGCTTCGCTTCCTGTGCCCTCCAGCTGTACGACGCGTGCGATTCCGAAATCAGATCCCCCGGCTTTGGCCCCCGCTCTGCCCGGTACAGCAGCTCCGCCACTTCGCAGACGCATAGCTTAAGGTATTCCGGAACTTCCACGAGAGTAACGCGCCGCCAATTGATGCGCATTTCGGCGGCGCGGCTCCAATATTCGAATTCGACGGCAGGTATCGCTGGAGGCCTCCCTAGCAGGTATCCGGTTTCGTAATACTGTAAGTTAACCCACATAGCGCTACCCCCTCACGTGGAACGGTCTGCCGTCCGACGTGTGGAAAGCAAGCCCGTCCGCTGTGATGAAAGCTCTCGATCTTCGCGCTATGCTGCGTAGAAAGCAAAAGGGAATCTCACCGAGCCGTCAGGCTGCAAGGCGTTTACGGGGTTCGGCAGTTCCCAACCAAGGCGCATCCACACGATCAGCGCCGTCATGTTTTCCAGCATTAGATTATTCACGACGACCTTCGTAACCGGATCTGTTATGACACCGCTGCTGTCCAGTCTGTAAGAGATATCACGCCGGATGCTGAACACCGCCTGCGACATGTCGCCCACAAGTAGCCCGGCCTTCGTGGTGTCCCACGCGCCATTTCTTGAAAACATCATTGGGATGCTGTTTAGCGCGTATCCCGGGGCTTGCTGCAACGGCTGGGCAGTCTGCTGCATGAACAATGGCTGCTTATTGTCGTCCCTGAGACCGCGCAGCCTGCCCATCATAGGCACTGACGAGATTATGCCGTCAGGCACATATCCCGAGTTCTCTACCTTCGCAATCGCTCCGTTTTCCCCGAATATGTCTAGGAAGGTGTCGCTGGTGGACGCAATAACCGCGCCGGCCGCGTCCGCGCTGTCGTAGATGCTTTCGCGCCAGTCTGCGGGTTTCCCGTCGCCGAATATGATAGCCGCGTCAATGACCGCGCCTATGGACTGCGTTATCTGCGGCATAAGCTGTCCAAACAGGTCATGCCCGTTCGCCAACGCATCTTCGATCACAGCGTCCGGTATCGGCACGACCGCCGCGAGCTCAGCTGCTTTGATGGTTTTCTTCTCCCACGCTGCCGCCGTCACAGGCTTGTGTCCGGGCTCGCCGTTGACAAAGCCGGCGTTGGGCAGGCTTGCGAGTACCGGCATTGACAGCATGTTGCTTGACATGTCAGGCAACCGCCTGAACATCGACAGCGCGGCCGAATCCGCAATGGCGCCCTGCATTATCTCCTGCAGGTACTGCTCCGGGATCAAGCCCTCTGTATCTGATCTTAGTATAGGCATATTTTACCTCCGTTTTTTATTCTTTTTTACTTTCTCCCTCCGAAAATCGCCTGCGTCAGATTTTGTGTCGGCAGATTATTCTTCGGATTCTTCGGCCCCACGTATCCGGGCAGCAATGCGCCGGGAGGGGGCTTTTGCGGATCTTCCGCCTTCGTGTACGGGTGATCCTTGAAATAAGCTTCAGCAGCCCCTTTGAAGTCGGTCTTGTCGTCCGTCAGTTTGCCGATCCGGATTGAGTATATCTCCAAATCCTCCGGGTCTGACAGACCATGCCCAAGCAAAACTTCCTTCCGTTCATAATCGGCGATTCTGGCTAAAGAGGCTGTGTGGTCGGTGTTTAGCTTGTCGAATTGATCTGACAAGGCTTTCAGCCGGTCGCCGTCCGTCTCCTTGTTCTTCTTTGCCACAAGGAATTGTTTATAGTCGTCGGACTCCGCATCTTTTTTCCAGTTGACGAAGCTGGAGATATCGTCATTTTCGGCCAGTCCGAGTTTTTCCATTGCTTTCTTCTCGCTGCCCTTGAGCTGTTCCGTCAGAGACGCCACTTTTTCGGTGTTGCCTGTCATAAGCTTGCCGTGTTCCGCCATGATGGTGTTGATCGTCTCGCTGTCGAGGTCCAGCCCTTTTAGAAATTCGCGCATAATTCATTCTCCTTCGCTTTGTTATCGCAGGTTGCGCTCTGCGTAGAGTCGCCGGTTTGTCGTTACCGGCCAACGGTGGTTATATCAAGCGCCGTGGCGCTGAATATATGAAATTTGTTGTTGCGCTACTTGAACGCGTGTGCTACAATGTAGCTAACAAGACTGAAGTTGGCCGAGGAATGGTGTCTGTCGGCCTGAACACGGAGATTAGTATCCTAACCTTCTCCGAGACTTCAGTTTTTATTTTTTGTGTGGAATGCCGTAAGTAAAACCGTAGTTTCATTTCCCCTGAGCTCATAGCGTCCCCTTTCGGGCATAATAAAACCGCCCGGAGGCGGTTGGGCGGTTATCGGTTTCTATATACCATTATGGGTACTCGCCATATATGACTATACTCTGGGCAGGCATTTCAAACTGGAAATACACGCCGCCTTGGTTGCCAAAATGCGGGTGTATTTCGCCAACGCCCTCTACCTGTATCATACCGGGGTCTAGCCCGCCTTGTCGGGGGAAGTACACTTCCACTATATCACCCGGTTCGGCGTGCCACGGTAAAGCGTCTATCGCCTCCTGTACATACTCCTCCCAAATGCCGCTTATTTCCCACGTTACCGTGTATACGGGAGGCCCGTAAAACTGACGTGCTGCCCCATTTACGCCTACCCAGCCGCGCAATACACGCGCAGCGGCGTTATCGCCGCCATCTCTGTTTACGCCGATATACATATCAGTTACGTTTCTTGCAATGTTTCCTACGCCTATCATTAACGGCATGATCAATCACCCCTATGAGTATTGGATATATATTTGTCCTGTGGTAAGCGCAGACACGTTATGCGTTAATGGACTGGTACCTGCGTATATGTTCCGTGCCGCAGCCGTGCCTACGGCGGGGTTTCCTACGGTGAGGTTGCCTGATTTAGTTTGGGCGGTCGCGGTCGCGTTAATCACATCGGTCGTCATCTGGGTGGGTACGCCGTTGGCGGCAAAATATATCGGTCTCGTAGTGCCATTGCCTACCGCAGCCGCGCCCATTGTGCCTATCCTCATGTTGGCCTGAGTTAATGCGGTAGGTACACCGTTGGCGGCGATGTAGACGGGAGCCTGTGTTGAGCCTATGGCGGTGGCGCCGAATAACCCCTGCCGCAAGTTAGCTTGCGTGAGCGCGGTTTCAACGCCCGCGTTCCTATACGTCGGCATGGTTGCAGAGCCTACCGTGGTTGTCGAAGGGGTCGGTACGCCGTTAGCGGCGAAATGCACTGGCTGGTTTCCCGCGCCTATGGCTGACGCGCCGAATATGGTAGTCCTGAGATTGCTTTGGGTCAACGCGCCTATGATTCCGTTCACCTTTTGCCGTAGCCAGTTAAAAAGCGTACCAACATTGCCAACCTGTGCCGTGGTGTCGGCAGTTGTATTGGTACTGGTGTTGGCGGGTACAGAATGCTGTACTGCTTGAACTTCTGATGCCGACAGGCCGCCGCCCGGTTTATCGTCAATGTATTTCTTTGTAGCGGCGTCTTGCGGTTCTGCAGGGTCGGCTAGGCCTTTTATGGGATTGCCGTCCATAGATATTGCGTCCGCAAACGTCTTTTCGCCACTTATCGTCTGGTCGGTAGTTAGGTCAACAAAATTATCCCGAACCCATTTTTCGGTAACGTCGCCTTTTACGCCGAAATTGCTGACAATGGGGCTTAATTCCCCGTCTTTCTTTAGATAAGCCTCAGTGCCTTTCATTCAAAGCACCCCCTATCTGGTCAATCAACCAGTTTTTAAATTCCTGCGTGTTGATTCCAAGCTCTTTCAAGCTCGTTACTTCACGCTTCTTGTTTTTGTGACCGATTGCGTCAAGGTTCTTTTTGCTATTCACACCTGAGATGAAGAACGATTCTATCACCACGCCCATTTTGTGAGCGGTAGAGGAGCCCAGGATTTTCTTGCCGTTTACCTCAATGTCGTTACCTGATATAACGGCTTCGGCATCCTTAGTATGAGTTGAGATATATTCTGCGATTTTAGGCATGATATGCTCCAAGAAGTGATATCTGCCTTTTTTATTCGGGATTATGAAGATAAACATCAAATCGCTTTTGTTCACCGCAGTCGCGCCGCCTTGGGTCGGGAACGGGACTACTTCTATTTTGTTTTTCTCGCAGTAGTCGCGGTTGATATAGTCACCCTGCATTCCGCAGAACACCTCCGCTTTTTGCGGCTCGTAAACGGTCAGCTTTAATTGGCGGTAGCGTATCGCCCTTGCAACCATCGGGAACGACCACCTTAAATCTTTCGATTCGATAAGCCACTGGTCGTCAAAGTCTTTTGCTTCGGTGTCTTGAGCTTCCAATAGTTCGTTGCCCTCGCGCAAGCACCGCATGGCTAGTTTCGCGCCTTTGATTTTATCGTAGAAATGTTTCATTACTGTACGCTCTCCTTATTCCTGATATACGGTACAATCACTTCATTTGAGCCTTTACTGCCTGATATACCCATTGGCATTACCGTTAGTTCCCTGCCGTTTTCCGTTATGTAGATGAAGTCCATTTTGAGCGACATCAACTGCGGGTCTATCATATCAATCATGTTCAAGCCGTTTAGCAGTTCGTCAACGTCGTTGTAAACGTCCCAGTCATGCACATCGTCCATGTCAAATTCGCCGTATTGTACGCAGTAATCTTCTATTCTGCGGATAGCAGGCTCAAGCATGGCAAACATTTCGCCGGGGTTCATGCCGAATAGTTCGTCAATAGGCTCGAACAACTTTTCCGTCAACGCTATGTGGGAATACATTTCTATGTTTGCCGAGTTCATCACTTCAATCATGGTAAGCTCAAACCGTTCTTGACCTGTCATGGAGTATAGCGCGTTGTTTAGTTCAATCTTTAGGCGGCTACCGTGCCAGTAGGTCGCCATTACGTCGGTGTTAGGTATCGGCGGGGCTACCGCACCGGGGTCGGCTGCTGAGAATATCTCAATGCCGTAGTAATTGTTTTCGTCGCCGCCCTCCAAGTGGATTCTGCCGCCCCTGTTGACGACGTAAACACCTTCGCCGTTTGGCAAATCACCATATCCATCAACAAGCGTGATTTCAAACGGCTGTCCGTAATAAGTGCCGCTGACGGTGTAGTTTGCGCCCTCTTTCAAATTGCCGCCATCTTTTCTGCGCCAGCCTACATATGTAAGCGAAGCCGCCCAGAACGTCCAGCGTTCGAGTTCGTGGAATTGCGGGAGAGTAGGGGCTATAGGTTCGCCAACTTCACGCAGCAGGGTTGCGCCAAGCGATGAACCTACGTTGGTTACGATGTACTTGAAGTTGTCGGCTGATATGATAATGTCGTCAACTATGCCGCCGTCCGGGGGCAGGTCGGGTATGTTGTAACGATAGAATGAATACGTGCTGTCGCCGTGCGTTTCGTCCGTGCTGTGCATTGTGATGGTTTTGGGGTTGCCTCCGCCGCCCTCCGCATCGCCTCCATATGCGCCGATGCGGATAATGGAATCAACAGTTACACCGTTTTGCCCAGAAGATATGCCATAAAAATGTATTTCGCCATTCTCGATTGTGGCGTCTACGTGCATGGCATGTCCGCTTGAATGCTGAATAACACCCGTCGTTTCCGTGCCAACGCCGAACAATGCAACTCCCTCGCTCTGACCGCCCTGATTCCCTATGCCCATGTGTACGGCGTATAAATTATCAGAGTTGAATTCATGGTCAGAACTGCGGATTGCCCAATGCCCGCTGTCCTCGTAGGCTTCAAAATCATCAATGCGCTCATGACCGCCGCCGCCAATAACCGTGCCTCCGCCAACATCAACACCATGCACAAGCACGAGCGTTTCATCGTCAAGCGCGGCTATCTCTTGAGGCGTCGGCTGTTGGTCGAATACGACTATATTAGCATCGCCATCGCCGCCCTCGCCTTTTCTTGCGAATGTTTCAAGCGGCTTGCCGGGCGCGATAATCATGCCCTCGCCTGCTATCGTGCCGGGTATAAAATCAGCGGTGGGCGCAATGTCAAGTACGTTGGTCGCGTCAAGCAACACCGAAAACGGCTTAAATGCTCCGCTTCTGACGTAAAGCCTTGTATCAGCCCACATCGACACTGCCGCAGTTGTAGTTATATCGCCGTCAAGCAATATTAAATCCCTTGTACCCTGTATGCCACCTATTGTAGCGGGAACATCCGCGCGTAAATAGCAAAGCCCCTTGTTCCGCGACAATACAAATGAGTTTAAGGGATTAGACACAGTTGTCGTCACGGCTACGCTGCAATCACAGTTTAAAGCGCTTATATTGCCGTTAATTGTTGCGTTGACGTTAATATTAAGCCTGCTTAAACCTTTGATGTTTCTGAACGTAAGATGCCCCGAATGCGTGGCGTTCATCGTTATGCTCATGGTTTCATAATCGAGGTGCCTGTCGTTTATGCTCTCGTTAACCAAGGTTTGTATTGCAGGCAGTCCATCGCCGCCAAAGTCCACGCCTTGAACGTAATCACGTATAACGCCTTTTATCATTATGTCATCCGTGCCAATACCGGAATTGACAACCTTTTCGTCCTCGAACATCGCAAGGTTGCCGTCAGGCGCGTCAGTCGCTAAAGGCATCATACCTGATATGTCCACATTAAACGCTATATCGAATACCCACGTAATGGCGCCGCTGGGGGCTATCGCATTGGCTATATAGCGGGTAGTCGCGCCATCCTGTGTTTCGTCCACCCGTACATTAACAAAATCGTTTATGGTGATTGCACTGAACCCGGAAGTGTTTGATGGCACTAATGCGCGTGTATCGAACGTACCCACATGACTGCCGAGGTTTTTTATCGTCTCAATTTCGCCAAAGGCATATTTCATGTTTGCCCTTATCCCGTTAATCCACGGAGTTATGAATTTACCGTTAATCGGGACTAGATTTCCGTTTGCCGGCTCGTCCGTCGCGGCGCGAAGCCCTATCTTTGAATCCGTCACCGCATTAGCCGCCAGTTCAGGTTCGAGTATCGGGTTAGCGGTGAAATCCCTTGCGGCGGGAATGGCGTCTATGTCGTCCGCTAAATCGCTCAAATCGGCGTTCACTGCTGTAACCCATGCACTCAATGCCACGTCTGCCGCCACTGTAACATCCCCCGCCCCGTGCTCATGCACGGCTGGGCTGAAGCCTGTATGCCCGCTTTGGGCGTAGCCTAAGTTGGTCAGATCCGCATGGTTGCCCGTGCCGCCCGTGTTTGCTGTGTTCACATTGCCGTTAGCGTCAGGCGGGGTGTTATTAACGGTTTTAACTGATGCGTTCGCAGCATCATTGGCAGAACTCGCCGATGCCTGAGCCGCTTGCGCCGCCGCGCTTGCAGCACTCGCGGCAGCGTTTGCGGAATTTGCCGTATTGTTGGCTGTTGCCGCCAACGCTTGCGCCGCTGTCGCCTTGCCGTCCGCGACAAATGACGTGTCAACGCCGTCATCAATATGAGCTCCTTGATGCCGTGATGTGTACGGGTTCATCGCGGCGTATTCTTCGCTTATCAATTCCCTTATTCTGGTTTCCTCTGCCGGACTGAACGCCATTACCCTGCACCCCCTAACAGTTTGTGAATGTGCAGCCTACGTTTTGCACAAGCCGGTTTCGGCTTTTTGCCGATTGGTGCAGGTTTTACATCGACGGGCTTCTTGCCCCCCATGATTGTGTCGGCCATATCCTGCGTAATATGCCCGGCGTTGAGAAGGCCGCGTATCGTGCCGATGGGGAGATGTGTCTCGGCCACAAGGTCGCTCAGCACTGTGGTTTTGTCCGCTTCTGTCTCTGCGGCTTTCAAGGCCGCGATATAGCTTTTTTGAATGTCGGTTAGTTTTCTTGCCATGTCTGCCTCCTATCTTTTGGCGATCCTCTCGCGTGAATGCTGCCTCCGCAGCCCCGTCTCGTTAGTGAAGTCGCTTAATCTCTTCTGCCAATATTTAAGCTTTTGCTTGTCATTATCAACTCCGGCTTCAGCGGCAACTTCAGGCCCAGCAGTTTCTTTCACGGCGATGCGCCGTTTCCATGCGCGCACCTCACGTTCAAGTCCGCGCTGGATCTGGCTCGCCTCGTATGCTCCGACGGTTTTATCCTTGCCGTCAGCACCGGTGAAGGTGTATGTCTTGTCGGCGTATTCGTTTAGCTCCTCGGGCGTCCACCGGGGAGTAGAGATGCCTGGATAAAATGGGGAATACGAGTGTCTGCAGTTGGCTCCATGCAGCCCGTCTACCAAACCGTAGCCCGTCGATTTTATGAAATCCGGATACTCTTTGTTAGCCAACACCATCACCCCCTAATACCTTCGCGCATAACAAAAGCGCCTACGGTGTAGACGCTTTTTGTGTGTTTGGCTATTCGCTATGCCGGTATTGCTTGTTGCACGACTATGTCAACTATCTCGTCAAGGAAGACTGTGTCTAGCTCTTGTGGCGCTATTTCAATTTGAAAGCCGTATCTATCTGGGTCTGCATCAAACTCATCTGGCGCTAAAAACATGCCAGTAATAACGCCACGGGATGAAGTCCTTATTGACACTTCTTTCCTGTCAAATGCTGACTGTTCAAGCACTATTTGATAATCAACCATGTTAATCACCCTTTCATGTGGGTTGGTTTATCGGCAAGCTGGTCTAAAGCTTATATCCCTCAATTATCTCATTTATCCGTGGTTTTCTTTCGTCCGGCAGGTCTTCATACAGTTTATCGAACTGCTCAACGCTGTAAGGTGAACCTATCCATTTTAACGCCGCAAAGGCAAAGTCAGACACCGAGACGCCGAATGCTCTAGTGAAATACTTGCCACTGCTGTAATTTGAGCTTGTTAACGCCGCAAGCTCGTCAACGGTATTTTTATCGGAGGTTTTATTCCGAGCAATTTCTAAAATCTTAGGTATTATATTCCCTATGCCACTAACTCCCAGAACCAATTCCATAGATTTCACCTTCAGTGCTATGCTACTTTGCGACCTTCTCTGTATGCCCGCCTTGCTTCGTTAAGGCTCATGTCCATAGCGCCGCCGCTATAGTCTGGATTGTCGGTCATAATTGGGTCATCTTCCCAGTTGCAAACATCACAGGTCTCCCAACGACCTAATTCACTAAGGCTCAAGTTGTTGCAACATGGGCATTCGTGCTTATTCATATCGACTCCTCCTTAAACCTTTCTGTTTGTGCGTCTGTGCCATCAAGCAAAATGTCAAATACGTCATCCCAGTTCATTTCGGCGCCTCTCTAGCTCGTTTAATGTGTCCTGAATGTCAACTCTCGTCTGCCCGTCAGCATTTTGCAATTGAAAATCAAGCCCCGCCTTTACGTCGCTGTAAGATAAGGCATCAAAGTACAGGCCGTCATTTTGCTCTGGATACTGAACGCGGTCAATCAACTCAGTCATAACCATAGCTAAAGCGCTCCTTTCGTGTAGACGTAACCAAAACTCTGGGCATTCTCCGCAAGCCACTTTTCAACTTCTTCAGCCATTACATCAAAAAGTTTACGTTGATATTCATTGCCTGTCAAGTGAATATTTTGCCCTTGCAGGATTTGAGCCGCTTGGAGATAGGACCCAACCCCTTCCGCCTCCATGACGTTACCTATGGAACGGTTAACCTCGGTGGAAATTTCCTTGAGGCTGAAAAAAGTACCTTGCGGTGTGCTTGCTCTCAATTCAATTAACCCGCTTTTGGCAAATTCCGAAACATCTTCTCTCGTAAATGTTCGCCCACTTGGATGATTATGGGTAAACACGTTGCCATTGAATAGCTCTTCATCTTCTTCCGGAATACGAACAACATGCTTGTCTCCGGCATATTCTTTTAGTACGTCGCCTTCTGGTGAAATCAAAGTGCCAATTTCGTAATCAAGGCCCTGTTTTTTAGACTCAATATCGTGTAGCGTATGTGATAATTTAGACGTCCGCACTGATTCATCCCCTTGCATGTATAATATATCATTTTGCATCTCGTTTTGCAAGGATTTTTCATCGCGGTTTTCGCGATACCCACCGTTGATTTCCTTCCAGTAGAAAACTTTGCCCTGCCATGCCTCATGATTACGATGACCTTCGCCGGTGTTCCGCGCGCCCATATGCGCTGAGGTCTCAACATGCGTACAGCCCTGCTCTATCATGCCCTGTTTGGTCAACTCTGCAGCCGCCTGAGACACGCCCGTGCGGATGTTCATCAGCACCGCCGCTTCGATGCTTATATTCCTGCCGCTTGCGTAGCTGAACACGCTCACGCCTTCGCGCAGCAAGTCGTCCATGCCCTCTGCCAGCGCTTCCGTGTAGCTGTGTGTGCCGTTTGCTACTTTGCCGTACGCCGTATTAAGCGTCCGCTCAAATAAATCCTCGCTGTTTATCGCAATCGTGCCGGTGAGGCGCCTCAGTGACGACGTAGACCTGCCTATGCGCGATTCCAATATACGGTGCATCGCCGGCGACTGCTGGTATATTACAGGAGGCAGCCCCGCTTCTTTGTATATCTCGTTGTCATACCGTAGCGTCTCCACGCCCGCATCCTCGAATAATTGCCGCACTAATGCCGGGGAATACGTCAGCACCGCGTCTATCTCGCTCATTATGTCTACGCGCAGCCCCGCAACGTGTTTTTCTATGTCTTTCTGCGTCAGCCCGATAGACTGGGCGGCCTCGATCTGCCTTCGCGTGCTGGGCATTATCGCCCCCTGCGCTTTCATCGCGTCCGCTACGTGCCTTGCGATGGATTTCAAAACCGCAGTGTGAAGATCAGAATAGAGTACCGTAAGGTCGTCGAGTTTGTTGATGAAATAGTCTGGGTGCAGCATCAGAATTCACTCGCATCCGGTTCAGGCAAGCCCTTAGCCGCTTCCGCTACCATTTCTGGCGTTAATTTACTGAAAAAGTCCGAAAACTCAATCAGCGCGGCGCGGGTTTCATCCGGCCTGACGACGCCTAATCCCTGTAACGATTTCAGGGTGTTCATCATGCTGTTGAACACCTCTTCCTTTTCCTCGCTAGTGATCAGCACCGAATCGCCCCAATGGAAGGTCGGCGGTTCCGTGAGCGTACCGTCAAGCCCGTGGGCAGCCGCTATCTCTCCCATCACCACAGCAAGCGCCTCAAGCGCCATCTGTGCCGCTTTCTGTAACGACGACACAAGCACATAGAAACGCTGCCGTCCGTGCTTTATTTCCGTCGCGGTTTTCTCCACGGACTGAGCCTCGCTCAATGCGCCGTGGGAAAGCCCTGTGACGACCTCAATATGCTTTTTTAGCATTTCAAGGCGTTCCTTCAGCGGGTCTATGCGCAACTCCGGCGTCCATGCTTGTATACCGCTAAAGTGTTCGCCAGCCGTCAGTTGATTCGTCCGGTATAGCCGCTCCTTGCCCTTTGGCAGGGCGAGCGTCGTCACGCTTTGTTTCGGGTTGAGCGCGTCCATTGTACCGGTGGCTCGGAACATGTCACTTGATGCGTCTATAGCCATTTCCCCGGCTTCATTTTCCCATGTTATACGGGCGTCCTGCTCGTCGGCAAGGCGTATGAGGTCGATAGCCGCGCTGAATATGGATTCGGCGTTTGGCGCCGCCAGCGGCACGAACCACGGCCTTGACGTGTTGCGCCATACGGCGGAAGGCTCAAGCCCTGCCCAGGCTTGGACGTTGTCAAGGCTTATTTCAGACCCCAGACGATCCTCCCTCGACGACTTATACGCTGTGTTTTCTACAGTGTACGTGCCGCCATCCCAATCGCATTGCGTCAGCAGCGTGTAATATATCTCGCCTTCTTTTTGGCGCTCTACGAAAACGACGCTCTCAAGCTCGCCCTGCACGTCATAGCGCACCGGGTAGTACGAGAGTCGATTGGCGATATTGACAAGTATCTTGTCCTTGTATGGGAACGGCCTTAAAATTATCTCGCCCACCGCTGAGGCTTTTTCAATCGTGTCGCGCAGGTTCTCGATCACGCGCTGGTATTGCTCGTTGAGGTAGTCGTTGGTCTCTACTTCCGACTCAAGCTCAATTGTGACATTGCGCGCAACTTCGCCGCATATCGTGCGGGCTATATTCAGGCTCGGCGTGTCCTTATTATTCCACGACGCTTTGCCGATGTAGCATTTTTGCCATAATGCAATCTCATCAAGCTGCTCCTGCGTCGAAAGGACAGGGATGCCGATTGCTTGCTCTATCGTCTTTTTGCTAAACAGATTCATCACCCACTTTACAAGCGCGGATATAGCGCCCATATGCTCACCGCCTTTTATTTTCCGCGCCGTTTCCAGACCGGTTCGAGGGCATAGCGTACAGCGTCGATAGAATGGTTATTCGCATCGGGATAGCCGCTCATTATCTCCCCGTCTTTGTTCCTCTCGTATTCATAGGTCAAAAACTCCTCTGCCGTATACCGGCACCGCGACGGGTCTATGATAATCTCGCTTAGCGATTGCAGCCATTTCATGGAATAGTCAACGCTGCCCGGCCCTTTTATGGCCCCTGCCATGTTAAAGCCCCAAGCATTAAAGTCTGCTATGCTCTTTGGCTCCGCGCTGTCTGCTGCTATTGTCACGCCCTGATAGTCCTTAAGCTCCCGCGCCGTGTTTTCGTTGCTTGATTTCCATAGCCTCTTTTCTCCGTATATGTACAGCTTCTGCCGCGTTGCGTCAAAGTGCATTTCAGCAAAGTGCAGCGGATCCGGGTAGTAGCCAAAGTCGAGGCCGTAGTGTAAACGGTCGAACCGCCTCATCTCGTCGTCGCTTATTGTCCGCCGCGTGATGTTTTCAAACACATTCGCGCCCGTTCCCGTCGCCTCGCCGTCATATTCGTGCCGGTATGCCCGCTCATTTGACTCACGCAGCGACTCAGCCTCTTCCCAGAAGCGCTCACCCAGCCACCGGCGCGGCGCGTTTTTGAAATGGCTGTGGTGTATCAGCCGTCGCGGGTTTTCCTTACGACCTTCGACGTTGATGTAATGCTGCTGGCTGATCGGCGTGTTATACGACCGGAACAGTATGCCCTCGTCGCCGCCGCGGAAAGCAGATTGTACTATGTTCCGCAGGATGTCCGCGCCACGTAGCTGGTCAGCCTCTTCAATCCAGATGACGCCTATGTGCATTTCGTTTGGCGGTTTGATCGATTTTATCTTGCCCGGGTCATCCGCACCCCGAAAGTAAATGGTTTGCCCTGTACTTTTACGCTTTATTTCAAGTGGGCTTTTTGTACAGTGAAACTCATCGGTTAGCCCAAGCTCATCAATAGCCCAGACGATTTGGCTGTATACACTGTCCCTCAGATTATCTTTGAGCTGCCTTATGGCCAATCCACAGAATTGCTTGTTGAGCATTATGAGGTCAACGAGTTTTAGCCCGCAGAAAGAAGACTTGAGGCTTCCTCTCCCGCCCCTGAAATCAAACTGGCTGTATTCGCGTTCATCTACGCTCCTATTTACATCGGCCCATTCATTGCCAAGAACGCGGGCGGGGAGTTCTCTGTAAACTTCCGGCTTATCGCCTGATAGCCCTTTTACTTCTGCGAACTTCAGCTCTTTGTCAACGATTATGCCGTAGGCCGTTGTCAGGTCTTTGACGTTGGTGAACATATCGACTGTCTCAGCCTTAGCCTCTATCGCTTTTAGCAGTTTGTCGGCAATGCGCTTTTTCGTTTCGTGCTGGGACGCCATGTAAGCGAGGGTGTCTTCTGTATTCTCTATTTGTTTTTGTGCGACATCTTGCGACACCTTCGGCTCTTTTGCAACGAGCCTTCTCACGGTTACATCTGACACCCCGTGTACCCTTGCAACCTCCCGGTAGTTCTGCAGCCTCACGTATTCCGCTATTATGAGCTTGCGCTTTTTGTCGCCTAACGGCTTTCCTCTGCCCATTTCATCAGCTCACCTATCAGCTCTTGTTTTCCGTATAACCGGCTTTTGTGGACATGCCCGTCAAAGCGTCTGGTTATTTTCAAATGGATGATATTGGAAAACTTCTGGTTTTCGTCGTCGTAGTACGTCGTCGTATTTATCGTGACCTTAAATCGAGGAGACAGCTTTATGAGCAGTATTTTGATATATTTGTCCACGCTGCCCACACCTCTCAAATGTGTATGAAAAAACCGCCCGGAGGCGGCTTGTTCTGTGTTTCGTTAGGAAAAGGGCAACGCCCCTCCGGCTGCAACCGGAAGAGCGTCAAGAAGCCCAGTAAAGACGATACAACATAACTGCACAAAGGATATCATATTCTTGCCGTTCTGTCAAACGCTATATCTACACAGCAACAGCACTAGGGTCTCTTTTGCAAAGGTATTTTCTTGTGTGCTCGGTTTCGCGTACGGGATAGTTTGACACAGGGGGCAGTCCGACAGAAAGCACAAGCTTACCGTCCACAAATACCCCAACGCAATCAATACCCCACTCAAACACAGCATGATGTGGTAGAGTCAAACCAGCCTTGTCTGCATATTCATGAATAGCTCGCATAAGCGGCTTATTTTCTTTCAAACTTTGCATAGAATCATTCCTCTTCAAACACTACATATTTCCCCGCTGCGTTGTACAGGACGCTATTATCTTGGTCGAAATAACTAAGTATTTTTCTGTCGCCGTCAGATACATCCAGGCTTTTTGCGTCAAATCCCGGATGTGTATGTCCGCTCCAGCGATAACCTTGCGCATTCAGTGCTATTGCACCACTCCTATAGAGCGGTACTTGCTTTTCGTCCCCTCTTATAATCAGCCTATCGCCCTTGCGCGTAAACATTGCGAACTCATCGCCCGTTTTCGCCGTAAGTGCGGCAAGATCAAGCATCGACACATCCCGTTTGTTTACGGTGACTTGCGAACCGTACTCAGGAAGCCTGTCAAGTATTTCCTGCTGCCTTTGGTTTAGCTCCTTAGCTTCAAATGCGACATCTGCCGGGTGGCCTTGCTCAATTGGGTTGTTGATTGCCTCCACCCCTGCACTTATAGTACCACCGTCTGACTCGGATTTCAACTCTTTTTTGAAGCTTGGGAACTTGCCTGACTCGCGCATTGCGTCCGCGAGCGACTGCCCTGCGTATATCTTAACCCGCTTCCCGCCTACGGTGCGCCAGATATACGTCCCGCGCTCGTCCGAGTATTCCATTTGCCGTCCTCCAATGGTGCTCCAGAATGTTCAAAAGCGGCCGCCCGTTTTCGGTAGCCGCTACTTTCCCATGCTACCCATTATACCCCTTGACTTTTTCCCTGTGTGGACAATTTATTAACTTTTTTTCCCGCTATGGACACTTTTCATGCTAATTTCAGTTTTTTTGCCACATTGTAGGCGTATCGCTGTTTCCACCTCCGGTATGTCCTCGGACTTGCGTCTTTCGGATACCAAGCGCCCTCAGTGATATTTTCAACCACGCCCCGCCTGTACATCCTTGGGATTTCCAACAAAGCCTGCTCAATCGCGTGCATCTCGCCCGATATCACCGCAAGCCTAAGCGCCTTATCCTCCGTTGGTTTCGCCGTATCGCAGCTTTTTGGCATGAACTCGGCGGAAAACTTGCCGTTCCTATCAAATCCCGACTCTATGCGTGGGGCAGGGCTTGCCTCCAATATGACTTGGTACTCATCCTTCATCCTATCGTAGTCACGTATGATATACAGCACGCGCATATAGAGGTTATGCGGAAGCAGATACGGGTTGTTTTTTGCTTTCTGGTGTTCCCTAGCCATCACCGCATCCCCGCTTCCCAAAGCGCGCAAGAGTCGTACTCAGATACAAAGTTTGTACATCGCTCAGAATCGCCGTTGACGCAGACAATATCAACCTCATGTATCATTACGCCACTGCCTTTTTCGCCCCATTTGCACGTCCTACAGTTTTTTTTCATTGACAAAGCACCGTCCCTTTCGGTAAAATGGTTTTGTGAGAACCGGATACCAAAGGTCGCCCCGTCCCTGTTGGCGCAGGGGCGGGTTTGCTGTTGTGCGCGTGATGGCGGTTCAGGTATCTTGTGCATGTGGCTATGTGAACAATCTATATGCTGTAGTTGACAACTGTGCTATAATTATTGCGTAAGTAGAAAATAATTTGTCACACGAATCAAATAATAGGGAGGTATATTTATGTCCGGCGAAAACGATGGTTTTGTTACCTTTGACGAAATCTCGAAAGATATGACGGAAAGTGATTATTTGGCATTTATTGACAGGGAGCGCAGGCGCAACTATTTCAACGATGCGAAGAAAGATGCTAACGGAAGCCCTATTGACGGCGGCGTATACATCCTCGAAGGTATGCGCTTGCTCAACGAGGCTATAGCCGGGGCGCAGTAGATTATGGGCAATTCATTATCTAGTGATGTGTACATCCCGCCGTCGCGCGAATACTTGGTGAATAATCGGAAGCATTTCCAAGCAATGCTAGGTCATTTTGCTGACTTTAAGAAAATGCCTAAGGCCGACTTTAAGGTAGACCTTGATTTAGTAGACTCAATAGCGAAACGCGTTCATCAGCGAATAAGCTACTATAGGTATTTCCATGGAATTCATCTGGTGCAGCCCCGCCAAGCCGCAATGCAGGCGTACTGGGTTTTGCGCTATCACCCATTGCGGACGCTGCCCAAATGGGATCATGAATTTGATGTGAACGTACACTTTGCTTTTTATGTCCTCTTTGCAGGGTCAATGCGGGAGCCGATCGAAAATTGCCCGAAAGAAAAACAGCCTATAGTCCTAAACTATGTTCTCGGAGAATATCAAGGGGAATACTTGCGCGCATTTAGCGAATACGACATAAGCAAGGAAGCGATGATGTTAATGTCTGACAGCATAAAGAGCATTGTGAAAGCCGAAATAAAGAATCATGCTTAGTCCGGAGTTCGTGACTTAAATCCCTGAATGCGTCCGAAAGGGCGCATTTTGCTGTTAAGCACGCTTATTCCACGCTTCGATTGCTTCTCCCTTGCTCTCAAACCAACGCACTTGCCCTCCAGAACACTCAACCACTTTAAGACACGCGACTCTGTAGCTACTGAGTATATCTCGGTATACGTCTGCTTTGCCCCCGCAGAAAGGGCAGCGTTTCAGTTCGCTCACATCTCATCCCTCCATCCAATCCCAATACTCGTCTTCCGTAATCTCGCCCGCCCGTTTCTTCCGGCGCATTTCCAGACCTTCGATTCCCCGCGCTATCTCAGCCTTGCGTTTTTCCGCATCCGCCCTGTCACGCTCTGCTATCTGCATTTTCCATTTGTCTATCAGCGGCGTCGTGTACGGCTTGAATTCCAGTCGGCTACAAAGCGTAGCCAGCTCCGCGTCCAGTTCGTCCCGCGCTTTGTCGTCGTGGTTATGCATCGGTTTTAGCGCGTTTATCAGCAGGACTTCCCAGACATACATGTCAGCCACCGACGGCAATTCCGCGTACTCTATGAGCGTCACGGCGTCAATGTCTATCTCGCGGTGCATCGGCTTTTTGAAGAAGTGGCCTCGCAGCCGGTCGGATAGCTTCTGTTTCGTGCGCCCGATGTAGGCAAGCCCGTGGGCGTAGTGGATTTTATACAGCGTGTGGGGCATATCATTTGTCCGCCTTTGACCTTTGGTGATAGGGGCAATCCCTAAGAAAATCGTCTGTCGGCACCCAATCAGCCAAAACGATATTGTGAGTAACCGTGCAAACGCTGTCGCCCTCGCCTATGTATTCGCAGTTGTCGCAGGTGTCGGGGTTGCATACTTTTGGTATCTTTGGTCGTGGTTTTCTTTTTGCTTTGCTCATTAGTCGTCACGTCCTTCCTGCGCCGCGAGCGCGTCCTTGGCTTTCTTGAGAAGTCCGCACCTACACTCTATAAACGGGTCGTCTTTTAGCTTTTCGCAATATACGCAGCACCCGCAACCTTGCGCACAGACCATGTTTTTAATTGCCGGGCATTTGAGCAGCATCATTCACCCTGCCTTTCCCGCAGCGCGGCTTTCGCATCTTCTCTGGTGAGGAAAACGGTTTTGCCGAAATCGCCATTTTGCATGTCGTAAACTATGTCTACTATGTTTTCACAAACATGCTCTCTGATAATTCTTTCGCCGTAAAGATTAATCACTACATAAACTGTACTCCCCACCGCATACGGAAGCGTTATCAAGCGGTTTTGTTCTTCCAGATTTTCATATTCAGCGAGTTTCTCTATTGCGTTCTCAACAAGTATAGTGTCAACACATGATGTCAAATCGTCAGTGTTTACCCCTTTGATTTTATATCCGCCGAGCTTATCGGCTTCTGTTAATCTCGTCATCGCTTAAGCCCCCTTTGCGTTATATTTGGCCAAATCTTTTTCAAGCATATCAACTAGGATTTCTCGAATGATTGTGCCAATGTGTTCTCCGAGAATCCGATAACTATCGTATTTGTCATTATCGTGAGGCGCTGTCGGCGTGGTTGCTCTGGTGTTCCATTTGTCGGCGGCTCGTTGCTTGACGGTTTCGATGTCGCCTTCCGAACAATAACCACTGCTTGCGCCGCACCCTCCTAATTTTTTGCTACATACATAATGACCCTGATTTTGATTATGGTTATCATCATCTTCTGGCGTTTTGAATACCAACGCCGATGTCCCCGCATCGCAGAACGGGCATGGTATAAGCTCAGGCTCGTCATTCTCGTCAGGCTCTTCTTCGATGCCGCCGTTTTCGAGGGCTTGGATTAGCTTGCGTATATTGCGTATTTCAATAAGTGAACTGTTTGGTCTTGTTGACCTACTACCGCCTTTGCAATACTGCTCTTTTATTACCTCAAATTCTTTTCTGGTCATTCTGTTGTCCTCCCCAATCCCGCAGCCACCGGTTCCGCTATCGTTATCTCGTCCCGCAAGCGGCACAGGTCTTGTATTAGCCCCATTTGTTCAATAGTCGGCATTTCAGGGGCGTCCGCGTCACGTATGAAATTTGCCGCCCTTGTGAGCATCCGCGCTGTCAATATCGCATCCCGCTCCGTTGACACTGTTATTTCGATCATTTCAAGTCCTCCAAGTCTATGTTGAACAGCCTCTGCTGCCCCCGCGCCGGCACCGGCTCCGGCAGCATTTGCACGTTGGCGAGTTCCCATGCGTAGCGGCCTTCGGAAAAATCGCCGAATAGCAATTCGTCATCGCCAATATACCAATTATCTGCCGCCATTCCTTCTAAACCATTATGAAGCATTAAGTCCCCGCGTCTATCTGGGCCTATGCACTTCCAGCACCCCACAAGCTCCGCCGTGGCGATGACCGCGCCGATGGGCAGCGAGTCAAGATATTTGATAATGTTGATTATAGATCTCTCCTGCATTCCAAAAGCGCGCCCCATTGCCGGGATGATGATATCAATATCCTCTGCGGTCATAATAGCCGACGGCTTTTTCTTTCCCGCATGTATAGCGATCGGCCCCCTGTACCGCGTCGCCCAACTCCTCGTTTCGTAAGTTTTCGCGCTAACCGCTATGAGCGACGCCCACGGTTGGTAGATGGTTATTGCGCGCATGTCACTTCTACTCCTTTCCCTCCTGTTCATCGAAAACTGTGCCGATGATTTCCATCATAACGCCACGGTTCCACTCTGGGTATTGATATATTTTGCCGTGTTGCAACTTAAATTTTGCATTTTTCTGGTCATATACTACGACAAATTTATAACCATCTTCATCAAGGATGTCCCCCTCAAAAATCAGCCTATCTTCCTCGCTCTCGCCTCTATAGGATTTAGCGGCATAAAGCCCGGTTGATTGTCCGAGCGTGTCCTTTTTTATTCTTACGCAAGCATTAACGACGGCATCTACAACCAGCACATTTGGCACTACCCATAAACTAGGCCCTACCCAAAATATAGAACCGTATCTCCAGTTATCGGTCTCATAACATTTTCCCCTAAACAAATATCTGTTATCCATCGCCTGTGTTCCCTCCGTTTCTATCTCCCATAAACATGCTCAGCCCACGTCAGCCCGCGTCTATATGCTTCGTGCTGCTCTTTGTTAAGTTCTGCGCAATTGTCGCAGATAAACTCGTTACACTCGTTGTATCTGCCCTCGTCTGCGTCGAAGTCGTCAACGCCGCATTGATAGCAAGTGTGTTTAGGCATTATCTCCCCCAGATTCGCGTACACATAATCTGCTATCTGTTCGCAAGTGTATTCGCGCTCATCGTCGCGATATTCGCAGGTTTCGTCGCAGTCCGGCCTTTTGCACCCCTCGCAAACCGGCAGGTCTTTGACGGCTGGCGCGGATTCGGCGATTCTCATATATTCATCTTCATCAGTGCCATCGAACCGTTCTTGAACGCAGACGCTGTAGAGCGGCTTCCCGCAATATTCGGTTATGCCGCAGTCTCCGCAGTGTAGTTCCAATCCTCCGATTCTCATTCCCCATCCCCCCACATGCTCATCTGGTTCTCGTCTATCGGCGTGCGCTTCTCCTCGACATTTCTTTGCGCCTTGTACTCGTTGTACCGCTGGCGGTATCTGTAGCTGTCGCCAAACGCGTTCCATGCTGCTTTAACAAGATTCGGCTCATAGGGCCGTATCTTCTCCAAGTCCTCCACCGCCCGCGCCGATATGGAACAGCCGCAGCAGCCCGTGCGCGTTAGTCCGTACACCTCGTAGGCGTCTGAATAGCGGATGCCGTGATAGTCTTTGTACCACTGCTTGTCCGCATTTGACACATAAAACAGGGGCCTGAGCTTGTGCTTCCCGTCAGCAGTTTCGGAAAAGCACATTGATGTATTGTCCTTGCGCGGAACGGAACGCGTTCCGCCCTCATCCCGGCGCTCACCCGTGATTATCAGGTCAAACGGCTTTTGCGCTGAGTGCGCTACTTGCTTTTTGCAATAATAGCAGCATTTTTCGCTGACTTTGAAAGGGATTGGGTTTTCGATGATGAAGTCAAGCAGATATTTCGATGAGTTTATGACAAGCTGGATTTCCGGCCGTGGCTCCCCGGCAGAATTGCAGCCGCATAGAAAGTTGATTGTCGATTCGCACTTAGGGTAACGCTGACGAAGCTCCGCCCGCTTTGCAGTCTTGTCCTCCGCGTCTGTGTATTCCGCAGCTATGGAGAGCGGGATGTTTTTCTTCTGAATGCCCTCCAGCCCGGCTGAAACAATCTTGGATATAAACGGCAGCCCATGTTCCTGCGTGGCCTGCACTATGCCCTTTTTAGGCCGGTGTTCGGTTATCGTAACTCCGTATAGTTTTTCCATGTCGCGGACATGGCGTTTTGTCGCGTCCATCTCAAGCCCGGTGTTGAAAAAGCAGTAGTTGACAGGTGGTAAGTCGAAGATTTTGCGCACTGTCTCGATCAGGTGAAGCATGATATCGCTATCTGACCCGCCGCTATGGGAACAGATTGCGTTCGGGTGCTCGATCAGCCTTTTCGCGATTATGCTTTTGACGGCTTCGAATTTGTGAGGTGCGTCAAAGTCCGCATACGTAGGCCTGTCTGTGTATACTTTGCTTTTGTAGGTGGATTTCATTCAGCGCCCTCTGCCTTTCTAAATTTGCACGGCTCATCTTCCGTCAGGCAATACGCCTTATCCAACGCGTCGCACTTGTGCGCGCCGCCTTTGCGGTATCTGAACGACACGCAGCCGTAAGCGTGTATCAGCCTCAGCGTCCTCTTGCGCGGGTCTGCGCTTACTATAGCCGCCTCAATCCCTGCATTCATTACTGTTTCGCCCCATTTGACTCCGTGATATACGCGGCTCTGACGTCGGACTCGCGGTAAGCCGCTACAAGCTCGTCAATATCGCCGTCTATATTGCGGTATACCAAAATCATCTCGCCATGTATCGTCAGCCTGTCGGCCGGCATGTTGCTGTTGATAGGCTTGCCGTTATGGTCAGGTATATCGGTTATGATTGTTGCGCGCTTCATTGCCCGCCACCGCCCTTTCGTTGTCAATCGGAGCTATCCAGCCATTTCACGCATTAGCTGCTCCATATTCTCAAGTTTTATTCCGCATAGTTCCGGCAAGTTTGCCCTAGTCAGCGCCTCCGCAAAAGGCGGCGGGACTGCATTCCCGCAGCGCGCCACTTGCGCCGCCTTTGATATTTTATTGCCGTCTGCCCCTATGTCGATGATATAGTCAGGCGGGAAGCCTTGTGCGTTGAAAAGCTCACGGGGCGACAGCATTCTCAATCCAATGTCTATAATGGCATATTCTTCGCCGCGGACTGTGACAAGCCCTATCCTGTCTTTGCTTGTCGCGGTGTGCAGCGGCTCTGTTACCGACTGCCCCGATCCCTGCCCATAGTATTTGACCATGAATGCGCGCACTTCCCCAAAATGCCCCGCACTGGTCATCACGGTGTTGAGCGGCTCCGTGTGCCTCTGTCCGTCGCAGTTGTTCCTGAATATCGTTATGTTCGACGTTACTATGGCGTTGTGGTCTATCGCCGTTACGGTGTTTAACGGCTCCGTTGGCGCGTTTCCGCTTCCGGTGTGGCCGCCGCCGTAGTATTTGGACATGAAGGCGCTTACAAGGCCGTATCGGTTTGATGTGTCTGCGGTCAGCAGCGGTTCGCTCAGTTCCTGCCCGCGCACGTCTCGCGGCGATTTTGCCCCGTGGTACTTTGTCAGCGACGGTGCTACTATCCCGTAGCCAAGTTTTGATGTTATCGTCTGCAAAGGTTCGCTTATGCCTTGACCTCTGAAAGCGTCGCCGGTGTGGTTAATTTTTACGATGAACGGCTTCGGGTTGTCTATCACGAATTTTTGAAGCCCCCGTGCTATGCGCCTGAGCGTTGCGTCGGCCAGCGGCCTGACGGCCCTAACGCCGTACTTTTGCCAGACTTCCTCCGATGTTTCAAAAATAGAAGGGCACGGGAGCGACCAGTCGATAATCTCCGCTGCGGTTCTCCGCGGTCTTAATCTCCCGCTATTTACATCGTCGCTACCCGGCGCCGCGTGGGTCGGCTCAGGCCACACGATAGGCTGTCCGTCGCAGCGTGCTATCAGGAATAAACGCTTTCGGATTGTCGGCGCGCCATAGTCACACGCCCTGAGTTCTCGCCAGTCCACCGTGTATCCATGTTTGCGCAGCGCGTTTACAAAGCTGTTGAACGTATGTCCTGCTTTATCCTTGATTGGCTGACCATTCTCGATAGGCCCCCACGTCTTAAACTCTTCAACATTCTCAAGGATGATTACCCGCGGCCGTACTGTGGCGGCCCAACGGACGGAAACCCATGCCAAGCCCCTTATTTCCTTTTTCACAGGCTTGCCGCCTTTTGCTTTTGAAAAATGCGTACAGTCCGGGGAGAGCCACAGGAGCGCAACCGGGCGGCCTTTTGCAACTTTGCGCGGATCCACGTCCCAAACATTTTCACTGTAGTGGTGCGTATAGGGGTGATTTGCCTTATGCATTGCAATCGCGCCCGGATCATGGTTGATGGCAACGTCAACAGGCCTGCCTACAGCCAGCTCAATTCCGGTGCTGGCCCCGCCGCCTCCGGCGAAACTGTCTATGATTAACTCGTCAAATAGCGTTGTCTGTTTTGGCATTACTGCATCTCCATCGTCATCTGTTCTGATTCATCACCACGCAGTCTTGCAGCTTCTTCTATGTTCAAAACCGCTTGCTTAAAGTAGCTGTCCTTGAGTTCAATTCCAATCCCTTTACGGCCTTTTCTCACCGCCCCATAAACTTCGCTTCCGACACCCATGAACGGGGAAAGAACGATTTCGCCCGGATTGCTGTACAGTTCTATGAGGCGGTCGATAACGTCAAGTTGCAGCGGGTGGACGTGCTTCTCATCGTCGTCGTCTTTTGCGTCCTTGAACGGCACTACGTTATCGACTCTGATATCATCCCACACGCTTGAGGCGTACCGCTGCCAGATGTAGTGGTTAAGCTTAGTGATTTTTTCATCATTTACTTTGTTCAGGTGTTCCCAAAGCTCGTCATCAGTAAAATTCGTGTTGTTGGCGTTGTTGTAAGCCTTTAGCATATGCGGCAATATCGGTATTTCCCCGGCGTATGCGTTCAACCCTGATATGTGCGTGACCGGGATTCGGTTCTGCCCTTGACGTGTAAACAGAATCAAATAATCCGGTGTCGCAGGAAAGCATTTTGTACTATCCTCCACGATATACTTGTGCATAAGCGTTCGCACCATCGTCCGCATACGGACCTTAAGCGGTTCTTT
>Ga0099364_10001339_pt1 | contig 40843 bp, 28 predicted proteins | sample TergutTh196P3_FD_73070 | JGI IMG/M metagenome (GOLD analysis project Ga0099364, IMG submission 73070) | Microcerotermes parvus P3 segment gut microbial communities from Pointe-Noire, Republic of the Congo - Th196 P3 | ecosystem: Host-associated > Arthropoda: Insects > Digestive system > Gut ...
GTCTTTTAGATTATAAAAAACATGATGTATTAATCCTGTTTTGCCAAAACGACGCGGACTTATTAACGAAATATTTCGGTCGTTGCATAGCGCTGAAATAATGTTTTCGGTTTCTTTTTCTCTGTCACAGAAGCGATCAGGGCAAGTGTAGCCCGCTATTAAAAAAGGATTGATAGATTTTTCTATTTTCATTTTTTAATTGATGAAATCTTACAATGTAACATAAAACATGTAACATAAAACATGTAACATAAAACATGCAACATAAAACATGCAACATAACTATTGCTGTTAAATATAAACTAATTAGCCGGAAGCAACAATTTAGGCTCTTTGAATCTGGGTAGCATTTTTAAACTATGTCTTGTATTTTTAGAGAAATAGTTCTGAAAATTTTCATGTTTTGAATCGTTCAGTATCAAAGCCATATTTTGGAATTGCCCGTTTTGATCCATTTTTTCAATATTATTAATCTCGCTGCGGTTTGTATACCCCTCGCGAACGACAAATACCGCTAAGTCGGCAAATTTGCCAATAATAGTTGAATCGGCAACCATACCCATCGTTACGCAGTCCATAAACACGTAATCATAACTGTCTTTTAAATTATCTATCAACGTTTTCAGATTGTTGCTCATCAATAGTTCTGAAGGATTATTAGGAATGTCGCCAACGGGAATAACGTCAAAATCTTCATAAAAATAATCTTTTTCAATGATATATTTTACTTCGGAAATGACGCCATTCAAATACCAGCATATACCTTTTGTCGGCATCGAAATCATCTCGCTGAGCGTTGCATTTCGCATATCCATGTCCAACAGCGCTATTCTTTTTCCCGCAAGCGCTAACGTCATTGCGAGATTTAAGGCTGTGAATGTTTTTCCCGAGTACGGTTCGAGAGACGTAAACATGACTGTTTTTAAATCTTTACCGCATACAGATTCCAAATTGGCTCGAATAATACGGAATGATTCATTGTGCAGGTCTCTGCCATTTGCGCAAACTATCAATTCTCCGTCCCTCAGTAAAAATTTATCTGCAAATGGAATAACCCCGAGCAGCGGTATTGATAAATCATCCAAATCGTTCCTGCTGCGAATTGAGCTATCCAAACTGTCTTTTACAATGATAACGCCACCCGGTATCCCTGCGCCCAAAAACAAAGCAATAAGAACTATCAGTTTACTTGAGGGCTTTATCGGAAACTCCGAGCCTGTCGGCTGACTGATAATGCGAGTATTGCTGGATTCCATAACTAACAGCATATCTGTTTCTTCCCTTTTTTGCAATAAAAACAAATACATGTCTTCTTTGGTTTTACGTTCTCGTTCGATTGATAACAACTGCCTTTCCTGAGTTGGGTTTGACGCTATTTGTCGGGTCATTTGGGCTTCCTGCTCTCTTAAACTTGCTAATACAACATTGAGATTTGTTGTCTGATTCCTTACAGATTGCATGATAGATTGCCGCATGGTTTGAAGTCTACTGTTCATGGCTACTATCTGAGGATTTCTATCGCTGCTGCCGGCAAGTAACCTGTCGCGTTCAATCAGCAATTCGTTGTATTGCAGTATTTGCGTTTCGATTGCAGAATTGGTTAATTCCGAATTTAACGGCAATAATGCAGTAATACCGTCATCTCTGTCTAAAATATTGCTAATGTTTTGAATTATAGATATTTGAGTTCTTACTTCCATAATTCTCGTAGCAAGAAAGTTTGATTGATTCAGGTAAAGTGTTCCGGCTGTTTGTACATTGGTGAGCAGGTTTTGACTTTTGAAATGCGCTAACTGCATATCAATTTCGTCCAATTCCATTTTTGTCAATGTCAAACGCTCTTCAATTAATTGCGATACGCTTTCGGCTAAAATGTTTTTATCGGTCATCCAACTATTGTTATACGCTTCAATAAGGGTTTTCAAAAAATCTTCTGCGCGTTTGATGTTAGTATCGGTAATATCTAATTTGATTATTGAATTATCTCTGCTTGCAAGAGTTGCCTTAAATTTTTTGGCAAACGAAGCAGTTTCGCTGTTTAGACGAGACTTTGAGATAAAAAAAGGCTCGATATACCATTGAGAACCATAATAATCCGTTTGCGAAAGAATAACATTTCCTACGGGGGTAGCAATGACTTCATTCAATGCTCCTTGAATTTCCAAGTTTATTTCGTTGCCTTGACTTTTGAAGTCTGAAAGAGCAACCGCGTTGTCGGGCTTTAATTGCACTTGAAATGAAAAGGCATCATTTTCAGAAGCGTCAGGAAATAATGCTATTACAGGGGTTTGATCATACAGGTCTACCTGTTTAAATCTTGTCTGAGTGTAGTAATTGGTCGTCAAATTCAATTGATGCACCACATCTTGAATCAACGTAAACGACTGAAATGCTTCTACTTCATTTTTTACGTTTGAATTTAAGTTGGTCAAAAGCCTGCTGTCCAAGGTAGTAATAAAGTCGGACTTGCGGTCGTCCCTAATCATCACCATAGCGGTTCTCAAATAACTTTTGGGCGTTGTTTTGACATAAAACGCAGCAAGTCCAATACATATAATGACACATAGCGCAAACCAATGCCAAGCACGCAAGAACTTTTTAAAAAGTTCAAGAATTTGAGAAAATTCATTGTTTGTACCTGTATGTTTTTCCATAAAAACCAATTATTCAGTTATTTTACCTATCTTAAAACGAGTATCGCTATATTTACCAATAACGATGCTATTGACGCTCCTACCCCCAATGTTCTGTTTTCGTTTATTCGCGAACGCGCGGCAACAGTATTATTGGGCGATACATATACTACATCGTTTTGACGCAAATAAAATACAGGCGAATGAATTAAAGCAACCGACCGTAAATCAACATGATAAAAATTTATAGCGCCATTTTGTTCCTGCCTTTGAACAAGTACGTTATCTCTTCTGCCGTGAATAGTCAAATCGCCCGCCCGCGCAAGCGCTTCGAGTATGGTTATCTTGTCGTTCTGTAAATTTAAGACGCCCGGTGCGCGAACTTCTCCGATAACCGAAATTCTGAAATTCATAAACTCAACATTGACAATGGGATCCATGAGCTGTCCGTCATCTATCAATCTTTGTTTAAGCATTCTTGACATTTGTTCGCGATTAAGTCCAGCCACTCTCAACCTTCCTAAAATCGGAAAATCAATATATCCCTCTGCGTCAACCAAGTAACCGAGCAATCGTTGATTATAATCTATGGCTGAGGAACTACCCGCCAGATACGACTGTAGCGGCAGGTTAAACGCTACGGCTAATTCAAAGTTTTTGTGGGAAACAACTATGGATATTATATCCTTCGGCTGTATAACAATTCCCTGATAAGCGTCTACCCTCACAGACGCCTGATTAACGGCGTCCTGCATATAGACTACTTTTTTTGATGACATGCACGAAGCCATTAATATACAGCACAATAATACTATTATGTTACGATACATTATTTCAATAAATTTACATTAAATAAAAAAAAATTGTTAAGAGGCTCAAAATCAGTTTAAATCAAAAAAGTCCCAAAAAAACACTTAAAAACAGCATTGTGTATCAATATGTTACGCTGTATGCGTTTGGATACACGCTCCGCTTCGGTTAGTCACAGTCTCCTGCAAACCACCGTATCAGCGGAAAGCACGATTTTCATTTTTTTCGATACTTTCCGCTGCAAAGATATTTCAATTTTTTAACTGTACAAAAATTTTTTGATTTTTTTTTTGATTTTTTCACATTTATTCCACAGGCGGAAAATCATCGTCTGTGATGGGATGATGAATGGAGAACGCTTCATCTATCTCTTCGTTGCTCAATTCTTTCATATTGGTAACAATAAAATCGGTCGAAAGAAAACCGCCAAACTGGTTACATTCTTCAATTCCTTCGCGGAAGACTTTTGTCAGGTCTGAACTTAGCGGCACAACCACGCTCATGGTGGTATATCTCTGCATAAATTCAAGTTTTTCCAATTCGCTGTCGTGCCGCTGCAAAGCATAATTTATCTCGTCTTTTAGCACTTTTTGTTGAAATGGCTTTAAATCGCTGCCTTCCTTGTTAAATAGCACCACAAAATACCTCAACTTGTGACCTTTACCGCCCAAGCCTGTAGAAATGAACACTTGCGTACTATTGTCGTCAAGTAAATGACTTTCAAGCAAAAGTTTATTCTCCTGCAATGCCATTTTCGCCCAATCTTTCAATTCATTGTCAGGCTCGTCTGCATAATTCTCTAATGTGCGATAAGCCTCAGGGCTTGGCACATTGGCTATCTGTGTCAGCAAAATTTTCTTTTTTTCGAGGGCTACGTTAGGGTCAAACAACTCGTCTCTTTGGGCAATAGCCTCAGCTTCATTGAAATTCTTCTCCCTTATTCTGAAAGAGGTTTCAAAATAATTCATTTGTACGGCAACGTCAATAGGATCTTCCATCAGACTGAATTTTTTACTCATCCCGCTAAAAAGATCCTGCATCCTTCTATATATATTTTCACTTTCCATTATCGAATTAGGCTTTTAAAAAAAGAAGCCACAAAGATAAATGTACTTTTCAAAAAAAACAAAATAATATACGCAAAAAATATTTTTTCTTGGCTAAAAATATTTTGAAGCGCTGTATTTCACCCTTCTACGAAAAATATCCAGCATCGTCATTGCGCGATTTTTCAAAAAGTCAAACCATTACTTCGCATAACTTATAGCCCGTGTTTCGCGGATTACGGTAATCTTGACCTGTCCGGGATACGTCATCTCGGTTTGGATTTTCTTTGCAATATCGTGCGACAAGCCTTCTGCTTCGGCGTCCGAAACTTTTTCGCTTCCAACGATAACGCGCAATTCGCGCCCCGCTTGAATAGCAAAAGTTTTGGTTACTCCCGGATAGGCTAACGCCAACGCTTCCAATTCCTTCAAACGCTTGATGTATGCGTCTACAACTTCACGTCGCGCACCCGGTCGAGACCCTGAAATAGCGTCGCAAACCTGTATGATAGGCGCTATAAGCGTTGTCATTTCTATTTCCTCGTGGTGAGAGCCAATAGCGTTGCATATTTCGGGTTTTTCCTTGCATCGCTCGGCTATCCTCATACCAATAATGGCGTGAGGCAATTCAGGCTCGTCGTCGGGTACTTTGCCAATATCGTGCAACAGTCCTGCGCGTTTGGCTAATTTCGGATTCAGACCGAGTTCCGAAGCCATGATAGCCGAAAGGTTGGCTACTTCGCGCGAGTGTTGCAACAGGTTTTGACCGTAGGACGAACGATATTTCATCTTGCCTATAATGCGTATCAATTCGGGGTGAAGCCCCTGAATACCAAGGTCTATGGCAGTTCGTTTGCCTACTTCTACCATTTCGTCTTCCACCTGCTTCTGCAATTTGTTCACAACTTCTTCAATACGCGCAGGGTGGATACGTCCGTCTGTAACTAATTGATGCAGCGCAAGTCGCGCTACTTCTCGGCGTATAGGGTCGAATGCCGAAAGTACAATCGCTTCGGGAGTGTCGTCAACGATTATTTCTACGCCCGTTGCCGCTTCCAATGCGCGAATGTTGCGCCCTTCGCGTCCGATGATACGACCTTTCATTTCATCGTTTTCGATGTGAAAAATCGTAACGGAGTTTTCGACAGCCGCTTCGGAAGCCACACGCTGAATGGTTTGCAGAATAATCCGTTTAGATTCCTTGTTTGCAGTCATTCGCGCTTCGTCCATTATTTCGTTGACATACGATGTTGCTTCGGAACGCGCCTCGCCTTTAAGCGATTCTATAAGTTGTTCTTTTGCCGCATCTGATGAAAGCCCCGATATTGTCTCCAAACGTTCTACTTGTTGTCTGTGAGCCTTTTCAAGATCATTCTGTTTTCGTTCGAGAATCTCTAATTGCGCATGAAGATTATCGCGCAAATTATCTAATTCTTTCTTATGTCGCTGATTTTCTTCCATTTTTTGCGACAGCGTACCCTCTTTCTGTTTGATGCGATTTTCTGCTTGAGCCAACTTGCTGTTCCGCTCATTAACTGCCTTTTCGTGGTCAGATTTCAGTTGCAGGAAATGTTCCTTCGCATCGAGCATCTTCTTTTTCTTAATTACTTCGGCTTCGGCTTCGGCTTCTTTCAGACTGTACGCCTTTTTCGACCCCAAAATATTGTAAGAGATTAAAAATGTTATTCCTGCACCCGCTATAAAAATTATTATTCCAATGACTATTTCCATACTTAATACTTAATTAAAAAATTACTAAAAACCCGTACAGTTCCCTCTTACTTTTAGAAAACCCCAGTATATCAGGGAAGAGCGACCAGAAACCGCAAACGTCCAACGTCCCGATAAATCGAAATCCCAGCCGAAGCCGGTACTAGGCCTGTTTTTAGCTCCTTGAGTTCAACTCTATTATTTTTTAAATGTTGAGTTTCAAAAGGATTGAAGGAACCGCGCGGGTAAACCTATATATAAAAGAACTTTGCGTCAGGCACATTTGGTTAGAAATGTGTCTAATTGTTCGCCTAATTTTTTCAGTCTGTCTACCTGCTCGGTTGAACAAGCTTTAGTTTCTAATTCAATAATCTTTACAGCGAACTGAAACGCTGCGAAAGCCAATAGATCCTGTACATCTTTGTCGCCGAAACGCTGCTTCAACTGCAATATCTTGTCGCCAATAAGCTTGCCAGCCTTGCGTATGCGTTCTTCGTCTTCTTCCTTGTCCACTTTGAATGGATAGGGGCGTCCTGCTATTTCAATTTTAATGTTCTGTTTCCAGCTCATTATCGTTTATTTATTCAAAAGCGCGATGCACTTGTCTATTTCTCGCACCATTCGGTTCAACTGTGACTTCACGTCTTTGACGTCTCCTTGCGAAGAAGCCAAAGTTTTTGTGAGTTTTAGATTTTGATACTTCGATTCCAAAGCCTCAACTTCAAGATCTTTTTCACAAATTAGCCACGTCAATTCGTCAACCTGTCGCCTCAACTTTTCATTGTCGGCTATTAACCCTTCGGCAACCTGAATGACACTGCCTATCTTACCCTCTAACAAGGGAATAATATCATCTTGACTTGACATAATTTGATGTAAAAAATCAGCCGCAAAGATAATGGTTTTTTTTATATTGACAAAAAAAATAAAAAAAAATCAACAACATTTCAAAATACGTATTGGGTTTAAAAGTGTGCCGAAAAGCCGAACCATCTACAATGTTGCATAACTTTTGGGGCGCGATAATATTGTCAGTGCATAGACCAACAATTTTTTTTAACTATTTTTGCACCTCGTTTTTTTTAGTCGTTGATGAAAACATATCATTCTATACCGGTAGCGTTCAGCATAATGTCCAAGCCAACAGGTTCTGTTTGCAATTTGGATTGCAGTTACTGTTACTATCTTGAAAAAGAAAAAATGTACGGGAACTCGAAGCGTTTCAAGATGGCTGAACAGACTTTGGAAAAATTTATTTCAGAGTATATCAATTCGCAAAATGTACCTGTTGTGCGATTTGTATGGCACGGCGGCGAACCGCTCATGCTTGAAACAGATTTTTACAAAAAGGCTATAGAACTGCAAAACAAGTACAGTAACGGCAAGCGCATCGAAAATGTTATCCAAACCAACGGTACGCTATTGAACGACGATTGGTGCCACTTTCTACGCGAAAATAACTTTCTTGTCGGGATTTCCATTGACGGACCGGAACATCTTCACGACCGCTACAGGCTTAACAAAGCAGGCAAACCCTCTTTCGGGCAAACTATGAAAGGACTTGAACTGTTAGTGAGACACAACGTGGAATTTAACACAATGACGGCGCTTAACGACTATAATGTTTTATTTCCGTTGGAAATATATCGCTTTCTGAAGGGCATTGGCAGTCGCTACATGCAGTTTACGCCTGTTGTTGAACGCATTGCCGCCAATGGTTCCGAAAATTCAATGAATCTGCTTTCAGGCGCCGACCAAGCCGATAACAGTTTAGCGCCATGGTCGGTGAAAGCATTGGATTACGGACGATTTCTGTGCGAACTGTTCGACCAGTGGGTAGTTCAAGATGTAGGCAAATATTATGTGACCGTCTTCGACTCTGTTTTGGCAAACTATGTTGGGAAAATACCTTCTACTTGCGTACATGCCGAAACGTGCGGTCATGCGGTTGCGTTAGAACACAATGGCGACCTGTTTGCATGCGACCATTATGTTTTTCCTGAATACAAATTAGGCAATATACATAACGATTCGTTGATTTCAATGATTTATTCGCAGCAGCAGATTGCATTTGGACAGGCGAAAAGTAACGCGTTGCCACAATATTGCCGTAAATGCGAATATTTGTTTGTTTGCAACGGCGAATGTCCTAAAAACAGAATAATTAATACGCCAACAGGCGAGGCGGGGTTAAATTATCTTTGCAGCGGACTACGTTTGTTTTATAAACATGTTATTCCCTACATAAAGTTTATGGCTGATGAGTTAGTTAACGAGCGCTCTCCCGCAAATGTGATGGTTTGGGCGCGTGAACGGGAAAAAGCAAACAGCAGAAACAATGAAACAAAGGCAAAAACCAAGCCAAACGATGATTGCCCGTGTGCAAGCGGCAAAAAATTCAAATTTTGCTGCCGAAATAAAATTTTTATTCAATAAATCTTTTATTAATTTTGCAAAATTATTTAAAAAAGTCGTAGAACCAATAAAAAAAGTTTCAAATATGAATCCTTTAAAAATTTCAGCGCTTGCAGTTTCCAGCGTATTTTCGGCTCATTTGCAAGCCCAGACAACGCCTAATGTGATTGTCGTTTTTTTAGACGATATGGGTTATGGCGACCTTTCCATCACAGGCGCCACAGGCTATACTACTCCGAATATAGACCGAATGGTTTCCGAAGGTATGCTGTTTACAAATTTTTATGCTGCTCAGGCTGTAAGCAGCGCCTCGCGGGCGGCATTGCTTACAGGTTGCTATCCCAATCGAATAGGCTTCGCCGGTGCGCTGGGACCATCGGACAATACAGGTATTTCGCCTAATGAGAGCAACATTGCAAAAATACTCAAAGAAAAAGGCTATGCCACAGCAGCATACGGCAAATGGCACTTGGGACATCATCAAAGATTTTTGCCGGTAAACAACGGCTTTGACGAGTTCTACGGCATACCCTACTCAAACGACATGTGGACTCACCATCCACAAATCAGAAATTTTCCTCCTTTGCCCATGATTGAAGGCGACCGCATTATCAACCCCAACATGACTGCCGCCGACCAAGAGCAAATGACAACGCAATTTACGGAGCGGGCAATACAATTCATGGAACGCAACAGAGATAAGCCCTTTTTCATTTATTTGGCGCATCCCATGCCGCATGTGCCACTGTTTGTGTCCGACAAGTTTAAAGGTAAAAGCGAGCAGGGACTGTATGGCGATGTGATGATGGAAATAGATTGGAGTATGGGCGAAATATTTAAGGCTCTGGAAAAAAACGGAATAGACGAAAACACACTGGTTATTTTCACTTCCGATAATGGACCATGGATAAATTACGGCAACCATGCAGGTTCTACGGGTGGACTTCGCGAAGCAAAAGGCACAATTTATGAAGGCGGGGTAAGGGTACCGTGCATTATGCGCTGGACGGGAACGATACCTGCCGCATCGGTTTGCAATAAATTAGCGACTACGATGGATATACTGCCAATGCTTGCCAATATTTGCAATGCCGCTTTGCCCGAACTTAAAATTGACGGCGTAGACATTACGCCACTCTTGATGGGCGATGAAAACGCCAACCCGCGCGAGTATTTTCTATACTATTACAACAGAAACAGCCTAAAAGCGGTACGCAATGACCGCTTTAAGTTAGTTTTGCCGCATTTGGGGCGAACTTACGCAGGGTTTTTACCCGGAAACGGAGGACTGCCCGGACAGGTAAACGACCGACATCAAGAACCACTCGCACTGTTTGACCTAATCAGAGACCCCGGCGAACGATACAACGTCTACAGTTTGTACCCCGAAATTGTTGCAGAACTGATGAAACATATTCAATCCGCTCGATTAGACTTGGGCGACGACCTCACAGGACACGAAGGAACGGGAAGAAGACCTATCGGGAATTGAAAAGCACAAAAATTTACTCGGCGCTCCAAATATACGTTCCTACTGCGCCCGGCAGTAAGCGTAAGTTTGCGAATTGCCCTCTGAACTGTACTCTGAATGTATTTGCGGCAAATGTATCGTTTACAACTATCAATACGATTTTGTTGTCGGGAGTACGGAAAGCCACGTTAGGCAACGCTGTTGCGTTTTCTATGGTTGCTACGCGCACTACTTCGCGGCGCTCCTCATCGGTGGTGAGCAACACAGACATATCGCCAATGTTGGTAGAGCCAATACGAACAGAGCCGGGACGCACAAATTTAGAAGCGTGTGCAATGACGTAATATGCCAAATTGCGCGTAACGTTGTTACCGTCTATGGTTATCGCGCCCTGACACATCGGACAGCCGCCATCATCGGTGTGCGGTCTGTTGTTGGGGTCGGCAGCCAAATTCCAGAGAATTACGTTTCTACTCCAATTTGAAGTTACGTTGATTATCATGCGTCTTACCTGTGCGGCAATAGCCATAGGAACCTGTCCGGGAGTTTCGACTACCATCTGTTCTACAAAATAAATGCTCTTGTCGGGACGAGCGTTATGCACCAAAGTCATAGCGCTCATATCGCCGCCGTAGTGGTGCCAGCTTGAACCGTCAACATACTGTGTAGCCTCCGGGTCGCGGTATATAGAAAGCGGATAATCGGGACGGTCCAAGTTGTGATTGAAAACAGCTATTTTGGTCGAGATGTTGTTCGTCCTAAAATGCGGACCAAGATGATCCCTGATAAATTCGGTTTGTTCTTCCGCATTCATTCGCATACTTGGAGTGTTGTTGGCGTTGATAGGCTCGTTTTGAACCGTGAGGGCGTCAATTCTGATGCCTTCTTTTTGCATCTCCTGAATATACTTCACAAGATAGCGGGCATACACATCGTAACATTCCTTTCTTAACGAGCCTGCTTTCACTCTGCCGTTATCTTTCATCCATACAGGAGCTGACCATGGCGACCCTAAAATCAATATATTAGGGTTGATAGCCAGTATCTCCTTCATTACAGGAATTACGTCTAATTTATCCTGTGCGAGGTCAAATCGTGTCAGTTCAAAATCTTCTTCTCCTTCGGGAAGGTCGTTGTACGAAAACACAAAGCTATTCAAATCGGAAGCTCCAATAGTGAGCCTGATGTAGCTAACTCCAATGTTATTGCCATCGGTAGCGAATATTTCTCGGAGTATTCTCGCGCGTTCGGCGCTATTCATTTTCATTAGATGCTCGGCGCTGCCGCCCGTAAGCGCAAAGCCGAAACCGTCAATCGTCTGCATGGACAACTGCTCGTCAATCACAATCGGTACTCCCCCCCCGCCGCGTCCGGCAGCCGCGTAGGCAAAGGGAATCGTTTCAGGTTGCCTGCTGAAAAGCATTGACCTGTCGGGAGTGGTTACCCACGCTTCTATTTGACGCGCCGACTGCTGCTGGGCAGACGCCGGACGCTGCTGTCCCTGCTGTGCCGATGAAAACAACGGCATAGCCAAAAATACTGATACTAAAACTAAAAAATGTTTCTTCATGTTTTAAAAATGTTTTATGTTACTAATTTATTAATTATTTATTCGTTTATTCGTTTAATTTTTTTTTGCAAAAATATATAAAATTTTATTATTTCAAAAATATTTTATACTTTTAATTTAATATGTAATTTTCCCAACACCCATGTTATTCCTATCACCATGAAACAGAATACGAGCGATTTTATCAGTCCCACAGGACATTCTCTAATGACGTTGGGCAGCGATGTAGTGAAATGTCCCCACATATCGTCAATGGGGTACAGCCAAAACGGCACCAAGTAACATGTAAGCGTTGCCGTGCCTGCGGGCATAATAATCTTGAACCATCGTTCTTTTCCCTTCATTTCAACCAACCAGTACGTAAAGGCGTAAAACAACAGGCAAACGCCCGTACAGAAGAACACCCAAGTGGGGGTATATTGCAGTTTGGAAATGATCCAAAAATTTCGCGCTACAAATCCGGCTAACAGATAAACAGCCCCCGCGCCTGCAAAAAACGCCAAAAGTTTCTTTATGCCAATGACAGAACCGTAGCGGTTCAACGCCAGCGAAACTATTATTCCAGCCATTGTAAATGCCTGCAACGCTCCGTTGCTGATAATTATTCCATCGAAAAAGCCCAACCATTTATTTGTGCCTGCCATACTCAACAAAATAAGCGCAATAAGCGTTATTGCATGTAAAATCATTCGCCTGCGAGCAACAAAATAAGCGCATGCGCCAAGAAAATACGACCAGCCTATCAAATAAAGCACAGCCCAATTATGTATTCTCATTATATTGTCTCTTCTGTCGCGGAAAATAACGATGAGGTATACAAGCAGCGCAACGCCAATTATCTGCAAGGCTATGAAAAGGTATTTTTTCCAGTCTTTTGCGCGCGGATAAAGGTTCCACACGAGGAAAATACCCGTCAATGTGAGCAGTATGAATACAGGTCTTGAGAACAATGCGTCTTCGTGATGGCGCGAGCCTGCGTTGGCAAGGACAGTACCCATAAACAGCAAGGCAAAGGTGCGTAGCAAAATATGCCAAAGCGTTTTAAGTTTGGAATCGCCTTTTGCATAGCGGGTTTCAATAGCAAGCGGAATTGACATGCCAACGGCAAATAGAAAAGCGGGTATTACCACGTCGGCAAGTCCAAGAAAATCAACATTCCTGCCCGCATGTTCCATCCATTTCGGAACGTTAATAATAGTCCAAAAATCGTTCACGAAAATCATTAAAAACATGGTAAGCGCCCTGAAAATATCTATTGACGCAACTCGCTGTGAATTAAAATAATCTCTATCCATATAATCTACTTTTTTTTCTGAAAACTGAAAACTAATCATACCTTCTGTAACGTATTCTTTCCCAATCCATTATACGCAGGTGGGGTTTCATTCTCAATAGAAAATCGTCCCACGAGCGCTCGGAACCCCATGCTAATTCAGCAAAAGCCTGTAATGCAGGGAAAATGTGTTCTTCCAATTTGGCTTCGGTAGGAATCCTTTCTGTCCACACGCAAGCGTGAAAACCCATTATATCATCATTTTTCAACGGAAAATTCCCCTCCATATCGTAATTGTACAGTCGTCTCCATCGCTCAAAGGTGGGGCGGGAACTTAAATAAAAATTCCCCCATTCCGTAAATATCAACGGAATTTCGCGTTCGACTATCGAGGGCAGCGTTCGCCGCAACCAATCGCGCCAATACATTGCGTACAGGTTATTGCTGACGTTTCCTTCCGTTGCATCGTCCCAAACGATGACCTTTTTTCCCATGCCTTCCAAAAATTGCTGTATCTCGCTGACAAAATAGGTTTCCAATTCTACCGACGACGCCATTCCCAAACGTTCCATCATTTCCTGACACAACAGATTGGCGTCCCAAGTGTCTTTTTCCACTTCGTCGGCGCCTATGTGTATGTATTGCGACGGAAAAAGTTCCGCTATTTCGGCATAGATATTTTTGGCAAACTCTATTACTTCGGGCTTGCACGGACAAACAGGATATGAAAACTCGGTTCCCCAGCCAACGCCGTCGGTGCATGAAAGAAATGGATAGGCGCGAATGGCGGCTGTCATGTGACCCGGCATGTCAATTTCGGGAATGATCTCAACGCCATATTTTGCAGCGTGGGCAATAATTTCACGCATATCGGCTTTGGTATAGTACCCGCCGTAGAGGGTGTCATTCTTTATAAAACGCTCGTCGGGCATCATTTCTGCATTATTTTCGCTTCGGGAAATAGCCTCAGCGCTCCATCTGTTGGTCGTTATAGAACGCCATGCGCCAATTTCGGTCAAAAGCGGATATTTTTCAATCTCAATCCTCCAGCCGTCATCGTCGTTCAAATGTATGTGAAACTTGTTGAGCTTGTAAAAAGAAAGCCATTCAATAAGTTTTTTCAGATAATCCATATCAAAAAAATGACGGGAAACGTCTAAATGAAACCCACGCCATTCGTAGTTTGGCACATCTTTAATAACGGCTACGGGCAACTGTTTGGGTTGTCCGGCAAAGGCAAGAAATGACTGGCGCAGCAGTTGCCGTAGCGTTTGCACTGCCCACATTGTTCCCTGCGGCGACGATGCAACAATTTCTACCTTGCTCGTGTCTATTCGGAGTTCATAACCCTCGAAAGGCAAACGGTCGTCGGCAACAAAACGAATGAAGGAGTTTTGACTGTTTCCTTCGGAAACCCTTACCTGCAAGTCGTTTTGCAGTGTTGTAACCAACAGTTCGCGAGCGTTTGGGCATAAAGCGACGTCTACTGCCATTATGCGGGGAATAAGAACCGTGCCGCCGAGATATTCCTCGTGTATCGGCTTGGGAATTATTCCAAACGTAGCGGAATACGCAAGGTTGCATAAAACCAAAAAGAACAAAAGCAACAGATGCCGTCGGTATGCACGCAACATTCCGTCAGGTATGCAACCCGAAATTGACGGCATGGTTGCATACCTGCGGGACTGCTCTACCGACAATAATTTCTGACAATTTGATGATGACATAATGCTTATTCTCCATTTTCTAAAAAGTTGGCGGAACTTCGACTTCGGCTATATTTATTTTCCTTTTGATGTATTTGTACGTTAATACAACATCGCGAGGGGCGCCGGAAGGAGTAGTTCCAAGTCCTGAAACTTTTAACGGAAAACCCGTTTTAGCATCGTAGGTATAGGAACCATTATACGTACTCTCAATACCTGCTGGCGTCTCAAACGTTGCCGTTATCATATTGTTTTGTCCGACATTAGCATCAACAGCAAGTTGCAGAAGCCACCTAGGACTTGTACAATAATAAAACGGATTCTTTTTGTCATCGTATTCGATGCCTGTTCTTATAACGTTACCGTTAGCATCATATTCAAATTCGTAAATATTTTCATCAGTATCAACACATGGCGTTGAATTTCCGTAAAAATTACTAATTTTTACAGGAAAACCATTGGAATTTAGTTCAGCATATCTGTATTCACAATTATTTACAATAATGCGATTACCGCTTGGAGTATAAACCGAAACATCAACCCTGTCAACATTTGGATACGTGGTAGTGCGTATCAACTCTCCATTACCGTACTCAAAAGTAGAAATTTCCTGAATTAGACCTGAACCAATCCATGTTAGTTTTGTAATACGATTAAACGCATCATATTCACATTTTTTAAGTGCGCCATATTCGCTGTCATATATGCCTTCAAGCAGCCATACATACCCGTCCTCATCGTCGCTGCACGAAAAAAAACCGAGCGAAAAGGAAAACAAAACTGTTGCGATTATCAAAAATTGCTTTTTCATATTATTAATTTTTTATTATTTATATATTTTCTGCAAAATTAAGAAAAAAAGATTGTGTTACCAAAAAAGCAACACAATCTTTTTACATAAAAAATTATTTTTTGGTTACCGTAAGCACTGCGCTGGATCTATCGCTGCCAACATCGAGAACTATTACCAAAACATCGCCAATCTCTACCTCGCTGGCTAGAAAAGTTACATCGCCGCCGGCAGTAATTGAAACAAGATTGCTGGTTGTAGTTAACATGCTGTTATCGCCGTCCGTTCTATATTCGCCACCCCAACCATTTTGGTGGAAGAATTTAAACGCGCCCGTAGCAAGTGTTTCCCCACGAACAACGGTTATCTGATATTTTCCGTCACCAATTGGCGCCATACAAAGTCCTCTGGTTTCATTCCAAGCCGGATTATTTGCCGACGTTGGTTTTCCAATACCAGGTCCCTTAATCCATACAGCGCCTGTGCCATTGGCTTGCAGCGTTGCCATAGAATTACCGCTCATTACCTGCACATCAAAATATTTAAGCGTGAAATTGGCAATTATTCTGTATCTGCCTGCAATCGGTAAGAGTTTAAATACATTATCCTCTTCACCCGGTTCAAAGAAATCGGGGTCTATCCACCATTCGTCAATATCGGCAAAACCGTCGCCTTCAAACGCTATTTCCTGACCCTGCGTAAAATTAGCCACAACTGCAAAGTTATTAGGGCTAATCTTTGACATTCTTTCTCCATTAACGAAGATGGGAGGGAATGGTCCCGCTTCATACGTTCTTGTATTGAACGATATAGTGAAGCCGCCTGATTCCATAGTTTCAAACGGTATCTCGCCTGTAACTCCGTGAGTTATAACGCCTCCCTCTGAACCGAAAGTTATCACGTTTCCGTTTTCGTTCATTACGGGCGTTCTGATATAGGCGGGAACTTCAGTGTTTCCAAATACGTCTGTAACTGCGTATTCGTGCGGATTATCCGTTGGATACATCGGAAACGTAGCGTTTGCGGTTACCAGAATCAGATACGGATAATTTGCGCGACTGACGGGTACATTGTACGTTCTTGTTACGCTTGTCATGTGCGTATCCAACAGTGTAAACTCAAGAGTTGCCGTTCCATCTGCAACATTCTGAAAGAATGGCACATTTATACTCCCCGAAAAATCGCCGTTTTGCGTTACTCTGAACTCTCTTTGCGATACCCGCTCTTCTCCGAAAAACAGCGAAACCGTTAGTGTAGACAGCGGCACATTGTCGTTCAGGGTAACCGTGAAGGGCAAATCGTCGCCGAAATATGCCCCGGTAAATTGCGTTTTTGCTTCTACGGTAGGATTTCCGGGCGACAAATCGTGATTTTTACGCTCCTCTTCCTGACAACCCGATATGAAAGCAAAACAAACTAATGCTATTGCTATTAAATAATTACAATTTTTCATATAGATAATTTTTAATTTTATTAAATTTTAATTTTCCATTTATAAGAAATAACGGCTCTTGCAGGTACTTCGTAACTGAAATGCTGCTTGCCGTCGTCTATTGTTACTGTTCTTGCTTGCGCCGAACTGTTGAACGCCACAAGCGCATACGTTCCATCGGTATTTTCAAACGCTGAATGAATAAAATCCGGGTCTGAAAAACCTGACGTTCCAATACGCACCGCGCCCGGCTTTACCACTGCTGCGAGATGACTGATCATGTAGTAATGCGAGTTTCGGGTGATGATTTCGTAATTGCTTTGGTCTATGTCTACCGCGCCGAAACACGTTCTACATCCGCCCGGGCGGTTTGGACCTCTGTCAAAATCAAGCATCAGATTCCACACTATTACTGCGCGACACCAGTTGTTCACCGTTCCCAAACCTATTTCGCGCATATCTTCTATCAATCGTGTTTCCAGATTTCGCCCGTCATTCCACGTTCCGATAGAGGCTTCGGTAAAAACCAATTCCCTGTCGGGGAAAAGGCGTTGCACTTCCAAGAGTTCGCTCCTGTCGCCGAAATAATTGTGATATGCCGCGCCTGCAACTACATCGCTGTCAATACCCGCTTCGTATATCCTCATGGGATATCCTTGCTGGTCGGCGATAAGGTCATAATTATAGTTATGATCGAACAGGTATATTTTAGTGTCCAATCCCGCGTTTTTAAATTGCGGCGCCATGTGATTGCCAACAAACTCGTGCTGTTCTTGCCAGCCCATAAAAAGCGATACCGAGTTTCCAGCGTGCAGCGGTTCATTTTGCGGAGTAACCGAGTGTATTTTAATACCTTCGGCGGCAAACGCCTGTATCCACTTCACGAAATATGCTGCATAATCGGCGTAATGCTGCGGGTTTAGTTGTCCGCCTGTCCACGAGTTGTGTGGCTGCCTGTCTGTCAGGTTGTTCACCTTCATCCAGCGCGGCGGCGTCCACGGCGAACCCATGATCTTCAGCGTGGGGTTGATAGCCAAAATTTCCTTCAATATGGGAATGATATACTGCGTTTCTTCTGTTGTAAGCGCAAAATTTTCTATTCCCGGCGTATCGCACAATGTATATTCGCCAAGCGAAAAGTCCGAAGCGCCTATTGAAATTCTGGTGTAACTATGCCCAAAACCTTCGGTATGCGAAAATGTTTGGCGAAGGAATTTATTTCTGTTCTCCGCCGACATCTGCATAAGGTTATAACATGTAGAGCCTGTAACCGACGCTCCGAAGCCGTCCATAGTTTGAAACCGCGTTGCAGGTTCCAACTTAATGGTGCTTGGCGACATGTTGTCTCGGTCGCTGAAATTACGCGCATGTTTTCTGAAATCCTGCGAACGGGTGGCAGTGGTGATGTACATAATCACATCGCCATCTACAAAAGGTTCTTCGGCGTCGCCGTCGGGGGGATAGTTGTTGCCTCCTCCCTTGCACGAAAACAGGCAAAGAGCAGCAATAACCGTAACAATAAATCTTATTTTCTTCATATTACTACAGATTTATTTTTTCAACGTTTACGGTTTTATCGCTCCAGTGGATTGTAAGACGGTAATACGCATTTACGTCCAAATGAGATTGAGCGCCCCAATCGCCTGTATTATCAGTACCTACGCCTCTCAAAACGTTTTCGCCCGTAACAGTATACGCCTGAAATTGACTTGTAGTTGGTCCATCGCCGCCCCAACCAGTATCTGTATAAGGCTTGAACCCCACGCTGGTGGTATTGTTTATGAATATGGTCGCCTGAAAAAGATCTTCATCTATTTTCCGCATCAGAACATATTGCATAACATTGCTTAAACCCCAGCTAGTGTGCGCCTTGCTAATGCCGCCTATTCTGGTGGGATAGCCAAGTCCGGTACCCGCTAACAGCAGGTAATCGGGATGAGAGGGCTGATTGGCATAACCGGGGAAATTTTCATTATCGGCTCTTACGCGCAAAATCACGTTTTGACGAAATAGATTGTAGTTCAATGTAAACGTGCCTGTTTCGCCCAGAAATTTGACTTTATTGTGGGCGGTGCGTTCAAAGAAATCAACGTGAAAAATAATCTGATTATCGGAAAGCCTTCCGTACAGGGTATATTCCGCGTCTTTTTCAAGCAGTATGACTCCAGATACCAAAAACATTTCGTTTGCTATTATTGACGGCTCGCCAAATAATGACATCGAAAAATCATAATCGCCCAAATCGTCGAATGTATCGCCTGTTACGGTGATAGAGAAGTTATTTGAATCGAAAACGAATGTTTTCAGATAATCCGCATTTGGAACTGTTGCAAATGCCGCCTCGCCTGTGTAGTCAATCATTGCAATAGCGCCGTTTACGCTTCCCCATACGGCTCCCGTGAAGTCAATACTGTTATCGTCGTTTAATTTTTCGGCAATCCTGAAATTAAACGCAGTGTTCCACGTCAAGTCGTCTGTTTCGTACCTTGCGCTGTTACCCGCCTGCGGCGTCAGGACAACAATATTGCTTTGGTCGGTTACTAAAAAGAGGCTATTGAAAGCCGGACGTCTGCCGCTTAATCCTGTGATTTCCCTTGTTGCAGAGCCTTTAAGCACGTTGTTGGCAACAAGTTCCACCGTAACGGGCGTATTGTCGGGCATACCCGCAACCAACGGAACAAATATTTCGGTGGAAATTTGGTCGTTAGAACCGCTAACGATAAAATTTCCTGATGTAATCACCCGTCCGTCTGCTACAAATTTATATTCCAAATTGGAAAGGTTTGTCGCTGGGTCTCGAAGGGTAACATTCAAAGTTACCGGCGCTCCAAACGTAACTGTAGTCGGGCTAACGCTTGCCGCTTCAATAACGGGAGTAGAACTCTTGGGATCGCCTAATCCGTCGTCGCAAGATGCAACAACTAACATAGCAAATGCTGCTATAATGATGTTTTTAACTAATGTTCTCATCGTTTTACTTATTATTTTTAAATGATTCATGATTAATATCCGGGATTTTGAACAAGGTTAGGGTTTTGGTCAATCATTTGCTGCGGAATTGGCTTTATGTATGAAAACTGTGTATAGGGATAGGCTCTTGGAAGTCGCCTTTCATCTCTGTCTATCAGTGTGTTCATCACTTCTTCCACTTTATCCAAGCGCACCAAATCGAACCAGCGTTGATTTTCAAACGCCAGTTCCAATCTCCGCTCTTTCAGATAAGCGTCAAGAATAGCCTCTCTGTTAGCCGCCGCTGAAGCGGGCAAAGGTCCCAGTCCTGCGCGAAATCTTGTTCTGTTAATAATTTCTGCCGCGCCAGCAAAATCGCCCTTTCCTATCAACGCTTCGGCTTTCAGCAACAGAATATCTGCATATCTGAATTTTATGATGCTGTTGAAACCGCTTCGATATTTGAATGAGAAGGCGTAATTGTCAGCCGGATAGTAATGCGTCCATGGCGCAGCATACCATACCACCGATTCGGCATAGCGTACATCGCCCGGCTCGCTGAGGAATGCCCCGATAATGTCGCGTGTCGGGGTAATCCATTTTGCCCAGTCGAACGAACTGTTCCAGTTGTGCAGTTGCCGTCCGAACATCATCGCCATCCAGTTGGCGCTTCCGGGAAACCACTGAACCTCGTAAATGCTTTCCTTGGTATTCCTGATTCTCAAATCTATTGCCTGATTTGACGCCGAAGCCGGCAAAGTCTGGTCGCGCAACTGAACTGCAAAGAGGTCGCTGTAGTCTTCAACAAGGTCAAAGCCATCGGCGGCTAACGCATCGGCATACAGTATTACCTTGTCATAATCGCGAAGCGTTTTTTCTGCATATACCTTTGCCAACAGCGCTCTGGCAACCGATTTTGACAACAGGGTTTTGTTACTCGGGTCATTGTCTAACGTATATTGAACTGCTTCGAGAAGGTCTTCTTCTATTTGCAGGTAAACCTCAAGTTCTCCCGTTTGGGGCGGGAACCATGCGTGATACACGTCTTCAATGTTTTCGGCTGTAATGTCGCCGGCAAGCGTGGTTACAAGCGGCACATTTCCCCAAATCCTTACCATATCAAAATATATCATAGCCCTGAATAATTTTGCTTCGGCTTTAAATAGCCGCTTTTCTTCGGGCGTAAGGTCGTCAAGCGGGTCAACTCCCCAAATGAGCCTGTTTGCCCGCGAAACATTATTCATATACATTGTCCAGCTTCGCCTCAGGTTTATATTTGAGCCGTCTATTGTGTTGGTTTCCCAGGGGACAACTTCCTGACCTGTAGTGCCTGCGTATGCGTTGTCGGCATGAACTTCGGAAAGCAGCAACATATCCTGATACCAGTACTCCTGATCATCTCTTAACCTGCGAGCTATCGCTGTTCGCGCACTTACCGCCGCCTCTCTATCTCTGAATATGGGAATTTCTTCCAGTTCCTCGACGTCCTCGGTAATATCCGAGTATGCGCTAACCGGTTCATAGTCCAAAGAACACGATACCGCCAGAGAAAAGGCGAAAATTATTGATAAAAACAAATAATAATTGATTTTCATATTAATAAAATTTTAAAATTCAACATTTATTCCAAATACAAACGATTTACTGTGAGGATATGTTCCCCAGTCAATACCCTGCACTGCGCCGTCATTGCCCCACTGGTTTACTTCGGGATCCATTCCCGTATATCTTGTCAGGGTCAAAAGATTACGTGCAGTAAAATAGGGTTGCAAGCGCGTAACGCCTATTCTGTTCAAGAAATCGTTTCTGAAATTGTAGGAAATCGAAATATCCTTCAATCGAATGTAACTTCCGTCTTCAACAAACCAACTTGAAGGCAGCATATTGAAGCCCGCTTTCGGCACGTCGGTAACTTGTCCGGGCGCTCTCCAGCGATTCAATACCCTTGTAGACTGGTTCTTTTGGTCGAACATACCCATTATATCGGCTTTTGAAGCATTCAAAATATCATTTCCGTATGAACCCTGTATAAATATACTCAAATTTAAGTTTTTATACGAGAATGTATTTGTAATTCCGAACGTAAATTTAGGGTTCGGGTCGCCGATGAATGTTTGGTCGGACGCTGATACTCTACCGTCTTCGTTCAGGTCGCGATAAATCATTTCGCCTGTTTCGGTGTCAACTCCATCGCTTATGTAGCCCCAGAATCCTCCAAGCGCCCTTCCGGGTTGATTGCGCACAAGGCGCGTCTGATAGAAGGCGTCAGAAGTTTCAACAGCATAATATATCTGCTGAAGTTGAAGGCTTTTTAACTCGTTTTTATTGTTTGAAAATACAACATCTGTATTCCATAGAAGTTCACCCGTTAAATTGCGTGAATTTATTGAAAATTCAAAACCACTGTTCAGCATTTCGCCTTCATTTCTAACAATACTGTTTGCTGCTCCCGAACCTGCGGGCAAGCTAACGTTCATCAACATATCGGTGGTGTGCTTGTAGTACCAGTCTACCGCAAGCGTTACGCGGTGCCTAAACACTGTAGCGTCTATACCAATGTTTGTTTGCGAGGTGGTTTCCCATTTAAGGTCGGCAGTTCTGATGTTCGATTGATTAAGGGTAACCAATTCATTATCTCTACCTGTTTCAAACCAAGGCTGACGGCTAACGCCATAACGCTGCAAGTATGCGTAATCGTTAATGCCCGACTGGTTACCTGTTTGTCCCCATCCTCCGCGCAGTTTCATATCGTCTAACCAATCAAAACCCTGCATGAAATCTTCTGCAGAGATCCGCCAAGCCGCCGAGAACGACGGGAAATTGCCCCAGCGATAATTGGGATGCAGTCTTGACGAACCGTCTCGACGAATATTGAACGTAGCCAAGTACTTACTGTCATAATTGTACGATAAACGTCCGAAGAACGACATAATGCCCCATTGTGAGCCGCTTGTACCTGCGCCACCCCAATTAACGCGGTTACCAACGTTAAGGGTTTGAATTGAGCCGTCCCTGAAGTGCGTGGCGCTCATTGAAATAGTACTGTAATCGGAATCCGTCCATGATGAACCAGCCATAAGGTCGAAACCGTGTCTGTCGTAACGCAAATTGTAATTCAACACATTATCGAAAGTCACAACAGTATTCATATTGCGGCTTTCCGAGCCTTCGCCGTAGTCGGTGCGGTCAGCAGCGTATATGGGAGGACGAAAACTGGTGTTCATAACGTTTCGCCTGTCTAATGTGAACTGTGTTCTAAACGTTAAGTCGGGCAAAAATGTAATGGTAGCGTTACCCGAACCGATAAATCTGTTTTCGCGATTACGGTTGTTTTTACCATTTTGCATTGCCTCAATCGGATTTGTCATGTTAAATCCGAAGAAATTACGGTTAAACAAGCCGTCTTCTCTGTATATTTCAGATGCAGTAGGCAGGTTTACCGCCGTTAGTACAATACCTCCGCGATTTGCGCTGGCGCCTTGACTAACTCCATTATTTGAGCGGTCGGTATACGACATGTTTATTCCGACGTTAAGCCATCTACGCACCTGATTGTCAATATTGGCGCGAAAATTGTAGCGTTCAAAGAACGCCGAATGAAGAACTCCCTTTTCGTGTTGATAACCACCCGACACAAAGTAACGAAGCCTTTCAGTTCCGTCAGACACTTGCAACTGATAGTTTTGAGTTACGCCGGTAGTGTAAATTTCATTAAACCAGTCGGTTTTATCTACAGTAGCGTCTTCGGGCATCACACCGGGCCACAATTCGTCCATTAAGTCCTTGTATTGTATTGCATTAAGCGATTCTATACGGTTTGCTACCTGTGTAACTCCGTATTGTACGCTTGCCGCCACCTTTGCGCCTGTTCCAGCCTGTCGGGTAGTGATAAGCACCACGCCGTTAGCGGCTCTTGAGCCGTAAATGGCAGCCGAAGATGCGTCCTTCAATATTTGCATACTTGCAATATCATTGGGCGACAAGAAATTAAGGTTATCCACAGGTACTCCGTCCACTACATATAATGGGTCATTGCTGCCTGTAAATGATGTTGTGCCGCGAACGCGTATCACCATTCCTGCGCCGGGAGCGCCGTGAGGCTGATAAACATTCACGCCCGCTGCTCTACCCTGTATTGCTTGAACAGCCTGAACAATAGGGCGTTCATCAAGATCCCTCGTAGAAACGATGGAAACGGCAGTGGTAACATCTCTTCTTGCCACCGAGCCGTAGCCAATAACTACGAGTTCATCTAATTGCCGCGCGTCTTCATAAAGAGCAACATTAATCTCGTTCTGGAAGCCAACAGGCATGTCTACTGTGGCAAAACCTACAAACGAAAATTGCAACACGGCTTCTCTGTCGGGTACGGTAATTTGGTATCTACCGTCCACGTCGGTTGTTGTACCAACAGAGGTACCTCTCACCATAACAGTTACTCCCGGCAACGGCTCCCCGCTGTCGGTAACAACGCCCGTTATGGTAATGCCTTGAGCAAATACCGCTGCAGTACAGAATAATAGGAGAAAGCTTGTACATATTATGCTTTTCCAAACATTTGTTTCTTTACTTGAAATAAATTTATTCATGTTTTTTACTATTGATTATTAAATATAATTTTTGATTGTTTTTTAAAAGAATTTAGATGGGATTTACCATCACAAACCAATTTTTTTTATTTTTCCATAGGCAGCATACATTTATTTATTAGGTTAAACATAAAATAATATGAATTGGTTTGGTTTTTTCGTTTGGACGCAATCCAATAAACGTCATTGCGGGCATGACTGGCAACCCCCAAAACATAATGAGATTGCGGATTAAGCCCGCAATGACGTAAACCGGTTCCGCAATGACGCGAACTATTTCCTGAAAACTGAAAACTACATACTCTCTCTCTCTCTCTCTCTCTCTGCAAAAATCGTGCCAAAGTATGTCTGAACCATGATTTTATTAATATTTCCCTGATTATCAAGATTTTGGAATCTTGGTATTCCTAAAAATCTTGTTGCAAATCTTGGTTCAAGACTGATGGGCGATATGTGAGAAAAGCAGTTCATTGATTATATTTTTTTGTGGTTTTCTAATATTTTTTTGATTTCGACGATTGATAATCCTGTAATAGTGGCTATTGCTTCTATTGAATGTCCTGCTCTGTCGCTATTTATAACTGCTATTTGCAAACCTTCTGCACGTCCTTCTGCCCACGCATTTTCCATCATCGCCGTTGCAGTCATTGAATTTATTTTCCACTGCTGGTATGCGTCCAATTCTTCCTTTGAGTACGCGCTGCGTTCCATGTAGCCAATTGCTTCCGCTATATACTTGTTTTTTAGCATTTCTTTGGGAACATCTTTCGTTCCCTCGTTTATTTCGGTCAAAAATCGAAGCCAAAGATCATGCAGTTTTTTTTCTGCGCGGTTTTGAGGCTTAAACTTTGGCAGTTCTACAAAAACAAACTCCAAACCCTCAATTTGTTTTTCGGTATGCTTGACATTAACTATCTTGTAATGATGATAGTACTCGTTTTTCATTTCTTTCGACTTCTCAAAAGCATCGTTCACAAAGTTCAATGCGTAAACAGGTTTGAGCAATTTTACCTGTTCGGCTTTCTCCAACTGCAATACATAAGCCTTTGACGCATTTAGCAACACACGGCTTTTGAAACTTTCGTCCCAATGCAGTTGCATCTCAACGAGAAACTGCTTGCCTGCCGCATCTGTACATCGCACATCAACAACGGTGTTGCGCAACACATCAGTCAAAATCGGTATCAACTCGCCTGTTTGATACTCAATTTCAATTATTGGCTTTTCAAGCGGCAACATACTGTTTATAAGACTTATACACAGATGCTTGTGTTCTCCAAACACACGCTTGAAAGTCAAATCATTCTTAGGGTCAAGGTATTTCGCCATGACAGTTTTTGATAAAATATTACAGCCGCAAAGATACAAAAAAGTTTTTAAATTATTACCAATATTAAAAAAAAAATGTTTATGTTTTGATTTTTATTATCACATATTTTTCATGTAGGTATTAATTATTTGTATTAGTTTTATTTTTTACGGCAATTTTTTTTTACTAATTCCATTCCGTTAGAAAGCGCTTGCCGGTTTAGAGGAATAAGATTATGATGTCTTTCTGGAAGCGATTTTTTGAGACCTTCAATTACGTTTTCCAACTTCAAAATGGGGCGAATAGCCAAATATCCACCCAGCACAATCATGTTGAAGACGCGCGGGTCAGTTTTGGCTGCTTCCACAGCCGCCTCCACACAATATATATTGACGTCGGTACGCTGCGGATGGCGCGTTATGCCATTGCTGTCGTACAGCATAACGCCTCCGGGCTTTACCATCTGCTCGAATTTGTCCATTGACTGCTGATTGAGAACGATTACTGTGTCGTATTGGTTAAGCACCGGCGAACTTACAGAATTCTCGCTCAAAATTACTGTCACATTGGCTGTTCCACCGCGCATTTCGGGTCCGTATGAAGGCATCCAGCTAACTTCCATGCCCTGTAAAATTCCCGAATATGCTAATATTTTGCCCATCGAAAGAACACCCTGTCCGCCAAAACCGGCTATAATGATTTCTTCTGTCATTCTTTGTGTTAAGTAATTAAGAGGCTGCTTTTAGGCAGCCTCTTTCTGAATATAAAAATGAAAACTCAAAACTCTACTTAAATCCACTTAACTAAACTAAAGTCCTGACGGTGCTTTAACGACGGGTGTTTCGGGAACATTCGTATTCCGAACTCAAAGGCGCCCGTGTTGATTGGCAGCAGCGTTACTTCATATATTGCTGTACGACCGCTGACCCCAGCAAGACGAAACTCTTTTTGCTCGTGAAGCCTCAAATGACCTTTTTCCGATTCTACAACCAAAAATTCCACGCCTACATCGTCGGGCGACAGTTCGCTCAAATCCAGAGCAACCTCGCATTTGTACTCCTGACCCACCATGATTGATTCTTTCAATACGTCGGGCGTTTTTGCAGAGAGTATTTCGATGCTTTCCCAACTGCGGAATACTTTTTTCTTCCACGATGACAACGTTTTAGCCAATTCGTAATCGTTGTTTACCATTTCCTTTTTGCTTTCGTAAAGCGGAGTGTAGAAACGATTTACGTAATCGGTAAACATGCGGGTAGTGGTAAAGTTGGAGGCTACTTTGGCTATCGAATTTTTGACGAATTTTATCCAGCCGCCCGGAATATCGTCTTTGTCGCGGTTGTAGAACAACGGCGCAATTTCGTATTCGATGAGGTTGTATATTGTTTCGGCGTCAAGTTCGTCCTGTGCGTCGTGATTTTCGTAAGCGGGTTCTTCGGGCAACATCCAGCCTGCGTTTTCGGTATAACCTTCTGCCCACCAGCCGTCTAATACGCTAAAATGCAACCCTCCGTTCATTACGGCTTTCTCGCCGCTTGTTCCCGACGCTTCAAGCGGACGGGTAGGAGTGTTGAGCCACACATCAACGCCCGCAACCAAATGACTTGCCAATTCCATATCGTAGTTTTGCAAAAATACGATTTTGCCCATAAATTCGGGACGTTTTGAAATTTCGATAATCATTTTGATCAGGTCTTGACCTGCTTTGTCGGCTGGGTGCGCTTTTCCTGCAAATATGAATTGTACGGGAGCAGCCTGATTGTTTACGATTTTTGCCAATCTGTCCAAATTGCGGAACAACAAATGCGCCCGCTTGTAAGTGGCAAACCTACGCGCAAATCCGATGGTAAGTACGCTTTTGTTAAAACGCTCGGTAACTTCCACGATGTATTTCGGGTTTTGATAACGCTTGGTTGTTGGGCTGTGCAAACGTTCCTTCATGTAGTCAATCATCATTTTGCGCTGATTGTTGCGAATATGCCAAATTTCCTTGTCGGGAACTTCGTATATTCTGTTCCATCGCACCAAATCCAACTGATTGGTAACAAAATCGGAGCCGAAATATTTATCGTACAGTTTTTTCCATTCGCTTGCCGTCCATGTTGGGAAGTGAACGCCATTGGTAACGTAGCCGATGTTCACTTCTTCGGGAATGTAGCCGGGCCACATCGCTGCGAACATTTCGCGGCTGACTTTTCCGTGCAGACGGCTCACGCCGTTTATTCCCTGCGAAAGATTGGCTGCCAAATAACTCATCGAGAAACGCTCGAAGGGGTCGGACGGATTGATTTTGCCCAATCCCAAAAACTGTTCCCAAGTAGTATTTAGTTTCGACGGATAATGCGAAACATACATTCTCAACATTCCTTCTGTGAACGAGTCGTGACCCGCAGGCACAGGGGTGTGCGTGGTAAACAGCGACGACGAGCGCACTATTTCGAGCGCTTCGGCAAAAGTGAGGTTGTTTTGGTGAATATATTCAAACATGCGCTCTATTCCTATGAATGCGGCATGTCCTTCGTTGCAGTGATACACGTCGGCATACAGTCCCATTGCGCGTAGTGCGCGAATACCGCCTATACCGAGCAGAATTTCCTGTTTGAAACGAAGTTCTTCGCCCGCGCCATAGAGGTGATGCGTGATAGAACGGTCGTAATCGGCGTTGTCTTCAAAATCGGTGTCAAGCAGATAGAGTTCGATACGTCCGACCTGCACTTTCCAGATACGCGCATATACCGTGCGTCCCGGGAAAACGATGCTGATTGTTCGCCAGTTTCCGGATTCGTCCCTGATAGGAGTTGCCGGTATCTTGGTGAAATCCTGCGAATCGTGGAACGCCATCTGTTCGCCGCTTGCCGAAATAACCTGCTGGAAGTATCCGTAGCGATAAAGCAATCCCACGGCTACCATGTTTGAGTTCAAATCGCTTGCCTCTTTCAGATAGTCGCCCGCAAGGATACCCAAACCGCCCGAATAAATCTTCAAAGACGTATGCAAGCCGTATTCCATGCTGAAATAGGCAATTTTGGGGTTCGTTCGCAATTCTATTTCCTTCATGTATTCCACGAAACGCGAATAAACGCGGTTAAGTTGGTTCATAAATGCTGAATTGCTTTCTAACGCCAACATTTTGTCGTATGGTATCAAGCCAAGGAATACAACGGGGTTGTAGCCGCTTTCCTTCCAAGCCGCCTTGTCAATAGATTCAAAAAGTTCGCTTGCATCGTCGTTCCAACACCACCAAAGGTTGTGGGCTAATTCGTCCAAAGGTTGAAGTTTTTCGGGAATGTTCTTGTGTACCAACATTCTTTTCCACTTTGGCGCATCTACCGACCGCGCTTTGTCCACGTGCGGAATGTCTTCGATAAATTCCTTGCACGGCGCAACTGTTGCTTCGGCTTCCTGCACACCGCGCAATGCGAAATCGTATGCTTCCTTGTAGTACCTTATGAAGTTTGACCACAACGCTATACGCGATGCTTCAAACGCTTCCTTGCGAAAATCTTTTTCGCCCTTTTCATCTAATTGCGAAAACTCAAAAATAGCGTCTGCAATATCTGTAACTACCTTATCGTCATTGGTATCTGTGCGGTCTATGACGCGCACGGAAGTATTCTTTTTGTCGCCTTTTTCGTTCACCCACAGTCCGAAACCAGCCAAAGTGGTTGTTACGGTAGGCACATGGAACGCCACGCTTTCAAGCGGGGTATAGCCCCACGGCTCGTAATACGATGGGAATACGGTTAGATCAAGCCCTATAAGCAACTGATAGTATGCGAGATTGAAAATTCCATCGTCGCCATGCAGATAGCAGGGTACAAAAATTATTTTTACATTATCGTCAGGATCGTTGGTAATACCAGAGTGGCAGATTTCGCGAAGCGTTGAATCATATTCGGCGTCGTGAAGATTGTGCGACAATATTTTGCTTTTCTCGTTCTTTTCGGCAGGGTCTTGCAATATATGCTGCAAATCTTTTCGCGGACCATAGTGGTTTGCGGGTATTAATACGAATGCAATTATTTCGCGGTTGAGTTTGTTTTTCTTTTTCAATTCGCCCAACGATTTGACAAATACGTCAATACCCTTGTTTTTATACTCATATCTGCCGCTGATACCAACAAGCATGGGGTTATCGCTGACTTTTCCGAACATTGCTTTTGCGACCTCTTTCATGCGTTGTCGTGCAACTGCGCGTCCCTTGTCGTAGTCTTCGCCCTGCGGAACGAATGAATCTTCAAATCCGTTGGGAGTTACAAGATCCACGGGTTTCGACAGGAAGTGCGAACATTCCTTGCTGGTTATTTCGCTGACGGTAACGAACACGTTAGCGTGTTGCGCCGACAGTTTTTCTAACGATTGTTTTGCAACGACATTAAATTCAGCCGCTTTCATGTCAGGGTTGTAGGTTTTCATTGCGCCGTACAGCGGCAACAAATTTCCTGCGATGCAGCGTCCCAGCACGGTAGCATGAGTAGTGAAGGCGGTTGCAACCTGCGGCATAGCCATTTTCAGATACAGCAAGCCCGTTCCCGTCATCCACTCGTGAAAGTGCGCCACAACGGTATCGCGGATTGTGAGCCTGTGCTTCACAAAACTTTCAACAACTTTGCCCGCCGCATATCCGAAAAGTGCCGGTTCCATATAGTCCCATTGCCCTGAAAGCGAATCGAGTTTATACGTTTCCCAAAACTTCGCGAAAATAGCGTCTTTTTGCGGCATAAACGATTGGAAATCAACAATCACCACAACTGGACTGCCTGACACGTTCCAATGTCCTATCCGTATTCGCAGACCTTCTTCGGCTGCCTTTGCTTTCCACGACTTGAAGAGTTGATAGTCTTCAATGAATTCGGGATTATCCGATGTGTCACGCCATACATCGGGACCAATAAGAATATAGTTGCTATTATATTCTTCTACCAAAGTCAAGGCTTTGGTGGAAATAACGGTATGAATACCGCCTACTTTGTTACATACTTCCCAACTTGTTTCAAAGATGTAATCAGGTTTCAAAAGGTTTTTGTCCATTTACTTATACATTAATAAATTATATTTTTCGTCTTTACATTATTATTATACCGAAATTAGTCTAATAAAAAATCGTCCAAAGATACAAAAAATATTTTACAAAGAAAAAAAATATGAAAAAGGTTAAAAAATCAGAAAAAAAAATGTCGTCATTGCGTGACTTTTATTTTAATCGTCTTAAAACAATATCTCCCGTATATAATGCCAATCCCGCCCATATCAGTGAAAATGATACTGTGTGAGTTGTAGAAAAAGTTTCGTTAAACAGGAAAACTCCCAGAAACAATTTCATCGAAGGCGCGAGATATTGCAGAAAGCCTATTGCATACAGGTTTATTTTTATAGCCGCCATGCCAAACCAATAAAGGGGTACCGCAGTCACTATCCCCGCCAGAATCAATAAAATTGTCTCCGAAAAATTATGTATCGTATATGGTTTATCCCAAAATATGAGGTATGCAATCGCTATGGGGGCAATAATTGTTGTTTCTATCGCAAGCGCAGTCATCGAATCGTAGCTCATTTTCTTTTTCATCAATCCGTAAACGCCAAATGTTACCGCCAAAATTATCGCAATCCATGGGAAATGTCCGTAATTTATTGTTTGGTATCCAACGCCGACCATAGCCAGCATAAACGCCGCAAGTTGAATTTTGTTCAATTTTTCGCCCAGAAATATCATTCCTAATACTATGCTAACCAAAGGATTTATAAAATATCCCAACGACGCCTCAATGATTTGTCCGGAAACAACAGCATATATATAAACTCCCCAGTTCGTTGAAACCAAAATGCCTGTTATCAACAACGCTGCAAGCGATTTTAGACTTGAAAAATATTTTTTCAGATAACTACGCTTCATCGCCAAACAAAACGCCATCGTAAATACCGACGACCATAATATTCTGTGAGCCAAAATATCTACTGATGGGACATTTTCCAACAGTTTCCAGAACAGAGGCAGCAGCCCCCAAGTCAAATACGCAATAACAGCGTAAAAAATCCCTTTTCCGAATTTCATCTATTTTTTACTTGTTCCTGAAAAATAATTGTATCGGTACGCCCGAAAAGTTAAAATTTTCACGCAATTTGTTTTCTAAATAACGCTTGTACGGTTCGCGGATATATTGCGGCAAATTACAAAAAAACACAAACGATGGCGCATACGTGGGTAATTGCGTCATGTATTTGATTTTTATGTACTTCCCTTTTACGGCAGGCGGATGATTGGCTTCAATAACCTTTTGCATCACTTCGTTGAGTTGGTGCGTAGGTATGCGTTTAGTTCTATTTTGGTTTACTTCCATTGCCGTGTCCAACACTTTTTGCAGGCGTTGTTTTGTTATTGCCGAAGTAAAAATTATCGGAACGTCTGTAAACGGCGCAATGCGTTCGCGTATGGCAGTTTCGTACTGTTTAGAAGTATTGTTGTTTTTTTCAATCAAATCCCATTTGTTCACCAATATTGCTACCCCCTTGCGATTGCGCTGTATCAGGCGAAATATATTCATATCCTGCGCTTCAATTCCTTGCGTAGCGTCAATCATCAACAGACATACATCGGAGTTTTCTATTGCGCGTATAGCGCGCATCACCGAGTAAAATTCAATATCCTCGCTAACTTTGCCTTTTTTTCGCAAGCCGGCAGTATCAACCAAGTAAAAGAGATGACCGAATTTGTTGTACAGCGTATCAATAGTGTCGCGTGTTGTACCCGCCAGCGGCGTAACGATGTTGCGGTCTTCTCCGGTCAGCGCGTTTATCAGCGATGATTTTCCCACGTTGGGACGACCAACTATGGTTATGCGCGGCAAATCATCGGCTTCTTCGGATATTTGTTCATTTTTAGGGAACTTTTCAAGAACAGCATCAAGCAGATCGCCTGTTCCGCTGCCATTGATTGACGACACAGCGCAATAGTCGCCAAGCCCCAAGCCGTAAAACTCAGCCGCATCGTACAATCGCTCGTTTGTGTCTACTTTGTTTACTACCAAAAGAACATTTTTTGCGCTTCGTCGTAAAATTTCTGCTATTCCTTCCTCAAGGTCGGTGATCCCGCAGGTTACATCAACCAAAAAGAGTATCAAATCGGCTTCTTCTATGGCGAGCATCACCTGTTTGCGAATTTCTTCCTCGAAAACATCGTCGGAATTGACCACATAACCTCCTGTGTCAATGATAGAAAATTCCTGTCCGTTCCATTCTACTTTTCCGTAGTGGCGGTCGCGCGTTACGCCTGCCTGTTCATCAACAATGGCGTTCTTACTGCCTGTCAGGCGATTAAACAAAGTAGATTTTCCTACATTCGGACGACCTATAATTGCGGCTATATTTCCCATGGGTTAGAATTGAAAGTTATATACCTCACCCCTTTCCCCTCTCCGCAGGAGAGGGGAAAGAACCTCACCCCTAACCCCTCTCCGCAAGAGAGGGGAGAAGTACAGAAAAGCGTTGATAGACCATCAGCAATTTCGAGCGCTAACACCCCTCTCCTATGGAGAGGGGCAGGGGAGAGGCAAATTGATAGTAATTGTGTCATAATAACATTAAAATTAACACTGTTTGATTGCTTTAGCAAATTTATTAAATGCTTTTGCTCTGTGGCTGATTGCGTTTTTCTCTGAAAGCGGCATTTGAGCGAAGGTGACTTCGCGCCCTTCGGGTATGAAAACGGGGTCGTATCCGAAACCTTCGATGCCTGTGGGCGTTTCAATTATTATACCATCAACAATACCCTCGAAAAGATGCGTATCGTTGTTGGCGTCAATATAGGCTATTACCGTTTTGAAACGTGCTTTTCGGTTGGTTTTTCCCGACATTTCGTTCAAAAGTTTGCTTATGTTTGCTTTTGCGCGTACTTCCGATGAGCCTTCCACTTCGGCATAATGCGAAGAATACACGCCCGGAGCGCCGCCAAGCGCATCAACTTCGAGACCGGAATCATCAGCAAAGCACGGCAGTTGGTAACGTTCATTGATATAACGCGCCTTCTGCATGGCGTTGCCTTCGATAGTAGTCTCGGTTTCAGGAATTTCGTCCGTAAATCCAATATCAAAAAGACTGATAATTTGAATATCGTCGGGCAACATTGCCCTTATTTCCTCTAATTTGTGCCTATTGGCAGTCGCAAAAATTAATTTGTTCATTTATTTGTATAAATTAAATTACGGCGCAAAAGTACATAAAATTTCTGTAATTTTTTCATTAACGTTCATATTTACGTTTGCGCCAAGTATCAGCGGGAAATTTGCACCGTCGTGACCTGCGGGAAAATCAAATGCCACCGGATAGTCATAGCCTTCAACGTGTTTGGAAATTATTTCGCAGGCTGTGGCGCCAAACGAAGGATTACTGTCCTGCATCGCGTTCATTGCTCCCACAAGCAAACCTTTCAAGTTGGCTAATTGTCCGCCGATACGCAGATTGGTCATCATTCTGTCCAAATGATACAGTTTTTCGCCCACGTCCTCTATGAACAGAATACAGCCATCTGTTTTCCATTGATAAGGCGTTGCGTTTAAACTGTATAATACCGAAAGATTGCCGCCAGCAAGGGGCGCGGTTGTATTTCCGCAACGATTTAAAGCGTTTGACGGTAAACTGTACGCCGGTATTTGTCCGAATAACAGTTTGCGAAGATATTCCCATGATTTTTGCCCGTCGGGTTTCTGTTCACCAGCAAGGTCAATGGGCATGGGACCGTGTATGCAGTACCAGTTCAAATTATTGACCAAATAAGAAGCCAACGCGGTGACGTCGCTGTAGCCAATCAGCCATTTAGGGCTGAACTCCGACGAGTAATGTTCGAGATCGGGTAAAAGCCTGCTGCAACCGTAGCCGCCACGCGCACAAAACACGGCTTTTATTTCAGGATTGCGCATCATGGCAACCAAATCGTCAAGGCGTTGCGCGTCGTTTCCTGCAAATACGCCGCTTCGCAATCGCAGGCTGTTTCCTGCTTCCACCTTCAAACCCCACGAACGAAGCAAAGGTAAAACAGGCTCCCACTGCGCAGAAGAAATTTGATATGCGGGAGCAATAACGCCAACCGTGTCGCCGGTTTGCAGAAAAGGAGGCATCAGTTTTTGTAAATTCATTTTCAAAAGTAATTTTTATTCCACATCAGTTGTATTTGACAAAACAGAAATATTTTCGCTGCGCGAGCGCCATTTTTCCTTTGCTAATTGTTGCATATCGGCTTGTGCATCGCGTTCGTCAACTATTTCAAAACCAAAAATTGTTTCGATAATATCCTCAAGGGTAACTATTCCCGACATTCCTCCGTGTTCGTCAATAAGAACGGCAATCTGTTCCTTCTTTTCAAGCATAATATCAAATAATTTTGGAACGGTAATATTTTCGTAACACATTATCACGTTGCGAATTAGTTCGCGAATCGGCATATTTTCGACGCCTTTGCTCAATCGGTCGGTAATGTCGTATTTCAGGACATAACCCGTTATGTTGTCGGGGTTTTTGTCGTACACGGGAAATCTCGAAAAACGGCTAACTTCCGGGTTTGTCGAGAAATCTGTCAGCGTTGCGTTTTCGGGTATCGAAACTACAACCGTTCTCGGGGTCATCACTTCGTTTGCCTTAATAGAGCGCGAACGAATAAGGTTTTTAATTGTTTTGCTTTCACTTTCGGCAAAAATACCTTCTTCCAAGCCGATGTCTGTAAGAGCGGCTATTTCTTCGCGACTGACTGTTTCCTGCGGTTTATTTGCAGAAATTAGCATAGAAATACCTTTTGAAATCCAAACAATCGGATACATTATAAACATCATAACATTCACGATAAGCGTAATCGGTATTGCAAGGCTACGCCAGTAGCGCGCTCCGATACTTTTTGGAATAATTTCGGAAAAAAGTAACAACATAATCGTTAACACCGCCGACACTACTCCAAAATAGGCGTCGCCCCACAGCGCCGTTGCCTGCGCGCCAACTCCAGCCGCGCCTACCACATTGGCAATAGTGTTGAAAGTCAATATAGAAGATAACGGACGACCTACATCTTCCTTAAATTTTTTCAACAGTTTGCCGCCCTTACCGCCCTGCTCTTCCTTTGTTTTGGCATACGACAACGAAACAGACAAGAGTACCGATTCGGTAATAGAACAGAGAAAAGAAACCGAAAGCGCTATAAATAAGAATGTTAAAAGGAGCGTCAAATTAAATAAAATAATAAATTAAACAGGGTTGCAAAATTAGCAAAAAAAAATAATATACAAATTTATTTCACCTCACTCCCTGTCATTCTCCGCAGGAGAGGTTAGGGGTGAGGTAAACCGTCGGGATTACATTCGTAAAAAAAGGATCTGCCGATTTTCTCGACAGATCCCCGCTTTGTGAAATGTTCAAATTCTAGTAATTATTTTTCAAATTCATTTTTTGCTTTCTATTCAGGAATAGCCAACAATGTAATACTCAACAATTTTCCGTGAAGGTCAAGTATCGGCATGAACGTGTGTTTAACGCTCAGTTTTGTGCCGCCGGCGTCTACCATAAGCGTATCCTCGTAAGATCTACCCTTCGTAAGAACAGCCCACGCTTTTTTGTAGCCTTCTTCGCCAATGAACGTAGAAATATGTTTGTCTACAAATATGCTCTTATCGGGCGCTTGGAAAAGATTGAGAGTGTTTTTGTTGACATCGGTAATATGGGCGTCTGCCGAAAATTCTACTACGTTGCATGTTTCAAATATTTTATCATGAAACTGCTTCATTTCGTAGTCTGCTTCTGCTTTTTCGTCCTCCGCTTTCTTCATTTTTTCCATTGTTTCGTTCAACTCGGTTTCTCTGCGGCGCATTTCTTCTTGCGTTGCAAGCATTTCCTCCATAGTTTGACGGATTTCCTCTTCCTGAGTTTTCATTTCTTCCAAGTTTTGGAGTAATTCCGCCTCTTGATCGTGAACGGCAAGCAATGTAACGCTTAACAGGCTTCCGTGAAGGTCGCGAATGGGCATGAAAGTCTGTTTGACGTCCAATTTTCTGCCAGCTGCGTCCACTTGCGTTGTGGTTATGTAGTTATTGCCCATAGAAAGATCAGCCCATGCCTTTTTATACTCTTCGTGTCCGATGAAATCAGACATGTGTTTGCCAATAAACGCCGACCTTGGGGCTTGGAACAGGTTGAGAAGATTTTGATTGACTTCAGTAATGATTGCGTCGCTTGAAAATTCTACTATGTTATATGTATTGAATATTCCATCGTGGAACTGTTTCGTTTCGAAATCGGCTTCTTCTTTTGCTGCCTGCGCTTTCCTCACGTTTTCTAATGTTTCGTTAAGTTCGGATTCTCTGCGGCGCGATTCTTCTTGTGTAGCCTGCATTTCTTCCATGTTTTGACGAAGTTCTTCTTCGTGGTTTGCCAATTCTTCGGCTTGCAGTTTGCTTTGTTCCAACAGGCGGTTAGTACGAATATTAACGCGAACGGTTGAAATGGTAGATGCAATGCTTTCGCTTACTTTTTGTACAAATTCAAGTTGATAAGCCTCAAATGGCTCGAATGACGCTAATTCAAGAACGCCGTAAATTTCGTCGTTCACTTTCAGCGGATTAATAAGCACCGCTTTAGGATTGGAGTCGCCCAAGCCCGACGTAATATTAATGTAATCTTCGGGAACATTGGTCATGTAGATTGTGTCGCCTTCCAAGTAACACGTTCCGACTAATCCTTCGCCCGGACGTATTTTTTTCTCTTCAAACTTCTTACGGTCGAAAGCATAACAACCCTTCAATTCCAAATATCGGTCAGATTCATGTTCGGAATCGTTCATTACGAATATGCCGCCCTGATTGGCTCCGAGATATTTTACCATATTGCAGATAATGTTGTACGAGAGGGCTTCCAAGTTTGCATTGTCGCTGCGAAGAATTTCGGCAAATTTCGCCAAACCGGCTGTTCCCCAGTTTCTTTGTTCTTCTTCTTTTGCGCGACTTTCCTGTTCGCTTCTTGCTTTTTGCAGACTTTTGCGCATTTCAAGCAACGAATTGCCCAAGACGTCGTCTTCGCTTAACATATCGTATTCCGCATGTAGATTGCCATCGCCGATGGAGTTGGCAAAAACGGCAGTGCCTTTCAAGCCCTTAATAAGATGGCTTAACTCCTGCTTCATCTCGCCAATTTCATCCTTATTGCGGTCGTCGTCAATTTCAACGCTGTTGATGTGACCTAACGAAAGTTTACGGATTATGCCCGTGATGTTTATTACATCTTTTAACATGCCTCCAATCAGCACAAATCCTGCAAGCGCTATCAATATTACGCCGAAAGCGCAGTAAAGAATCAATTGTCCAACCGCTTTTCTGGCGTTTACGTAAACATCGGCTTCAGGCACGTCCACAGCGTAAAACCACGGTCTGTTGCCAATGCCGAACGTGAAGGGCGCATATACCTTGTAGACGTTTTCTCCCTCAAATTCAAAGAAGCCCGAAAACAGTCTTCCTTCGGGCAGTCTGTCCAATATAGCCCTGTTGCCGTATTCTGCTATTCTGCCAACGCGGTCGAGGTCATGATACACGGCAACCGTACCCCTGTCGGTAACTAATTTTCCTGTAGAGTTTTCGTTCAGACCCGATATAAGGTCGCTCAATACATCGCAGCGATAGTTGGTTCCTATTACGCCAATGTACTGTCCGCCCATAAAAATGGGGATACTGACGCTGAACATCTGCACGTTTTCTCCGTTTACCAAATTCGAGTACGGTTCGGTAATTATTTCCCGTCCTTCCCTTTTCGGTACTTCAACTAAGAAGCCATCAAGCAGATTATCGGCAACAGTGTATACTCTACCGCCTGTTATCCACGGGGCAAATGAGCCTGTGGCAGTGCTGCCGGGCTGTCCGACAAACAGCGAATCCAAGCCGTCAAACGCCCAAGGCTCGAAAATGCACCATAAGTTGGGCAAACTTCTTTCGCGTCTTACCAAGTTCCTCAGTTCGTTCAGCATATATTCCCGCTTGTATTCAGCAGGTATCTCATCTGAAGCAACTAAAGTTTCGATAACGCCTGCATGTGCGCGTATTACGCTTGCTGCGCCGTTGACATGCTCAGCCAGAGAAGCGCCTGATGATATCGCAGACAAGCGGGCAATGATCGAAGCGTCATCCAAAGCCGTATGGCGAAGAGGTCGCGACAACAGCAAGCAAACTAATGAAAACACTACTAAACTCGCAATCCCCACCATTAAGGGGAGTTTCGTTTTAACAGATAAATCTTTATACTTTTTCATATTATAAATTAATTGAATTGAATTATTTTAAAAATTTTCAGCAAAGGAAAATATTTAGTTTTACAAAAACAAATTTTTTTAACTTTTTTTTGTTTTTTTTGATTAATTTCTCAAAATTTGTTAAAATTTTACGATTGATGTAACAAAATCTTAACCTTTTCGTAACACAAACGTAACATCTTACCTGTACTTTTGTGCAAAATTTTAAATGATTATTAAGATGTATAGAAAAAACATTATGATTTTTGTTCCGATGATGCTCATTTTGCTGGGCAGTTGCGTTAATTCCGGAAAAAATGGCGGTAGCGTCGAAAATAAACTCGATGAAATTCACGTCCACGATGACGCATTTAATTTTATTGTTGCCGCAGACCTTGGCAGGAACGGCTATTTCGACCAGAAAATAATAGCCGACGAAATGGGGCTTCTGGCTGAACGTATTGACGTTGAACTTGTTGTAGCGGCAGGCGATTTGTTTCATCACATTGGTATTCAGAGCGTTTCAGACCCCTTGTGGTTGACAAATTTCGAGTTGGTTTACTCGCATCCCGAATTACAGGTGGAATGGCATCTGGCGCCGGGAAATCACGAGTATCGCGGATGTATTCAGGCGTTGATTGATTATTCGAAAATCAGTCGCAGATGGGCAATGGAAGGAAGGTACTATACCCGCGTATTCGACATTGACGACGACGTGGAGGGCGGTCCCGCGTTCAGATTGATATTTATTGACACGCCTCCGCTGATTGACAAATATCGCAGAATACCAAATGAATACAGCGATGCAGCAGAACAAAATATGGAGCGACAACTGCAATGGATAGATTCGGTGCTGACGGTTTCGACCCAACAATGGAACATAGTTGTAGGGCATCACCCCATTCACGCAGGAACGACAAAAGACGACGAGGAAAAAATTGATTTGCAGAACAGACTCGAACCGATTCTTGTAAAACACAACGTGGATTTTTATCTGTCGGGGCATATTCACAATTTTCAGCATATACGCACGGAAAACAGCGGAATAGACTATGTCGTAAATACTTCGGCTTCACGCAGCAGGTCGGTTGTGCCGTCGCAGAATGCGGTTTTTACATCTTCCGAAACAGGTTTTTCAGTTATGTCAGTTACCCCCGACAGTCTGAAATTCTTTGCATTAGACAAACATGGAAACATACTCCATACCGTCAGTCGAATAAAATAGCCGTTTTTTTATTTTGCCGCTTTTGTGCGATTACAGGTCTTACACATTTTTGCATATTTGAATATACATTTTTTGCTCAAAAACGTATATTCAAATATACACATTTTGTAAAATGCTCATCTGCTGATGATTTGGCATTATAATACAAAAAGTTGCATACAATGGCATTGATTTTATGCTCATACGCCTAACTGCTAGAAAAAAACAGGTTGCAAGCAACCTGTTTTTTTCTGTTATTCCGAAACGTCAAATACCGTAGTTCTTATATCCAATATCGGTTTGAAATTTCTTATTTTTTCGACTGTGGCAATTGCACTAACTACGTCTGTTTCATTTGTTTGAAATCTCTATCCGCTACTTCCAACCATTCTTTTACTTCTTCATTGTTCATATAAAATCTTCCCTTTTTGATAAATTGTTCGCTCAAATTTTCTTTTCAATCTTCGTTCATGAAAAGAACTTTCGGTATCAAATGACATATCTATTGAAAATATTCTCTTGTGTCCTAAATCACCCATTATTTTTACGTAAAAATCCATAAAATCCTTCGTATCATCGGGCATCACAACAAAAATGTCAATATCGCTATCTTCAGTCGGATTTCCATAAGCATAAGAACCGAACAAATATATACATCTTGCCGGCACGAACTTCAGTATTGAGTTCCTG
>Ga0099364_10001340_pt1 | contig 40835 bp, 37 predicted proteins | sample TergutTh196P3_FD_73070 | JGI IMG/M metagenome (GOLD analysis project Ga0099364, IMG submission 73070) | Microcerotermes parvus P3 segment gut microbial communities from Pointe-Noire, Republic of the Congo - Th196 P3 | ecosystem: Host-associated > Arthropoda: Insects > Digestive system > Gut ...
GTTCGGCTAGGTCGGTCGCCCTTCGGGCTCGCTCCCACGCCTCACTCCAACCACATTTTTGTTGCCCTGCAAACCTACGGTTTGCTTATTCGGGCAACAAAAACGTCATATACCTAGAACGTTATGTGAAATTGGTTTTGAATGGTTCTGAATATATTGACAAAATAATATAAAAATAATAAAATAATACATGGAGAATAATATTAAATATTATGGATAAAAATATTGCAAATGAACTGTTATTATGGGCTGGTAAAAAAAATCTTGGAAAATGGGTTGATCATAGTTATAATGTGGCAAGAGTTGCTGAAAAAATAGCAAATGAATGTTCTTTAGATGGTAATTTGGCATATATTTTTGGATTATTACATGATATAGGAAGGTATGAAGGAATTACTGGTTTAAGACATATATATTCAGGATATAAATTTCTGAATGAAAAAGGTTATAATAATATAGCAAAAATATGTCTTACACATTCATTCCCTTATAAAAATATTTTTTCATTTCAGGGGAAAATGGATTGTTCTTCTGAGGAAATAAATTATCTAAAAAATGAATTGGAAAAAATAGAATAAGATGATTATGATAAGTTAATACAGTTAAGTGACGGAATTGGATCATCTGAAGGAATAACATTATTGGAAATACGGTTTATAGATGTTGCAAAAAATCATGGATATAATGAATTTATAATCAAAAAATGGGAGGCATTTTATGAAAATAAAAAATATTTTGAAAATAAATGTAATAAAAATATATATGAATTATTTAAAAAGGAGATATTGGAAAATATATTTGGGTGAAAAAAGCAAAACCAACTTCACATAACAAACGGTATATGCTACGCCACCTGTTCGGTGGCTCGGGTTTCCGTTCGGCTAGGTCGGTCGCCCTGCGGGCTCGCTCCCACGCCTCACTCCAACCACATTTTTGTTGCCCTGCAAACCTGCGGTTTGCTTATTCGGGCAACAAAAACGTCATATACCTAAAACGTTATGCGAAAGAAAAAACAAATTGAAAATTACAATTTAGACAAGCCCTGCGTCCATGCAGGGCTAAATAAATAGGAATATTTATGTTTTAAGGGTTAATTAAGTTATATTTTTTTGTTTTAATATATTAAAATAGAATTATGGATTTATAAATTATAAATTATAAATTATAAATTATAAATTATAAATTATAAATTATAAAATAAAAAATACTTATAAAATTATTAATTGATTTAAATATGGAATAGATATAATCACAACAAAATAAAAATTATGTTTTATTAAATTAAAGAATTATGGGTTTATAAATTGACAAAAAAGAGATTCGTTCAAAAAAAATAATTGAATTAAATATGGAATGGATTTAACTACAACAAGATAAGAATTATGTTTTATTAAATTATTAGAATATATATTTCTAAAATAATATAAAATAAAAATGGAACAAAGAAAATGTAAAATTATAAGAAAAAAATACAAAAAGAAAAAAATAAAACTAATGGAAAATCTAAAAATAAAAAGAGAATAAGAAATAGAAGCAGAAATTATTAAAATTAAATCATAATAATATAGCCACCCGCCATCCATGTCGGGTGCTCCGTAGTGTTTTTTCCATCGCATAACAGGATTGTATGTGCTTCGCCCCCTTCGGGGGCTCGGCTTCCGCAAAACTGCAGTCGGGCTTCGCCCTTTGTGCGGTTTTGCTCCAGCACATTTTTTTGTGCCCGTAAAAATGCTTCGCATTTTTCCTTATCGGGCACAAAAAAACGTCGCATACAACCGGAACGTTATACGATATTTTTATACCCAAAATTATAACAACACAGGCGCCATCCATAGCGCCTGAAATTTATTCAAAAAAGACCTTGATATTATAAAATAAATGACATACAATTATAAAATAGTCTAAAACTATAAAAAACTATTAAAAGGAGTTTAAGATGAAATTATTAAAGTATTCTATTGTTTTTATTTTATTAATAACAGCTTCCTGTAATACAATTAAACAGGATTATAGTAATACTGGATATGAAATGGTAATAAATTTGGTTTTCAAAGATCATGGAGAATATCCAATAGGACCATATATAAATATATTAATTGACGGAAAATCATATTTAGCGTTTTTAGATACAGGTACAGAAGATACACTGTTATTATTAAATCAAGAAATTATTGACGAATTAAATTTAGAAATTATTGGAGAAGAAATATATGGAACAGTATCTGGAATACATCAAAATAATATATATAATCTTCCTGAATTAATTATTGGGAATAACTTACAAATAATTAATGGAAACATTAGTGTGTTACCAAATGATTTTTGGGACATAGATTGCGTGTTAGGGCTTTCAGCCTTAAATGGATATAAAACATTATTATCTTATAGAGAAAATAAAATGTACTTATATAAAGATGGCAACAATAGCATTACTGAAAATTGGACTTGTGTTGATTTAATAAATGATCAAATATCAGAACAAGGTACTGGAATATATTTTAATGGATCTTTCGGAAATAATGAATATATATTTTATTTGGATACAGGAGGTTCATCATATTTAAGTGATAATAATTATTATGATAATATATTGAACAGAGAAATATTTGAATATTATGGAAGGGATAAAATATTTACAATTTCTGGCAGAAGATTTAGGAATAACCGTCTTTGGTATAGCCAGCGTCGTGAAGAAGCGAATATGGCGCCTATGGATTTATTAATAGGATATACATTATTAATAAATTATGATGTTTATATAGATATAGAAAACAGAAAATTATATATAGAAAAATAAAAAAAATACCTTCTGCCATCCGTGGCAGAAGGTGGGTTACAAAGTAGGGTATAAAAACATCGCATAACAGGATTGTATATGTACGTCCGCTTGAGGCGGACTAGGCTACACAAAACACCAGTCGGGCTTTCAGCCCTTTGTGGTATTTTGTTCCGCCACATTCCAGCCCACCGCAAACCTACGGTTTGCCTTATAAGGTGGGCTGGAACGTCATATACAACCGGAACGTTATGCGAAATAGGGGCTAAATTTAAATTATATATTGACAAATTTGAATTTATGATATAAATTATTTATGGAGGTTTTTATATGACAGAAAAACAACAAAGTGCACTTTACAGCATTATTACAGTTTTATCAGAAGATTATCAAAAAAGCATAAACGAAATTGCAGAATACGTAATATCGTTAGGTTATATACCAACAATAAAAGGGAAAAATAAAAATTATTTAGATTTTTCTAATAATAAATTAAAAAGAACAATTCTTAAAATTCAAACAAATCCAAAATTCCCTTATTTGGAAATGAAATTTTATGCAATTTCTGAATTCTCTATATTTTTTCAAAAAGCAATTGATTATAGGATAAATACATGGAATAGACTAAAATATGAATTTCGTTGTTTTAATTGTGGAAAATGTAATGGGACAGAAGGTTATAAAATCACTCTACCAGACGGTAAAAAAGGGTTTTTATGTGGTTTTGGGCTTCTCCCATTACCATCGTTAAGTGAAGAGAATGTAACTGAAGTGAAAAATGCTTTAAAATTGCAAAATGAATATTTTATAAAAAATAAAGTATAAAATGGTGTACGCCCCTACTTCGCATAACAGGATTGTATATGCTTCGGGTAAAAGCTCTCAGCTTCCGTTCGGCTAGGTCATTACATTCCCACGCCTCACTCCAGCGCATTTTTGTGGTTGTTGGAATGCTACACATTCCTTTATCGCAACCACAAAAACGTCATATATAACTGGAACGTTAGGCGAAATAATATTTGAATTGGTCGATATATATTGAAGAATATTTTTAATAATCACAGGATGTTTTTTTATAACTTGAAAAATGGATCAATTATTAAAATAGATTCAAATTTGTTTTAGATATAAATAAAAAATTTATTGTAATTAACAAAACAAATGTATTTATTTGGATATAACTTAGGCGGTGAAATTGGAAACGGCAATTGTTGGGCAATAATATGGTAACCATCAATTCTTGCGGCGAAATCCTTAAATTAAGATGGGGCTTTTTAAGATAATGATTAAATTATTCTAAAAAAATATTCCAAGGAAGGAGTTTTTTCCAATCTTCGGAAGAAGAAGCGTCGAATCATAGGTTCGCGAGGGCTTTTTCAAAAAAGCTCCTAGGTAATGAGCTGGAATCAGGCCGTTCTGCTTGGTAATTTCAATAAGGGAATATATGCCGTATGAATGTTTAGCCCCTTGCTCGTTTTCGCACAATAGCCAGTTTCCTATCTTGTTGCATCATTATAATAACAATTGTCAAGCTTTATAGCTTATGATATAGTATAGTTAGCTACTCAGTCGTGAATTGATGCAAATTAGAGTTAAAATGAGTGATTAAAATATAACACAAGGAGAAAAAGTCGTGAAATCTGAAATGCAAATAGAGGCAGATTTCATAAAAAAGCTTCGAGATTTAAAATACACTTATCGTGACGATATTTGCGATAAGGCTGCACTTGAAGCTAATTTCAGAAAGCATTTTGAAAACTTGAATCGTGTGAGTTTAAGCGACTCTGAATTTTCGCGCCTAAAAGAAAATATTATTACTGCTGATGTGTTCGCCGCATCCAAAACTTTAAGAGAGATAAATACTTTCAAGCGTGATGATGACACACCTTTACAATACACCCTTTTAAATATTAAAGAATGGTGCAAAAATGATTTTGAAGTAATAAACCAATTGCGTATAAATACGGACAATAGCAACCGCCGTTATGACGTTATTATACTCATCAATGGAGTGCCAGTTGTTCAGGTTGAATTGAAGTCATTGCAAATCACACCCAAAAGAGCAATGGAGCAAATCGTAGACTATAAAAATGACTCGGGCAATGGCTATGCAAACTCATTGCTTTGTTTTATGCAGCTCTTTATCGTCAGCAATGAAAGCAATACATATTATTTTGCCAACAATCATAAAGAGCATTTTTGTTTTAATGCAGACGAACGTTTTTTACCAATTTATCAGGCAGCAGACAAGGACAATAATAAGATTGCCCATCTTCATGATTTTTCTGATGTGTTCTTTTTAAAATGTACTCTTGCAAAACTAATCAGTCTATATATGGTTCTTGTGGCAAGTGAGCAAAGATTGGTGATTATGCGCCCTTATCAGATTTACGCTGTTAAGGTAATTATGGATTGTATCAATCAGAATAGAGGCAATGGATATATTTGGCACACTACCGGAAGCGGTAAAACGCTTACATCCTTTAAAGCATCGACACTTTTGAAAGATAACCCCGAAATAGAAAAATGTTTGTTTGTCGTTGATAGAAAAGATCTTGATAGACAAACCCGACAGGAGTTTAATAAATTCCAGGAAGGCTGTGTTGAAGAAAATACCAACACCGAAAGTTTAGTAAAGCGGCTAACATCTGATGATTATCGTGATAAAGTAATCGTTACCACAATTCAAAAACTTGGGCTTGCTCTTGATGAAGATAGCAAGCGCAACCAAGAAAAAAAGAAAAGGGGCGAACCTACCTTCAAAGACCGCTTATCCAAACTCAGCGACAAGCGCATTGTCATTATTTTTGACGAATGCCATCGTTCGCAATTTGGAGATAATCATGAAGCAATCAAAAACTTTTTCCCGAAAGCACAGCTTTTCGGCTTTACCGGAACGCCAATATTTGAAGATAACTCAACATATAAACAGATTGACGGCACAGTTGGTTCGTATATCACAACAAAAGATGTTTTTGAAAAAGAACTTCATGCCTATACCATAACTAACGCTATTGACGACCGTAATGTGCTTCGTTTTCATATTGATTATTTTAAACCGGACGATGTAAAAAAAGCAGCAAAGGCTCCTGAAACGATTAACAAGCAAGCTATTGTCGAGCGAATTTTGTCAAAACACGATGCCGCTACTAACAGCAGGCGGTACAATGCAATTTTTGCTACCGCCTCTATAAATGATGCGATCGAGTACTTTGAACTCTTCAAGTCACTGCAAGAGGAGCGTATAAAGAATGAGGTTGATAATTTTAAACAGCTGAATATTGCCTGCGTATTCTCTCCTCCGGCTGAGGGAAACAACGATGTTAAGCAATTGCAGGAAGATTTGCATCAAGAAAAAGCCGACAATGAGAAAGAACCGGAGAAGAAAAAGGCAGCTCTCAAAAATATAATTGATGACTATAATAGACAATACGGCGAAAGTTTCAATATAAACGATTTTGACTTATATTACCAAGATATACAAAAACGTATAAAAGACCAAAAATATACAAATGCAGACTACCCACATGAAAAAAAAATAGATGTAACTATTGTAGTGGATATGTTGTTGACCGGATTTGATTCTAAATATCTAAACACGCTGTATGTTGATAAAAACTTGAAACATCATGGCTTGGTTCAGGCTTTTTCAAGAACAAATCGTGTATTGAACGATACAAAACCTTATGGAAATATCCTTGATTTTAGAGGGCAGGAAAACGAGGTAAACGAAGCAATTGCGCTTTTCTCCGGGAAAGACAACAGCAGTAGAGCAAAAGAAATTTGGCTTGTTGACCCGGCTCATGTCATGGTAGAAAAATTGGATAGGGCAGTTTCAGAACTTAGAGCGTTCATGGAATCACAGGGATTAGAGTGCAAGCCGGAGCAGGTGTTTAACCTTAAAGGCGATGTCGCAAGAGGCGAATTTATCAATAAATTTAAGGAAATGCAACGAATCAAAACACAGCTTGATCAATATACGGATATTGAAAAAGAGCAAGTACAAAAGATTGAAGAATTGTTGCCGGAAAACACTTTGCGTGCATTTCGTGGTGTCTATATTGAAACGGCTCAAATGCTAAAAACACAGCAAGGCAAACTCCTTGAAAATACAGACCCAGCGGTGGAACAGCTTGATTTTGAGTTTGTTTTGTTTTCTTCTGCTATTATTGATTATGACTATATCATGTCATTGATTGCTAAATACACACAGGCAGATGTGCCCAAAAAAGAAAAAATGACCCGCGAACAGCTTATTAGCTTGCTTTCTTCAAATTCAAACATGATGGAAGAGAGGGAAGATATAATTGCCTATATAGACACACTGGAATCCGGAAAAGGTTTAGACGAAAAAACAATAAAAGTGGGATACCAAAAATTCAAGGCAGAAAAAGCCGTTGTAGAAATGGCAGTAATTGCAAACAAATGTGGCATAGAATCCGCATCTTTACAAGCCTTTGTTGATGAGATTATGGAACGCATGATTTTTGACGGCGAAAAGCTGAGTGATTTATTAGAACCGCTTGAGCTTGGGTGGAAAGATAGGACTAAAAAAGAGCTTGAATTGATGGATAACTTGATTCCGCTTTTGAAAAAGCTGGCAAGCGGTCGTGAGATTGTGGGGCTGAAGGCGTATGAGTAAAAAGGAAAAAGCTGGTTTAGTGCCGAGGTTCAGGTTTCCTGAGTTTAGAGATAGTGGCGAATGGGGGAGCAAATCAATTAGTGAGCTTTTAGACTACGAACGTCCAGACAGATATATAGTAGACAGCACTAATTATAATGATTACGGTGTGCCAGTTTTGACTGCGAATAAGAGTTTCTTATTAGGATATACAGAGGAGCATCATGGAGTATACACCGATGTTCCCGTAATTATTTTTGATGACTTTACAGTTGATTATAAATATGTTGATTTTCCTTTCAAAATTAAATCATCGGCGATTAAAATGCTAAAACCTAAAGCCAAAAATATTCTAAAATTTGTATACGAGTTGATGGGGACTATAAAGTTTGAGCCACAAGAGCATAAAAGACACTATATTTCTGTTTATCAACATTTAATCGTCGGGGTTCCAAATTTCAAAGAACAAAAAAAAATCACCGATTGTCTGTCGTCCCTTGATGACCTCATAAACGCCGAAAATAAAAAGCTGGCACTTCTTAAAGCGCACAAAAAAGGACTTATGCAGAAGTTGTTCCCTGCCGAAGGCAAGACTGTCCCAGAATTGAGGTTTCCAGTGTTTCGGGATGATGACAAGTGGAAAATGAAAATGTTGGGGCAATTTGCGGATGTTGTAATGTGCAAACGCATTTTCGCTAACGAAACAAATGAAAATGATGATGTTCCTTTTTATAAGATTAGTACATTAGGCGGGAAAGCAGATGCGTTTATAAGTCAAGAACTTTTCGAAGAGTATAAATTAAAATACAGCTATCCCAAAAAAGGTGAGATATTGATAACATGTAGCGGCACCATTGGGAAGTGCGTACCGTATAATGGCGAAGATGCCTACTATCAAGATTCTAATATTGTTTGGATAGACAACCCAACTAACGAGTTGAGAAATGAATTTTTATTGCTTTTATTAAGTAATGTTAATTGGTCAAAGCTTAACTCTACAACAATTACAAGAATATATGGTTCTGATTTAAGAAACTTAGCATTGAGATTTCCCAAAAATGAAAAAGAGCAACAAAAGATTACCAGTTGCCTTTCTGCGCTTGACAAATGTATAATCGCACAAGCGGATAAAATTGAGAATCTGAAAGTCCATAAAATAGGTTTAATGCAAGGACTATTCCCCTCTGTTCTGGAGGTAATCGAATGAGGAAAAATACTTTTCCAAACCTGAAGAAACTTGCCCAACATATGCGCGATGTACTTAACGATAAAAAGTGTTATCTAGTTTTTGCGCATAATGGGATAGGTAAAACCAGACTTTCCTGTGCTTTTAAGGATTTAGGCAAAAAGGCTATTCGTGAAACCGGAGAGAAAACGGCGGACACGCTTTATTATAATGCGTTTACAGAAGACCTTTTTACATGGAATAACGACCTTGATGGCGATACAGACAGAAGACTGATAATCAATAAGGATTCTCGTTTTTTCAGCGGTTTAGAAGGTTTCGCAATCGAAACCCGTATCCGCGACCTTTTAGACATATATACAGATTTTAAGTTTAAGATTATGTATGATGAAGGATATGTTGTTTTTTCTCGCGAAGTCGAAAAAGGAAACAATACTGTGACAGAAGAGCATATAAAAATCTCTCGAGGAGAAGAAAACATTTTTATCTGGTGTTTTTTCCTTGCTGTAGCTCAACTGGCAATAGACAAAGAATCTGCTTATTCTTGGGTGAAATATATTTATATTGATGACCCTGTATCATCATTAGATGACAATAATGTCATTGCTGTCGCTTGTCATCTTGCACAGTTACTTAAAAGCAGTGATATTAAAACAGTTATTTCTACACACCATACATTGTTTTTCAATGTAATGTATAACGAGTTAAAAAGAGATAATGTGGTGAAACGCTTTCTGAGCAAAAATGATGAAAATGGCAGATACACCACCCGTGATACAGGCGATACGCCTTTCTTTCATCATGTTGCTTTGTTAAAGCAGTTGATAGAAGTGGCAGACTCGGGAAAATTATATACATACCATTTTAATGTTCTTAGAAACATCCTCGAAAAAACAGCAACATTTCATGGATTCGATAAGTTTTCTGCCTGCATTAAACAAGATGAAACAGATTTAGATGGAGCTATTCATTTACGAATGGCCAATCTCTTAAGTCATGGTGGTTATTCAATATTCGAGCCTCTTGAAATGGTTGAGGACAATAAGAGAATATTCCGAGAAATCTTAGATGGCTTTCTAGAAACATACAAATTCAATGAAGAATTATTTGAAAGGGAAAAAGGGAGATAAAAATGAACGGTACACAACAAAAACAGTTAGGAGCAACCCTATGGGGCATTGCCGATAAATTGCGTGGAGCAATGAATGCTGACGACTTCCGCGATTATATGCTATCTTTTCTTTTTCTACGATATCTCTCAGATAATTACGAAACTGCTGTTAAAAAAGAACTTGGCAGAGACTATACGCAATGTAAGAATGAAATAGAAAAGGCTACAAACGGTGTGCATGATGAAAAAATCAGCCGTATGCAAAAGCAAATAGCCGATTATTTTAATAAACAGCAGTTGGACAAAAAGGCGAGGGAAGCGAGTATTGCTGAACATAAGGAAATGCTTGAAAGTAAAAAACTCACGCCACTTATTGTCTGGTATATTAACAACTTGGACCAAGTGGCTGCATTTGAAAAGCAAATGCGCCGCAAGGTTCATTTTGTAATTAGGCCGCACTATCTGTGGAGTAATATATATGAGTTAGCCCGCACACAAAATAAATCCCTTTTAGGAGCTTTGCAAAAAGGCTTTAAGTTTATTGAAAATGAGTCCTTCGACAGTACATTCCGAGGGCTTTTTTCTGAAGTTAATCTTGACTCAGATAAACTTGGAAAAGGCTACGAACAGAGAAATGTGACTTTATGCTCAATAATATCTGCAATTGCCGAAGGATTAGAGGAATTTCCAAGCGGTGTTGACCTTTTGGGAGATGCCTACGAATACTTGATAGGGCAATTTGCGGCGGGTTCAGGCAAAAAGGCCGGGGAGTTTTATACGCCCCAGCAGATTTCAACCATTCTTTCCCGGATTGTTGCTCTTGACAACCAAGACCCAAGCTCAGATAAAAAAAAGAAACTCAAAAATGTGCTTGATTTTGCGTGTGGTTCCGGTTCTCTGTTAATTAATGTTAGAAAGCAGATGGGCGTTAATAGCATCGGTCAAATTTACGGACAGGAAAAGAATATAACAACATACAATCTTGCCCGTATGAATATGCTTTTGCATGGGCTTAAAGATTCTGAGTTCCAAATATTTCACGGCGATTCGCTATTAAATGATTGGGATATCCTCAACGAAATGAACCCGGCAAAAAAAATGGAGTTTGACGCTGTGGTGGCCAATCCTCCTTTCAGCTACCGTTGGGAGCCGGATGAAACGCTGGCTGAAGACTTTCGCTATAAAGGCTACGGGCTTGCCCCTAAATCGGCAGCAGATTTTGCATTTCTTCTGCATGGGTTTCATTTTTTAAGTGATGAAGGCGTTATGGCAATTATTTTGCCTCACGGCGTTTTGTTTCGCGGCGGCACCGAAGAAAAAATAAGGAGAAAATTAATAGAAGATAATAATATTGACACGGTTATCGGTTTGCCGGCTAACTTGTTTTTTTCAACAGGCATTCCGGTTTGTATTCTTGTGCTTAAAAAATGTAAAAAATTCGATGACGTATTGTTCATAAATGCAAGTGCACGCGAATACTACGACAAGAGGAAGCGACAAAATGTCCTATTGCCGGAGCATATCGACAGAATAGTTGACACATATCAATATCGAAAAGAGGATGACAAAAAATATTCGCGTCGCGTATCTGTTGAAGAAATAAAAAAGAATGATTTCAATTTGAATATATCGAGGTATGTGAGTACTGCGATAGAGGAAGAAATCATCAACCTTGCAGATGTGAAAAAGAATTTAGATAAAATTGAAAGCGAAATTAATAAGGCAAAGGCTAAGCATAATCAATTCCTGAGAGAGCTTGGATTGTCCGAACTACCTTAAAGCGAGTAGAGCGCTAATTATCACATTAGGAACGGTAAATAACTTACATTTACAGATAAAAAAGATGCAGTATAATCGGAGCCTGGTAAACAATGTTTCCGAAACTGAATGAACGATCATGGCGGAAGTAATTGCTATTGAGTGCGCTTATGGAACGTTTCTATTAAGATTATGAGCTGATTGCACTCCTATATCACATTTTTGGGAATTTATTTTTATTAAGGGTTTCACCGCAAGAATTGACTGTTACATTATATGATCATATATTCCCTAACTGGTAAAAAAAAGAAAATAATTACTCGAAAATATATTAGAGATAAAGGAAATATAATTTGTTGGGGTAAAGAATATAAATTTAATAACGATATCGTTTTAAGGTTGTCTTTTAATAACATTGATAAACACAGAAAATATATTGAAAATATATTTGAACACATAAAAAAGATGCATTTATCAATAAACATGGTTTATGCAATGATTGTCGAAAAGACTGTCGTATTAGAAAAACATATACAATTGAGGCAAAAGAATTTGTAAAATGTGGAGATAGTTTATTCTATTTTAATGATCCCAAAATTGAATATTTTATATTGATATTTTTAACATTTTTATGGAAAAAATCAAAATAAATGTAAAAAAGCACGTAGATGAAAAACTACAAAAAACTCTTGAAGCACGTCTGGGAGAATCTTTTAAACTGGTAAGCGACAGGCTTGAACTTGTACAAAAAGGTCTTGGAGAGATGCAAAGCCTTGCATCCGATGTAGGTGATTTAAAAAAAGTAATGTCAAATGTAAAAACAAAAGGTGTTTTGGGTGAATATCAACTTGAGGCAATTCTTGAACAAATGCTTAGCCCGAGTCAATATGAAAAGAATGTAAAAACAAAAGCAGGCAGTGGTGAAAATGTAGAATTTGCAATAAAAATTCCAAGTAAAGATGACAGCGACAAGCCTATTTGGCTGCCTATTGATGCAAAATTACCTGCAAGTGATTATGAAGTATTAAATGATGCTTATGACAGCGGAGATAAAAAACAAATCGAAGACGCACGAAAAGCATTTTCCAGAACAGTCAAGAATTTTGCAAAAAGTATAAATGAGAAGTATATTGATTCGCCCAACACGACAGACTTTGCTATTATGTTTTTACCTTTTGAAGGCGCATATGCAGAAGTAGTACGCAATCCTGAACTTTTTGAAGGTATACAAAGAGATTTTAAAGTTATTGTTACTGGTCCTTCTACCATAGCTGCTTTTTTAAACGCACTGCAAATAGGTTTTAAAAGCCTTGTCGTAGAAAAAGGGACAGGTGTTATTCTAAGTACGTTAAGCGCAGTAAAAAAAGAATTTGGGAATTTTGAAACCATTTTAGTAAAAGTAAAAGACCAGATTGATAAGGCAAGTTCAACACTTGATGAAACAGTCGGCAGACGTACAAAGGCGATAAATAAAGCGTTAAAGAAAGTTGAACTTTCATCGGATGATACTGTTGGGCAGAAGTTGTTGTCTGACGTTTCTTTGGATTTGGACGAGGGGGAGTGAGGAGCTTACCAAGTAGTATACATGATACATCGTCAACTGTTGATTTTAGTCGTAATGTAATAGACAGTCTATTTTTGATTGGGATATAATATCTTACATCGTTAAACAAGGGTATAATAAGATATGACAAAAAGTCAAAAAACGCCTCAAAATTACCCACACCATCAAACGCCGGGAGTATAAGCGCTAAAATAGCAAAAGCCCATGCGGAGAGTGAGTTTGAAAAATATCGCGTGATACAGGATAAATTGTTTGAAAACGATTTTGACAAACAAATGAAGACCCTCGAAGAACAAGCGTGTATTGAAGGTAATGATTATGACTGACGATCTATTTACCCATCGCCCAAAAATTTAAAGAGGATCAAAGAAATTTAAAAGCTGATTTGGCAGTTATAGCCTCTGAGGTAATACCTTCCAATATAAAGAATTTTGGAATTGAAAACGGTATATGGATTACTGAAATAAAATTTGTATTGGGACTATCATCAAAAGTTAGCATTATGTTTTAGAAAGGGAAATATTCTCATGCGCACAACAGCTAAACAAAGAATTTTTTGAAAAAAATTTGATGCATTTTTTCCCATATTGGCGTATAATTACTTAAGAGGAAAATTCCTCATTGGAGGCAAAGATGGGTAAATCGGCGCTTACACCAGTAATTCAAATTGACGAAAAGAAGTGTATCAATTGTTATGCATGCATAACGAGCTGTCCTGTAAAATATTGTATGGATGGTTCGGGAGAAATACTGCAGATTAATCACGACCTTTGCATCGGCTGTGGGAATTGCATTACTGTATGCACCCATAAAGCCCGCCTGATACATGACGATACGCCTAAATTTTTTGAAGATATAAAGAAAAGGCAAAAAACAATTGCCATAGCGGCTCCGGCAATTGCATCAGTTTTCCCGGAAAAATTCCTGAATTTTAACGGATGGCTGAAAACATTAGGTGTCGAGGCGATCTTCGATGTGAGTTTTGGCGCGGAGCTTACGGTAGTTTCATATCTTGATTACATTAAAACAAAGAAGCCGAGAACTGTAATTGCCCAGCCCTGCCCTGCAATCGTCAGCTATATTGAAATTTATCATCCTGAATTACTGCCTCATCTTGCACCTGCGGACAGCCCAATGCTGCACACAGTAAAAATGATTCGTCAATTTTATCCAAAGTACAATGATTATAAAATCGCGGTAATATCACCCTGCATCGCAAAAAAACGTGAGTTTGATGAAACCGGTATTGTGGACTACAACATTACAATGCACGCCTTAAAAAATTATATTTCCGAGCAGAATATAAATCTGGACTCTTTTAAGCCGGAAGAATATATAGGACCGCCGGCTGAACGCGCAGCCGGATTTTCTACGCCGGGAGGTTTGCTTGATACTGCCGAACGTTTTGTTCCCGGTATAAGACGGAACGCCCTGAAGATTGAAGGTGTTCACACAATCTATCCGTATTTAGCGGAAATTTCAGAATTACTTTCAACCGATATTGAACTTCCACTTTTAATTGACTGTTTAAATTGTGAAAAGGGCTGTAACGGCGGTACAGGGACGGGCAACAGTAACATGCCTCTTCCGTTACTCGAAAATCCAATCCGTAAACGTTTGGTGAAACTTGAAAAACAGGTCAGCCCCCGCAAGGGAAAGAATAACTTCAAACAGTATCATAAAGTCTTGAATAATTACTGGAAGAAAGGTCTTTACAACCGCATCTACCGGGATCTTTCTGGAAATTATTTTATCAAAAAACCGGATGAACAACAGTTAACAGCGATCTACCATAGCTTAAGAAAATATGAAGCCAATGATATATACGATTGTACAAGCTGCGGTTACGGAAGCTGCAAATCAATGGCGACGGCTATTCACAACAAACTCAATAAACCGGATAACTGCACGCACTATATAATGGATCTGCTTAAAGAAGAAAGAAAAGTTGAAGAAATTAACCGGATTCTTGCGGGGCATATAAACGATACTTCTGTTCTAATCGAGGGAATAAACAATATTATTCATAATTTAGATTCAAGCATAGAAACGCAGTCTCAAGCTGTGGAAGAATCCTCCCAAAAGACTGAAATAATGATTAATTCGCTTATAACCACTTCTGATATTTCACGTAACAAACAAAGTGATATAGAGGAATTAATGGAAAATGCCGTAATGGGTCAGGAATCCATGCGGGAAACAATTAAATCTGTACAGGAAATCTCAAGGTCAGTTGACGGCATTGCATCTGCGATAAAAATAATCAGTGCAATTGCGGCAAATACAAATTTATTATCCATGAATGCCGCAATAGAATCCGCTCATGCAGGAGAAGCCGGAAAGGGCTTTGCTGTGGTGGCAAACGAAATTCGCCGTCTTTCTGAAAACACGAGGGAAAACTCCCAGAATATTTCACAAACCTTAAAAAGCATTATAGATGGAATTTCCGTTACAACAAAACGTTCGGATGAAACAGATAACCGTATTAAAGAAATGGTAAAGGAAATAGGCAGCTTTGCAGAGACAATGACAAATCTGATCAAAACATTTAACGAACTATCCGCAGAAAGCGCTGATATTACTTCGGCATTGGGAACTCTCAAGACGCAGAGCGGTATTGTAAAGGGCAATTGTTCGCAGATGCTTACAATGATAGAACAATTGCGTCATGCGATGAATGAGTTAAATCATATAGCAACAAATAAAACTGCGACTTAACATAAGAGGAAACAACATGTGGCATCCAAAAACTGTTAAATTTGACAAACGTCTGAAAAATCTCTTTGATGAAGTAAACGACTACATAGAAGAACTTTACGGGCACAAATACCCATTGCACCCCGTAAGACCCGGGCATCGCGAAACATCCGACCCGGAAGCTGACGGTCTTTTTGACATAGGCGCAGATTTTACGCCGGGATTTGGCTCGGAACTTGGGCGGGGCTATGTGATCAATCTTAAAATAGCCACACTGGAAAAAGTGAATGAGACCAACCGCGAAAAAATTTATGAAGCCGCAGTAATGAAAGTAAAAGAACTGCTGCCAATTCATTTTCCCGAAAGGGAATTAACCGTAAATAAGGAAAAGAACCACTATAAGATTCAGGGCGATTTTAGCCTTGGGAATGTTTAGGGGCTGTCTATATTCCGGAAGAAAAATTATTTTAATCAATACTATTATAACTTTATTATATTAAATTGTTGTTGACAGAAAGCAAGATTGTTTGCTATAATTCGTTTGTTGTTTATATTGGAAAAAAGTTGGGTTTGTAATAAAAATGAAAAAGTTACCCCCTTGGTACGTATATTAATATAATGCCAAATTTTTTCGTTTTCAACGTTGTGTTTGCAATTATCCGAATATTTCCAAACAAGGAGAAAGTAGAACGATGTCTGATGTTTTAAATACAAAGAAAAAAATCCTTTTGATTGATGATGATGAGATACATCTTTCGATTGCAGAGATGTTCCTAAAAGATGAGTATGAAATCTATAAGGCAACCTCAGGAGAGGGAGCATTAAAATATTTATACAGGAATGAATTTATTCCAGATCTAATTATGTTGGATGTAATAATGCCTAATATGGACGGCTGGGAAGTATTCAACAGAATAAAGGCGATAAGTCTTCTAAGAAACGTGCCCATTGTGTTTTTAACGTCAGCAGACGGGGAAAAAGAGAAGAAAAGAGCCCGCGAAATTGGAGCAGTTGACTATATAACAAAACCTTTTAATATGACTTTCTTAAAAAGTACAATAAAGGAAATAATAAAAATTAAAGGTAACCAAGGGCATCAGAGTAGTTAATAGGTAAACGGAGCGCTTGTTTACACAGAGGGCAGATTAATTTTGCTCAGAATACCGGACTATTGCGGCAATAATATGGCGTTAACCGTAATCCCTCTGTCCGCAGTTTCCTTGTCCACCATGTCCTTTGTGATATTTCCCCTTGGCTGCGGGTGCGGCGGGGCATCGCCGATTAAGATCATCACCCTTGATTCTGCCGCCCAGGGAAACCTTACCGCTCCTTCGTAAAGCGCTTCATATACCGCTTCGGGAATATCTCCACCGCCGCGAACGGCGGCAGCGTTCAGACTGCGCTGGAACTGGTTAAAATCACTTGTAAAGGGAATGACCCTTGTAAGATATTCCTCGTGGTAATCCCTGTATAAAACCATGCCGATTCTGAACGCGGGAAAGTCCCCGATAATTCCACGAAGCGCGGGGATAAGCTGCTGCCGTATGGAATCCAAGTATGTTCTCATGCTGCCTGTCGTGTCAAGGCATATAACAAGATCGAGCGTATTGCCTGTTTCTTTTTCAAGTATGTTCATTATCAGGTTTACAAGGTCGCTGGGCCCTGTGGAAAAAATCAGATCCCCGCTTCCCGATTGCGTGATTTCCGTAAATGCAACAAGGGCTTCTCTTGTATATAACCCTTCCGGCGGTCCCGGCAGGGGTTCCTGGTTTGCTTCAAGCCGGAAAGGGTTGTCCATAAATGCGCCACGATAATCGGCGTAGGGAAGGCTGAACGCGCGGATGTTAAGGAAAGTCCCATCGGTGATATCAACCTCGCCATGGCGGCTCCACTCGTAACCGTAATAAAGGACGTGAGGAATATAAATGTGAAAAGCCGGACCAAGCTCGGAATGATTCACGACAGTAGAAGAGATCAAAGAATAAATCCGGCTTTCTCTTGGGATAGGAACGCCGTCAAGTAGGCGGATTTCATCCCCATTAACCGGGTTCCATTCACCGGCACGGTAGGCGTAGTTGTCCGCCTGCATTGCCGGGTCTCTGGTAGATTCAGTCAGCAATACCGAAGCAATATCAGGTTTTTTTCTTATAAAAAGATGATAACCGCCGTCCGCTCTCAATTCCAGCCGTAAATCATCGGTTTCAATTCTTAAATCCTGAGCGCTTGCTGGACTTCCAAAAACTATCAAAAAAAGGAGATAAAAAATGATAGGGAATAAAGCAGAAAAAGCCGCAATTAATCTTTGTTTGGTTTTTGAGCCGTTTAAATCTGTCATAATATTTATTATCGGTAAAAAACGGTTCAACTTTCCCTATTATTTTTCATATTGAAGTTCATTATTGACTGACAAATTCTGAACCACGCCTGCTCAATACATTGACAGATGCCAATTCAAGATACAGATACTTTGCCAAAGAATATTCATATTCCTTTAACACTCCGGTGATTTCAACCCATGAATCATCAGCCGGAAGCTGCCTTGATTGGCCGGAAGGCCATCTCACTTCAAAACCAACTCTGCCGTCAATGCCGCAGCAGCCGCCGGGACCGTAGCGAAAAACTGAATAGAAAGGATCATCCTCCCCGTAGTAAAGATCGCTCATAAAAATCCCTTCGTATTTGATTGTTTTCCCCAGATAGTTTCTCGTATTTATGTAAATATCATTTACATGGTTGACAAACATTCTTTCGCTTATCTGTACAACATCGCCTCGCGCAGTTATCCCACGGTCGGGATTTCTTACTGCCCTTGTAATAAAAAAGACCGCAAGGGCGCATAAGACAACAGCGCCTGCGATAATTAACAGCCGCCTTTTTAACATTTTTCTTTTTGCGGTGTTTTGATTTTGCGCTTTTTTCTTTGCCGCCTTGTTCATTTCAGATTTACTTTTAGCCATGACTTCCTCCATAAAGTTTATTTAACAAAAAATTTATTTACCAACGCTGAATTGCGTAAACTTTCAATTACCCAGAACAAAACAAAAACAATTATGTTGATCATTACCACGCTTGCCCCTGTCGGCGTTGCGTATAAATAAGAGATAACAATACCGATGAAAAAACATATTATTGAAACTACAGCAGAACAGATCGTAACACTGTTAAATTTCTTGAATATCCGCATGGAACTAAGAGCTGGAAAAATAATCAGGCTCGAAATCAGCATGGCGCCCATAATCCGCATGCCAAGCACGATGGTGATGGCTGTTAAAAAGGCAATCAGCATATTATAAAAATTTGTTTTAATTCCCCCTGCTTTTGCAAATGTTTCGTCAAAGGTAATTGCGAATAACTTGTTGTAAAACAGGATAAACAAAACCATCACAACTATTGAAAGACCAATGCTTAAATACACATCAGCGCTGCTCATTGCAAGAATACTTCCAAACAGGTAATTGCACACATCTGTATTCATTCCTGTATTAAAGGAAATTATAATAACGCCGACTGCAAGAGAGCCGGTGGACACGAGCGCGATTGCCGCATCCCCCTTTATCTTGCTGTTTTCGCTGAGCCGAAGCAGCAAAAACGCCGCGGCAATGACAAGCGGGATTGCGACGATTAACGGCGCCATGTTAAGCGCTGCGGCAAGAGCAAGAGAACCAAACCCGACATGGGAAAGACCGTCCCCAATCATCGAGTAACGCTTCAAGACAAGCGACACTCCAAGCAATGCCGCACAGATTGAGACAAGAGCGCCGACAATTACAGCCCTTAACAAAAACGAATAACTCAACATTTCAAAAATAATTTCAATCATGGGTTTCTCCAAGTTTTACAAAAAATCTTTGACCGGTTTCTGACTTCCGGTATTCTTCCATACTTCCGAAAAAAATCTGCTTCTTTTGCAAATGCAAAGCATGAGAAGCGCACTCCGCAACTTCAATATCATGTGAAACCATTATGATTGTCATGCCGATTTCACGGTTGATTTTTTTTAAAAGCTGGTACAACTCCGCGCTTATCAGAGGGTCTAACCCTGCGAAAGGTTCGTCAAGCACAAGAAGTTTTGCAGCGGCGCAGAGAGAGCGGGCAAGCAGCACCCGCCTCTGCTGCCCGCCAGAAAGTTCTCTGAAACAGCGGTTTTTCAAATCGGCAATTCCAAGCTGCTCCAGAGTTTCCTCCGCTCTGCGTTTTTCCGCTGCTGTGTAAAACGGGCGAAGCCCCATCTTTCCAAGATTTCCTGACATTGCAATTTCCAGCACACCTGCGGGAAAATCTTTTTTTACAACAGCTTCCTGCGAAAGATATCCAATACCGGTTTGTTTTAGCTCAGGAGCAAAAGTGATTGCGCCTTCCATTGGATTTAAAAGCCGAAGCAGCCCTCTTAGCAAGGTTGTCTTTCCCGAACCATTTTCTCCTGCAACACAGAGAAAATCTCCTGCCTGCACAGAAAAATTCAAATCGCGGGCTATGACATGACCGTCATAACCAAATGAAACATTCTGACACTGTATCAACATAACCACTCCTTCATTAATGCAACGCTTCCCGCAGGTTCTCGACATTCCGGCGCATTAAATCAAGATAGCCTAAACCTGCGTCAAAGTCAATTTTGCTGATATTGTGGGTTGCATGTAACAGAAGTTTTTTTGCACCAGTTTCGCCGCTTATTGCATCTGCCATTCGTTCATTGGAAAGTTCTATGTGGAATATGACAGGAATTTGCTCCGCCCTGATTTTATTGATCAAAAAAGCGACAGTGGCTGCGCTTGGTTCAGTTTCTGTTGAACAACCGGGAAAAGCCGCAAAATACTCAAGCCTGTAGGCATCGGCAAAATAGCGAAAGGGAAACCTGTCGCCAAAAACAATTGTCCTTCGCCTTGCATTTGCAACAACTTCTTCAAAAGCGGCGTCAAGTTCTTCAAGGGCATTAATGTAGGCTGCGGCATTTTGCCGGTAAAACCCGGCATTCGCAGAGTCAGCTTCGCAGAGCAATTCTGTAATTAAGCGGACAATTAAAATTGTGTTCTTTGGCGAAGTCCATACATGTTCGTCAAAAACAACCTCGTCGTGATCGTGGTCTTGGTCGTGATTACGATCACGATTAAAAAGGTTTCTAAAAAATGATGCAATGCGTTCAAAAAATCCCTCATGCTCATGTTCGTCATCATGATCATCATCATGATGTTCCATACCTTCGACAATTTCTTCTTCAACCACCTCGACTGCATTCATCAAGGCAAGAATTTTCATGTTGTCCGTATTCATTGACTGCAGGATGCGGTCAGCCCAATTTTCCGATTCGCCGCCGATATAGATAAAGATATCGCTGTTTTGGACAGTGATAATATCCCGCGGCGAAGGCTCAAACGAATGGCTCTCCGATCCGGGCGGAAGGAGCATTGCAAGATTTACTCTGTCCCCCGCAATCTGCCGGACAAAATCATAAGGCGCAAAAATTGTTGTAGTAACATTTATTTTACCGTTATCATTCCGCGCAGCAGCGCTTCTGCTTTCACCGCACCCTGTAACAACAGACAGCGCAATGACAGAAATCACAATATTAAAAAAATTTTTCATAATTAATCTCCGTGAAAATTTAATTTGTTGGTTAAACTTGTTAGTTGAAATTATGAAATTTTCAGGAATTTAGACGAACTTTCAATGCAACTTGTGAAAAGATTAAAACCTTATATTGTGGTTTATTAAATAAGGTTTGAATTAGAGAAACAAAAAAAACGGTGAAAAAGAAAAAAAGTCCTGCAAGTTTGATTGATCTAAGAAAATCCTTTGCCATTTCAATCTGCAAACAGGGATGACACCTGATCAATTCATTTATACAGATATGATCAAATTTGGAAACAGTCAGAAGTTCTGTAAAAACAACAGAAAAAACAATACAGGCGGCAAAGATCAAGAGCAGGATTTTCTTTTCCAGACACAGTTCCATGTTAAAATGATATATATTACGCGGCTTTTTGACAAGACTTCCAAGTTGCTTTCCAGACCGAAAATGGAAACTGTCCCTATTGACATAATGTTCAAAATATACAGAATTAAATTGTCCGATTAGTTAAAATATTTTACCTTTGCAGGGTTTCCTGCGGGGTTTTTCGGAGGAAATTATGGAAAGACCGCCTGCGAGTCTTGCTATTCAGGTACTGCCCCAGTCTGTTTCGGGAGATGAATTGCTGGAAATTGTTGACAAGGTTATTGCCTACATCAAAAGTACAGGCTTAAAAACAGTTGTCGGTCCTTTTGAGACTGTCATTGAAGGCGATTTTGAAAAACTGATGGAAATTGCAGCAGAGTGCCAGCGTATCTGCATCCGCGAGGGAGCGGCAGGTCTTCTAACCTATATGAAAATGGCATACAGCCCAAACGACGGAACATGGTCGATTGACGAAAAGATTGCAAAGCATAATTAACTTGCGCACCACAGGTCATCTTCCAGCCAATTATCTCTGCGTTTCGGCGACCTGACGTTCTGTCCATTTGAGCATCATTTTTGCAAGCTTTGGAACGGGAATGTGCATATTATTTTTAATCCAATGCTGAATAAGACCAATGCTTCCGTTTAATACAAAAACATAATAACAGGTTATGGTATCGTCTTCCTGCATCTTTTGGGGGAAGAAACTTGTTATTTGTTTTCGCAGGGTTAGATCTTTAAATATTTTTTTCTGGAAATTAATATCGCCATATTCGCTTAACAGAACCTGAATAGAATTGTTATTTGCAACATAAGTTAACACTTCTTCTATCATTCGTATAAAATCCCTGTTGTTGCGTTTATCATCATACTTTTTTAACAGATCCTCTAAATAGACAAGGGCATCTTCTTCTATTTGCTTTAGAAGATCGTACTGATCCTTATAGTGAACATAGAAAGTAGAACGGCTTATGTCCGCAAGATCGCATATATCCTTTACGGAGATATTCAGGATAGATCTGTCTTTCATAAGCTCCATAAGACTGTCCCGTATTACCATTTTGGTGTAACGGATTTTCCGGTTTTCTTTTTGTTCCATGCGTTTTTCTCACTTTACGTTTTAACAGGAAATATACAGAACTGAACATAAACAGCCTGTTTTGTACAATACAGGACATATTAAAATGAACTGTGTGTTGCTTTCTATTCTTAGTGTAGATTACTTTGTAACTAATGTCAATTATAGAAAAATTTTTTAAGAAGCCGGTTTTAATTCTCTGCGTTATCGCGGCAATCACTGTATTTTTGGGTCTTCAAATTCCCCGGGTGGAGCTGGACAACAACAACATGCGTTTTCTGCCGGAAGAAAACCATGCAAGGATTGTATCGAATTATATTGATGAAACTTTTGGCGGACAGGTTCTGATCCTTGTCGGGTTTGAGCGTCCCTACCAAACAGTTTTTGAAAAGGAATTTCTTGTCCGCATTCAGGAATTTTCGCAAGTCTTGGAAAATGTTGAATTTGTCAACGATGTTAATTCGATAATGTCTACCCAGTACATTACCGGCGACAGTGAAAGCATTATTGTTACCAATTTAGTGCCTGTGGATTTTTCGGGAACTACGGAAGATATTTCCGAACTGCGCAGGCGTATTGCATCATGGGATGTTTTCCGGGGCGCTCTTGTCTCGGACGATCTTTCTGCCACGCAGATTATTATCACTCTGGATGTAAAGACAGAAGATTCATCAAAACCGGAAGTAATTCAAAGCCTTGTAAGAATCCGCGAACTTGCGCATGAAATGTTTTCTGGTTTGGCGGAGGTAAGCATAACAGGTCAGCCGGTTATCAATATTACAATTAACGAAGCGATTCTTGGCGACATTCCCCTGCTGCTGCCTATTGTAGTAATTGTATTGTTATGTGTTTTATTTTTGTCATTCCGACGGCTTGCTTTTGTTTTACTTCCGCTTTTGACCGTTGTTATTGCAGTTGTTTGGACTGCGGGAATTGCAGGGCTGTTTGGGATAAAACTTTCGCTTATTACAGTAATTATGCCCGTTATTCTTCTTGCCGTTGGAAGTGCGTATGGTATTCATGTAGTAACTCATTATATAAGAGATACAGACAATCGTACCCTTACCATTGATGAACACCGCTTCCTTGTTTTTGCACTTATAAGAAAACTTGTTAAACCGGTATTTCTTGCTGCGCTTACTACATTAGCAGGTTTTATTTCTTTTTGTTTTACGCCGATTGTACCGATTCGGGAATTTGGTTATTGCGCAACCATTGGCGTAGCAGCGGCTTTTCTTGCTGCAGTAACTTTTATACCTGCAGTTCTGCTGCTTCGGGGGCCTCGTGTTTTAAACGAACAGCGCCGTGAAGACAGATTCAGTAATGCCATTGCCGGAATTTTCTCATGTCTTGCGGAGAAAAAAGTTACCGTGCTTGCGTTTACTGTACTCGCGGTCTGTCTTTTTACATACGGCCTTTCAAATGTTATTGTTGATAATGTTCTGGTAGAATATTTTCGCAATGAAACCGATATAAGCCGCTCCGACCGCTTTATCCGTGAATTTTTCGGCGGCTCAAAAGAAATTAATCTTGTGCTCGAGGCTGACACTACAGAAGAACTTCTGCACCCCGATGTGTTAAAAGCGGTAGACAACCTTTCGGAATTCCTGAATACGCAAGTTCCCGAAGTAGGTAAAGTTATCGGCTTTACGGATGTTGTAAAGCGTATTAATCAGGTGTTCAACGCAGGCGAATCCCCCGATGGCTTGCAACCGGCGGCATTTTATGCCCAAACAGATAACTTTGGATTTTACGATAACGATGATTTTGGATTTGGTAATTTTGGTTTCAGTGATTTTGGCGTTGACAGTTTTAGTTTTAATGATTTTGACAGCAACGATGATTTTATTTCACAAACGCCCGAACCTGTTCACAACATAGCTCAATACAACACGGCAGATTTGATAATGCTTCTTGACACCGCTGCCGGAAGATCACCTAACATGAACGGAAATGACCTTGTAAATGAGTTGAAACGTCTGATAAATTACGAAGGAATGGCTTACTACGAAATTCCATCAAGCCCAAGCCGCTACGGAAAAAACTCGCCAGAAGAACTTCAGCAATTAATTTCCAATTATCTGGTTCTGCTTGCAGGCGGTGATAATTCAGGGTACTCAAATGATCCGTTGGAACCCACTGCAATCAAAACGATGATTCAGCTAAGAACAACCGGAAACAACGACACACGTGCAGTTATTGACAGGATTAATTCACTCATTGCTGTAAACTTTCCCAAACACGTCCGGGTATTAATTGGCGGCGGCGCGACAATAGAAGGAGCTGTAACCGATCTGATCGTAAACTCATCGGTTATATCAATTGCTGTTTCTGTTCTCATTGTATTTCTTATTGTTGCAATCTCGAATAAATCGCTGATTGCAGGAATAATCGGCGCGGTGCCTCTTGCTCTTGCGATACTGTGCAACTTTGCAATCATGGGTTTTACGGGAATAAAATTAAACATGGGAACCGCACTTGTCGGAAGCCTCACCGTAGGAATCGGCATTGACTATACGATTCACTTTATTGAATTTTTCAAACTTGAGTACAGGGCAAACAAACAGGATTTCCTTCGCAAGACTTTTCTTGGATGCGGCAAGGCGATTATTATCAATGCCCTGTCCGTAGGCGCAGGTTTTTGGGTTCTAATGTTTTCCCGGTTCAGGATCATCGCAGAACTCGGCTTGCTCGCAGGGTTCAGCATGCTGATAACCGCGCTGATAAGCCTTACAGTGATACCCGTACTGCTGACGGTAATTAAACCAAAATTTATATACGAACAAGGAGTGTAATTATGAAAAGACCGAATTTTTTAGCAGTAATTTTATTAAGTGCCGTTTTTCTGAACGCTGCGTTAGCTGCAAATGCTCAAACTTCGGCTTCCTCCATTATGAGCGCCGCAAGAAACCGGATTCAGATGGAAACAATGTCCACCCGTTCCAGAATGGTGATTACCGCAAGAAATGGAAGCACGACAGAAAGGCTCATCGACCAATATTCAAAGGATGGTCCAAACGGAGCGCGAACTGTGATAGTGTTTCAGCGTCCTGCGAATGTAGCCGGTACAAGATTCCTCACCATGGAAAATGCTTCAGGAGGTACAGACCAGTGGATCTTCCTTCCGAGCCTTGGCAGGGTACGCAGGATTTCCGCATCTGAAAGCAGCGGCAGTTTTATGGGAACGGATTTTTCCTATGACGACGTTTCATTCGCCGACAGGGAAATAACTCTTGATGTCCATACACTGTTACGCGAAGAAACATTTAACAGGAATCTTTGTTATGTTGTTGAGTCGATCCCGGCAGACAGTTCTTACCAGTATTCCAAAACAATCACATGGATCGACAAAAATAATTTTCTTATATACAAGGCGGAAATGTACAACCGGCGCGGGGAGTTGGTTAAAGTGATGGAAATGTCAGATTTCAGAGATGTACAGGGACGCATAACGCCGATGCAGACAACCATATCTACAGTTGGAGCGGGAACTTCAACCACAATATTCATGGAAATTGTCAGGTACGACGATCCAATTCCTGAATCGGTTTTCACGACAGCATATCTTGAAACGGGGAGAGCGCAATGAAAAAGAAAAGTGAAAAATTAAAAATGAAAAAAGAGGGGTTTGGAGTTTTTTCGATGGCTAATGTTTTTGGTACAGGGTGCAGGTATATAAAAATATGTTTGTTTGTTTTTTGTGTTTTGATTGCGGGTAACGTTCTTGCTCAGGATTTTGGATTTGGGTTTAGTGATGAGGAAACCGGTAGTTCTGCCGGTGTGGTGAATTCGTTAAATGTTTCCTTAAGCGGCGAAGTGTCCGCTTCCATGACGGGTTTTTTTGATGATTTTTCTGACGGGTTGGAACAAGTACAGCTTGGGGATCTTTTTTCGGGGAAGCTTAATTTTTTCGCAGGTACATCTATTGCAGAGGGTGTTATCAATTTGAATCTTGATTCATCTTCAATCAGCGTTGACGAAGCGTATCTGCGTTTGTACCTTGGCAGCTTTGATATTACAGCGGGACTTCGTAAACTCACGTGGGGCAAGGTTGATGTGTTCGGTCCCCTTGATGTAATCAATCCGCTGAATTCTTCAGGGATTTATACAGTCATGGCAGACCAAAGCGATCTAATGAGCGTAAAAATCGCCCGTCCTCTTGTTCATGCTTCTTTTCGTTTTGGGCAGTTTTCAAAAATTGAAGGGGTCTTTGTTCCAAACTTTGAACCGCACACCATTGCCCAAACCGGAAGGTGGGCGGATTCCCGAATGGGAATTTTGGAAAATCCGCCAATACCATTACCGCCGGATTCGATAGCAATTACAGAACCAGACACAGGCGCTTTGAATTTCGCACAAACAGGATTAAGGTTTACAACAACCATTGGAAGTGCGGACATCGGCGTGCAGTACTACTACGGGCGGCTTCCTCAGCCGTCAGTAGGAATAACTTTAAACATTCTCAGCCCACCGCCGCAGATACAAGCGAATATTTTGTATAACCCTTACCACCAGATTGGGCTTGATTATGCGCAGGTTCTGTTTGATTTTAATGTACGCGCAGAAGTTGCAGCTAACATCACAGAAGACCTTAAAGGCGATGACGGGTCTGTGTACAATCCCTTTGCGGCGTGGTCTTTTGGCTTTGACCGCGATATACAGGGTATCAATCTGAATTTTCAAGTTGACCAAAACATCCGTTTACTGCATAATAAAGTTAAAAGTAATGATTTTATGAGTGGAATTTTTGACATTGAAGATGGACTGCCTTTAACGGCAACCCGTCTTACAGCAACGGTTTCCAGAAAATTCCTCAGCGATGAACTTGAGTTGCGGGTTGCTGTGGTATGGGGTATTGAAGACGAAGACTGCGTCATCATGCCTGCGCTTATCTGGGCGAGAGATGATATCCGCTTTGCAATTTCAAGCGGATTCTTTGTCGGGAATTCCGGCGGGCAGCTTGGTCAATACCGGGACAATAACTTTATCAAAATTTCCTGTGCCTATACATTTTAGTCAGGAGTGATTTATGAAGAAGATCATTTGTGTACTGATTGTGTTAAATATGTTCTCTGTTTATTGTTTTTCGCAGACGGTTAACAGTAAAACAGTTACAATTGAAATCACAAATGTTGTGATAAACGGCGGTATCGTTTATCTTGCGGTTTTTTCCAATGCACAGGCATTCAGAAGAGAAGAACCGGATTTTTCTTTTGCAATTGCGGCAAATAATACGAGCATATTTCAAAGTGTAACGCTCTCTTACGGGGAATATGTAATTGCAGCTTTTCAGGATGCAAATGGCAATGGAATTATGGATTCCAATTTTTTTGGTATACCAAGAGAATTAGTTGGTATATCAAATTATTCTGGAAGAGGTTTCCCATCAAATAACTTTGACAGACAAAAGATACCTGTTGGCAGTACAACAGACAGAATAACCATAGGTTTATATAGATTTTAACCAATATTTTTGACAAGCCCCAAAGAGACAAAAACCGCCGAATCTCCCCAAAAAAAATCGAAAAATTCAACAGGAAATTATCAACCGTTTGTTTGACGGGTTCATCGGTAATCTCACATCAGGTAAAGTTGCAAAAATTTTCAAGGTATCACAGGACACTGCAAGCCGCCTGTTGAAAGATCTTGCAGACAGGGGGTTTCTTGAAACCCGCGGCGGCGGACGAAGCACACATTATGTTTTAAAGTAAATTGTTTTAAACCCAGTTTTCGATCTTTAAATTTTTAATTCGTTCAAATTCTTTGGTATTATTTGTAACCAGAGTTATATTTAATGATTTTGCGTGCGCTGCTATAAGCATATCAAATGGTCCAATCAGGCAGTTTCTGTCTTTTAAATCTTTTTTGATTATTCCATATTCCTGTGCGGCCTTTTCATCAAAATGTTTTACGCCGATTATTGTCAAAAATTCCATTAGGGCAACTTTATTTCGCTCTTTGTACAGAATATTTGCATTTGCGTTTCCAAATTCCAGTTCAGCCAGCGTGATGCTGGAAATATATAATCCTTTTTTTCTGTTCTTTTTTATTTTACTTAAAACACTATCTATTTTCTTTTTAATAATATATATACAAATATTGGTATCAAGCATATACATTACAGTTCTTCCCTTTCCTGATTGTTTCCCTGTAATCTTCCTTCGGACATAAAATCATTAGAAAAACTGTTTAACCCATGCATAAAAACTTCCCATTCTTTATCGAATGGAACCAGGATAACAGCTTCTCCTATTTTTTGAACATATACGCTTTCACCTTTAAATTGAAATTCTTTCGGAAGCCTTACAGCCTGGCTTCTTCCATTTGGAAATAATCTTGCAGTTTGCATATATAACCCCCACACTTTCAATATATACCACGATATAGATCATGTCAAGGTGGGATTATTAAATTAATTTTTGCCTGTGTGCAATTCCTGCTATTCAGCCGGCTGCTTTACCTCAAAAAACCGCTTGATGATCAACGGGTAAAGGGCAATTATCCACAATATCATGAGGAAATAACGAACGGTATCTGCAACAAGGTTCACGCCAATCACAAGTTTTAAGCCTTCTTTTATTGCCATAACCCCTGCAAAACCTAAAACAAATTTAATTACCTGAAAAATAAGGCTTTTTGCACGGACATCAAAACGGATGTAGTTGCTTTCTATATACATTCCCGCTGCAAAGCCTAAAGCTGCGCCGGACGCTTTTAAACAATCTGTAAGATAAATGTGTTCTATGATGCCGTTGGAATACATTATGGAAGCATATATGATGACCGCAATTGCATATATAGCAATAATCAGGGAAGTTATCAAGACCGGCTTCCCGCCTGCGTTTTCGTCCGGAAAGAACTTAAAGACAACAAATACAAGCAGCAGGGTAAGGGCTGCCGAAACAAGAACATCCTGCAATGTATGCACTCCAAGGTACATTCTGGAAAAAGCTACAAGAAAAACGATGGTAAAACAAATTGCTTTAAGCGGCATTTTCTTAAACTGCGCGCCAAGAGAACCGAAAAGCGATGATGCCGCCTGAGTATGCCCTGAGGGGAAGGAATAACCTGTGGCGCGTTCCATAGCCGACGCAACAGGGTTAAAAGTTGGATCGATAACCCACGGTCGGTCTATCCGAAAAGTTATTTTCGCGCCCTGAACGGTTATGCCGGAAAGAAAAAATACAATGCCCGTTCTGTAAGCAAACAGCTTGTTAATGCACCAAAACGCCGCGCAAATAACAACAAGAATGATTTCTTCTTCGCCAAAACTGGTGATAAGCCTGACCAAAATATCAAAAAACGGCGAACGAATGCCTTCTATGGCTCTTAATAGTTCCATGCTCTTCCTCCAAGAAATTCCGCATTTTTACATCATCTAATGATAGTCACAATATGTTTAGGTTTATTAATTTTGCTGTACTAAAGGTGAATTGTCAAGTTTATAGTAAAAAACAGGTTATAGTAAAACACACTATTCTCTGCCAAACCGCCCTGTCCGGCATTTGAATTTTCCCAAAAAATGCCCGATAATTAAAGAAATGGCAGAAGCAGGACTCAACATTTATATTGAGACACTCCAACAGGTACTTAATGCAAGAAAAGACTGGCTTGACAGGACTGAATTGGTCAAACTCAAGGAAGAACTTAGGTATTTCCAGGGTTCATTCTCCACATTATACAATATTTATTTAAAGAAAAAACTGATTGATGAAGACCCCTATAAGCAGGAAACCAAAATCAGCGAGCTTGAAGTGCCGGATTCCAGCTCTTATCAAGATGGAAAACGAATTGAGCAACTCACGATACGGCTCGCAAGCTTTGACAACCAACTGGACTTTCTGGTCAATTTCTATCAGTTGAATGTTGATTTTCTCAATCTTGACAGGATTAAGCGGATTGTAGGGCTTATTCGTTATATAGACTGGGTTTCTCTGGTTCCCGATTCAGAATCCGTTATGACAAAGGCAGTTTCGGGATTAACTGTTAATGCAAAAGTCGGCGTTGATACTCTTACCATAAGCATAATAGGTGAATGTCTTTCCAAGCTGTCAAAATCAACCGTTGCCGTTATGAAGATTCTAAAGGATCTAAATACATATTACAGAGAAAATTATAAACTTGAAGTCAGGCAAAAAGTAACACAGTTTATGGCGGTTGCCGAAGCTATACCTGAAAATATCAGAAAAAAGATGTCCTCTGCAATGCAGGGCAAGCCCTTTTACAGGGAATTGATAGAAGAACTTGTTCGGGAAGATTATTCCCCAGCTGGCAGCGACTTGAGGGATTCGGTTCTGAATTCCTTAAGAATTGTTGATGAAAAACCAAAGGTGGTAAAACCTGTCATTAATTATAAAAACATACTTCTTGACGGAATTATTGTTATTGGCGGCTCGGCAAATACACTTACAGAAATTACCTTTAAGCTTGATGAAAATCATCTGGTATTGGAAAGCCGGAAAAAAAGTTTTATAGAATTAATAAAAGAACTGATAAGGCAGATTACAAACGCAGAACCGGAAGAAGTTGTCTATACTGTGGAATACATGGACTTAACGAAAGGCATCCCGATTAAAGAAAAGATAAATTTCCACCAGTTTAGGGCAGATTTGGATAAAAAAATCAGAATTTTAAGCAGTTTTGTCCGCGGTCCTGCTTATAATAAGCTTACCGCGATGCCGGAAGAACAGATAATCGGCTACCTTGAAAGAAATATCAAGGATGTACAGAATCTTCATAAGACACTCGGCGCTCTGGATGATTACTTTAAGGCGAATGTTGCTCCTGAATCCAGGGAAAAAATAAAAGGTATTAAGCCTGATTTATCTGCTTTAAAAAATTCTTTTGTAAAAGCAAATCAGTTACGTCATGATTATAGCGCTCAAAAGGAAGAAGAAGAGCAGATGAAACGCCTCGGCGTCGCTTCAATGGCTGCGCCCCCGGAGACGGCTCCTCCCGCTGTACAATAATGTTGAATTCCCGTTAAATTTTCCACATGTTTTTGGAAAATCTGCTATAATAAGTGTCGATATAATAGAGCGAAGGTTATAAGTTTGTCTACTTTCTTTAAACCGCTTTTGGCGCTGGTAATATCAATCCTCATTTTTGCCGGATTCTACTATCTGGTCGATGATGAAATTTTAGTATTTATCCAGACGCATTTTTATCATCCTACTATTGTTAGTTCGTATCAAAAAGAGAATAACACAGACGCGGAGCATATCCAAAAATATATATGGGAGCTTCAAAGTAAATTTACAGAAACTTTGAACAATCCGTCTGTCCGCAGTAGTTTTTTATATAACCAAAGCGATGAAGATATTTATGAAAGATCCAGGGTTTTCGGATTATTACTGGAAACAACAATGGGGCTTCAATATGTTCAGTTTATTGACATTAATGGAATCAGAATTCATTATTCCACTCATGCCCGTGATATTATAAGCCAGAGCCAACAGTCAACTGCCTATCGGAATTATTATGAAGATACGGCGGCTCTTCCATTTGATAGAGTAAGCGTTCCCGCGGGAAGCGCCACAAAGTTTACAATGGATGAGCAAAGCGACAGGATTATTTTTTCGTTTCCTTTTAACGATTCAATGGGGGTTTATCGCGGCACTGCACTGTTTACCGTATCTGTAAGGTCGTTCGCCGAAAGGCTGATTGCAGAAGGGCGTTTGCTTGTAAGCGAAGATGTTGCGGTTATCACTGAACCTCCGGGTTTTCTTTTGGGCAGCCCGGGTTCGTCAAAATCAAATATTCTTACAGGCGTCTCTGCGATTTGGAGGGATAGTCTGCAAAACATGGCGTTGCAAAGAAACGTTACAGTCGATGCCGAAAGCTCCGGAGCCAAATTTTTTCTTATTTCGTCAAGAACAAATGACGGGTTATTCTTTGGCCGCCTGATAAGTGAGGATCTGTTTGCAATTCCAGATTCAATGAATCTTATTTTAAATCTTTCAATAATACTGACGTTTTTTCTTTCATTCTATTTTCTGTTAAACCTTAAGCCGAATGCAGTAACCCTTGTCCGTGTCCGTATTAAACGCCTGCGCGAAAGCCTTTTTGAACAATTGTATATAAACAAAACCGGCATGGAAAGAGCAAAATGGATTCTGCAGCTTGAACAGCGGCGCGATGAAATCCGCTCCGAGCTAAAATTCAACCTGAAACTAAGACCCCGCAATGAAAAAATTATAGACGGCATCGTTGATAAATCCTGGGATGAACTTTTAGATATACTTAAATCCGGCAGCGGCGCGCCAATAATTATTACCGGCACCCAGCCTGTTCCAGAAAATGAATCATCTGTCGATGATACCCCAGAAGCAGAAAAAATTGATAAAGTCGAAGCGCTGGAAGATGTCGATGAAATTGAAGCTTTAGACGAAGTCGAAGAGATCGAAGAAGTCGAAGCGCTGGAAGATGTAGATGAAGTTGAAGCTTTAGACGAAGTCGAAGAAATCGAAGAAGTCGAAGCGCTGGAAGATGTAGATGAAATTGAAGCTTTAGACGAAGTTGAAGAAATCGAAGAAGCAGAAGCGCTGGAAGATGAAGCTGAAGCTGAAGCTTTAGACGAAGTTGAAGAAATCGAAGAGATCGAAGAAATAGATCAAGCTGGTGAAATTGATGGTATATCAGATCATGTAGAAATTATTGGCAGTGATTCAGACGATATTGCTGCTGCGCCCGCCGCTCACACAGGCAGGGGTCTTCTTGCGGCAGCAAGCAGCGGCAAACAGGTCGGCAATGATCTTTTTGCGGCGGTAAGCGATGATAAACCAAAAAGAAAAGGCCTTTTAGCTTTGGCCAACGAGATTGAATTCTCCGATGAGTACCCTGTTGTTGAAGAACATCAAGAGGAAACGTGGAGCGATGAAGGATTAAACATTGTTTCTCCGTTTTCATCAATGTTCTCATCTCTTGATGATAACTCGTAAATTAAAACAGCTCCGGCAAATTTTCTATCTCATCAACGCCATCGGGTTAACTGTAATTCCGTCTTTGTAAACAGTAAAATGCAAATGCGGCCCTGTACTCTGCCCTGAGTTGCCCATATCGCCGATTCGTTCGCTCTGTGCAACATACGCGCCTGTTCTGGTACGGATTACGCTTAAGTGAGCATAGAGAGTACGGTAACCCGAATGGTGAGTGATAATGATGTAATTACCAAAAACATTATCCCATCCGGCAGCGCTGACCCTGCCTGCCATTGCCGCTCTTACCGGAGTTCCGGTATTCCCCCTGATGTCGATACCGTTGTGGAATTGGTATTGAGCCATATTAAAAGGATTTCTTCTATATCCGTAATACGAAGAAACAGTTCCAACTGTCGGCCAGATAAATAGATCGCCGTTAATTTCCTGCAGCCTTGTCCAGTCGAGCCGCGCCCCCGGAATAAAAAGGTCCGTTCCTACGGCAACGAAGCTTGAAAAAAGTTCATTAACAATTTGAAGAACTTCTATATCTGCATTATAACTCTTTGCTATGGAATCCAGGGTTTCTCCGCTTTTAACTGTGTGTAAAATTCCATCCTGGTTAGGAATTTTCAATACCCTTCCAATCTGAAGGAGGCGGGAATTTGCTATTTTGTTATATGAAATGATTGTATCCTGATACAAGCCATAATTAACGGCAAGCGTACTTATGTTATCGCCATTTTGAACAATGTACGAATTATTCAGCAAAATACTGGGTTTTGACAACGACATAAGTTCCAATCCTGTAGTTTCCATTGACACGGGAGAAAGGAAAACGCCATCATCTGTTAAAATTACTTCGTCAACAAGCTCACCCCCGCCGATACCTTCTTCGACGACAAGCGGCTCTTCCGGCCGTATTATATATTGAACGGGATTAATCACTAAAACCAGGCATAAAACTGCTGCAAGCCTGAACAGATCCCTTCCTTTTTTTAGGGGCATAAGATCATTTTATCTTATTTCGGAATAGAATGCAAGTAAACGCAATGCCAAGCAATGCTATTCCTCGCTGCCCAATAATCTCAGTAAATCCCGGATTTCTGCCGCTTGTTCGTATTCCTCTTCAGCTACTGCCTGCTCAAGCTGTTCGCGAAGCGATCTGTGCCTATCCTCGGGGTCTTCTTCAAATTCATCAATAAAAAAAGACAAAGGGACGCCTGTTTTCTCTATCACAGAAGAAGCAATGTAAATTGGGCATTTTTTCCGGGCAGCGATGGCAAATGCATCAGACGGGCGGCTGTCCAGAACCAGGGGGTTATCGCTTGAATATTCACCGCCTGTAATAATCAGCCGGGCATGAAAAACATCGTCTTTCAGTTCAACAACCTCCACCCTCCTTACAGAAAGATTTACATTTGCAAGTATATTGATAAGAAGATCGTGAGTGTGCGGACGGGAAAGCTTTGCTCCTTCCCTGCCAATCAGGATGGATTGCATTTCCAGTGCGCCGATAAAAATTGGTACTGCAATTTCCATTTTCTTTGGCTTTAGCAGAATTGCATTGCCGTGACTTGTTTTTAGCATCGACCATATTTCGCTTATTTGCATTTCTTTCATGATTTTCCTTCAGGAAATTAAATTAAAAAAACCGTCAATCAATTCGCTATTGCCGAAGACCGCGCGTGCATCTTTTAACAGTGTTCTTCCTTCTTCCTCTGCCTCTGTTAAAACACCGGAAGTCTTTAAGGTTTCAATAAATTTTTCAACTTCCGGCGCGGATAAACCGCTGGATTTTGCCGCATGAAAACTGTTAAAAACCATTTCCTGTTTTTCCGGGTATTTGTGCAGGAATTTGATTACAGGGAGGCTTTTTTTACCTTCGATCAAATCATCGCCTCTTTTTTTACCGGGAATTCCTGTTGTCAGATTTTTAACATCATCGAGTATTTGAAACCCGATTCCCATTTTTTCCGCCGCTTCTCCAAATTGCTGTGTTGTTTCTTTTGAAGCTCCGGCTGCGTATGCACCTAACTCCGCTGCAAGCCGTGCGAGGCTTCCTGTTTTAAACCCGCACATTAAAAAATATTGATCCGGCTGCGGAACAAGCGAAACATGGCGGTGCCAGTTAATATCCATCGCCTGTCCAAGATGAAGGCGGCGCATGTATTCAGCCCAGATTTTGTAAATTTCCTCCCTGCTGCGAATAGTACAGGAATCTATACAGCATGTTGAAAGGAAGTAAAACAAAGAGCCGGAATTGATCGCTGTATCCATTCCGTAGATTAAGTGAATCGCAGGTTTGCCCCTTCTTTCGTTTGATTGATCTTCGATATCATCATGAATCAAACTTGCATTGTGGCAGAATTCCACAAGCGGCGAAAGTCCAAGTGCGGCATCGCCACCGCCGAGGATTTCGCAGACAAGCGTCATTAAAAGCGGCCGCCATCGTTTGCCGCCGCGCGAAAGAATATCCCCAAGAGGCGTTAACGGAATTTGTATTGATTCTTTATCAACTTTTTCTGCGCTTTGTGAAAAAACTTTTTCTACCCAGAGCGGTTCAATCTCTTTGGGCAGCCACCGTTCCAGTTCGGCTTCTATTTTTTCCAGCCTTTCTGAAAGCTGCCGGCTTATATACTCTTGATTCATAAATAATTATAATAGAAATACATGGCGGATTACAAGAAACCTGATTACTGGTTAAAAAAAGCGCGAAGCGAGGGCTACCCTGCCCGCTCTGTTTACAAGCTGCAGGAGATTGACGAAAAGTTTCGTCTCTTTAAACCTGCGGCAAAAACCGGCGAACGTCCCGGGTTGCGCGTATTGGACATCGGCGCCGCTCCGGGAAGCTGGAGCCTGTATGTGCTGCGAAAAATAGCTTCTCTAAAAAACAGCTTTCTTGCCGCCGCCGATCTTTGTGCGCTTTCCCGTGAATTTGATAAAGGTCTTTTTGACGGTAATAATTTTTTCTTTATCCAGGGCGACATTACCACAGCAGAAGTGCGTGAAGCCCTTCTTTCAAAAGGCCCCTACTCTGTGATAATCAGCGACGCAGCCCCAAACACTTCAGGCAATCACATTGCCGACTCTGCCCGCTCTTTTGATCTTGCAGAAAATGTAATTGCTTATGCAGAAAACGCCCTTGCGCCCGGCGGAAATCTTTGCGTGAAAATTTTTCAAAGCGCGGACAGCGACACTCTGCTAAGGCGCATGAGGGCTCTTTTTAACACAACAAAAAGTTTTAAACCTGCCGCCTGCCGTGGCGAATCCGTAGAGACTTATTTTATCGGGCTTGGGTTTAAGGCTTAAAATTGTATTAATTCATTTTGTTTTTCAAATTATGTTTCAAACCTTTCTTTTAATTTACGGTATAAGTTTTCCATGCTTTTATCCCCATCATTATTCTGGAATAAGCAAAAAGGCATACTGTCTGTTTCTTTATGTTTTAAAACACAAGCACAACATTTTTTATAATTCTGGCAGGCAGTTCTTGGACATGGGCACTCCATTACATCTTTACAATTCATTTAAACCATCCTTTTTTTGAGTATACAGAAATTTTGCAGCAGATGCTACTGTGGCAACATAATTTGTTTTTACTTCCCAAAAACATATTGAATTGATAAACCAATTTGAAAAGTTTTTAGATTCGTCCGAAGCCAATTATAGTTATTCCATATATTTTTTTCTGGAGGAACAATTAAAGAAGCAATACCATATTGATTACCCCCGAATAATTTTATTGGAAAACCTACCATTAAGCGTTCATTTACTGTAAAGTTTGGAGAAAGGTATAATGAACCTTCTGCAAGATCATAACCGGAATGAAGAAAAATATTTTTATATCCTATAATTACATATGGAGCTAATGTACCTGTCATAGTGGAACTTATACTATCATAATAATCAGAGGACCATAATCCAAAGGGTGAAAATGAAAAATCCAAACCTAATCCTAAATACAAATTATTTGATAATGGAAACAAATATCTGGCATTAAATGTTAAATACATAAAATTAATTATACTAAAGGAACCACCGCTAGTTCCCCAAGTATAAATATTTTCTTGTTTTCTCTGGGTATAACTTATTATTCCTCCTAAAGAAAAAGACGGATAAGAAGAAAGTCTTTGAGGAGACTCTTGTGAAGAATTATCTGAACTGGAAACCAGTCTGAGCGATGCAGGCGGACCTGCGCGGTATTCCAGAACAATTGTTCCGGACGTTTCTATTGGTCCAAGCGCTCCTGCAACATTTCCGGCAGTGTTAAGAACACCGCCAACAGCTCCGCCTCCGGGAATTATGTTTGCAACTCTTCCTGCTGTTCTTCCAACAGCCCCAGGCCAGATATGCGTCTGCCTGAGCGTTAGAACAGCGCCTTCTGCGGTTACTTCCAATTCAATATTGCCTGCAGAAAAATTCTCCCCGTTCACTCTTGCTACCCAGAACTCCCCGCCGAATTCAAATTTTAGATTATTTCCGGCAATGGGAACCGCAGGCAGGGTATTCAATATGTTTTGCAAAGCGGTTGGCTGGTTTAACTGCGGATTTATATTTCCTTCCTGAAAAGCATTTGTTTGCAGGTCTGTCTGTCCCAACGCAGGAACCGTGTTAAAAACCTCTACTGTTCCATTTTCATACCTAATGGAAAGTACGTCGCTTACGAGAACAACAATAGTTGGTCCATCCAGATGGCTGAAACGCTTGTATCTGATTTCCGTAGGCGAAATTTCCACAACATTTGCATCTATCATGCTTCCATCTCTCAAAACAATAATATCCTGGGCGCTTAGAGAAAATATCCCACCCAAGATTAGTAACACAACTATAAAAATGGTTCTTTTCATTTAAATATCCTCCTCTTTTTTTGCCGTCGAATGACAGCAATTTTAATCGAAGTCTCCGCAACGCAGGGACACAATCTTACTTTTAACCGCTTTTAGCCTAAATACACCTAATAATGTATATTATACCACAATTTTGTGTGTTTTGGCAACCTAAAAAGGTGGTGATAATCACTAAATATGATGAAAAAAGATTATTTAGAAAACGGATCGGAAATAACAGCTCAAATAAAACACATTACAAAACGACTGCGGGAAGAAAGAGAAAAAATGAAAATATCTCAAATGGAACTATCTTTTAAAGCCGGATTATCTCAAAATCAAGTCAATTACATAGAAACAGGAAAAAGAACGCCTAATTTATACACAATTTTGAGTATTTGCAGAGCTTTGGAAATCAGTCCAACAGTACTATTTGAAAATGAATGTACAGAACGCGAAAATGCAAGGGAAACAATTATAAGACTTGTATCAAGATTTATCTAAGCAAAAAAACATTAATTCCTAACTTCTACTTCTTAACTTTGAGGTGGTTCTGAACAGGAAGATAAGCGGTCTTTTTACCCCACGACAAATACCATGATTCATGGGCTGAATTTTATCATATGAACGACAAAAGCAACATCTTATTTTTTTTAGAGCAGATGAATTGCCTAAAAGGACATTCCTAAACTGAAATTAATCTGGTACAAACCGGAATTCATGTTATAAGCTATTCCGCCGCCGATTGCAGGCAGGGCAAGACGGCTTAAATAGAATTGAATTTCGCCTGACGGACCATGGTTGAATTCAAAGCCCGAAATTAAACCATGGGAAAAAACAGCCTGCCATGAACCCTTAACTGAAAGCATCCCCCAACTCGTCTTAAAAAGGGATTTTTCCAGACCTACAGAAATGCCTGTATAATGCAAAGCCGAATAATCTTGCGGAAGAATAGAAACCTGAGCCCTTTGCTGTCCTTCTTCAAATAGAGGATTCGAAGTTGATTTCCAAACTCCCCCGCTTCGTATATTTAAACGTAAACCGGGAATAAGCGGCTGCTCATAAACGCCCCTGAAATCAATCTGAAAAAACGAAGAACCCGAAATCACATGGTTATAATTAAACCCCAATGAAAAACTTTGCTGTGAGAGAAAGAACCCGTCCCAGCCGCTCCGGCGCAGCGAAAGCCCCAGATTAAAACCAAAATACGCGGCGCCGCTTTCCGGCGGATTAAGAACATCATTATTGTTAAGAGATATATCAGAAAAAGAAACGGCAAACGATCCTGAAAAAAATTCCATGAAAGGATAATTCAAGCCAACGGAAAGACGAAGCTGGTCTGTTACATACCTGCGGTGGACTACTTCATCCCTGTCAACATCTTTTACTTCCTGACGGCTATACATAAACATACTATTCCAGCCGGGCAGCCCGCTGCGGCTTGGAGTATGGTTATACACTAACACGGCAGACCAGCCTTCGGAACTGTAAATGCCCCCCAAAGCAATCGTATCGCGTACGCCGAAAGCATTTGTATCTACAAGAAAAAGACCGTAACTTGTTCCGCCTGAGCCTGTCAGGATTAACGGTAATGGAAAAAAAGCCCACTTTTCTTCCACTGTAACCATTAAAATCAAGCCGTCTTCCGATTCGATTAACTCTGCGGAAATTGGTTCCAATATTCCGGTATTTAATATAACTGCAAATACTTCGTTCTCATCAAAAGCCGATCTTTCCATGTTTAGAAATCTTTCGAGCGGATATTCGGCAATATGCGGTCTTGTACGGCTAAGCCCTGTCATCTCTATGGAAGTAATCCTGTCTATCCGCTCCCCGGCAAAGAGCGGCAGAATATTACAGCCAAGAAAAAGGCCTGCGAAAATAAAAAAGAAACCTAAACTGTTAAAAAACTTTCGTCTCAAAATAGGGCTGTAAAAGACGGAATTATTTTTTCTGTAAGTAAATATAATAATGTTATCTCCTGAATATAAGATACAGGAATAATAATAAAAAAACAACCTGTTACTTTAAATAATATTATTTTAAAACACTAAGGCGCAGAAAGAATTTTCATTGTTCTAATCAGAATAGGAATTACAATGACAAGGCTCATAAGCTCCGCCGCAGGTTTTGCAAGCTGAATGCCGAAAAGACCCATAAGGGATCCAAAAACAAAAAGACAGGGAATGAGAAAAAGCCCCTGGCGGGAGAGCGCGACAATGCTTGCTTCAAGCGCTTTGCCCATTGTCTGAGTCATCATATTGACAAGTATTATCCCCGCAGTGAAGGGGAGGCTTATGCAGGCGAGGCGAAGCCCTCTTGCTCCTATTGCAATTACTTCCGGATCATCCCTTCGGAACAGGG